>OLFZ01000077.1_pt1 | contig 109748 bp, 85 predicted proteins | sample 1604861 | NCBI WGS metagenome assembly OLFZ01 (sample SAMEA3888895, study PRJEB22519) | human gut metagenome | biome: human gut; feature: human-associated habitat; material: faeces | place: Denmark | collected 2011 | reverse complement strand
ATCCTTGTTGAGAAATGGAAAGGAAAACCGTATCGTCTTGTCATACAGAGACAAAGGCGAATAGATGGAGACCTTGACATTTGGGAAGGCGAATATACCTACAGATGTATACTGACTAACGATTACAAGTCGAGTGCAAGAGACATCGTGGAATTCTACAATCTTCGTGGTGGCAAGGAACGCATCTTCGATGACATGAACAATGACTTTGGCTGGAATCGATTGCCAAAATCGTTCATGGCACAGAATACTGTATTCCTGCTTATGACAGCTCTCATCAGAAACTTCTACAAAGCTATTATGCAGAGATTGAAAACCCATGAATTTGGATTGCGTGCCACCAGCAGAATCAAGACCTTTGTTTTCAAGTTCATCTCTGTTCCTGCGAAATGGATTAAGACATCACGTAGGCATGTATTGAACATTTACTCAGACAACAATGCTTATGCCAACCTGTTCAAGACAGACTTTGGTTAAAGACCATGCTTTTCTGGTTAAACCAGCGTATTACCTCAAGTCGCTTTATGGGGTAAGGGGATTTTGTGTCTGCGACATTTCTGTTGTGCAAGAAATATGTACAATAAAATGAATTTTGTCGCTTTGCAAGCAAAATCCCACTAAACCCTATAGGTTGCGGATTTGAGGTATAATAGGATCTTGAACAACAAATTAATGACTTGGTTTTTGAACGACAATACATGTGTAACGTTATCTATAGGTTAACTTAATACAACGAAAACAATTGGAAATGGTAGTATTGCTTCCAATTAGTGCGTTACTTTTGCAGCATCAAATTACTTGACGTCTTAACTATTAATAATCCAACACACACAATGAAGAACACAGAAATGGCTGTCGCATTGGCGGCGGCCACTTGTACAAACGTACAACAAATGATGGTCGTAGAATCAGTGTACGACCTATTGCCAACCACACAATTGACCCAGCACTTCAGCCTGCGCGAGTTCATAATCTCTGCCACAGCAATACGCCACGGCATAGACAACACACCGTCGGAAGAGACGGTGGCGCGGCTGAAGGCGCTGTGCGATAACGTGCTTGAACCGCTGCGCCGACGGTTTGGCAGAATACGCATCACGAGCGGCTACCGCTCGCCAAGCGTCAATGCAAAGGTGGGAGGCGTGGCTACATCGCAACACACTCTGGGCGAGGCAGCCGACATCAACGTGCCTAACGCAGAGGTGGGCATGAAGATGTATGATTATATCAGGTGCAACCTCGACTTCGACCAGCTTATCTACGAACAAAGGCGTAAGACAGCTACGCGGTGGCTGCACGTGAGCTACCGCACCGACGGCAACAACCGTCGGCAAGCATGGATTGAAGTGAAGTAGAAGCTTAGGAGGGCGTGTCAGAATAGGAGTTAGAGGAAGTTAAGAAGAAGTTAATCCATCTACGATGAATGGAAGTTAACGGACAAATGCTTTGTCTTTCAGCAATTTATACATATGTCCGCTAACTTCTATTAACTACGGGCAAAGCCCAAACTTCCTCTAACTTCTGTTTTGACACACTCTCCTACTTGTTGTTTACGCTAACCTCATACCCTAACCTTGCGAGCACATCGATATAGTCGTCGGTGAGCGACGGGAGGGGCTGGGCAGAATGGCGGTGGTTGTCGATATGCTCGACACGATAGCTCGAAAGATTGAAGCGCATGCGCAGGTAAGACGAACGCAAGAAGTTGTGCATGTCGGCAATGGCTGTGAAGTTCTTGGCAACAAGACGGCGATAGAGGGCATTGAGTCCCTTCACGCCATGATACTCGCCGTTGAGGTCGGCAGCCATAAACCCTACGTTGTGTGCCATATCTTCAAACAACGGGCGGGCTGAAGGTTGGCTAAGCACGGTGACACGCAGGTCGGGATATTGCTGTGCGAGCGATCTTACCACGGGTACAAGCATTGCCACTTCGTCAGGAGTAAAGAAACGCATTATCAAGATGTGTTCAGTCTTCATAGGCTTAAATATATAGGTTTAACACGTATGTTTATGTATTAAAAGCTCTCAAGCCATCCCTTCAGATTGAGGAGCATCTCAGAATGATAGGCAAACGAGGTGTTCATGCCCCATCCGTGGCCACCGGTAGGATAGACATAGATAGATGCCGGCACGTCGTGACGATAGAGCTCGGCATAGTAGTTGACACTATTGATAGGCAACACGGCATGGTCGTCGTCGGAGAGAAGGAGGCAGGCACGCGGTGTGACACGTGTCACCTGAAGGTCGGAACAGAACTTCTGCTCGTCCTTCTTACTGGCATTGTAGCCCAAGAGATTGTCGTGCGAGCCCTGATGGGTGTAGCCCTGCATCATGGTTATGACGGGATAGAAGAGAATCTGGAAGTTTGGTTTGGCATCGCCTTTCGACTGCGTGGCTATGGTAGAAGCAAGATGGCCTCCAGCCGAAAATCCCATTATGCCTATGTCAGATGCGTTGATGTGCCAGTTCTTGGCGTTGCGGCGTACTGTGCGCAGTGCCTCCTCGGCATCACTAATAGGCACCTTGGCGTTGCCGTTGGGCATACGATAATGCAACACGATAGTAGCGATGCCCATATTGTTGAAGAAGGGTGCCCACTGGGTTCCCTCATGATCCATAGCCAGACGAGCATAGCCTCCGCCCGGACATATCACCACGGCGCGACCAGTGGCACGCTTGGCATCGGGCAGGAAAACCTTGATGTAGGCAGTGTCCTGCAGTCCGTTTTTATTTGGAGTTTTAGCATCCCATAGGTTAACATCGAAAGCACGCTGTGCCATAGCCGATACAGACACGGCAAGGAGCACAACAAGTAATGCGAATGATCTCAATTTTCTCATTTCTGATATAAGTTTTTAGATTTATCTTACTAATAATTGTCTTTTATCTTGCAAAGGTAACCATTTTTTAGTAATATTGCAGAGGATTTTAAAATTTACTACACATGCATCCATTAGAGAAATTTGAGTATTGCCCCATGTGTGGCAGTCATCACTTTGTAGAAAACAGCAAAGCAAGTAAAAAATGTGAGAATTGCGGATTCGAATTGTTTATGAATCCCAGCTCAGCCAACGTAGCAATCATAACAAACAGCAAGGGCGAGATATTAGTAGAGCGCCGCCGCAACGAACCAGCCAAGGGCACACTCGACCTGCCCGGAGGTTTTGCCGAACTGGGCGAAACAGCCGAGGAAGGCGTAGCACGCGAGGTGATGGAGGAGACAGGACTGAAGGTGACCGAAGCAAAGTATCTGTTCTCGCTGCCCAACATCTACCGTTACAGCCGCATCGACATACACACTCTCGATATGTTCTTCGAGTGCAAGGTAGAGGACGAGAGCGTACTCACAGCCAACGACGATGCCGCAGAGTGTATGTGGGTTGGTCCCGACGACATACACACCGAGCAGTTCGGACTGCGCAGCGTGCGCTGGGGACTCATCAAATTCCTCGGACGCGAAGAGTGTTTTTCGAAAGAAATACACGAAAATGTGGATAAAAATGTGTAAGTTTGCAAACTATTAGTCGAACGATACACATTTTTATATAAAGCATAATAACAAAAAACAATGAAGATAAAATCATTAAACAGCCTCTTCGCCATTGCTTTGGCGGCAGTGGCAGTGTTAGGCATGGCCTCATGCAACGAGAAGAAATTCCACGTCAACGGCACCATCGGCAACGCAGCCGACTCAACTCTGTACTTTGAGAACATGAGTCTGAACGGTCCGGTTGTAGTCGACTCAGTGAAGCTGTCGGCCGACGGTACTTTCGCATTCGACGACAAGGCACCTACAGCACCGGAGTTCTATCGTCTGCGCATTGCAGGACAAATAATAAACATTGCCATCGATTCTACCGAGACGGTAAACATCAAGGCTGAATATCCTGGCATGGCATCGCAGTATGAGGTGAGCGGATCGGAAGACTGCTCGCGTATCAAGGAGCTGACACTTATGCAGATGGGACTGCAAACACAGCTGAACGCCATCGCACAGAACCCGCAGCTCGGAGCCGATGCTGTCAACGACAGCGTAGCTCGTGTTGTTGAAGCGTACAAAACCCGCGTGAAGACCGAATACATCTTCAAGGAGCCGATGAAGGCTTCATCTTACTTCGCACTGTTCCAGACACTGTATGCCGGCGGACAGCCCGTACTGATATTCAATCCCCGCTCGTCGGAGCAGGACGTGAAGGTGTTTGCCGCTGTGGCTACAAGCTGGGACACATTCTATCCTAACGAGGAGCGCGGCGAGAACCTGCACAACATTGCCATCGAAGGCATGAAGGACATACGCATTCTGAAGAACAAGCAGGCTCAAGGCATACTTGACGCACAGAAGGTGAACACTTCTGGCGTTATCGACTTCACTCTGACCGACAACAAGGGCAACGAACGCCGCCTGTCGTCGCTCAATGGCAAGGTGGTGTTGCTCGACTTCCACCTCTTCGCCAACGAGAAGTCACTGCAGCGCATCATGATGCTGCGCGAACTGTATAACAAATACCACGCTGCCGGACTGGAGATTTATCAGGTGAGCGTAGACGGCGACGAGCACTTCTGGAAGACTCAGACTGCTGCCCTGCCCTGGATAAGCACACGCGTTGACGACGACTCACGCGTTCTGCAGCTGTACAACGTGCAGCAGGTACCAACCTTCTTCCTGCTCGACCGCAACTGCAACGTGGTGAAGCGCGACGCACAGATTAAGGATATTGACGCTGAGATTAAAGCGCTGCTTTAATTGAGGTTGGGATGGTGACGTGTTGACGTGGGAAAAAGAAAAAAGGGACTGACTTCACAGCCACTCCCCTTTGCTCTTTATACAATAACATTATGAATTTTCACGCCAGCAAAGTTACTCAGAATTAGCGACTTGCGCAATACCCATATATGGGTAAATTGCACTGGCTACGGCGAGAACGCCATAGCCTCCTAATTATACATTAATTTAATTAACGACAAAATGAACAAACGACCGAAACATTTAGGATGGATCATCGCTGGTGTGGTGATTCTGGTGATAGCTCTTTGGGGCATAAGCGGATACAACGGACTGGTATCGATGGACGAGGAAGTGAACGGCAAGTGGGCTAACGTTGAGACACAGTATCAGCGTCGCTCCGACCTCATCCCTAACCTCGTGAGCACCGTCAAGGGCTATGCCAAGCACGAGAGCCAGACACTTGAGGCTGTAATGGCTGCCCGCTCGCAGGCTACTCAGGTGAAGATTGACCCGTCGAACTGCACTCCGCAGCAGCTGGCACAGTATCAGAAGGCGCAGGGCGACGTGACGACAGCACTGGGCAAACTGCTCGCCATCACCGAGAACTATCCCGACCTCAAGGCCAACCAGAACTTCCTGGAACTGCAGTCGCAGCTGGAAGGCACTGAGAACCGCATCAACGTAGCCCGTAAGGACTTCAACGATGCAGCCAAGGAATATAACGTGGCAATACGCCGATTCCCGAAGAGTCTGATTGCAGGCATCTGCGGTTTTGACAAGAAGAACTACTTCGAGGCAGAGGCTGGAGCCGATAAAGCTCCTAAAGTAGAGTTCTAAACAATGAACATCGGAAACTTTCTATACCACTCCCTTAGGGGAAGGGTGAAGGGAGCGGGGCTTCTTATCGCAGCCCTGCTCTTTGTCTTTACGGCAACTGCTGCCGCAGACACCAAGCAATACACCATCGACGACGTGCCCAACGTGCGCCTCAGCGATGCACGCCAGTATGTGACTGACCCTACGGCTATTCTCTCTACTGCAGCTCGCGACTCTATCAACGCCATGCTCGGACGCTTGGAGAAGAGCACGGGCATAGAAACGGCTGTAGTGATGCTGCCAAGCATAGGCGAAGAGGACATCTTCGACTTTGGCCACGAACTGTTCCGCAAATGGGGAATAGGCAAGAAAAAGAGCGACAACGGACTGCTCATACTCTTCGTTATGGACCAGAAGAAGGTGAGGTTTACTACGGGATATGGCATCGAAGGCACTATGACCGACGCCATGTCGAAGCGCATCCAGACCACCCTAATGATACCACGCTTCAGAGTAGGCGACTGGAACGGCGGTATGGTTAGCGGCGTTCGTGCCGTAGCGAAGACTCTCGACGGCTCGATGCAGGCAGAAGAGGACAGCGGCGAGGACGACATTTCGACTATCATGATTACTCTCTTGGCCATAGTAGTAACAATGCTGATATTCATTTATGCTATGGGCTCGTTGCAACGCTGTCCTAAATGCAAGAAACGCAGTGCCCTGCGCAAGGTGAGAGAGCAGCATCTGGTGGTGAAAGACCAGAATGGACGCATAGTGCGTCGAATACTGCGCACCACATACATATGCAAGTACTGCGGCAACACCGTAACCAAGGATTCCGACGAGAACGATAACGGCAACGCTATGGCTACTGGTGCCATACTCGGTTCGATGCTGGGCGGTGGCAACAGAGGCGGAAGCGGATTCGGAGGCGGATTCGGTGGAAGCTTCGGAGGCGGCTCAACGGGTGGCGGCGGAGCAACATCGGGATGGTAAGAGAATGTGGAATTAGGAATGTGGAATGTTGAATTGTCGGCTGCGCCGATTAGGAATTGATGAATTAGGAATTCAAAACTCAAAATTCAAAACTCAAAATTGCCATCGGCAACAACTCAAAACTCAAAATTCAAAACTCAAAATTCGAATTATGAAAATACAAATCATAAACGGTCCCAACCTCAATCTGTTGGGCACACGCGAACCGGGAATATACGGTAGCAGTACATTCGAGGCTTATCTCGACACATTGCGCAAGCAGTATCCCGACGTAGAGATAGACTATTATCAAAGCAATATAGAGGGATGTCTCATCGACAAGATGCAGGAGGTAGGCTTCACAGCCGACGGCATAATACTCAACGCCGGTGCATACACCCACACCAGCATAGCACTGCAGGACTGCATACGCTCGCTGAAGAGTCCGGTAATAGAAGTACACATAAGCAATGTGCACAAACGTGAGGAATTCCGACACAAGTCGATGATTTCCTGCGCCTGCATGGGCGTGATATGCGGATTCGGAATGGACTCTTACCGTCTGGCACTTGAAGCAATCAAAGCACTATGACTGAAGATATAGAAAAGTATGTACTCGCCCACTCCGAACCCGAGGGCGACTATCTGTACCGCCTCTACCGCGCTACGAACATACACACCATACACGGACGCATGGCATCGGGACATCTGCAAGGACGCATGCTGAAGATGCTCGTGCGGATGATACGCCCCAAGAACATTCTTGAGGTGGGCACCTTCTCGGGCTATAGCGCCATCTGCATGGCTGAAGGATTGGACGAAGGAGGAAAGGTGTGGACGTTTGAGATAAACGACGAGATGGAAGACTTCACCCGTCCGTGGATTGAAAACTCGCCCGTGGCTGACAAGATAGACTTCCGCATAGGCGACGCCAACATTGAAGCGCCTAAGCTTGGCGTGACGTTCGACCTCGCTTTTGTCGACGGCGACAAACGTACGTATGTCGAGACTTACGAGATGGTGCTACGACTGTTGCGACCCGGAGGATATATCATTGCCGACAACACGCTGTGGGACGGTCATGTCACCGACCCGGCTTACGACCACGACCATCAGACACAAGGCATCAGACAATTCAACGACCACGTTGCTGCCGACAACCGTGTTGAGCAGGTGATAGTGCCGTTGCGCGACGGACTGACGCTTATCAGAAAAAAGGATTAAAGACATTAAAGGCTTACAAAAGAACCACTACTATATTATATGGCTCAGAAAAAGAATGACGACGGACTGACACCTATGATGCGACAGTTCTACACGTTCAAGAACGAGCATCCCGACGCACTCCTGCTGTTCCGCTGCGGCGACTTCTACGAGACTTATTCGAGCGATGCCGTTGAAGCGGCTAAGATTCTCGGCATCACTCTGACTCGACGCTCCAACGGAAAGAACCCTTCAAGCGCAGCAATGGAGATGGCTGGATTTCCTCACCACGCTCTCGACACCTATCTGCCTAAGCTCATCAGGGCTGGCAAACGTGTGGCTATATGCGACCAGCTGGAAGACCCTAAACTCACAAAGACGCTCGTGAAGCGTGGCATTACGGAACTTGTCACGCCCGGAGTGGCTATGAGCGACAACGTGCTCAACTATAAGGAGAACAACTTCCTTGCTGCCGTGTTCATGACAAAGGCTCAGTGTGGCGTGGCTTTTCTCGACATCTCTACCGGAGAATTTCTCACCGGCGAGGGTACTTTCGACTATGTTGAGAAGCTGCTTGCGTCGTTCCAGCCTAAGGAGGTGCTGCACGACCGACAGATGAAGGCGCAGTTTGAGGAGCATTTCGGCAATCGTTGGTGTACTTTCCAGCTCGACGACTGGATGCTAACGGAGCAAAGTTCACGACAGAAGTTGCTTAAGCATTTCGGAACGAAGTCGCTTAAGGGTTTCGGCGTTGAACATCTGAAGCTCGGAGTGATTGCTGCCGGTGCCATATTGCAGTATCTTGAAATGACGCAGCACACCCACTTGGGACACATTACATCGCTGCGCCGAATTGAAGAGGACCGCTATGTCAGACTCGACAAATTCACCATACGCTCCCTGGAACTTCTGCAGTCGATGCAGGACGACGGCGTTTCGCTGCTCGATGTTATCGACCGCACCACGACAGCAATGGGTGCTCGCATGCTGAAACGCTGGACTGTGTTCCCGCTTATGGACGTTGCGTCTATCAACAAGCGCCTGGATGTGGTGGAGACATTCTTCCGTAAGCCCGACTTCCGACAGACTATTGACGACAATCTGCATCGTATCGGCGACATGGAGCGCATCATATCCAAGGTGGCTGTAGGACGTGTGTCGCCACGCGAGGTTGTACAACTGAAGCTGGCATTGCAAGCCATCATCCCGATAAAGACCGCTTGCCTATACAGCGACAATGAAGAGATACGCTCAATAGGCGAACGTCTGAACCTATGTGAGTCGCTTCGCGAACGCATTGAGCGTGAAATACAGCCCGATCCGCCTCAGCTCATCAACAAGGGCGACGTTATTGCAGCCGGATTCTCACCCGAACTCGACGAACTGCGATCGATTTCGCGTGGAGGAAGAGACTATCTGCTGCGCATTCAGGAAGAAGAAGCGCAGAAGACGGGCATACAGTCGCTTAAGGTAGGATATAACAACGTGTTCGGATACTATCTTGAGGTGCGCAATACGTACAAGGATCAGGTGCCGCAGGAGTGGATTCGCAAGCAGACTCTTGCCAACGCCGAACGCTACATCACCCAGGAACTGAAGGAATATGAGGAGAAGATAATGGGAGCCGACGAGAAAATACTCACTCTGGAAACCCGTCTTTTCACCGAACTCGTCACCGACATGGCTGAGTTCATACCACAGATACAGATCAACGCCAACATCATTGCACGTCTCGACTGTCTGCTCTCATTCGCCAAGGCTGCCGAGGAGCACCGCTATGTGCGCCCCGTCGTGGCAGACGACTGCGTGCTCGAAATAAAGGCTGGACGTCATCCCGTGATAGAAACGCAGCTGCCTATGGGTGAGGAATATGTGCCTAACGACATCGAACTGGATTCCGAACAGCAGCAGATAATGATTATTACGGGTCCGAACATGGCTGGTAAGTCGGCTCTCCTACGCCAGACTGCGCTCATAACGCTCATGGCTCAGATGGGATGCTTCGTTCCGGCAGAGTCGGCTCATGTAGGACTCGTAGACAAGATTTTCACACGTGTGGGTGCATCGGACAACATCTCATTGGGCGAGTCGACCTTTATGGTGGAGATGACGGAGGCTTCGGACATCCTCAACAACGTAACACCACGCTCGCTCGTGCTCTTTGACGAGCTGGGACGAGGCACGTCGACCTACGACGGCATCTCCATAGCGTGGGCTATCGTGGAATATCTGCATGAGCATCAAGGCGCACAGGCACGCACTCTCTTCGCCACTCACTATCACGAACTGAACGAGATGGAGAAGAACTTCTCGCGCATTAAGAACTACAACGTGAGCGTGAAGGAGCTGAACGGCAAGGTGATATTCCTGCGTAAGCTGATGCGAGGCGGTTCGGAGCACTCGTTCGGTATACACGTGGCTGAGATTGCCGGTATGCCAAAGTCGATAGTAAACCGTGCCAACACCATACTGAAGCAGCTGGAGGCTGACAACGCCAGCGTGGGAGTGGAGTCGCGCCAGAACCTCGGTCAGAAAGCCTCAGCAGGCATGCAGCTCTCCTTCTTCCAACTCGACGACCCCGTGCTATGCCAGATACGCGACGAGATACTCGGTCTGGACATAAACAACCTCACCCCCGTCGAGGCTCTCAACAAGCTCAACGAGATAAAGAAAATCGTGACGGGAAGGTCGTGATAATAGGAATACATAGTTACTGCAAGTCGCGGAACTCTGATGGGAGAAAGCCAGTCTGGCGCTTGAAGAGCTTTACGAAGTAGGAAGGATCGTCATATCCCAGACTGGCAGCTATCTCCTTAATCATCATATTGGTGTATTTCGCCATTCGCTTTGCCTCCAGAATGATGCGCTCATTAATAAAGGCGAGTGGCGATTTACCCGAACATTCATTCACACTCTTGTTAAGTGTGCGTACAGCCACATTCAGGCGGTCGGCATATTCCTGCACAGTATGAAGACGATTGTACTCTTCCTCCACCATACGGCGGAACTGGATAAACAGTCGATGTGACGGCTTGAGCATGTCAAGGTTTTTGCCATCCTCATGTATGCCATACCTCTGTATCTTGACGAGGAATATGCAGAGCAGGGATTTCAGTATATCTACATTGCCCAGTTCGCCATAGTGGCTTGATTCCTCCTCCATGTCGTCGACCAACGGCATAATCATCCGTGCAGTCCGGTCGTCTATTTTGTAATAGGGTGTAGAATCATAGGTATGGAACGAGTTGTACTTCAGGAAAAAACTGTCGACATTTCCTCCTGACTGATTGTCCTTCATCAGGTCGGTACACATCTTTATAGCCACACCTTTATAGCCCTCTTTCCTGTCAAAATGATGCACCTGTCCAGGCGCAAGGAAAAAGATGGTGCCTGGAGCCACTTCATAATCATTGAAGTCGACGGTATGAACGCCCGTTCCTTCCTGAAACCATAGTATCTCATAGAAAGAATGAACGTGCGCCATACAGTCGTCTATCTCGCTTGCATCAAATAATTCGGGCATCCGTTCTACCCTAAATCCATTGCCGCGTGACATATTGCACACGTTGGAATACTTGCTATTAAGTTCTTCTGTTGTCATAGTATATCTGTTATTTGAGTGTAAAATTACAAAACAAATGGTAAATTTCAGCAAACCAAACGGAAAAATATGTCACCATGCCGAAATATACTATTCATTTGCCGATATTTATTTTGTTAATCTAATGATTATCAGTACTTTTGCATCAGATAAAGAAAACAATAACATTAAAAAAAAACAATACGACTATGGCAAATAAATATTCAGGCACACAGACAGAAAAGAACCTCGCAGCAGCTTTCGCTGGTGAATCACAGGCTCGCAACAAATATACTTACTTCGCTTCACGCGCCAAGAAGGACGGCTTCGAGCAGATAGCTGACATCTTCCAGAAAACTGCCGACAATGAGAAGGAACACGCCAAGATGTGGTTTAAGGAGCTTAGCGGCATCGGCAGCACAGCCGAGAACCTTGCTGCTGCGGCAGAAGGCGAGAACTACGAATGGACCGACATGTACGAAGACTTCGCCAAGACAGCCGAAGAGGAAGGTTTCAAAGAATTGGCACAGAAGTTCCGCCTTGTGGCTGCCATCGAGAAGCGTCACGAAGAGCGTTATCGTGCTCTCCTGCGCAACGTTGAAGCTCAGGAAGTGTTCAAGAAGAGCGAGGTGAAAGTATGGGAATGCCGCAACTGCGGTCACATCGTAGTAGGAACCGAGGCTCCAGAGATCTGCCCCACCTGCTCACATCCAAAGGCTTACTTTGAGGTGCATGTAGATAATTTCTAAATATAAACCCCTAAAAACAACGAAATATGAAGAAATATGTATGCGACGTATGCGGTTGGGAGTATGACCCGGCTGTAGGAGTACCAGAAGCTGGCATCCCGGCAGGTACACCATTCGAGGATCTTCCCGATGATTTCGAGTGTCCTCTTTGCTCAGTAGGAAAGGACGAGTTCTCTCCAGTAGAGGAATAATACAATCAACACTTTTAGGATTATTTGTAAGTATACTTTGCAAAAGCAACGAATTATTTAAAAGTATACTTACAAATAATTCTCTTTATATTTATAATAGTTGGTTTAGTAGATTAATTCCTGTTTTTCTAACCCTAATTACGGATAATCATAGGTCGTGGTTGCACATATCGCCTTTCTTTTGTAACTTCGCAGTGAAATTAGGATCCTATGAAAATCAACAAACAAAAAGACCAACTACTCGCCATGATACGCAAGGGCAAGCCGATGACACTCGGCGAGCAGGCGCGTCTCGTGCTGAGTCTTGCCACACCCGCCATCCTGGCGCAGCTCACAACGACGATGATGCAGTATATCGATGCGTCGATGGTGGGCAGTCTGGGTGCAGAGGCTTCGGCGGCGATAGGCTTGATAGAAACCACAATGTGGCTACTGGGCAGTCTGTGCTCGGCAGCAGCAGCGGGATTCTACGTACAGGTGAGTCACCAGCTGGGTGCCAACGATGCAGCAAAGGCACGTTCCACACTGCGCCAAGGCATCATGTCGGTATTCGTAGTGAGTGCGTTGCTTGGACTCATATCGCTCTCCATCAGTCCGTTTCTACCGAAATGGTTGGGCGGCAACGACAGCATCAACGCTACGTCGTCGGCATATTTTGCCATTGTAGCAACCGCTCTGCCCATATTCCAATTCTCGATGTTCGGAAGTGGAATGCTACGCAGTTCGGGCAACATGGTGGTGCCGAGCATAATGAGCGTAGTGATGATGTCGCTCGACGTGGTGTTCAACTTCTTCCTGATATTCCACACACGCACCGTCGATGTACTGGGCATGCACATAACCATGCCCGGTGCCGGACTGGGAGTGGTGGGAGCTGCTATAGGCACGGCATCGGCTGAGTTTGTGGCAGCATCTATAACAATGTATATACTCTGCTTCCGCAACAAGGAGCTGTCGCTGAAGATAGACAGCGGACGTTTCCTGCCTACATGGGATGTGGTGAAGCGTGCTCTGCACATCGGACTGCCGATGGGCATACAGCAGACCATCATGACCTCGGCATATATCGTCACCACCATAATCATTGCACCACTGGGCACCTTCGCCATTGCAGCCAACTCGTTTGGCATCATTGTGGAGAGTCTGTGCTACATGCCGGGCTACGGTGTGAGCGATGCCGCCACAACGCTTGTAGGCCAGAGCATGGGTGCCGGAAGATACGAACTGATGAAGCGCTTCGCTTGGCTCAGCGTGGCATTAGGCATGGGCATAATGACAGTGATGGGCGTGGTGATGTACGTGGGTTCGCCGTTTGCCATGGCTATGATGACGCCTTCGGAAGAGGTACGCCAGCTCGGCGTAGAGGTGCTGCGCATTGAGGCATTCGCCGAACCGATGTTCGGTGCAGCCATCATCAGCTACGGAGTGTTTGTGGGTGCCGCCAAGACTATAGCGCCAAGCGTGATGAACCTCATATCGATGTGGGGAGTACGCATTACGCTCGCTGCCATGCTCGCACCGTCGATGGGACTGCGCGGCGTATGGCTCGCCATGTGTCTGGAACTGACGTTCAGGGGAGTGATATTCTTAGTAAAATTGACATTATGGAAAAGATAACTAACAAGGTATTCGGCGGAGAGCGTCCTCTCTTCGAAATACACAACGTGGAGCTCGACCACGTTCGCATCACTTTTGGTGAATCGGGCATCAAGGAGTGTAGCAACATCGTGTGCCGCAACTGTTACTTCGAGGGCAAATACCCATTGTGGCACGTCAAGGGTTCGGACATACGCAACTGCTATTTCGCGCCCGGATCGCGTTCTGCCATCTGGTATTCGGACGACATGCACATGGAGGACTGCGTAATAAACGGTCCGAAGTTCTTCCGTGAGATGAAGAACCTCTCGCTCAAGAACGTCACCATCAACGATGCTGACGAGACATTCTGGGGCATTGACGGGCTGACGCTTGAGAACGTGGTGCTGCACGAGGGCACTTATCCCTTCATGCACTGCCGCAACATCAAGGTCGACGGACTGCAGTCGGATGCCAAATACGTTTTCCAGTACTCGCGCGACATAGAGATACACAACGCCAAAATCGACACCAAGGACTCATTCTGGGAGGTTGACAACGTGACTGTGTACGACTCGGAGCTAAACGGCGAATTCTTAGGTTGGCACTCACGCGGTTTGCGCCTCGTCAACTGCCACATCTCGGGCGAGCAGCCGCTGTGCTATGCCAAGGACCTCGTGCTTGAGAATTGCACCTTCGACCCCGAATGCGACCGCGCCTTCGAATATTCCACCCTCCAGGCAGACATCCGCGGACACATCAAGAGCATAAAGAACCCTACATCGGGCAAAATCGTGGCAGACAGCATAGGCGAAGTAATAATCGACAAGAACATTAAGCAGCCTGCCGACTGCCAGATTCTGACACGATAATTGATTATGAAATAGCCATACCATCCCCGCAATATTATATATTGTGGGGACGGTAAATGGTAATATAATGTTACTAAGTTTTTTATTTTAGAATTTGAAAATAAAAATATGAAATTGTTTTCGTTAAATAAGTGATTTTCTCATATTTTATATGTACCTTTTCCACATCTTATAGATTTTCATGTTGTATCAATGCAAATGAATATCAAGGATATATTGAATATTGTACGACTAATATGTGCTAACCATATATTTCCTGAAAGATAATTGTGTAATAGTTTGATTGTGTAATAATAAAAGGTAAGATTATGATGATGCCTAAATTTTTTTCTCCTTTAAAGGAACCACTCACAAGTCCTGTAACACTATTCTTGTTGCTGTTACCTACAACGTGTTGTTTGGGTATAGGTTCTATGTATATTAAAAATCAGATGATAATACTATTGTTGTTATTGTTGTCTTTGCTTATTTCAGTACTTTTATATTGTTTTATAAAAAATAAAAATTATGGAAAAGATTAGAAAAATGGTTGCAGTGTTGGTTTGTAATGTATTATATGTTAATAACAATTTTGTATATCAGAGAAAACATACCTTTAATCAAGTCGTTGATAGATAGTTTACTTCCAACAATATTTGTCATTATAGCCAGTTATATTATCACAAAATAATCTTTAAATATTTATTATGTATTATGAGTTATAAGCTTTCTGCGCCATCCCGCCGTCACACCAATTCCTACAAGTGGGACTCGGCTCCGACTGCCGATGTCATACCCCTCTGGGTGGCAGACATGGACTTCGAGACCTATCCCGCCATAACCGAGGCGTTGCAGCGTTGCGTGGCTCACGGCATATTCGGATACACACGTGTGCCCGATGCCTACTACGAGGCGGTGTGCCGATGGTTTGCAAGCCGTCACCAGTGGCACTTCACGCCGTCTGACATCATATACACGTCGGGCGTGGTGCCCGCCATATCAGCCGTCATCAAGGCGCTCACACTGCCGGGCGACCAGGTGATAGTGCAGGGTCCGGTTTACAACTGCTTCTATTCGAGCATACGCAACAACGGCTGCGAGACGGTGTCCAATGCCCTTATATATAATAAGGAGAAGCTGCGCTATGAGATTGACTTTGACGATTTGGACAAAAAGCTGTCGCACGAGCGTGCCCGAATCCTGCTGCTGTGCAATCCGCACAATCCTGGCGGACGTGTGTGGACACGCTCCGAGCTGACCCGTGTGGCTGAGCTGTGCTGCAAGCACGGCGTGCGCGTAGTGTCGGACGAGATACACTGCGAGCTGACACTACATGACAATAAGTATACTCCGTTCGGATCGCTGCCCGACGAGCTGAGTCACGGCTCAATAACCTGCTGCTCACCGTCGAAGGCGTTCAACATAGCCGGTCTGCAGATAGCCAACATAGTGTGCCGCGATGCCCAGGTGCGCGAGCGCATCGACCGTGCCATCAACATCAACGAGGTGTGCGATGTCAATCCGTTCGGAGTAGAAGCGCTTATGGCGGCATACACCGACGGAGGCGAGGAATGGCTCAACGGACTGCGCCAGTACATCACAGCCAACTACGAGTGGCTCCGCCAATACATGTCAGAAGCCCTGCCCCACCTGCCCGTGATGCGTATGGAGGGCACATACTTGGCTTGGGTGGACTGCTCGGCAATAGATGAGACATCGGAAGAAATAGAAGAACGACTGCTGCGCGAGCACAAGGTATGGGTGAATGCCGGAAACATGTACGGACGAGAAGGCGAACACTTCATCCGCATCAATATGGCGTGCCCACGAGAAAGGCTCGTAGAGGGAGTGAAGAGAATCGTAGAAGGGCTGAAATAAAAACTTTTTCAAAAAAATACTGCCAAACACTTGACATCGCTTGCGCCAGTTTATACCTTTGCAAACGTAATCAGAAACATACTGATTGCTGAAAGGCAGAGCATACAAAATGGATGCATCCGCAGGACTGATGTCGACTAAGTCCGCACTACTCGTGCTCTACCAAGAAAAACACAAACACAAAACACTTAACAATTAACATTTAACACTTAACATTGAAGAATTATGGCAGTAAATTTCAAGATCTATCAGAGCAATCGTAAGGGTGAGACTAACGGAAAGTATTATGCTCGCGCTACTTATCGTGAGACCGTAAGCATCAAGGAACTCGCAGAGGTGATGCAGAACAACAGTACCGTAAAGAAGTCGGATATCGTGGCCGTGCTGACCGAACTTTCGGAGGTGATACGTCAGGAGTTGCAGCGTGGCAACAAGGTGAAGATTGACGGCATTGGTTCGTTTAAGGTGGCTCTACGCTCAAAGGGTGCCACCAGCGCCAAGGAGTTCAGCACTTCGGATATAATTGGTTCGCGTGTGCTTTTCATGCCCGAGACTACTATCGATGCCAACGGCAACCACGTCAAGGCTCTTCTTGCCGGACTGAAGGTGAAGGAGGCTGACAGCTATGAAAGCCTAAAGGGCAAGGAACAGCAAACCCTGAATGAGGACGAAGCTGTGGTTGTTGGCGAGTAAGCCTCAACACACATAGACATACGACATAAATATTAATTGAACAAAAAGGCCTGCTGGCATATTTTAAACCGTCGTTGACTGACTACACGGCTAAAAATATGGCAAGCAGGTCTTTTTTTTGAGAAAAATACTATAAATTTGCATGTTCGAGCAACATTCCCTACAACGTAAAAGGTAAGAAAAACAAGCAATTATTATATGACAACAAAAACTATAAGGCGCGTGCTGTGTCTTATCATCATGCTATGCGTGACAATAAACACCGGTGCTGTGCTGAAGGAGAAAAATCTGAAGTCGACACTCTCAGTGCTGCGTGCCGAGTTGGAGACATCGTTCAACGAACAACGACAGAACATGGCGCGCTATGCCGTGTACAACCAACAGCAGCACAAGCAGATGATTTCGCTCATGCAGCGCAGCGACCAGATTGCGCTGATGCTCTACTCGCAGAAGCAGGACTTCACGTTCGACATGACATACGCATGCCATGAAGCCACCGAACTGTATCGCGAGTTCAGCAAGCGACGCATGCCCTACGACCGCATCATGAAGCGTATGGATGCCGAGATAGCACGCTATCAGTATCTTATGGAGACGCTGAGCAACATTCCACCGTCGCTCAAGATGCAGCAGGACATCAAGAACGGCAAGGCAAAGGCTCCGAAATTCGTGCTCGACAAGAACGGCAAGCAGCGACAGCTGCCCTTCATGCTCGACGAGGCAGGTCAGGCCGACCGCAAGGCGTGCCTTGCCTACGCTACAGCCCTGTGCCGCAATCTCACCAATGTGCGCGCCTCGGTGCAGAAGGACAACGAGCACTACCAGCGCATATCGCAACGCCTCAAGAAGGTGAACGATTATGCCATGCAGCGATACAACGAGATACAGCACAACATATTTGTCAATGGCGACCAAAACTATCTCGAGATTATCGCCTCGATGCCTATGTCGTATCATAACGCTAAGGCGGATGTGAGCGAGAAGTACAACACCGAGAAGGTGAAGACCGTCAACGGCACCGAACGTCAGGTATACTCGCAGTGGCGCGGTCCGATAGTGATGGGTCTGTGCCTGTTCGTTCTGTTCTACATCATCGTGGCAGCCCTGCTGAGCAATGTGCTCGTGCGCTGGCTCGTGCCACGCCGCTTCCGCACCGAAAACTTCATGAAGAAGAAGGTGTGCCTCATTCTGTTTGTGGCTATGTTCATCTTCGCCGTGTCGGTGATGGTGGCGCGCTCGTTCATGTACCACAACTTCTTCCTCATGGCGTCGAAGCTGCTCATAGAGTATGCCTGGCTGCTGTGTGCCATCTTCTTCTCATTGCTTGTGCGCCTGTCGGGCAATCAGATCAAGAGCGGATTTCGCATTTATACGCCCGTTATGCTCATGTCGTTCATCGTCATAACGTTCCGTATAGTGTTCATTCCGAACAATCTTGTGGCGCTCATCTTCCCCCCTATACTGCTCGTGTTTACACTGTGGCAGTGGAACGTCATAACGCGCCACAACGACAACATTCCGCGTTCCGACATATTTTATACGTGGATATCGCTGCTCATGATGACATTCTCCACCGCATCGGCATTGTATGGCTACGTGCTGCTGTCGGTGCAGGTGCTGATATGGTGGATGTTCCAGCTGAGCTGCATTCAGACCATCACCTGCGTCTATGACATGCTCGGCGTGTACGAGCGCCGCTGGCTCAGCCACCGCATCCACTCGGAGAAGGAAGCTGAGAAAGCGCGCAAGGGGTCGATGCTCAGTGTCATCAACGTAAGTCACGGTGCGCACATCAACGTTACATGGTTCTACGACTTCATATACATGGCGCTGGTGCCCGTGCTGAGTGTGTTCACGGTGCTGCTGTCTATATGGTGGGCAGCCAAAGTGTTCGACCTGACCGACACGGTGTGGAAGATATTCCAATTCGACTTTCTCAATGTGAGCGGAGTGGTACAGTTGTCTATACTGAAGCTGGTGATGGTGGGCTCGCAGTTCTTCGTGTTCCGCTATCTCAACTATCTCATCAAGTCGCTCTATCATAAGTATCACCGCTCTAAGATAGTAGTCAACGGCAAGCCAAACTTCACGCTCGCCAACAACATCATAGCCATCTGCTGCTGGGGACTTTATGCCATCATAGCCATCAAGATGCTCAAGATACCGTCGACAGCCATCTCCGTGATATCGGCAGGATTGGCCACAGGTGTTGGCTTCGCCATGAAGGACTTGCTCGAGAACTTCTTCTACGGTATATCGCTCATGACAGGACGTGTGCGTGTGGGCGACTTCATCGAGTGCGACGGCATACGTGGCAAGGTGGACAGCATCACCTATCAGAGCACGCAGGTGCTTACGGCAGACGGATGCGTCATAGCCTTCCTCAACAGTTCGCTCTTCAGCAAGAACTTCAAGAACATCACCAAAAACCACTCGTACGAGATGGTGAAAGTGCCGGTGGGCGTAGCCTATGGCTCTAATGTAGAAGAAGTACGCCAGATGCTCGTTGCGGCAGTCAAGGCGCAGGCTCGCAAGAGTGCAGACGGACGCGACGTAATAGATCTGAAGAAGCCAGTAAGCGTAGTGTTTGACGAATTTGGCGACAACTCGGTCAATCTGTTTGTCACCTACTGGGTGCTTGTGGAGGAGAAGTTCGGAATGACCGGACAGGTGAAGGAAGCTATATACAACACGCTCAACGAACACCATATCGAGATACCGTTCCCACAGAGAGATATACATATTATAAATTAGGAATTTGGAATTAGGAATTAGGAATTGGTCGGCTTCGCCGGTTTTAAATTCAATTTCACATCATACATAAACATAAATATTTAAGGTAATGAAGAATTTTAAGATTGTTTTTATTATGGCACTTATGTGCCTGCTCACATCGAGCGTTAAAGCACAGAGTATCAGCGACATCCTTAAGGGAGTAGTAGGCAGTGTTGTTGGCGACAAGGCTACAACAGAGACTTCAATCAAGGGCACATGGAAGTATTCTGGACCAGCATGCGAGTTTGAAAGCAGCAGCGTGCTGGCTCAGGCAGGCGGCAGTGCTGTTGCAACAAAAATGGAGAATAAGGTGGCTCCGATACTCAAGAAGATGGGTGTCAACGGCATCGTATACACATTCGACGGCAATGGCAACTACACATCGAAGATAAAGAAGCGCGAGACCAAGGGAACTTACACATTCGACAAGAAGAACAAGACTATCACATTCACACCCACCTACGGCAAGTCGTATACCGCATACGTTGCTACCCAAGGCTCGACAATGACACTTACATTCAATTCTGACAAGCTCATGACTGTACTGAAGACTATCAGCAATTCTACGGCAGGGCTCAGCACAAGTGCAGCTATAATCAACTCGATTATAAAGAATTACGACGGTATGCGTCTGGGATTTGAACTCAAGAAATAATACTGACAATGCAAAACGACGACCTTAGCCTGCTGAGACGGCGATACGTGCGCTATCTCAGACTCGAACGCGGCTATTCAGAAAACACAGTGGAAGCGTATACCCATGACATCGACTATCTACTGAACTATCTACGCAACGAAAATCTCAAAACAGAGGACGTGAAACTCGACAATCTTGAGAATTTCGCTGCCGTGTTATACGAGTTCGGCATCGCTTCGTCGTCGCAAGCAAGAATATTGTGTGGGGTAAGGTCGTTCTTCAAGTATCTCGTAATAAGCGGAATACTTAAGGACGATCCCTCAGAACTGCTCGAAGCACCCACCGTGGGCGAACATCTGCCTGAGGTCCTGTCGACCGAAGAAATAGACCGCATGGAGGCTGCCATCGACCTGTCGAAATGGGAAGGACAGCGCAACAAGGCCATCATCGAGCTACTCTTCTCGTGCGGACTACGAGTGTCGGAACTTGTCAACTTGAAATTCAACGACATCTTTGAGCGTGACAAATTCCTACGCATCATTGGCAAAGGCGATAAGGAAAGACTCGTACCAATATCGGAGAGCGCACTTCACGAAATTAAATTGTGGCTGTACGACCGTAATCTGATGAAAATAAAGCCCGGAGAACAGGACTATGTGTTCCTGAACCGACGCGGCGCCCACCTCACACGCACCATGATACTGATAATGATAAAGCGCACTGCCGAGGAAGCTGGTATCACAAAGACAGTGTCACCACATACGCTGCGCCACTCGTTTGCTACCGAACTGCTAAAGGGCGGTGCCGACTTACGTGCCATACAGGAAATGCTGGGGCACGAAAACATAAAGACAACCCAAATCTATACCCACATAGACATAACAACACTGCGCGAGGAAATACTGACACATCACCCGCGAAACATGAAGAAAACACCCGACTAAAATTTAATATAAACTAAGAAACGAAGTTTTTACACTGCTTAATTCTTGTATATCAAAGTAATGTGTTACTTTTGCACGTCCGCTTAATGTATAGACACTTAATCGAACTAAAAATAAATTTAAATTATATTTCATGAAACTCAGAAAACTATTGGTAGCCGTCCTTGCCGTGTTTGCAGGACTTGCCCAGGCACAACAGATGCCACCGATACCCAATGATCCTGATGTCCGCATCGGAAAGCTGGATAACGGACTTACCTACTACATCCGTCACAACAACTGGCCTGAGAACCGAGCAGACTTCTACATCGCACAGAAGGTGGGCTCTATTCAGGAAGAAGAGAGCCAGCGCGGATTGGCACACTTCCTGGAGCACATGTGCTTTAATGGTACAAAGCACTTCCCGGGCAACGAAGTTATTCGCTATTGCGAGAGCATCGGTGTGAAGTTCGGAGGCGACCTAAATGCTTATACTTCTATCGACCAGACCGTATACAATATCTCTAACGTCCCTACTGCACGCCAGTCGGCTCTCGACTCATGTCTGCTCATACTGAGCGATTGGTCGAACGCTCTGCTGCTCGACCCTAAGGAGATTGACGAGGAGCGTGGCGTTATCCACGAGGAATGGCGTCTGCGCACCAGTGCCTCAAGCCGTATGTTTGAGCGCAACCTGCCCAAGCTCTACCCGGGCTCAAAGTATGGCGTACGCTATCCTATCGGACTCATGTCGGTAATCGACAACTTCAAGCCGAAGGAACTGCGCAACTACTATGAGAAGTGGTATCATCCAAACAACCAGGCCATCATCGTAGTTGGTAACGTTGATGTTGACTACACCGAGAAGAAGATCAAGGAACTCTTCGGCTCGTTCAAGAATCCAGCCAACCAGGCTCCTATCGTAGCAGAACAGGTGCCTGACAACGCTGAGCCTATCGTTATCATCGACAAGGATAAGGAGCAGCCTACAAGCATGGTGCAGTACATGGTTAAGCACGATGTCTACCCTGACTCGCTGAAGAACAACATGAACTACATCATATACGACTACGCCAAGAGCGCTGCCGTAAGCCTGCTCAACTACCGTATGTATGAGAAGGGACTCGATGCCAGCTGCCCATACGTATCAGCCAGCGCCGACGACGGACAGTATATCTTCGCCAAGACAAAGGACGCTTTCAGCATATCTGTAGCACCTAAGGAACTGAAGGATATGGCTGTGAGCCTCAAGGCTGCTTACACTGAAGCATTGCGCGCTGCCAAGTTCGGATTCACCGCTACAGAGTTGGCACGCTTCAAGGAGAATTATCTCAGCCAGCTCGACCGTGCATACAGCGCCAAGGACAAGCGCACCAACGCTGCATTGTACGCTCCGATTCTCGGCAACTTCCTCTCTAACGAGCCTATGCCGTCAATCGAGTACACCTATCCGGTAATGAAGCAGCTTGTAAATGCTATTCCTGTTGACGTCATAAACCAGATGATGAAAGAGATGCTGCCCGAGAACGACAGCAACACCGTAATTATCTCGTTCTGCAACGAAGCAGAGGGCAACGTTTATCCTACTGAGGCACAGCTTCTTGGCGCTATCAAGGAAGCACGCTCCTCAGAAATCACTGCTTATGTAGACAACGTGAAGAACGAACCGCTCATCGCCACAATGCCTAAGGCTGGCAAGATAAAGAGCGAGAAGAAGAGCGACAAGTTCGGCTATACAACACTGACACTCTCAAACGGTGCTACCGTGATACTGAAGAAGACCGACTACAAGAAGGATCAGGTTATCATGAGCGCACGCGGCATCGGCGGCACAACACTCTACGGACCGAAGGACTATACCAATCTGCAGGTATTTGACGCTGTAATCGGCGGTAGCGGACTCGGAGCTTTCTCGTCAACCGACCTTTCAAAGGCTCTGGCAGGCAAGATTGCAAACGTTGACCTCAGCCTCGGCTCAGAATTGTATACAACTGCATCGGGCGCTTCTACACCGAAAGACGTAGAGACAATGTTCCAGTTGCTGTACCTGTACTTCACAAACATCAGCAAGGATCAGAAGACATTCGACAACCTCTTGACACAGATGGAAGTGAAGCTGAAGAACCGTTCGCTCGACCCGGAGACAGCACTCAGCGACTCGCTCAATGCAACTATCTACAACCACAATGCACGCATGGAGCCGCTCACTGTTGAGAAACTGAAGAACATCAACTACGACCGTATCCTCCAGATTGCCAAGGAACGTACAGCCAACGCCAAGGCTTGGACATTCACTATCATCGGCAACTTCGACGAGACAACAATACGTCCGCTCATCTGCCAGTACATTGGTGCTCTGCCTTCAGCAGGAAAGGTTGTAGCAAGCAAGCGTGAGGTGAAGCCTGTCACAGGCGTTGTAGAAAACATCTTCAAGCGCAAACAGGAGACTCCTAAGTCGACAGCCTACATGATGTGGCACAACACTACTATGCCGTACAACACTAAGAACGCTCTCTGCGCAAGCATTGCCGGACAGATTCTGTCAATGGAATATCTCGACAAGATTCGCGAGAAGGAAAGCGCAGCCTACTCGGTAGGTGCCAACGGTGGATGCTCAGTAGGCAAGGACAACTATCGTATGTTCCAGATTTTCGCCTATTGCCCAATGAAGCCTGAGAAGAAAGAGGTAGCAATGCGCATCATGAACGACGAAGTGAAGAACCTCGCCAACACTTGCGACCCTGCCAAACTGGCTAAGTGCAAGGAATACATGGTGAAGCAGTATCACGACTCGCAGAAGAGCAACAGCTACTGGCTCAGCATCATCAACCAGTATCACAATCTCGGTCTCGACCAGTATACCGACTACTTGAAGACACTTGAATCGCTCACTCCGCAGGATATCTGCAACTACATGAAGGAGTTCAACAAGTCGGGCAACCACATCACAGTGGCTATGCTTCCTGAAGAATAAACATTACGGCAAATAACGCGTGAAAAACGCAATATCAACGGACTGCAAGCATTATATGTGCTTGCAGTCCGTTTTTTTTGAGTAATACCAACACTACAAAAACACTAAACAACCTTAAAAATAAGACTATTAATCAATAAATAGCATAATTATAAAGACAAAAGAAGTTCTATTTGGAGAATTCTGATTAATTTTGCAGCTAAAAATAATAAGTTAGAGTACAATGAAAAGTAAGTTCGCAGCTTTTACACTGCTGCTCGCGACCGTTTTTTTGATGGCATCTTGCCTTGAAAGCGACAATGATTACACATACACCGACGATTGTGCAATCTCAAGTTTCTCAGTCACGACAGCTAAACAGAACACATTTGTGAAGACTTCAGACGGACTTCGCGACAGTCTCGTCGTGAAAGAACTGACACTGAGCAACTATAAGTTCTATATAGACCAGATTAACGGTAAGATATACAACCCCGACTCGCTGCCATGTGGTGTCGACGCCAAAAAGCTCCTCTGCTCGGTGTCGAACAGTTCGGCAGGACTGGTGGTGATAAAGAAGGAAAAGAGCGACTCGCTCGACTACTTCAGTTCAACCGACTCACTTGACTTCTCGGTAGACCGCGAAGTGCAAGTAGTAAGTAATTCTGGACTTTCGGTAAAGAAATACACAGTACATGTGAACGTGCATAAGGAACAAGCCGACTCGTTCGCATGGCATGCCACACCTATATGCGCCGAACTGAAGACCATGCAGGCTATAAAGACAGCTGCTGTAAATGGTAAGCTGATTCTGCTCGGCACAGATGGCAATACAACTATCGTATATACCAACAACGGCACACAGTGGACCAAGTGTGAGACCAACCTCGGACACAATCTCGCAGCCGATGCATACAAGAGCCTTGTAACCAAGGACGACTACGTATACATCAGCGACGGTGGCAACATCGTACGCACCAACGACGGCAAGACATGGGACATCATGGGCACTGCTACCGATGTGACACGCCTTGTAGCAGCAAGCCGCTACAGCCTGTACGGATATGCTACCGATGGCCGACTGATGACATCAAAGGACAACGGCGCTACATGGGCCGTAGCCGAAATAGACGATGAGCTCTCGCTCATGCCTTATGGCGAGACAACATACGCAAGCGTTGAGATAGAAGGATATGCAAAGACCGACCGTGTGATGCTCTTCGGAACCCGCGACGCTGCCACTTATCCCAACGACAAGTACCTTACCATATGGGGAAAGATTGACGAGGTTGCTGAGAACAGCGAAAACCAGCCGTGGGCATACTACGGAGTATCGGCCGACAACAACCACGCAGCACCGCTGCTCAGTGGCATTAGTGCTGTAGCTTACGACGGTGGCGTATACATGATGGGACAGGAAGAGGGCAAGGCTCCCAAATTCTACAAGTCATTGGACAACGGCATCACATGGCGCGAGGACACTGCCACAGTAATGTTGCCCACCAACTTCAACGAAAACGCTACAAACGCCATAACAGCAAAGGGCACCTACGCTCTGACTGTAGACAAGAACAAGAGCCTCTGGCTCGTAAACGCCAGCAACGGTATGACATGGCGCGGACGCATCAACCGACTGGGTTGGGCCAAGGAGCAGACCGCTTTCGAGAAATAATACACATATCATATAATATATACATATGATTAGAAACCTTGTAATATCACTCGCCCTCGCAATGTCAGCGACATGCATGGCACAATCCGACTACCAATATCGTATGGAGATAGGAGCGGGCGTTGGCGCAGTGGCATACCAAGGTGACTTTGGCGGAAGCCTTACCAAAAACATGCAGCCAATGGCTTCTGCGGTGTTGCGACGAGTATTCAACCCATATATGGCGTTGAAGTTCTCGGCAGCCTATGGCAAACTGAAAGGCTCGTCGGACAATGCCAAGACATACTATCCTGACTATGCCACAACTCCCTACCAGTTCAACAAGACGCTTGTTGATGCCGGTGTGACCTACGAATACAACTTCTGGCCATACGGAACGGGACAGGACTATCGCGGTGCCAAGCGCCTTACGCCATTCATATTTGCCGGACTCGGAGCCACATACGCAGGAGGCGACGGCGACAATGCCTTCACGGCAAATGTGCCCATAGGACTCGGCGTGAAGTACAAGGCAGACAAGAGGCTGAACATTGCACTGGAATGGGCAGAACACTTCTCTATGAGCGACAAATTGGACGGTGTGAAAGATCCATACGGCATAAAAAGCAGCGGACTGTTCAAGAACACCGACTGCTACTCGGCACTACAGATGACCATAACATACAGCTTTATGCCTAAATGCCGAACATGCCACAACGAAGACGAATAAACAATTAGAAACAATGACCAATCAACTCGATAAAAACAATATACCACAACACATTGCCATAATAATGGATGGCAATGGACGATGGGCTACCGAACGCGGTAAAGCGAGAAGCTATGGACATCAGGCAGGTGTGGAAACCGTAAGACGTATCACCTCAGAATGTACACGGCTCGGTGTGAAATACCTGACTCTGTACACGTTCTCCACTGAAAACTGGAACCGTCCGGAGACAGAAATCGCCGCCCTGATGGGTCTTGTACTGTCATCGCTCGAGGACGAGATATTCATGAAGAATAACGTTCGCTTCAAGGTAATTGGCGACATTGAACGTCTGCCAATAGAAGTGCAACAAAAACTTCAGGAAACAATCGACCATACTGCAGGCAACACTGCCATGACTATGGTGGTGGCTCTGAGCTATTCGTCAAGATGGGAGATAACAAAGGCGGTGAAGGACATAGCAAAGAAAGCAGTTGACGGACAACTGTCTATCGACGACATCACCGAAGACGTAGTGTCGCAAAGCCTTACGACAGCTTCAATCCCCGACCCCGACCTGCTGATACGCACCGGAGGCGAGCTGCGAATCAGCAACTATCTGTTGTGGCAGATAGCCTACTCTGAACTGTATTTCTGCGATACTTTCTGGCCCGACTTCAACGAAGCCGACCTGCACAAAGCCATTGCCGACTACCAGCAACGCCAACGCCGATTCGGAAAGACCGGCAAACAGGTGGAAGCAGAAGAAAGCAAGTAATGAGTAAACGTCCAGGATTAACAAGATAAAAACAATAAGAAGACAATGAATATAAGAAAGGTGTTGACCACACTCTGCATCATTGCATGCAGCATCATCGCAAAGGCGCAGGACAAAATCGTATACCCAGACATATCCTATGCCGGAACACCGCGCACCGTACAGATTGCGGGCATCGCCGTGACAGGCGCTGAAGGATATGAGGACTATATGCTCACTGGCATATCGGGTCTGTCTATCGGACAGGAGATTCAGCTGCCGGGCGACGAGATAACCGACGCTGTGAAGCATTACTGGAAGTATGGCCTGTTCTCGGACGTGTCTATCTCGGTAGACTCGCTCATACACGACAAGGCTTATCTACACATCCATCTGCAGATGCGTCCGCGTGTGTCAACAATCAACTACATTGGTCTGAAGAAGTCGGAGCGCACCGACATGGAGGAGAAACTCGGACTCCTCAAGGGCGCTCAGATTACACCTAACATGATTGACCGTGCCAAGATTCTTGCCAAGAAATACTTCGACGACAAGGGATTCAAGAACGCGGACATTCAGGTGGTGCAGCGCGACAACGTGACGCAGAAGAACCACGTAATCCTTGATGTCATCATCGACAAGAAGGAGAAGATGAAGGTGCGCACCATCACCATCGAAGGCAACGACGCCTTGAGAGCCGGCCAGATTAAGGGTGGCCTGTTCAGAAAGGGTGCGTTCTCAAAGACTCACGAGGCTGGCAAGTTGTCGTCATTCCTCAAGTCGAAGAAGTTCACACCCGAGCGTTGGAAGGCCGACAAGCAGAAACTCATCGACAAGTATAACGAGCACGGCTACCGCGACGCTGTGATCTTAGGCGACAGCGTATGGAACGTTGACGACAAGCACGTAAGCATCAACATTAAGGTAGACGAAGGCAAGAAGTACTTCATACGCAACATAACATGGGTGGGCAACACCGTGTACAACTCCGACTATCTGGCTGCCGTACTCGGCATGAAGAAGGGCGACGTGTACAACCAGAAGCTCATGAACAAGCGACTCACTGAAGACGAGGATGCTGTGGGCAACAACTACTGGAACAACGGCTACCTGTTCTACTCACTCCACCCGACAGAGATTAACATCGTAGGCGACTCTATCGACCTTGAGATGCGTATCTTCGAGGGTCCGCAGGCCCACATCAACCACGTACGCATCAACGGTAACGACCGTCTGTATGAGAATGTAGTGCGTCGCGAGCTGCGTACAAAGCCGGGCGACCTCTTCTCGAAGGAGGCATTGCAGCGTTCGGCACGTGAGATTGCATCAATGGGACACTTCGACCCTGAGAAGGTCAATCCGCAGCCGGTGCCCGACCCAGAGAACGGTACAGTGGACATCAACTACGATCTTGAGCAGAAATCGAACGACCAGATTGAGTTCTCGCTTGGATGGGGACAGACTGGTGTAATCGGACGTATCGGACTCAAGCTCAACAACTTCTCGATGCGCAACCTCTTCAACAAGAACAAGGAGCATCGTGGCATCATGCCTATCGGCGATGGTGAGGTTCTTTCAATCGGAGCACAGACCAACGGTACATACTATCAGTCGTACAACACCTCATACTCAACCAACTGGTTTGGAGGCAAGCGACCGATACAGTTCTCAGTAGGAGCCTACTTCTCTAAGCAGACCGACGTATCGAGCAACTACTACAACAGTGGTTACTTCAACAACTACTACAACTACATGTACGGTTACGGTAGCTACGGCAACTACAACAACTACGAGTCGTACTACGACCCCGACAAGTACATCAAGTTGTTCGGATTCTCACTGGGATGGGGCAAGCAGCTGCGCTGGCCAGACGACTACTTCCAGTTGTCGCTCTCGCTGTCGTACACACGCTACATGCTGAAGAACTGGAGCTACTTCCTCATGACCAACGGTAACTCTAACAACCTCAACCTCAGCATACAGCTGTCGCGCACATCAACCGACAACCAGTTGTTCCCGCGTCGCGGTTCAGAGTTCGTAGCATCAGTTACAATTACTCCGCCATGGTCGGCATGGGACGGCAAGGACTACGAACACCTCGCCACCAACTCTAAGTCGGCTACATACAACAAGGAGCAGCAGGAGAAGTACCGCTGGGTAGAATACCACAAGTGGAAGTTCAAGGGCCGCATGTTCACCGCACTCACAAGCGGACAGAAGTGTCTCGTGCTCATGACACGACTCGAATTCGGTTTGCTCGGCTCATTCAACAAGTGGAAGAAGTCGCCGTTCGAGACCTACTACATGGGTGGTGACGGTATGACCGGCTACTCTACATCATACGCTGAAGAGACCATCGGTCTGCGCGGTTACGAAAACGGTTCGCTCACTCCTTACGGCTACGAGGGCTATGCCTACGACCGCATGACACTTGAGTTGCGCTATCCGTTCCTCCTTGGCAACACCACCATCTACGGACTCGGATTCATCGAAGGCGGTAACTCATGGACCGAAACCAAGAAGTTCAACCCGTTCGACATGAAGCGTTCAGCCGGTCTCGGTGTCCGCATCTTCCTCCCGATGGTAGGTTTGATGGGTATCGATTGGGCATACGGCTTCGACAAGGTGTTCGGAACCAAGGGAGGTTCGCAGTTCCACTTCATCTTAGGACAGGAATTCTAAAAAAACAAGGCTATGAGGAAATTAATGCTTATCTGCCTCTTTGCCATTACGGCACTGACGGCAAGCGCACAGAAGTTCGCGCTGCTCGACATGGAATACATTCTGAAGAACATTCCAGCCTACGAGCGAGCCAACGAACAGCTCAACCAGGTGTCAAAGAAATGGCAGGCTGAGGTTGAGGCACTCAACACCGAGGCCTCAACACTCTACAAGAACTACCAGAACGAGATGGTGTTCCTCTCTGCCGAGCAGAAGAAAGACCGCCAGGAAGCCATAATGAAGAAGGAGAAGGAGGCAAGCGACCTCAAGCGCAAGTACTTCGGTCCAGAAGGAGAGCTGTTCAAGAAGCGCGAGAGCCTCATGTCGCCCATCCAGGAGGAGATATACACCGCAGTGAAGGAGATATCCGAACTGCGTGGCTACTCGCTCGTTCTCGACCGCGCCTCCGACTCAGGCATAATATTCGGCTCACCCAAGATTGACATCAGCAACGAAGTGCTGCAGAAGCTTGGCTATGGAATTTAGAATTAGGAATTAGGAATTTTGAATTTTGAGTTATTCTCGGCTTTGCCTGCGATTTTGAATTATTCAATTTGGAATTGTTCGGCTTTGCTGATTCGGAATTAGGAATTTGTAATTTTGAAAATTCATTCATAGAGTTTAGAAAATAATTAATAACAAAAAACAAATAAGAAAATGAAAAAGCTTATCTTAATGCTTATGTTGTGCATGCCATTGGCAACATTCGCACAGAAATTCGGACACGTTAACGCCCAGGACATTATGCAGTCAATGCCTGAGTTCATCAAGGCTCGTGGCGAGGTAGAAGCAGCTGCCAAGCAGTATGACAACGACCTCAAGGCAATGCAGGACGAGCTCCAGCGCAAGGCCCAGGACTACGACAAGAACGCCTCGACAATGAACGAGACCAAGAAGAAGGAGACAGAGGAAAGCCTCCAGCAGATGTACCAGAAGATACAGCAGACTGCTCAGGACAACCAGCAGGCTCTCGCCAAGCTCCAGCAGGAGAAGATCAGCCCTATCACCAACAAGCTCGTTGAAGCTATCAAGGCTGTAGGCAAGACAGGTGGCTATGTTTACATCATGGACATCACATCTGGCATTCCTTACATCAGCGACACTCTCAGCAAGGACGTTACTGCCGAGGTGAAGGCTCAGCTCAACAAGCCTGCCGCTGCCAAGAAGTAATTGACAATATAAGCAAACAATAATCAGGAGGCTATGGCGTAGAAGCCGCAGCCTCCTTTTTTTCTTTCAAGCCAAATATGAAGAAATTATTCTTACTACTCTTCGTGCTTGCCCTGCCGTTGCTGGCAAGTGCGCAGATACGGTTCGGCTATTTCAGCTATGACACCGTTCTGAAGTCAATGCCCGACTATCTGATGGCTCAGCGCAACATCGACGACCTGCGCCAGAAGTACGACAATGAGATGAAACGCTCCGAACAGGAATTCAACGCCAAGTATGAAGAATTTCTCGATGCACAGCGCGACCTCGTGCCCTCCATTCTCCGCAAGCGCCAGACTGAGATACAGGAAATGATGGAGAAGAACGTAGCCTTCAAGCAGGAGGCACAGCGACTGCTCAAGCAGGCCGAGGCAGACGCTTTCACCCCCGTAAAGCGCAAGCTCAACGAGGCTGTAGCCAAGGTGGGAGCACAACTGGGCTACGCATTTATACTGAACACCGACGGCGACGCATGCCCGTACGTCAACCCTGAGATGGGCGAAGATGCAACCGAAGCTATCAAAGCCGAATTAAAATAAAACGCCACATGATGAACTTTCCACAACAACCAGGCCCCATCGGCGTGTTCGACTCGGGCTATGGCGGACTGACCGTGCTGCACGGCATACGCCAGCTTCTGCCGCAATACGACTACATGTATCTCGGCGACAACGCCCGCGCACCCTATGGCTCGCGCTCGTTTGAGGTGGTCTACCAGTTCACACGGCAGGCTGTACTCAAGTTGTTCTCAATGGGTTGCCATCTCGTAATACTCGGATGCAACACAGCATCTGCCAAGGCTCTGCGCACCATACAGCAGCGCGACCTGCCCATGCTCGACCCCTCGCGCCGCGTACTGGGCATCATCCGCCCTACCGCAGAGACGATTGGCAATCTGACCGAGTCGCGACACATTGGTGTACTGGCTACAGAGGGCACCATAAAGAGTCAGTCGTACTCGATGGAGATACACAAACTGTTCCCAGATATACACGTCTCGGGCGTGGCATGTCCGCTTTGGGCAGCCATAGTAGAGGCTGGCGAGGCCGACTCGCCCGGTGCCGACTACTTTGTAAAGAAGCGCATCGACCAGCTCATGCGCAAAGACCCTCTCATCGACACCATCATACTCGGCTGCACCCACTATCCGCTGCTTATGAGTTCTGTCGTCAAGAACGTACCCAAAGGCGTGCGCATAATGTCGCAAGGCACATACGTAGCCAACTCACTCGCCGACTATCTGAAGCGCCACCCCGAAATGGAACGCAACATTACGCAGGGCGGAACGTGCCGTTATCTCACTACCGAGAGCGAACAACGATTCAGCGAGACAGCCCGCATATTCCTACACGAAGACGTAATGGTGAATCATGTCGATCTGACAGAATGATTCAAGTTGAGAGTTGAGAGTTCTCAATTCTCAACTCTCAACTCTCAATTGTTGTGCGGTTGCATTTCAATTGTTGCACGGTTGGGTTTCAATTGTTGTGAGTTTGCATTTCAGATGTTGTGCGCTTGAAAAATAAGTACTGATTTATTTTGCATTGTCTTCGATTTGCAGTACCTTTGCACTCGATTTGATAAACGTATAACTCTGTGGAAGAATTTGGCTGCTTGCAACCACACTAAAAAATGCTAAAACTGCACACTCCAACTATGTGCCAATGCGCACAAAGACAGCAGGTTGGATAGCGGTAATTGGTGTTTTTCCACTAATTTTTTAATTTTAAAATTTGGAAAAAATGAATTATCTTTTTTCATCAGAATCAGTTTCAGAGGGCCATCCCGACAAAGTGGCCGACCAGATTTCAGACGCTCTTGTTGACCAGTTTCTCGCCTACGACGCGAACGCACACTGCGCCATCGAGTCGTTCGTCACTACAGGTCAGGTAGTAATCATGGGCGAGGTGCGCTCAGAAGCCTACATCGACCTGCAGACCATCGCACGCAAGACCATCAACCAGATTGGCTACAACAAGTCAGACTATCAGTTTGACGGCAACTCTTGCGGCGTGCTCACAGCTATCCACGAGCAGAGCGATGACATCAACCGTGGTGTCAGCCGTGCCGAGGAGGAAGAGCAGGGAGCCGGCGACCAGGGTATGATGTTCGGCTATGCCACCAACGAGACCGAGAACTATATGCCCGTGACACTCGACCTGGCACAGCTCATCATGCGCGTACTTGCCGACATACGCAAGGAGGGCAAAGAGATGACCTACCTGCGCCCCGACTCAAAGAGCCAGGTTACTGTAGAATACTCGGAGGAAGGCATACCGCAGCGCATCGACACCATCGTAGTGAGCACCCAGCACGACGAGTTTGACGACGATGACGAGCGCATGCTCGACAAGATCAAGGACGACGTGCTCAACATTCTCATGCCGCGCGTTAAGGCACAGATACACAGCGAGAAGGTGCTCTCGCTCTTCGGCGACGACATCAAATACTTTGTCAACCCTACCGGCAAGTTCGTTATCGGCGGCCCTCACGGCGACACCGGTCTGACCGGCCGCAAGATTATCGTCGACACATACGGCGGCAAGGGCGCACACGGCGGCGGAGCCTTCTCGGGCAAGGACCCCTCTAAGGTAGACCGCTCGGCAGCATACGCAGCACGTCATATAGCCAAGAACATGGTAGCGGCAGGCGTTGCCGACGAGATGCTCGTGCAGGTGAGCTACGCCATCGGTGTAGCCGAGCCAGTAAACATCTACGTCAACACCTACGGCCGCTCACGCGTACAGATGAGCGACGCCGAGATAGCGCAGAAGATTTCCAAGCTGTTCGACCTCCGTCCGAAGGCAATAGAGCGCACACTCAAGCTGCGCCAGCCCATCTATCGCGAGACAGCAGCCTACGGACACATGGGACGCAAGAACGAGATTGTCGAGAAGACATTCACATCGCGCTACCACGAGACCAAGGTGATGAAGCTGGAGCTGTTCACATGGGAGAAACTCGACCGCGTGGACGACATCAAGAAAGAATTCGGTCTGTAGACCATTCCATCAAAGCCGGGCATGCCATACGACATGCCCGGCAAACATATATCAACCAACCCACAATTAAATGATTCACACTGCTTCTGACTCCATACATGTTGAGGAAATAGTGCTCGGTGAAGACGGACAGCCGGTAGCGTCCACACAGCAACGCAAGCACTTTCAGCCCACGCCCGCACAGGTGCTGTCGTGGCTGCCAAAGAACGCAACGCCCGAACAGCAGGACTCCGCCATCCAGGCCAATATCAAGCCATCGGAGATAACATGGAGCCAGCAGCCCGACACGCTGCATCTGCCCGGACACAGCAAGGGCAAGTCGTGGCGCGACGTGAACATGCCCAAATACTATCGCGAGTCGTACTTCACGGGCAAGCCTTTCTTCCATCCCGACATGTTCGGCGGACGACTTGGCGTAGCCGGCGACCCCGTGCCCTACAGCATCGCACGCGACAACGTCATCACGCTGCTGCTGCTCGGATGCTTCGTGCTCGCCCTGATAGCCTACTCCAAGTCCAAGGGATTCATCCTGCGCCAGGCAAAGGACTTCTTCCGCCCGCCCCACAACGAGAAGATGACAGCCATCAGCGAGACATCGGGCGAACTGCGTTTCCAGTTCTTCCTCGTGCTGCAAAGCAGTCTGTTGATGGCGCTGATATTCTTCTTCTACGTGCAGCGCAACATCACCGACACGTTCATCATCGACCAATACCAGGTGATTGGAGTGTTCGCAGCCATCATCACCGTCTACGCCATGCTCAAGGCGGTGGCATACAGCGTCACGGGATGGGTGTTCTTCGACCGAAGGAGCAACGACCTATGGATTAAGTCGTTCCTCTTCCTCCTTGCCATGGAGGGAGTGTGCCTGTTCCCTATAGTTATGCTGCGTGCATACTTCGAGATAGCAGTACAAACCACCCTCATCAGCACCGCTATAGTGCTGGGCATATTCAAATTGCTGTCGCTTTACAAGTCATATCTCATCTTTTTCAGAAACGGTGGCCATTCTCTGCAAATTTTTTTGTACTTTTGCACACTTGAACTGATGCCCCTTGCCATGCTCATCGGAGCACTCATGATAACCACGGCAAACCTGAAGGTGGATTATTGACAAGGACACACTGACAAATACGAATAATCACGACATAGTTACATATACAAAGAGAAATGATTAAGAAGATTCTGATATCCCAGCCCGAACCGTCAAGCGAGAAATCACCCTACTTCGATATCGCCAAGGACTTTGGCGTGGAACTTGTGTTCCGCCCATTCATCAAGGTCGAGGGATTGAGTCCCAAAGAATTCCGCCAGCAGAAGATTGGACTGCTGGACTTTACAGCCGTTGTCTTCACATCGCGCCACGCCATCGACAACTATTTCAACCTCGCCAAGGAGATGCGCATCACAATCCCCGAGGACATGAAGTACTTCTGCGTGACCGAGACTATAGCACTGTACATCCAGAAATACGTACAGTACCGCAAGCGCAAGGTGTTCTTCGGCACAACCGGCAAGATCGATTCGCTCATACCCACAATGGTGAAGCACAAGACCGAGAAATATCTCGTGCCGCTGAGCTCTGTCCACAACGACGACATAGAGCGCTTGCTCGACGCAAAGAAGCTCCACCACAAGGAGTGTGTGATGTATCGCACCGTCAGCAACGACTTCACTGAAGAGGAAGCTAAGGCGTTCGACTGCGACATGCTCGTATTCTTCAGCCCTTCAGGCATCAAGGCATTCACCAAGAACTTCCCCGAATTCACTCAGGGCGACATTCGCATAGCCACCTTCGGACCTGCTACAGCCAAGGCTGTGACCGACGCCGGCTACCGCCTCGACCTCGAAGCACCCACCAAGGAGCATCCTTCGATGACCGGAGCTCTGCAGCACTATCTGGAGAACAACAAGTAGTTGGGTTGTTGACATGACAACATCAAACATGACAACATCAAAATACAGCCTCCCACAGTCGGAGCGCATTAACAGCAAGAAGCAGATTGACCGCCTCTTTCGCGGAGGCGGCTCAAAGGCTATGACAGCAGCACCACTGCGTATGGTGTACATGGCAGACAATCGTCAGACCGACTCTCAGCCAGCCGACGGACATCAGCCGATGGCTCAGATGATGGTGAGCGTACCCAAACGCTACTTCAAGCGCGCCGTAAAGCGCAACTACGTGAAGCGTCAGGTGCGCGAGGCGTATCGCCTCAACAAGCACATTCTCGTCGACCGCCTCACCGAGAGCGGCGACAAGACAATGTCGCTCTGCTTCATATGGACAGCCAACCGTCTTCTGCCTACAGCCGAGGTGATGAGCCGCATGGCCAACCTGCTGACACGATTGGCTGAGAAGCTGTCGGCAACCGACAATAAAAACATCCCGTAATGAACCGACTCTCACACGCACTCGCATGGATAGTGATACAACCCATCCGATTCTACCAGAAGTTTATCACACCATACACCCCGGCTTCATGCCGATTCCAGCCCACATGCTCCGAATACGCACGTCAGGCACTGCTCAAGCACGGATTCTTCAAGGGCATGGCACTCTCAATATGGCGCATCCTAAGATGCAACCCATGGGGAGGCTCGGGCTACGACCCAGTGCCGTAAGTGGAATTTTGAGTTTTGAGTTTTGAATTTTGGATTAAATCACCAGCAAATGCTCAGAAAGGCCTAATAAGGCCCAGAAAGGCCCAGAAAGGCTTAGTAAAATATTAACAACAATAAAATGGCAAAAAATTTCGTTGAAGAACTGCGCTGGCGCGGCATGCTCGCGCAGATTATGCCGGGTACTGAGGAATATCTCAACACCCACATGGTGTCTGCGTATCTTGGCACCGACCCTACTGCCGACTCACTTCACATCGGACACCTCTGCGGCATCATGATGCTGCGCCACCTCCAGCGTTGTGGCCATAAGCCCTACCTCCTCGTAGGCGGTGCAACAGGTATGATTGGCGACCCTTCGGGCAAGAGCCAGGAACGCAACCTGCTCGACTCGGAGACACTCTATCACAACCAGGAGGCCATCAAGAAGCAGGTAGCCAAGTTCCTCGACTTCGACGGCAATGAGCCTAACAAGGCCGAGCTCGTCAACAACTACGACTGGATGAAGGACTTCACCTTCCTCGACTTCGCACGCGAGGTGGGCAAGCACATCACCGTAAACTATATGATGGCGAAGGATTCCGTACAGAAGCGTCTCAACGGCGAGGCTCGCGACGGACTCTCATTCACCGAATTCACATATCAGCTGCTCCAGGGCTACGACTTCCTCTATCAGTATCAGAAGTATGGCGTACGCTTGCAGCTCGGCGGCAACGACCAGTGGGGCAACATGACCACCGGTACTGAGCTTATCCGCCGTACACTGGGCAACGAGTCGGAAGCCTACTGCCTCACCTGCCCGCTCATCACCAAGAGCGACGGCAAGAAGTTCGGCAAGACCGAGAGCGGCAACGTATGGCTCGACCGCAACCGCACCACTCCTTATGCCTTCTATCAGTTCTGGCTCAACGTGAGCGACGCAGAGGCTGAGAAGTACATCAAGATATTCACCGACCTTGACAAGGAGACAATCGACACTCTCATAGCCGAGCACAACGAAGATCCGGGTCGCCGCACACTGCAGAAGCGCCTGGCTGAGGAAGTTACCACAATGGTACACTCACGCGAGGACCTCGAAATGGCTCAGGAGGCTTCAAGCATCCTCTTCGGCAAGGGAACCAAGGAGACACTGCAGAAGTTTGACGAGGCTACACTGCTCTCTATCTTCGAGGGTGTGCCCCACTTTACACTGCCAGCCGACCAGCTCGGACAGCCCGCAGTCGACCTCTTCACACGCGACGATGTCAAGGTGTTCAACTCAAAGGGCGAGATGCGCAAGCTCGTTCAGGGTGGTGGCGTATCGCTCAACAAGGAGAAGCTCGCAGCCTTCGACCGTGTAGTTACAGCCGAAGACCTCATCGACGGCAAGTATCTTCTCGTGCAGCGCGGCAAGAAGAATTATTATCTCATCACAGTGAAATAATCCGAAAAATTTGGCTGCAAAGCTATTTTTTATTACCTTTGCAGCCACATTGTCCTATGGTGTAATGGTAGCACAACAGTTTTTGGTTCTGTTTGTGGTGGTTCGAATCCGCCTGGGACAACAGAAAAAGCCTTGCTTCTTAATCGGAGCAAGGCTTTTTTGTTTTTTAATACAACACATTTTTTCCACATAATTATATTTATTATAAGCTAAAAGTCGTAACTTTGCATAAAACTGAAAATAAATAGCAAAAACAGATATAATGGAATACAATTTCAGAGAAATCGAGAAGAAATGGCAAGCCCAGTGGGTGGCAGACAAGACCTACCACACCACTGAAGACCCGAACAAACAGAAGTTCTACGTACTCAACATGTTCCCCTATCCGTCGGGAGCCGGTCTGCATGTAGGCCACCCGCTCGGATACATCGCATCGGACATCTACGCACGCTTCAAGCGCCTTGAGGGCTACAACGTGCTCAATCCTATGGGCTACGATGCCTACGGACTGCCTGCCGAGCAATATGCCATTCAGACCGGTCAGCACCCTGAGGTGACCACAGTTGCCAACATAGCCCGCTACCGCCAGCAGTTGGACAACATCGGTTTCTCTTTCGATTGGGACCGCGAGGTTCGCACATGCGACCCCAAATATTACCACTGGACACAGTGGGCATTCCAGAAGATGTTCCAGTCGTTCTTCTGCAACTCATGCCAGAAGGCTCAGCCCATCGAGAAGCTCGTTGCACGCTTCGAGGAGAAGGGTACTGAGGGACTGAACGTAGCCGAGAGCGAGCACCTCGAGTTTACAGCCGAGGAGTGGCGAGCCATGAGCGACGTTGAGAAGCAGAAGACATTGATGAACTACCGCATCGCCTATCTGGGCGAGACAATGGTGAACTGGTGTCCGGGACTCGGCACTGTGCTTGCCAACGACGAGGTAGTGAACGGTGTGAGCGAGCGTGGCGGCTATCCCGTTGTACAGAAGAAGATGCAGCAGTGGTGTCTGCGCACCAGCGCTTATTCACAGCGTCTGCTCGACGGACTGGACACAATACAGTGGAGCGATTCTATCAAGGAGACCCAGAAGAACTGGATTGGACGTTCGGAGGGTACCGAGATGCAGTTTAAGGTGGCAGGCCAGGACTTCGACTTCACCATCTTCACCACACGTGCCGACACCATTTTCGGTGTAACCTTCATGGTATTGGCTCCTGAGAGCGAGCTCGTTGAGAAGCTCACCACTGCCGAGCAGAAGGCTGCTGTCGACGAATATCTCGCCTACGTTAAGAAGCGTACCGAGCTCGACCGTATGGCAAACCACTCTGTTACGGGTGTGTTCTCTGGTTCATACGCCGTAAATCCGTTCACCGGCGAGAACATTCCAATCTGGATTTCAGAATACGTGCTTGCAGGATATGGTACAGGTGCCATCATGGCTGTTCCGGCTCACGACTCACGCGACTACGCCTTCGCCAAGCACTTCAACCTGCCCATCATCCCCCTCATCGAGGGTGCCGACGTAAGCGAGGAGAGCTTCGATGCCAAGGAAGGCACCGTTCAGAACTCGCCCGTTGCAGGCAAGCAGACCCTCGACGGCTTCTCATTGAACGGACTGACCGTTAAGGAGGCTATCGCTGCCACCAAGAAGTTCGTCACCGAGAAGGGATTGGGCCGCGTAAAGGTCAACTATCGTCTGCGCGACGCCATCTTCTCACGCCAGCGTTATTGGGGAGAGCCGTTCCCCGTATACTACAAGGACGGAATGCCACAGATGGTTGCCGAGGAGTGTCTGCCGCTCGAACTGCCCGAAATCGAGACATATAAGCCTACCGAAACTGGCGAACCGCCATTGGGACGTGCCAAGATGTGGGCATGGGACGAGGAGAAGAAGCAGGTGATAGACAAGGCTCTGGTAGACAACAAGACCGTGTTCCCGCTCGAATTGAACACCATGCCGGGCTTCGCCGGATCGTCAGCCTACTATCTGCGCTATATGGATCCGCACGACGACAGCTGTCTCGTAAGCAAGGAAGCCGACGAGTACTGGCAGAATGTCGACCTCTATGTAGGCGGATGCGAGCACGCTACGGGTCACCTCATCTACTCACGTTTCTGGAACAAGTTCCTCTTCGACCTCGGCGTGAGCTGCAAGGAAGAGCCGTTCCAGAAGCTTGTCAACCAGGGCATGATTCAGGGACGAAGCAACTTCGTATATCGTATCAATTCCGACGACCACTCTAAGGCTCCCGTCTTCGTGAGTGCCGGACTGAAGAAGGACTATGACGTGACACCTATCCACGTCGACGTAAACATCGTTTCAGCCGACGTGCTCGACATCGACGCCTTCAAGGCATGGCGTCCGGAGTATGCCGACGCTGAGTTCATCCTCGAAGACGGCAAGTACATCTGCGGATGGGCAGTTGAGAAGATGTCGAAGTCGATGTTCAACGTTGTCAACCCCGACATGATTGTCGAGAAATACGGCGCCGATACATTGCGTCTGTACGAGATGTTCCTCGGTCCGGTAGAAGCCAGCAAGCCTTGGGACACCAACGGTATCGACGGATGCTTCCGCTTCCTCAAGAAGTTCTGGAACCTCTACTACGAGAACCGCACCGACAACTTCCTGCCTTCAGCCGACGCCGAGGCATCAGCCGACAGCATGAAGACTCTGCACAAGCTCATCAAGAAGGTGACCGAAGACATCGAAAACTTCTCATACAACACCTCAATCTCGGCATTCATGATAGCCGTGAGCGAGCTTGCACAGCAGAAGTGCCGCAACAAGCAGGTACTCGAGCAGCTCGTTGTGCTCATCGCACCGTTTGCTCCGCACATTGCCGAAGAGCTCTGGCACGTGCTGGGCAACGAAACAACCGTATGCGACGCCCAGTGGCCTAAGTTCGAGCCTAAGTATCTCGTTGAGAGCGAGGTGCAGCTCACCATCTCGTTCAACGGCAAGGCACGCTTCCAGAAGAAGTTCCCAGCCGATGCCACCAACGATGCAATACAGCAGGCAGTGCTCGCCGACGAACAGAGCCAGAAGTATCTCGACGGCAAGACAGTGGTCAAAGTGATTGTTGTGCCTAAGAAGATTGTGAATGTCGTTGTTAAGTAATACGCGGCGACATTCTATATAACTTACTGAACTTTCGCAAGCTCAGTGAATTCAGTAGTTGAAGGAGTTAAGAAGTTTTTGCGACCGTAGGGCGCGAAAACTTCTTAACTTCTTAACTACTTTCGTTTAGAATCAAATGAAAATTACGCTTTAACTGTAAAATCCTATGACAATCGACCGCAAAATTATCTGGCAAGAAACGAAGGACTATTTCAATATCACTCTCGGTCTGATGCTCTACACCTTCGGATTCACCGTTTTCCTTCTACCCTATGAAATCGTGACCGGAGGTATTGCAGGTATCGGAGCCATTATATTCTATGCCACAAAGTTTCCCGTACAGTGGACTTTCTTCATCATCAATGCCATACTTATCGTAGCCGCGCTGAAGGAGCTTGGACTGAAATTCCTTGCCAAGACCATATATGCCACCATTGCACTTACCGTATTGCTCGACCTTGCACAGAAGATTGTGGAGCAGCCCGACGGCACCTTCTACAAGCTTATGGGCGAGGGCAACGACTTCATGTCGCTCATTATAGGATGTATGCTCACCGGAACGGCACTGGCTGTAGTGTTCCTCAACAACGGCAGTACGGGTGGAACCGACATCATAGCAGCCGTTGTCAACAAGTATTACAACGTTTCGCTCGGCAAGGGACTCATCATGGTAGACCTCGTAATCATCGGCAGCTGTCTTGCCATCGACTCGTTCGGTCTGTTCCCTCAGCGTTGCCAGATGGTGGTGTTCGGTTTGTGTACGATGGTGATAGAGTGTACCATGCTCGATTATGTGATGAACGTGCAGCGCCAGTCGGTGCAGTTCATGATATTCTCGAAGGAATACAAGAAGATAGCCGAAGCCATCACACGCAAGACCGACCATACACTCACCATTCTCGACGGCCACGGCTGGTATACTGGCAAGGAGATGAAGGTGATATGTCTGCTTGCCAAGAAGCGCGAGTCGGTGCTAATCTTCCGACTCATTAAGACAATCGACCCACGCGCATTCGTCAGCCAGAGTAGCGTAATCGGTGTATATGGCGAGGGATTCGACCAGATAAAGGTGAAGGTGAAGAAAGAAATGGAAAAGCAAAATATAGAAGAAAATGAAAATAGTATTTGCCACCAACAACAAACACAAGCTTGACGAGATACGCTCCATACTCGGCTCTCGTTTTGAAGTGTTGTCGCTCAGCGACATCAACTGCCACGTCGCCATACCCGAAACAGCCAACACGCTTGAGGGCAACGCCATACAGAAGGCACGCTACATCGTGGAGAACTACGGCTACGACTGCTTTGCCGACGATACAGGACTCGAAGTGCCGGCTCTCGGTGGCGAACCGGGCGTACACTCGGCCCGCTATGCCGAAGGCACCGACCACGACTCGGAGGCTAACATGCAGAAGCTGCTCAGCCGCCTCGACGGCAGCGACGACCGCCGTGCGCAGTTCCGCACCGTCATCTGCCTTGCCCGCAAGAACGACATAGCCGACTACACCCTCTTCGAAGGCATCGTTCGCGGAACTATCTCTACCGAGAAACAAGGCACCGAAGGCTTCGGCTACGACCCCATCTTCGTGCCCGAAGGCTACACGGAATCATTCGCACAACTCGGTATGGACATCAAGAATGGCATTTCGCACCGTGCACGCGCTGTGGAGAAACTCGCGGAGTACCTATGCGCGGAATAACTCTCAACTCTCAACTAAATAAAACGAGTCCTTTTGCCATGGCAAAAGGACTCGTTTTACGTCGTAAGAATAATTCTCTTAAACCTTTTTGCTGTATTACTTGATAGCGTCAGCAAGCTCAGCGCCAGCCTTGAACTTGGCAACCTTCTTTGCTGCGATAGTAATCTTTTCCTTAGTAGCAGGGTTGATGCCCTCGCGTGCCGGACGCTCCGAAACGCTGAATGTACCGAAGCCGATGAGCTGGATCTTGTCACCCTCAACGAGAGCGTTCTTAATAGCCTCGATTGTAGCCTCAAGAGCCTTCTTGGCATCAGCCTTGCTCAGTTCAGCACCTACTGCTATCTTCTCAATTAATTCTGTCTTATTCATAATTCTTTATGTATTAAATTGTTTGTAAAATTCAAGTGAAAACAATCGGAAATAGGGTGGAAATCATACATTTGCTACCTTTCCAAAAGCAAATTTAGACTATTCCTTTCACAATTCAAACTAAAATCGGAAAAAAGTGCATAATTTATTGAAAAAAACAACGCCAATACCCCTTTTTATGCCTGTTTACGGGGATTTTTAGTAATTTTGCCACTTGTTAATGAACAAATTGAACACATTTATTATGAATAACATTCCAACAGTAACACGCAACCTGCTCATCATAAACGTCGTGGTGTTTCTCGCCACCTACGCCTTGCAGATGATAGGTGCCGACCTCAACAGTATCCTCGGCCTGCACTTCATCATGGCGCCCGACTTCCATGCCTACCAGCTCATCACCTACATGTTCGCACATGGCGGATGGAGCCACATATTCTTCAATATGTTTGCACTGTGGATGTTCGGCTGCATCGTTGAGCGCACGTGGGGAGCACGCAAGTTCCTGTTCTACTACATCGCCTGCGGCATAGGTGCCGGACTGTTTCAGGAGCTGGCACAGATGGTGCAGTTCTATCTGCTTGCCGCCGAACAGATACCCGGATTCTCACTCTCGCAGACCATGCTCGTAGTGAAAGCCAACGCCATGTTCCTCAACGCATGGACCACAGTGGGCGCTTCGGGTGCCATATACGGCATACTGCTCGCCTTCGGCATGCTCTATCCCGAGGAGCGCCTGTTCATCTTCCCCCTGCCTGTGCCCATCAAGGCAAAATGGTTTGTCATCATCTATGCTGGCATAGAGCTGTTCATGGCATTCTCTACCACCGGCGACGGCGTGGCTCACCTTGCACACCTTGGCGGTATGGTTGTAGGATTCTTCCTCATACGCTACTGGCGCCGCCACCCCGACATCAACTACAACCGTCGTGGCGGACAGCAGTTCTTCGACTCGCTGCGCTCGGGATGGGAGCGACGCACCCACCGCAGCGCCAAGGGTCCAGACACCTCACGCTGGGGCTACAGCCAGCCTAACGGACGCACCACACAGCGCCCTGAGACCGATGCCGAATACAACGAGCGCAAGCGGAGGGAGCAGGAGCGCACCGATGCTATCCTCGACAAGATACGCCGTTCGGGCTACGACAGCCTGACCAACGAAGAGAAGCAATGGCTGTTTGACAAGAGTCGCAAATAAAACAGACATGACAGCCACGAAAACAATGAAAGACTTCACACTCAGGATAATAGCAGGAGCCAACATCGCCACCATCGTGGTGATGCTGCTCATAGGCTACAGCGACCGCGTCAACCCCACCAACCACCCCCTTATAGCCAACTTAGGACTGCTTTTCCCCGTATTGCTCATTGCCAACCTGGCGTTTCTCGCCTTCTGGCTGATGTTCAGAGTGAAATGGGCAGCGATTCCTGTGGCAGGACTGGTGCTGGGATTCCAGCCCATACGCGTCTACACACCGTTCAACCGCAACCCTGCCACCCCACAGGGCAGCATAAAGGTGATGTCGTACAACGTGTTCAACTTCAGCACATGGACCGACACCTCCGAACCGTCCGAAATACTACAATACATAAAGCGTCAGAACCCCGACATACTGTGCATGCAGGAATACGGCACGTCAGGACGCAAGCACGAGATAGTCGACTCTACCCTCTCGGCTATGTATCCCCACCACTCCACCGCCAACGCACAGGACGGTGGCGACGAGATATGTATATACAGCCGCTTCCCTATAGCCGACAAGGAGAACATCGAATACACATCAAAAGGCAACAACTCGGCTGCCTTCCATGTAGTAACAGCCAAGGGCGACACCACGATAGTTGTAGTGAACCATTTTGAGACTACCGGACTATCGCTCGACGACCGCTCCAAGTTTCACGCCATGATAAAGGGCGACATACGCAACCGCGAAGCCGAACGCGAGTCGCGCCGACTGTGGCACAAGCTGGGCGAGGCTTCAGCCATACGCGCCCCGCAAGCCGATGCTGTGGCACGATATGTGGAGCAGCATGAGGGCAGAAGCATCATACTCGTGGGCGACTTCAACGACTCGCCCATTTCATATGTGCGCCACCGACTGGCATCGGTGCTCAACGACTGCTACGTAGCCTCGGGCAACGGACCCGGCATAAGCTACCACTACAACGCCTTCTACGTGCGCATCGACAACATCATGTGCTCCGACCATTGGACACCCTATCGCTGCCATGTGGACAACTCCATCAAGGCATCCGACCATTACCCCATCATCTGTTGGCTGAAAAGGGGGTGAGAGGTTGAGATGGTGAGGTGGTGTAGTTTGATTGGAGTTGAGGTGGTGAGATTTGCTAATATTGCACCTTAAATTAAATAAATAAAGCTATAAATTTCGCAAAACGAAAGAAAATCAGTAACTTTGCACGCTATCTATGCTTTAGTATAAAACAATACTAACGAAGAAAACAATAATAACAAAAAATAAAAACAAAAAATGCAGAACAAAGGTATTGTAATTGTAACAGCCGTCCTTCTGACGCTTGCAAGTATCTTTTATCTCTCGTTCTCGGCTGCCACAAAATACTATGACAGTCAGGCTGCGAAGATAAAGGACCCGATAGCACAGCAGGACTACAAGGACTCTGTGAAGTTCCTCGGGCTCTACTCATACCAGAAGTGCCTTGAGACACAGATCGGACTCGGTCTTGACCTTAAGGGCGGTATGAACGTTATCCTCGAAGTGAGCGTTCCCGACGTAGTTGAGAACCTCGCCGACCACAAGACAGACGCAGCCTTCACCAAGTCGATGAAGGAAGCACGTGCCGAGCACGAGGTGTCGCAGAGCGATTTCATCACTCTCTTCATCAACGCTTACAAGAAGAACGCTCCGGGACATCACCTCTCTGAGATCTTCGCCACACAGCAGCTCCAGGGCAAGGTATCGCCCAACTCTTCTGACAAGCAGGTAGAGAAGGTGCTGCGCGATGAGGTTCAGGCAGCTATCGACAACTCGTTCCTCGTGGTACGTACACGTATCGACAAGTTCGGTGTCGTTCAGCCTAACATCCAGAAGCTCGAAGGCCAGCAGGGCCGTATCATGGTAGAAATGCCTGGTATCAACGAGCCTGAGCGCGTTCGTAAGCTTCTCCAGGGTAGCGCAAACCTTGAGTTCTGGGAGACATACAACTCTGAGGAGATTGTTCCTTACCTCCAGCAGCTCGACCAGCGCGCGGCTGCAGCCCTCTCGGGCAAGGCAGAAGTGGCTGACACTACAGCCGCTGATACAGCCGCAGCCGTTAAGGCTACTGCTGAGGCCAACTCAGGTGCCAAGCTCCAGTTCAAGAAGAGCGCTGACGAGGCTACTGACACTAAGGAGACTTCTTCACAGCTTGCACAGGCAAAGAAGGAGCACCCGCTCCTCTCTGTATTCCAGCCGACCGGTAACGGTGCGCTGAGTCTCGTAGGCTACGCTTCAGCACGCGATACCGCTGCTGTCAACAAGATCATCTACTCTGCCATCGCCAAGCAGGTGCTCCCTTCAGACCTCCGTCTGCTTTGGGGTGCTAAGCCAGCCGACGGCATCCAGGCTAAGAACGTATATGAGCTCTACGCCATCAAGGTTACTACATCTAACGGCCGCGCTCCTATCGAGGGCGACGTTGTGACCGATGCCAAGGACCAGTTCAACAACCTTACAGGTACACCTGAGGTTTCTATGTCGATGAACTCTGACGGTGCACGCCGCTGGGCAGCCCTTACAAAGGCCAACGTAGGCAAGGCTATCGCCATCGTTCTTGACGGAACCGTATATTCAGCACCTCGTGTTAACGGTGAAATCTCTGGCGGACAGTCGTCAATCACTGGTAACTTCACTATTGAGGACACCAAAGACTTGGCAAACACATTGAAGTCTGGTCGTATGCCGGCTCCTGCCCACATCGTTCAGGAGGAAGTAGTAGGTCCTACACTCGGTGCGCAGTCAATCCAGCAGGGCTTCATCTCGTTCGTCGTAGCCTTCATCATCCTGATGATCTACATGGTTGTGATGTACGACTTCATCCCGGGTATGGTTGCCAACGGTGCCCTCTTGCTCAACCTCTTCTTCACAATGGGTATCATGGCATCGTTCCAGGCTGCACTCACAATGCCTGGTATCGCCGGTATCGTGCTTGCCCTGGGTATGGCTGTGGATGCCAACGTGCTCATCTACGAGCGCACCAAGGAGGAACTCAAGAAGGGTCTCGGCACAAAGCAGGCTCTGTCACTTGGCTACAGCAACGCTTTCTCAGCCATCTTCGACTCTAACTTGACATCAATCCTCACAGGTATCATTTTGTATGTGTTCGGTACAGGTCCTATCCGCGGCTTCGCTACCACACTTATCATCGGTATCTGCTGCTCGTTCTTCACCGCTGTGTTCCTGACACGTCTCGTTTACGAGAACCGTCTGGCTCACGACAAGTGGACAAAGCAGAACTTCTCTACCAAGGTTTCGCGCAACTTCATGGCGAACAAGAACTATGGCTTCATGTCAAACTGCAAGATATCGTTCGTCATCTTCGCCGCTATCATCGTAGGTATGATTGGCAGCTTCGCCATCCGTGGCTTGAGCAAGGGCATCGACTTCACCGGTGGTCGCAACTACGTTGTAGTGCTTGAGAAGCAGGTACAGCCTGAGGATGTCAAGGCAGCGCTCGTGCCCCACTTCAAGGGAGCTACTGTCAACGCCCTCGCCCTCGGTACTGACGGCAAGACAATACGTATCTCAACCAACTATAAGATTGAGTCGAACAATCCGGCAGTTGACAACGAGGTAGAGAACATCCTCTACAAGGGTCTGCACGGTGCTGGTCTCGTTACACAGAGCAGCGTTGAGGCATTCAAGAACCCTGACGTTCGCGCAGGCGGTTCAATCGTATCATCTACCAAGGTAGGTCCGGCTGTGGCTAAGGACATCACTCACGGTGCCATCATCTCAGTGATCATCGCCCTCGCCGCTATCTTCCTCTACATCTTGATACGTTTCCGCAACGTGGCATTCTCTATCGGTTCTACCGTAGCACTTGCCATCGACGCCACAATCGTTATCGGATTCTTCTCACTGCTGTGGGACGTTGTTCCGTTCTCGCTTGAGGTAGACCAGACCTTCATCGGCGCTATCCTTACCGTTATCGGTTACTCTATCAACGATAAGGTGGTGGTATTCGACCGTATCCGTGAGAACCTGACACTGCACAAGAAGATGGATCTGCAGGAGCTCTTCAACAAGTCGCTGAACGAGACCCTCGCGCGTACCATTAATACATCACTCTCTACGCTCATCGTATTGCTCTGTATCTTCTGCTTCGGTGGCGAGAGCACACGCAGCTTCTCATTCGCTATGCTGCTCGGTGTAATCTTCGGTACACTGTCGTCTATCTTCATCGCTGCTCCGGTGGCTTACATCACTCTCGGTCGTAAGATCAAGAAGGAAGAGGCTGCAATGGCAGAGGCAGTTGAAGTGAAGTAATATCGCTAACACTATTATATCAAGGCGCAACTCCAAGCAATTGGGGTTGCGCTTTTTTTTGTTTTTAATTCTGAACTGTTACTTATAAATTGTAACAGAATTGTAACATTAAAAAAAGCGAATAAATATGATAATTTATAAGAAAAATATGCACACTTTGCAATTTGTACAAAGTGTGCATTATACGATAAGTGTCATAAAGTGTAATACAGAGAGTTACAGACGCATTAGAGAGTTATAAAGAGACTTTAATACAATAAGAGAGTTATTTTTTTAATTATTAATCCAAATTTTTTTACAAAATGAAAGCCATATCTGAAACCTCAGATTAGTGTTATTATGATTGAACCCCAAGCAATTCTTGCCGGCAGCAGTGAGCCAGCAAAAGGTGGTTTTACCCCCGATAACGATATTACATCAGGCGACGAAGAAGACGTTTGGGAAAACTAACAACGCTTAAGAAAAACGATAAGTAAGTAGTAAGATAACACAAAGAGAGCTATAAGAATTACAAAGGTAATGAAAAAGACTTTATTATTAGCATTGGCTGCTGTAGCCACTATTTTCACATCGTGCAGCAGCGATATCAACAACGACAACGACGATTTAAACAACGGTCAGGGCAAGGGCATGACCCTTATTGCCAATGTAGAGCAGGATGACACACATGCCACATTAACCACAAGTGACGACATATCCGGAAAATGGAGTTTCGCATATACAGACAACGACAAAGTTAAGGTTGGTAACGACAAAATAGATAACTATTACACATTCACCAAGAACGGTGAAACTTTCTCGTGCGCTGACGCTCTGGCTACAAAACAGGAAACCAACTGGTATGCCTATTATCCAGACACCGACATCAACCTCACCAATCAGGACGGAAAAGCTGACGGTTCAGCTGCCAAGCTCTACGCTTTGGCTGGTGCTACCGAAACAGCCACAACTGGCGCCGACGGCCTCACTATCAATATGAAAGCTAAGGCTGCCGTGCTCCGCATCGTAAAGGTGGACAACTATGGTCCGTGCGACATCTACCTCAAGACTAAGGAGGGCAAGTATGTGTCTGGTCTGAAAGCTAAGCAGAACGAAGCTGGCTTCGAGGTTGTAACAAGCGACAAAAAAGTATCTGTATTCCATAAAGAAAGCAACGGCAATGCCGGAATCTATTATGTTATTGTTCCTGCAGGAGTGAAGATTGAGGTTTGGAATAATGATAGATGTTTTAAGACCACAAAAGATGCAGGCCTCACCGCCGGCAAATACTATACTCTGACTTCTGGTCCTACTACTGGTACTGCTACTGCTAAATTAGCAGATGGTACAACGAAGACTATCAACTGGAAACAGTTGTGGATTGGTGGTCCGAGAATCGCTACAGAAGACGTGGCAAAAATGATGTCATGGAATGAAGATGTTAAACAAGGCAATAATTACGTTTGGGGTTCTCTTTGGCGCACTCCATCGGCTAGTGACGTAAGCTCACTTACAGATCAAACTGTTAGTGATAAAATTGTACAATCCACTTATACATATATCAATAATACACATGGATTTACATTCAAAGGTTTACAACCAGGATATACAAAAAATGAGATATACCTACGTGGTAAAGATATAAGTTATGAAAGTTATATAGAATCAGTCTATTTGCTTTCTGATAAGGATAATCAGAATTCTAATGCTATAACATTAGAGTTTATAGGATATTCGGGCGGCATTGCCTATATAAGAATAAGTACAGATAATTCTGCTGAAACATCACATCACCTTCGCCCTGTCCTCTCTCAAAAAACCGTCTTATGGGGAGAACAAGATATTAAATAACCCCCAATTAGGTTAATCAGCGGAACGTCGGACTCCCGTCCGACGCGCAAGATAAACCCTAATAAAACAATGCGCCCTGCAAGTGCAAAAGCGTTAATTATCAATGCTTTTGCCCTTGCAGGGCGTTTTGTTATTTTCAATCCGTACACCCAATGTGCTGCCTTGTGTGTACTTCTTCCCTTAATCTTTATTCCAATCTGCCACGCTGATAAACCGGCTCATTTTGTCAACAAGATACAGCGGCAGATTGAGCAAATCGTCATCCTTACGCATATTTAGCGTGGAAAGTCGCACAGACAATTGAGGGGTATATTGCTTACGATAATACGCCAGACTCTTTGCTGTCACATTCTTGTCAGCCTTCACTTCTATCGGAATGATTTTGCCATCAGCCTGTAATACAAACTCCACTTTGGCCATGTTGCCCGATGTCCAATAGTATTGTGAGTTGCCAAACTGACGAACAAGCGACTGCAGCACGTAGTTTTCAGCCATAACGCCCTTGAATTCGGTAAACAAATTGTCGCCAGCCAATACTGTCTGCACATCCAAGTCAAATTTACGCCCTAACAATCCCACATCATTAAGATACAGCTTGAATGCATTGCTTTTCTTATAGGCAGACAAAGGAAGCCTTGGAGTCTCCAATGCCGACACACGATGTACCAATCCTGCAAGACACAGCCATTCTATAGCTCCTTCATACTCACGTGCTCTGGCTCCTTTTTGAACGTCACCGTATCTGAACTTCTTGTCTTCACGTGCCAATTGGTCTTGCAAATTGCCCCACACCTGAAACACTCGCGGAATGTCCTTATTGTTGATGTGCTTGGCAAAGTCTAATGAATAAGACTGGAGTATGCCGTCCTGTATGGCCTTCGCCTCCTCCCAATCCTTGGCGTCAATATACGCACTCACAGCTTCGGGCATACCTCCCAATACAAGATACGCCTTATAGGCATCTGTCAATTGCTGATGTATCACCTCCGGCACAGCCATAATGGTGTCTATCATCTCATAGGCATGATACAGCTGGGCATCAATTGCTCTGAGATATTCAGCAAACGACACTGGGTATAGAGTCATGAAATTCACCTTGCCTACCGGAAAGGAAGCCCCCGAACGATTTAAAGCCACCCCTAAGAGCGAACCGGCACATACTACAGCATACTCAGGAGCATCCTCGCAGAAATACTTCAGGCTGTTCAATGCATCGTTACACTCCTGTATCTCGTCAAGAATTATAAGCGTAGACGAAGGAGTTATCGGCTTGCCCGTCATTATCTCCATCTGCCTTATGAGCTGTGCCGGCACCTTGGTTCGTCTGAAGTCTTCCTTTAGAGCAGGCATTGTGTCGAAGTTTATATAAACAATGTCGTCAAAACATTCCTTGCCAAACTTCTTCAATGCCCACGACTTGCCTACCTGGCGAGCACCCTGCAACACCAAGGGCTTACGGCGTGGATTCTCTTTCCACGCTTTCAGTTTCTCTATTATATCCCTCTTTATTTCCATTGGTTAATATCCTTTTTCGGCAAAGTTACACATTTTTGATATGAAAAAGTGGCAAAATTGCACATTTTTGATATTAACGCACTATAAAGGGGCTTTTTCAGCAAAACAGGTAGTCTTACGGCTACACCTTATTATATATAATAAATATCAATTTGACAATAAAAACGAGCTGCTTGTTTTGAATTGTGTTCGATTTGCACTAACTTTGCACTCAGAAACAAAAAAATCACATTATTATATATGGAAGAAAAGAATTTCAAACGCACCACCGTCACTGCGGCACTGCCGTATGCCAACGGTGGCGTACACATCGGCCACCTTGCCGGAGTGTATGTTCCTGCCGACATCTACGTGCGCTATCTGCGCCTGAAGAAGCAGGAGGTGATGTTCATCGGCGGCAGCGACGAGCACGGCGTGCCCGTAACAATCCGCGCCCGCAAGGAGGGCATCACCGTACAGGAAGTGGTAGACCGCTACCATAACCTCATCAAAAAATCGTTCGAAGACTTCGGCATTTCGTTCGACATCTATAGCCGCACCACATCAAAGATTCACAACAAGTTTGCCAGCGACTTCTTCCGCACACTCTACGACAAGCACGAGCTGGTAGAGAAGACCGAGGAGCAGTTCTGCGACGAGGTGACAGGCGAATTCCTCACCGACCGCAACATCGTGGGTACATGTCCGCGCTGCGGTGCCGAGGGCGCTTACGGCGACCAGTGCGAGAAGTGCGGTGCCACACTCTCGCCCGAGGAACTTATCAACCCCACCAACAAGAACAACCCGGGTCATGGACTCGTAAAGAAAGCCACCAAGAACTGGTATCTGCCGCTCAACAACTATCAGAACTGGCTGAAGCAGTGGATTCTGGAAGACCACAAGGAGTGGCGCCCCAACGTTTACGGCCAGTGCAAGTCGTGGCTTGACATGGATTTGCAGCCGCGCGCTATGACCCGCGACCTCGACTGGGGTATTCCCGTACCAGTTGAGGGAGCCGAGGGCAAGGTGCTCTACGTATGGTTTGACGCTCCTATCGGCTACATCTCAAACACCAAGGAGCTGTGCGACGCCCAGCCCGAGAAGTGGGGTCCGTGGCAGAAGTGGTGGCAAGACCCGTCGTCACGCCTCATCCACTTCATTGGCAAGGACAACATCGTGTTCCACTGCATCGTGTTCCCCACAATGCTCAAGGCTCACGGCGACTATATCCTGCCCGACAACGTACCCTCAAACGAATTCCTCAACCTTGAGAACGACAAGATTTCCACATCACGCAACTGGGCTGTATGGCTCCACGAATATCTCGTCGACTTCCCCGGCAAGCAGGACGTGCTGCGCTATGTGCTCACTGCCAACGCTCCGGAGACCAAGGACAACAACTTCACATGGAAGGATTTCCAGGACCGCAACAACAACGAGCTTGTAGCCGTTTACGGCAACTTCGTAAACCGTGCACTGCAGCTCACCAAGAAATACTTCAACGGCATCGTGCCTGAGTGCGGCGAACTGCAGGACGTTGACCGCGCTGCAATCGAAGAGTTCAAGGACGTGAAGCAGAAGGTGGAGGCTCTGCTCGACGCATTCAAGTTCCGCGACGCTCAGAAGGAGGCAATGAACCTGGCACGTATCGGCAACAAGTACATCACCGACTGCGAGCCTTGGCACGTAGCCAAGACCGACATGGAGCGCGTGAAGACCATTCTGTACATCTCACTGCAACTCGTAGCCAACCTTGAGATAGCCTTCGAGCCGTTCCTTCCGTTCAGCTCAGCCAAGCTCCGCGAGATGCTCAACGTGGCAGAGACAGAATGGGACCAGCTCGGCAGCACCGAACTCCTCAAGCCCGGACACCAGCTCGGCACTCCTGCCCTGCTCTTCGAGAAGATTGAGGACGACGCCATCAACGCCCAGCTGCAGAAGCTCGAGGACACCAAGAAGGCAAACGAGGCTGCATCGTACGTGGCAGCACCCGTCAAGGAGAACGTCGACTTCGAGACATTCGAGAAGATGGACATCCGCGTAGGCCACATCAAGGACTGCCAGAAAGTTAAGAAGTCGAAGAAACTGCTTCAGTTCACCATCGACGACGGTTCGGGCAAGGACCGCACCATCCTCAGCGGCATCGCTGCCTACTACGAGCCGGAGCTGCTCATCGGCAAGGACGTACTGTTCGTAGCCAACTTCGCTCCGCGCAAGATGATGGGCATCGAGAGCCAGGGAATGATACTGTCGGCAGTCAACTTCGACGGTTCGCTCAATGTGACATCAGTGCTGGGCAATGTCAAGCCAGGCTCACAGGTAGGATAAAATAAGGCAAAAAAAATGCACATTTATAGGGTGTTTGTGCACACAGTGTGTCTTTTTGCAAGAAAATATTTGCCTATATGAATAAAAATTAGTTCCTTTGCAAAGTTTTTAAGAAGGAAATTACATTATAAACACTTTAAAATTAGAAATTATGTCAGAAATCGAATCAAAAGTAAAAGCTATCATCGTTGACAAACTCGGTGTAGACGAAGCAGACGTTAAGCCTGAAGCAAGCTTCACAAACGACCTTGGTGCAGACTCACTCGACACCGTAGAGCTCATCATGGAGTTCGAGAAGGAGTTCGGCATCTCTATCCCTGATGACAAGGCTGAGAAGATCGGCACTGTTGGCGACGCTATCGCTTACATCGAGGAGAACGCAAAATAAATAAGGTTTATGGTTTATAGTTTATGGTGTACATAAACCATAAACCATTTTTTTCAACCATAACCCGAAACTATTTTAAATGGAATTAAAAAGAGTAGTAGTTACAGGTCTTGGAGCCGTTACCCCATTGGGCAACACTGCTGAAGAGACTTGGAACAACCTTGTCGCCGGCGTAAGCGGCGCAGCCCCCATCACATTGTTCGACGCTTCTGATTTCAAGACTCAGTTTGCATGCGAGGTGAAGAATCTTAAGGTAAACGACTTCATCGACCGCAAGGAAGCTCGCAAGATGGACCGCTATACACAGCTCGCTATCATCGCAGCAATGCAGGCAGTCCAGGACTCGGGCATGGATCTTGACACAGAAGACAAGAACCGCATCGGCGTAATCTACGGCGTGGGCATCGGTGGCATCAAGACTTTCGAGGAAGAAGTAGGCTACTATGCACAGCACAAGGAGAACGGTCCTAAGTTCAATCCCTTCTTCATCCCGAAGATGATTGCCGACATCGCAGCAGGCCAGATTTCAATCCAGTACGGATTCCATGGTCCTAACTATACCACAACATCTGCATGCGCATCATCTACCAATGCTCTTGCTGACGCTTTCAACCTCATCCGTCTGGGTAAGGCCAACGTCATCGTAAGCGGAGGTGCAGAGGCAGCTATCACACCTAGTGGTGTAGGCGGATTCAACGCCATGCACGCTCTCTCTACACGCAACGACGATCCGGAGCACGCTTCACGTCCGTTCAGCGCAAGCCGTGACGGATTCATCATGGGCGAAGGCTCAGGCTGCCTCATCCTTGAGGAACTTGAGCACGCCAAGGCACGCGGAGCCAAAATCTACGCAGAAATGGTTGGCGAAGGTATGTCTGCCGACGCTCACCACATCACAGCTTCTCACCCTGAGGGTCTCGGCGCTCGCCTCGTAATGGAGAACGCTCTCGAGGACGCAGGCATGAAGCCAGAGGACATCGACTATATCAACGTACACGGCACATCTACACACGTGGGCGACATCTCTGAGGCTAAGGCCATCAAGCAGGTGTTCGGCGAGGCCGCTTACAAGCTCAACATCAGCTCTACCAAGTCTATGACTGGCCACTTGCTCGGCGCTGCCGGTGCTGTGGAGGCTCTTGCTTCAGTGCTTGCAGTGAAGAACGACATCGTTCCGCCTACCATCAACCACGCTGATGACGACCAGGATCCGGAGATCGACTACAACCTCAACTACACCTTCAACAAGGCACAGAAGCGTGAGGTACGTGCTGCACTGAGCAACACATTCGGTTTCGGAGGCCACAATGCATGTGTAATATTCAAGAAATATGCTGAGTAATCTCATCGACAGAATGAAGCTCCCTTTCCGTAAGGACAAGGAGCTTTATTTGTCTTTACGCCAAATCATCGGATTCTACCCGCACGACATCAGCTTCTACAAGCTGGCGCTCATGCACAAGAGCATGTTCAAGCGCAACGCCAAGGGCAAACCGGTGAACAACGAACGACTCGAATTTCTTGGCGATGCCATTCTCGATGCCACCGTTGGCGATATCGTCTACCGCCACTTCCCTGGCAAGCGCGAGGGTTTCCTCACCAATACCCGCTCCAAACTCGTGCAGCGCGAAACACTCAACCGTCTGGCACAGGAGATGGGCATCAACCAGCTCATACTGTCCAACGGACGCTCTTCGTCGCACAACTCATACATGGGTGGCAACGCCTTCGAGGCTCTCGTAGGAGCCATATACCTCGACCGTGGCTACGACGCATGCATGAAGTTTATGCGCAAGCGAATACTGACACAAATGATAAACATCGACAAGGTTGCTTACAAGGAAGTCAACTTCAAGAGCAAGCTCATCGAATGGAGTCAGAAAAACCGCGTGCGCATTGACTTCCGCGTTCTGTCGCAGGAGAAGGACAAGACCGGTTCGCCCGTATTCAAGTATCAGGTGATGCTCGAAACTGTAGAGGGATGCACCGGTACGGGCTTCAGCAAGAAGGAAAGCCAGCAGATGGCATCGAAGCTGACGCTCGAACGCCTACGCAAGGAACCACAATATATCGACGAGGTGTTCGCTGCCAAGACCGAGCGCACCAAGATGGAGGAAGAACCCGTACAGAACGTTCCGACTGTTGAGACGGAAGCTGACGAGTTCATCATCAAGAATCCTGAGGTAGAAGCTCATGCAGAAGCTGCCGTAGAGACTCTCAAAGGCGGCAAGAAGGCTAAAAAAGGACGCCGCTCGCCAATGTACAGCAATGCGCCTGAAGTCGACGAGACGCCAAAAGAAGCGCCTCAGAGCCAGCCTAACGATACCTTCGACGACAAGGAGTTCGACTTGAGTCACATCACTGCACGCGAACAGAGCCGCGAGGATATTATTGCTGCTGCCGAAGCAGCAGCGTTTGCCGAATAGAAAGCCCCACCCCCTGCCCCTCCCCCGTAGGGAGGGGAGTAGTATGCTTTGTATACTTACAAGTCTTGATAATAAACAATGCGCCCTGTAAGCGCAAAAGCATAGACAATCAATGCTTTTGCACTTACAGGGCGTTTTGTTGCTTAATACTTTAATTGCTGTTTTCTTGCCGATATCGGCAAGAAAACGCTTGTTTTATGTCAAAATCATACATGCCGGTTAAACATTCATTACACTTAATCCGTCTTATACGCATATATGAAACGTTTTATATTATTCTTCTTGCTCTGTCTGTGTGCTTATACCGGATGGGCGCAAGGCATCGTGAAAGGCAAGATATTGGACCGACAGAAATCAGAACCTCTCGGTTTTGTCAATATCAAAGTGACTGAACAAGGTAGCGACAAGTTCGCCGGCGGTGGCATTACCGATGCTGGCGGCAACTTCAACGTGACCGGACTCAAGGACGGCAAGTACACGCTTTCGCTTACTTTTATGGGCTACAAGGACGTGACACGTCAGTTTGAGATTACTCCTGCCAAACGTGAGGTGCAATTCAAGCTGCTGTATATGGCTGAGGATGCCAAGCAGCTGAACGAGGTGACCGTAACCGGACAGCGCGCCACAATGAAACTGGAGGTAGACCGCAAGTCGTTTGACGTCGGCCAGCTCATCAGCAATGCCGGACAGTCGGCTTCGGACGTGCTTGACAATGTGCCCTCTATCGAGGTTGACAACGACGGCAATGTATCGCTGCGTGGCAATTCGAGCGTAGAGGTATGGATTAATGGCAAGGCATCGGGACTGACTTCCGACAACCGTGCACAGATTCTGCAGCAGTTGCCGGCTGAAAGCATTGAGCGTGTAGAGGTTATCGACAATCCTTCGGCAAAATTCTCGGCTGAAGGTTCAGCTGGTATCATAAACATTGTATTAAAGAAAGACCGCAAGGCTGGCTATTACGGCTCGGTGCAGGCAGGTGGCGACACTCGCGGCGGTGCCAACACAAGCTTCAACATCAACTACAACAGCCGACTGATTGACACTTATCTGAACATCGGCTACCGCCATCGTGCCAACACCGGACACATGGAGAGCCAGCAGACCAGCAATACATACAATCAGACATACGACAGCGACAGCAAACAGCGTGGCAACAACTTATTCACACGTGCCGGTGTGACACTGCACGCAACCTCAAAGGACGACTTCAGCCTTAGCGGCATGCTTATGCACGGAGGCGGAAACAGCCACAGCTACACTCCGTATATGTACACTGCCGTGGCAAACGGCTTGAACGACTATCAGCTCGACCGACTCAACCGCTCACGCACTGGCATGGACATGCACTACGGCGAGTTCAACTACCGCCACTCGTTCACCGACAAGCACTTCATCGACTTCACTGCCAACCTGAGCAGCTGGAAGATGAACGGCGACAACTGGTATCAGGACTCTACCGTAATAGCCAATGTAGACGACGTGACGTACAGCTATCAGTATCGTCCGCAGCACATCAACAACCACCGCAAGGAGCTGAAACTCGAATATGAGAACCAGGTGACCAAGAACTTCAAGGTAGAAGCGGGCTATAACGGCAATTTCTCGCGCGAGAACACGCCGCAGGAGTCATACCTTGACAATTCCTCATTCGACGGAACAAATGCCTCTGAGGACAAACTGTTCTTCAACCGCTTCATCTACAAGCAGGACCTGCATGCCTTCTACACCACACTGAGCTATAAGTTCGGTGCGCTGAGCCTGATGGGCGGATTGCGCGGCGAATACTGGCGCGTCAACACCGAGAGCTACACATGGGAGCAGGAGCACGACGCGTCGCTGCGCGAACAGCCCTTCAAGAAGGACTATTTCCAGCTGTTCCCGTCGGTATTCATGTCATGGCAGATGACCGAGACACAGCAGTTACAGCTCAACTACACCCGTCGTCTGCGCCGTCCGTGGGGCGGACAGCTCAACTCGTTCCGCGATACACGCGATGCTACAACGGTTTCGTTCGGTAACCCGTATCTGACACCTGAGTTCAGCAATTCGTTCTCGCTCAACTATCTGAAGCAGTGGAACGACCACTCGCTGCTCGTCAGCGCCTACTATCGTCCTACTACGGACGTGATACAGCGCATAAGCTATAAGAATCAGGAAGACGGACTGTTCTACCAGACCTCTATGAACGTGGCTAAGAGTCTGTCGACGGGATTGGAAATGACCGTAAAGAATAAGTTGTGGCGCATTCTCGACCTCACCACGTCGGCAAACGCCTACTACTATCGTCTCAACGGATTCTCGTACGACATCGACGGACAGACCGTAACGGGCAATTCCGACCATAACTTCACATGGAACGCCCGCATGACGGCTTCGCTCATGCTGCCATACGACATCTCTATACAGACCACCGGACGCTACACAGCACGTCAGGTCATCACGCAGGGTTATCGCAAAGCCAATTATAGCATTGACTTCGGAGCTCGCAAGAACTTCTTCAACAAGCTCTTTACACTGTCGGTCAACTGCCGCGACCTGCTCGACTCACGACGCTTCGAGACCTTCACCAGCGGAACTAACTTCACACGCCACCAGATAAACCGCCACGGCGGACGACGCGTGAGCATGACGCTGACATGGAATTTCGGTAATATGAAGCAGAAGAAACGCCCCAATAAGAGCCAAGGCAGCGAAAACGACATGCCAATGGACTATAATGGCGTAGAGGAATAAAGCGGAACGTCGGACGGGAGTTCGACGTTCCTTTTTTTAGTTATTTACGGAGAGGATGCCAAGCGGATTAGTGCATGTGGCTCGATACTTAATAAGTTTCTTGCCTTCCGCATTGATACACAATCCGTTGTTGTTGAGGTTGTACTGGCGCTTGCATCGGCTGCACGACACTATGCCGTTCGACGTGAAGACAAGCTTGTTGTTGAGCATATTGGTCTCGGCGTAGCAGTTGGGACACTGCGAGTCGAAAGCATACAGGATGGCAGGCGACGAGAGATTGCCGTAGCCCACAATAATACCAGTCTTGTTATATAAGCCGATGGCACGCGTACGACGCATGTCATCGGCGTTTGCTTTTTGCTTGGTCGAGAGCCCCTCATTGCTCTCGAAATAGAAGTATGTCACAGCTCCCTCCTGATCCTCGCTGACTCGACAGAACACGCCCGGCGACAATGGGTTGAGCGCACTCTGCAGCGTAGCATCCTGGTGCTGACCGTTGTCAAACACGAAGTATGCATGAAGCGACGAGTAATCGAAGTCTGTATTCGAGCATGACGAAACAAGGAACATGACGAATAGAAGAAGACAGGGGAAGCGGTTCATTGGAGCAGCGCTTTTTCAGCCTCATCCACGCGCTCGAAATGGAACTCGGCGAGCGTCTGGTCCATGAGAGCCGCGATGCGGTCGTTGCACAGATTGCCCATTGAGCCTTCGTGAGTGTGGTGTATGTTGTGGTCGGCATGGAAGGTGCCGTTCTCTATCTCCAGTCCCACCTGCTTGTAGGCGTCGCGGAACGGTGTTCCGGCGGCAGCAAGACGGTTGACCTCCTCTACCGAGAACATCGGGTCGTACATCGGGTTGTCGAGTATGTGCTCATTCACCTCAATACGCTCAATGATGTAGGCAGCCATGTCGAGGCAGTCCTTCAGTTCGGCAAAGGCGGGGAGGAATACTTCCTTTATGATCTGCAGGTCGCGGAAGTAGCCCGTAGGCAGATTGTTCATGATGAGCTGTATCTGCGTGGGCAGACTCTGCAGTTTGTTAGACTTGGCACGTATCAGCTCAAACACATCGGGGTTCTTCTTGTGCGGCATGATAGACGAGCCGGTGGTGCATTCTTTGGGAAGCTTTACAAAGGCGAAGTTCTGGCTGTTGAACAGACAGGCGTCGAAAGCCAGCTTTGATACAGTACCTGCTACCGAAGCCAAGGCAAAAGCCACATTGCGCTCCATCTTGCCACGTCCCATCTGAGCATACACCACGTTATAGTCCATCGAGTCGAAGCCCAACAGACGTGTGGTCATCTCACGGTTCAACGGGAACGACGAACCATAGCCGGCAGCCGAACCGAGCGGGTTGCGATTGGTGAGACGATAGGCAGCCTGAAGAAAGAGCATGTCGTCGGCAAGCGACTCGGCATGAGCGCCAAACCACAATCCGAACGAGCTTGGCATGGCTATCTGCAAATGTGTATAGCCCGGCATGAGCACATTCTTATACTGCTCGCTCTTCTTCTGCAATTCGCGGAACAAGGCGTCAACTCTCTCTACCACCTCACGCAATTCGTGACGTGTGAAGAGCTTGAGGTCGACCAGCACCTGGTCGTTGCGCGAGCGACCCGAGTGAATCTTCTTGCCCATGTCGCCCAAGCGGCGTGTGAGCATCAGTTCCACCTGCGAGTGAACGTCCTCTACACCCTCTTCAATTACGAATTCGCCTCGCTCGCACTCAGCGTATATGTTTTTCAGTTCAGCCAGAAGCTGTACAAGCTCGTCCTTCTGCATGAGTCCAATCGATTCAAGCATGGTGATATGAGCCATTGAGCCAAGCACGTCATACTTGGCGAGGTATATGTCAAGTTCGCGGTCACGTCCTACGGTGAAGCGCTCAATCTCCTCATTAACAGAGAAATTCTTTTCCCAAAGTTTGCTTGCCATAATAATTATAAAGGTTTAAAAGAAAGCCCTACCCCCGGCCCCTCCCCCGCAGGGAGGGGAGTAATATGTTCGATTAGCTTAAGCAGGCAACGGCGAGGACGCCATAGCCTCCTATGCATACCACTCCCCTCCCTACGGGGGAGGGGCCGGGGGTAGGGCCTATATATTAGTTATACTGAATCATCTGAAGCACGTCGGCAATCTTCTCGATGCCTTCCTGCAGGGGCTTCTTCACCATCTGCTTGATGAACATGTTGAGTTCGGCCTTGATGGTGAGTTTCATCTTGCACGAAGTAGAGGTGACGGGCAGGAGCTGAATCCAGAAATTGAACGGGATTGGGCTCTGCTCGGTCTCAAACTTGATGCACTTGGGTTCTTCGCGGTTTACCACACGCAGCTTGATGCTGCCCACTGGCGGCACATTCACCGACAACGAGTCCTGGTCGAACTCCAGGTCCTTGATTTTCTCAGCCTGCTTGCGAGCCTCCTCGGGCATATTGTCCTTCATCAGCTCGTAGCGTTCCTTAAGCTTCTGCAGGTTGTTGAGGTCGCTAAGCTTGTCGTAAACGTTCTGCTGTGGGAATGGTATCTGTCGTATGGAACTTTCGAATGTTGTCATAATTTACTTCTTCCAGTTAGCGGGATCCTTGCGCCACTCAGCGAGTACTTCAAGGTCTTCCTTCTTAATATATCCTGTCTCTGCTGCGATAGCTGTGGTGTGCTCATAGTCAGAGAGTGTGATGAGGCGCACGTTGGCAGCCTTGAAAGCCTCTTCGGCTACGGGGAAACCGTATGTGTAGCTTGCCACCATACCTACTACCTCGAAGCCAGCCTTGCGGAGAGCGTCAACAGCCTTGAGCGAAGAACCGCCGGTAGAGATAAGGTCCTCTACTACTACTACCTTTGCACCCTCAGGGATAGTGCCCTCAATCTGGTTGCCCATGCCGTGATCCTTCGGCTTCGGACGAACGTAGCAGTAAGGCAGCAACAGCTCGTCGGCTACGAGCGCACCCTGTGCGATGGCACCTGTAGCAACACCTGCAACGGCATTAGCCTCAGGGAATTCCTCGTGGATGAGGTGTACCAACTCCTGCTTTACAAACGAGCGCAGCTCCGGATAAGCCAGAGTCTTGCGGTTGTCGGTGTAGATTGGCGACTTCCAACCAGATGCCCATGTGAACGGGTCGTTGGGTTGCAGCTTTATAGCCTTTACTTCAAGAAGTTTTGATGCGAATAGCTTTTTAAGTGTACTCATAATTATATATGCTTTTTAGTTTTTATCTTACTTTGCAAAGTTAGTGCAAAAATCCGAGTAAGCGAGACAAAAGGACAATTATTTTCCCTACACTTTCTCTTATATCCTTGATATATCAGCGAAATCGTCGACAACGCTGTCTGCCCCTGCCTCAACAAGACTTTGGCGCGAACCGTTGCCGTAGGTAACGCCGATGGTGGCGCAGCCGGCATTGCGACCCATGAGAATGTCGAAATGGGTGTCGCCAACTACCACTGCGTCGTCAGCCGTCAAGCCGAAGTGGCTTAGTGTCTTCAATACGGGTTCGGGATGGGGCTTGGCATGGCTCACATCCTCATAACCGATGATGTATGTCACAATGTCGTCAAGAGCAAAAGAACTGATGAAGTCGGCAGCCGACTGATGGCTGCGACTGGTGGCTATGGTGAGAATCATTCCGCGCGAATGCAGCAGTCGAAGCGTCTCGTCGACGTGCGGAAACATAGGCACACCTATCTGTGCATTCACGTCGTGGAATATGCGCCGGTAGGTGGCTGTACACTCAGCCGCCATGCGCTCGTCCATCGGTTCGAGCACGGGGAAAGCCTCCATCAGAGGCAATCCGATAGTAGCCGCAATCTCGTCGTCAGTGTGCTGGGGCAGGTGCATGGCGTCGAGAGTACGGTGGAATGTGTTGAGTATTACGGGGCGTGTATCGGCTATGGTGCCGTCGAAATCGAGTATTGCTATTTTCTTCATAATACAGACGTTGTGGTTTTAACGTCACTGCAAAGGTAACAAAAAATGCCGAAAAAAGGGGCACACACCGAAAGGTATGCCCCTTAAATTATCAGCTATAGGTTTTAGAAATTTCCCTTGTTGGCGTTGTCCCACCAAACGTGAGTACCGCCCTTGTCGCCAGAGATGCCATTCTTGCTGGTATTCTCCTTGTCGAGGAGTTCCAGACCGCCCTTGATGCCTTCAGCATTGGTGTCGTAAGCATTGCTGCTGTAGATTACACGGCGAACGCCTTCCTCTGTGTTGACAGCACCGTTGCTCTTGTTGACCAATGCCACGAAGAACTTCGGGTAGCCTGTACGACGCTGCTCAGCCCAACCTTCGTTAGAGAGCGGGAAGAGAGCGATGTACTTCTGTGTCTGTATGCGTGCGAGCTGGTCTTCCTTGCTTGCAGCGTCGTCCCACTTCACACCGAGATGGTTGACAGCCTTGCAGTTGTTGGCAGAGTTGCCCGGGTCTACATAGTCAGCCTGGCCGGTTGTACCGTTGATGTAAGCGTCGATGTCGGCTTCGCTGATGTTCTCGATGCCAGCAAACGATCCCTTATATGCCAGTTCGTTCTTGATAGAGAGGCGGATGCCCTTCTCGTAGAGAGCCTTGACGCTCTCAGAGCCGATGCCCCAGCGCAACTTAGCCTCAGCAAGGAGGAAGTAAGACTCGGCAGCCTTGAAGATAGGCAGCGGAACGTTGTAAGCGCCAACCCACTGCGACATCTTGTGGCCATACCAGCCGTCAGAACCCTTCTGTGCCATGCCGCTTGCGTAGCGTATGCCACAATATACAGAGCCCTTAGCAGTTGTCACGCCCTTCTCGTTGGTGATGTCAGCATCATTCTTAGTCATGTAGAGAGGCAGACGCGGGTCGTTCATGCCCACCATCAGTGTCACGAGGTTGGCGTTCATACCGCAGTCGAGCCATTCGAACATACGCTTCAGCTCATTGCTCTGGTCCTTAACCACGATGTCCTTGCCCGAAACGGCGAGGGTGTTGGCAGCGGCAGCTGTAGCAATCGCCTTGAGGTCGTAGCCATCGGCTGCCATCTCGCTCTCGCGCTTTGACAAGCGGAGAGCGATGCGCAGCTTCATTGTGTTGGCTATCTGAACCCACACGGCAGGGTCGCCCCCGCCCCAAGTGTCGTATGTTGCAAGTGAAGTTTTCTCTACATTGTCCATCTTCTGCAATCCGTCAATCGCCTTGTCAAGGTCGTCGAGCATATACTCATAGAGCTTCTGCTGGCTGTCGAAACGATAGCTCGACTCGCTCTCGGCGTTGATGATTGACGAGTAGGCAAGCGGTCCGTAGGCGTCGGTTGCCTGCATAGTGCCTACAGCCTGCACGATGCGCATTGTGCCAGCCAGTCCGTCCAGATTCTGCTTGTCGAGGCTGGCGATATTGCGGCGCGTATTGTTGAAGATGTGCAGATAGTAGTTCTCGTACATACCGCCACTGTGTCCGCGGTTCTCGCCCATATCGCAGTTGGTGAAGTTGCCGTGAGGTGTCTGGAAGTAGCCACCATAGAGGTCGATGGTAAGGTTGGTCCAGAACTGGAACATATTCTGATGAGGCGGATAGCAATAGTTCATTGGCTCGGCACACTGTGCTGAGAATGGCAATATATCAGGATCCACCTGCGTCTTGTTTGTATTCAGATCTTCGAAATCGCCTGTGCATGAGCTTAACATTCCGCCACCCATCACAGCCAGTGCCAGCATTGATGACACCGCGAATATATTTTTCTTTTTCATAATTCCTTAGGTTTTAAACGGTTGTAAAAATAGTCTTTTACTCGCTCAATGATTAGAAGTTCAGCTTCAAGTTCAGACCTAAGCTTCTTGAAGAAGGAAGGTTGAAGATGTCAACACCCTGCACACCGTTGCCGGTACCCATAGATACGTCGGGATCGCAAGGAGCATCCTTGTAGAAGAAGAAGAGGTTGCGTGCTATAAGCGCTGCTGTGAGGTTCTTGCCGTTGCCGAAGAGGTTACGGAAGGTGTAGCCGAGGCTCAGCTCACGCATACGGACGTTGGTGCCCTTGTATACGTAGAACTCGTTGGCATACGGACTGTTGAAGTTGGAAGCGCCAACTGTTGTGTACCATGCCTGCGGGTCGAACTCAACACCGTCTACCACTACCTTGCCTGCGTTGCGTGCATCGGCAGAGCGCTGTGAAACGCCCCAACCGTCGAGAGCAGCCTCAGTAGCTGAGAGCACTCTGCCACCGAACTTACCGTCGATGAGGAACGACAGTGTGAAGTCCTTATAATGGAATGTATTGCTCCAACCGAAGTTGACCTTGGCGTTCATGTTGCCTGCATACTTCATCTCGTCGATGTTGTCGCCCATGAGAATTGGTTCGCCCTTGTCGTTCTTGACAGGCTTGCCAGCCTCGTCGCGCTTGATCTGACGAACGTAGAGGTCGCCGTACGAGCCACCCTCGTTGAGCACAACCTTGGCACCTGACCATGAGGCAACAGTAAGACCGTTCTCCAATCCCTCTACGAGCTCCTTAATCTTGTTGTCGTTGTAAGAGATGTTGAAGTTGGTAGACCATGCAAAGTCGTCGTTGAACTGCTGATGCCAGCCAGCTGAGAACTCGAATCCCTGGTTCTGTACGTTACCGGCATTGACGTAACGGTTGCGCAGACCGCTCTCATAAGGAGCCGATACTGAGAAGAACTGGTTCTTGGTGTTGGTCTTATAGTATGTGAAAGAGAGGTCGAGGCGGTTGTTGAAGAATGTACCGTCGAAACCGAATTCGAGAGAGTGGGTCTTCTCAGGCTTCAATGTGCGGAACGGAGCCTTGTCGGGAGCCGTCACTGCGCCAGCAGAGCCGAGAGTGTAGCGAAGGTTAGACATGTAGATAGGCACGTCGTTACCTACGATAGAATAGCTGCCACGGAGCTTGAAGAGGTTCACCTGCTCGCCCATAGGCATGAGCTTGTTGAGCAGCACGCTGGCGCCTACTGACGGATAGAAGAATGAACAGCCGTCGGTGAATGCAAGAGCCGACGACCAGTCGTTACGTGCAGAGAGGTCGAGGAACACTGCCTCCTTGAAGCCTACCTGAGCTGTTGCGAATACAGCGTTGAGGCGCTTCTCGGTGTTCAATGCGTCGGTAGTAGACATATTGCCATAGTAGTTGTTCGGAGTGAAGATGTTAGGATAGTAGATGTTGCCGTCGCCCGGACCTTTATACTTGTTGCCTTCGCCCCAGAGGTCTACGTGAGAAGTCTTGGTCTTTGTGAAGCTTGAGCCTGCTGTAGCTGTGAGTGCCCAGTCGCCCCATGTGTGGTTGTAGTTGACGAGAACGTCGCCATAGAGCTGGTCGCTGAAGTAGCGATTGTCCTTCATGCGTCCCATCGGATAGAGGTCGCCTACAGACGAAGCGTAAGCATTGTGTATGAAGTGGTCCTCGCCACGCTCGTAGCGCATACGTCCCTGAATGTTGAGGTCGGGAGTGATGTCCCACTTGATAGAGCCGCCAAACTCGTAGCGGTTGCGCTCAGAGATAGGTGTCTGACGGTTGAGCATCCAATACGGGTTGCCAAACTGCTGCTGCTTGGTGTTAGTCCAGTTCTGGATGTTGCATCCACGCTCAGCGTCATAAATCTCGAAGTTGTCCTTATAGTAGTTCCAGTCGGTGCCGCGCGGTACGAGGTAAGCGCCTGTGAGCGGGTTCCACAGATAGCCGGCAGCAGCCTGGTTCTTAGAGTACTGGTTGCTGTACTTGGCAGAAAAGTCGACATGTATGGTTTCGAGCACCTTGAAGTCAACCTTCGAGTTGAGGTTGTGGCTGCGGTATGTATTCTCGGGAGTCATGCCCTGAGAGTAGACGTTGCCGTAAGAGAAATATGACTTGAAGTTGTCGTTGCCACCTGCAAGCGAGATAGAATTGTTGGTGGTGAATCCTGTGCGGAAGAATTCCTCAGCATAGTTCTTCGAAGCGGTAGAGAGCTTGTCGCCCCATGACAATGTGCCGTCAGCACCGCCGCCATAAGTGGTCTGGAACTCAGGCAATACCATCGGGGCCTCCATTGTGGTGTTGCTTGATACGTTGACGCTCACCTTGCCAGCCATAGCCGACTTGGTGGTAATCATGATGGCACCGTTGGCAGCCACTGCACCGTAAAGAGCAGAAGCGGCAGCACCCTTCAGAAGGGTGATAGAAGCGATGTCGTCAGGGTTGATGGTCGACATAACGTCGCCACCGTCGCGCTCGCCACCGTAGTCGCTTGCCACCTGTGAAGAAGTGGTATTGGTCATTGTCGGCACACCGTCAACAACGATAAGCGGCTGGTTGCTACCCGAGATTGACTTGTTGCCACGGAACAGAATCTTTGAAGAGCCGCCTGCACCGGTAGAGTTAGGCGTAATCTGCAGACCAGCACTCTTGCCCTGAAGAGAGTTGATCATATTGATTGACTTGATGTCGTTGACATCCTTGCCGCCTACGGTCTGTGCCGAGTAGGTAAGGGTCTCCGACTGTCGCTTGATACCCATGGCAGTAACTACTACTTCGCCAAGGCTCTCAGCGTTAGGAACAAGAAGCACATTGATGATTTTGCGATTGCCTACCGTCTCCTCAGCATCCTTCATACCGACATATTTGAACACCAATATGTCGTTAGGAGCGGTTTGGATGGTGTAGTTGCCGTTCAGGTCAGTCATGGTTGCATTCTTCGTGCCTTTGACAGACACGCTTACTCCAACAAGGGGGTCGCCCATTTCTTTGTCTTTAACGAGACCAGAAACTGTATGCGTCTGTGCATACGCCCCTGTCATTAACATTCCTATCAGGAACATTACGACTGTAAGAAAAAGTTTTTTCTGCATAGTCTTAAGGGTTTGGTTAGTTATTTAGTTTTAAAGTTATGCAAATGATTTTTTCCTATTTTTGGCAAATATACAACTTTTATAAATTAGTTGTTTCCAAAAACAGTAAAATAAAAGTTAAAATGGATGATAGATTTTATGGTAAAGACTATTGTATCGGCTTACAGAACCGTTAATGTACATTCTTGACGACTACAGCCACCGTCTTCAGTCGTACGTAGTTCTCCGACAGATACATAAGTCCGCCGTAGGGGTTGTCGGTGCCGTACGAATTCTTGGCTATGTAGTAGCGGCGACCTTTTTCGTCGTGGGCTATGCCGATGAGACACAGGCAGTGGTCGTCGGTGGTGCGTCGAGTCTCGAAAGCCTTCTGTCGTTGCTGCTGCGTACATGGACGTTCGTCGGGCAGTTCTGCCACACCGCGTTCAAACGAGAAGCCGGGTTCGGTGACGTCGCCCTCCCAACACACGGGATGGCCTGAGCGCAGCGACCTCTCTATGCGTCGCATCATCACGTCGATGGGCACATTGTAGAACAGCTCGTCGCTGTAGTTGTCAGACACTTCGATGGCGAATGTCTGGTCGAAGGGGTGGTGTGTGAAACTGGTCAGTGGCGTATACTCGCCATACATATATACACTGTGGGCAAACTGCTGTGGGGTGTATTCAGCCCCGAGCATATACACATTCTTGGGCAGATAGCCAATGCGCTCGTCGAAGAGTCGCTGCACACGCTGCGACAGCTGGCTCAGGTCGGTCGACGTGTTTGACATGGTCTGCACACGCTGAGCCAGGGCATTGTAGTTGAGCGACGGGGCGTTGTACGAGTCGTAAGGCATTATGCCATACTCGCTTATCAGCCTCAGCAGCAGCGGTGCCGTTCCGCGTAGCGTGATGCGGTCGTAGCCTTTCGAGAGGAAGTGCTGGCGTGCCTGCTCGGCAAGCAGATGTCGAGCCACATAGTCGACCGACAGATTGACCGAGTCGCCCATCTGTATATGCTCGCTCTCTATAGTGGCAAGCATGGCGTATGCCCAGCATAGCGGACTTCTGCCCTGATGCTTCACTGGCGCATATCCGAGCAGCGTCTCTGTGGTGAACTGCCGTTTCTTGCCGGCATCAGTGCGCTTGCCCACATTGAAGTCGGTGCATGATGCCAGCAAGAAGGCTGCTATTATTATAATAAATCTCATTTGTCACTATTTCACTTGCGATGTCATCTTTCCCTTCACGCCCTTGGCACCTACGAGGAATGCCTTTGCCGAGCCGAACTTGAGGAACATGTCGAGACGTACTGGCACGTGGTTTTCGTCGTCGGTGACGAAGAATCGCACTATTTCCTTCTCCTTGTGGTTCTCACGCTCTATGTACGACAGTTGCAGACAGCGATACTTGTGTCCGTTGTCAGCCTTGATAGTGGTCTTGCCCTTATATTCAAGCACGGCGTTGATTATCTTCACTCCGTCGGTGATGGGGAAGCTGATGCGGTTGCCCTTCTTCCATCCCTCGGGGTTGAACGAACGTGCGCGGAGGAATATGCTTATCATGTCGAAGGTGCACGCCTCTGGTGTGTGTGTCTTCCACACATGGGTGCCGTCCTTCTTCTGGCGGTGCTGCTTCACGTGTACCTTGCCGTTGGGATAGCTATAGAAAGCCTCGTCGACGGTGTAGCGGTCGCTCTCGCGTGCTCCCTTGCGGAAGTAGAGCGGCTCAAGCTCGGTGGTGTTGTAGCACAGCAGCGTGTCACGCATGCTGAAGAACTTGTCGGCACTTTCCGACGTGCGTGTTATGAGCGACGATCGATATGCCGACTTGCCATGATACCGGCTCTCTACGGTCGACATCGACGCGTTGCCCACCTTCACCCACACAAACTTCCAGTTGAAGTAGAGGTTGTAAGTGAGAAACTCGCCCGACTTGAAAGCCGTGTTCTTGAACTTGCACTGTGCCTGCGCCGAGCATACGCCCATGACAATCAGGGCTATAGCGAGTATAAGTTTTCTAATTTTCATAAATAAAAGATTTGTTTAAAGTTCTTAGAATGGGTATGGTATACCTAACTGCTGCGCTCTCTTCAGATTGCGCTGCTGCAGTTTCTGTTTCTGTTCTGCCTTCTGCTTCACTATCTTCGACGGCTTCTGCTCGTTGAGCGGTCGGGCTGTAGGATTCCAGTTGAGCGTGACGTCCCACTTGGCCTTGCACTCTATCTCCTCGGGATAGTAATACAGAAATTCGGGCTGTCGGTCGGCAGCATAGTTGCCGGTGTCCCAGATGCCGTTGTTGTTGTCGTCGACAAACATACGTGCATAGTAGGTGCCGGGGTTGACGTAGAAGAACTGCGCCGTGCCGTCTATGACGGTAGTCTTCTTGACAGCCGCGTCCTGCTGGTTGAGCAGTTCTACTACGACAGGCTTGTCGGTGAAATGCGGTATGGTGAATATCAGCGAGCTGTACTCGTCGAGCAACTTCACCTTCACGCCCTCCTTTATAGCCGGCGACACCATGCCGTATATGTCGACGAAAGCCATCGAGTCGGCCTCAATACTATACTCGGTGTCAGGCTTCCATTCGGCAAGCAGCTCATAGTTGAGCAGCGACGTCACTCCCTCGGCATTGATTGTGTCGCCCTTGATTTTCTGCACCACGGGGCGGAAACGCTTCGGCATGGTATACCACAGCGTGTCCTGACGTGCGTAGAGATGTATCTTCGACGTGTCGACCACAGAGAGCGGACGGTCGAAGGCGAAGCCCACGTTGCGGTCGGGGTCGAGCGACGAACCCGACGTGATGCGCGGTGTGAGCAGTTTTTGCGGCATTATCGAGTCGTAAGGCTCGCCACGCTTGCGCTTCTTGTCCTGCTGCTTCTGCCAGTTTTCTATCTCCTTGCGCAGGTCCTTCTGCCGGCGTTCGTAAGGCTGCTTTGAGAGTATGGAGAGGGTGTCGGTCTGACTCACAAGGTTGCCGAGCGAGTCGGTGACCATGTATTTCATCTGGATGTTGAGTGTGTCCTGATTCACCAGCATCGTGTCGCGCAGCCAGTAGGTTATGGTGTCTCGATGGAGCGAGGGCTGCACGAGGAAAGCGTTGTCGGCATTGAAGTTGAGTCCCTTTATCTCGGGCAACTGCTTGTCGCCGTAGCTGAAGAATATGCTGAAGTGGTCGGCCTGCTGGCGCTCTGCCTTCAGGAAATAGCGGTCGGTGAGCGTCTCGGTGAAGGCGCGCAGCACTATGTCGTCGGGCGTGAAGCGGGTGTAGCCCACACGCTGTATGTCCTTGATACGCAGCGAGTCGATCCATGTGGTGTCCTGACGTATGGCGTCGCAGAACGACGGCTTGATGCTGTCGTGGGTGAAGGCTATCTGCTCTGCCTTCTGCGAGAATCGGTAGTCGCCGTCCTGGTCTTGCAGGGCGTAGATGCGATAGTTGCCGGGCGCCACGCCACGTATGATGAACTTTCCGCGCGAGTCGGCACGCGCCACACGCAGCATCGGCTTCTTGATGAAGCACGAGTCTTCCATCTCGCCGTACAGTCCGACGAGTATGCCCTTTACTGGCTCAAGATTGTCAGCCTGCACCACGTGTCCCGACACTTCGAGCGTGTCGATATGGTCGCCGGTAGAGAAGCTGTAGGTGTAATTGCCCAGAGGGTTGCCCTCGTTGTTGTCGCTGATGGCATCGGAGAAGTCGATGGTGTAAGTGGTGTTGGCTTTCAGCGAGTCCTTCAGCTCCACCTTTATCTGCTTGCCGGTAGACTTTATCTCGGGCTGCTCCAATTGTGGCGGCGATACCACTACCTTCTCGGTGGCGTTGTCGAGCTTTATGAACTCGTCGAAGTAGATGTGCACCTTCTTTTCCGTCACATTCACACCGCCATCGGCAGGCGATGCGCCTATCACGCGGGGCGGCGTTTCGTCATACCATCCACCGTCGGGGCGACCCATGCGGGCACATGAGGCGAGAAGGAGCAGGAATACACATAAAAGCCCTAAAAGCCCCACCCCCTTGCCCCTCCCCCGTAGGGAGGGGAGTGATGTGATTGTTCTATATAAAAGATTTTTGAATATGTTCATATATATAATAATGTAAGGATTTGAATGTATTGACCGCTTAAATACCTGAGGCGGGAGTATTCATAATCTCTTCAATATACTGTCGGTTGTTCGAGAGGCGTGGTATCTTGTGCTGTCCGCCCAGCTTGCCCTTCGAGCGCAACCAGTCGTCAAACTGTCCGGGGCGTGCCACTACTATCTCCAGATGCTGCAGGGTGATGTCGTGGAATCGCTTTGCCTCGTAGTCGGAGTTGATGTCCTGCAGACTGCGGTCGAGGATGTCGGCAAACTCGTTTATGTCGGCAGGCTGCTTGGCAAACTCTATGAGCCACTGGTGGCGGCACTTGGCGTTCTGGTCCATAAATACAGGTGCAGCCGTGTATTCCTTCACCTCGGCACCCGTCTTCTGGCAAGCGTAAGCCAGTCCCTTCTCGGCGTTGTCCTGGATAAGTTCCTCGCCGAAGGCATTGATGAAGTATTTGGTACGACCGGTAATGACAAACTTGTAGGGGCGAACTGATGTGAACTTGACTGTATCGCCAATCATATAACGCCACAGTCCGCACGATGTAGAGATGAGCATAGCGTAGTTCTTGCCTATCTCCACACCCTCAAGCGGCACGATGTTGGGCGAGTCGCTGTCAAACTCGTCCATAGGCAGAAACTCGTAGAACACGCCGTAGTCGAGCATCAGCAGCATCGACTTGTCGGCAGGGTCGTTCTGTATGCCGAAGAATCCCTCCGATGCGTTGTAGGTCTCCATATAGTGCATCTTGTCGCTGGTGATGATGTGCTCATACTGCGGACGATACGGTGTGAAGGCAATGCCACCATGGAAGAACACCTCCAGATTGGGCCACACCTCGTTGATGTGCTCCTTGCCCGTTATCTCAAGCACGCGCACCAGTACGCTGAGCATCCACGAGGGCACGCCCGAGAGGTTGGTGATGTTCTTGTTGAGACACTCGTGGGCTATGCGGTCGCGCTTCACCTCGAAGTCGCTAAGCAGAGCTGTCTGCTTCTTGGGCACACGTATAAGGTTGACGAGCGGATTGATGTTCTCGATGAGGATGGCGCTGAGGTCGCCCACAAGCGAATCAGACAGATTGTAGTTGGGCGAGTGCGATCCGCCGAGAATGAGTCCCTTGCCGTCAAACATGCGGCTCTTGGGATTGTTCTGCAAATAGAGTGCCACCACGTCGGTGCCTCCCTGATAGTGTATGCGCTGCAATCCCTCGCTCGATACGGGTATGAACTTGCTCTTGTCGTTGGTGGTGCCCGACGACTTGGCATACCACTTCACGGTGCCAGGCCAAAGGATGCCTGGCTCGCCGTGGCGCATGCGGTCGATGTCGCCCTTCAGCTCTTCATATGTGTTTACTGGCACGTTGCGCACGAAGTCGTCGTACGAGCGTGTGTTGCCGAAAAGATGGTTTCGGCCGTATTCTGTACCTGCGGCTGTATGCAGCAGATGCTGCAACACGTCGTGCTGCAGTGCCTCCGGTTCGGTGAAATGACGTTCCAGCTTGTGCTGTCGGGGAATGAACGCATTGCGTATGATGCCTGTTAAGCTCATTTGTATTTCGTTTGTTCTATATTTGTAAATTGCAAAATTACCTAAAACAAGCGAGAGGAGGGGGGTTTTTACTTATTTTAAGAGTAATAAAAAAGTAAAAGGGTAAAAAGGTAAAAAAGTAAAAGGGGAGAGTATTCAAGAATTGGCATACATTTTTGCAAAGTCGTCCCGAAAATGTGATGGAAGTTATCGGACATATATATAAATTCCGATAACTTCCATTTGACCACACCACTATTTGCTTTATTCAGTAGTGGCTGGTTTGATGAATATCGAGGCACATATACTTACGGCAAGCACAAGGAGAATGAATACGAGCGAGCTGATGGCTCCAATCTCGATGTATTTGTGTATGAGCATCTTCACACCTATGAACACCAGCAACACACTCACGCCTACCTTCAGATAGCGGAACTTGTCGGCTATGGCAGCCAACAGGAAGAAGAGGGCACGCAATCCGAGAATGGCGAAGATGTTGGAGAAGAACACCACATAAGGGTCGAGCGTCACGGAGAAGACGGCTGGTATGCTATCAAACGCGAATATCAGGTCGCAGAACTCTATGAATATCACGGTCATCACCAACGGCGTAAGATGAAAGTGCTTGTTGCAGAAACGCACCACGGGATGGTTCATGGCGTTTATCTCTTCCTTCTTATTGCGGTCCAAGAACATCTTCACACCGCTATACAGCAGGAAAACACCGAACACGAGCAATATCCATTCGAAGCGGCTGATGAGGGCTGCACCTGCAAAGATGAAGACAAAGCGCAGCACGATGGCTCCCAGAATGCCCCAGTTGAGCGCATGCTGATACTCCTTCTTGTCGATGCCGAACGATGCGAATATCATCATCATCACGAAGAGGTTGTCTACCGACAGCGTCTTCTCTATCAGATAGCCCGATATATACGATATGGTCATGTAGTGGCGATACTGCTGCAGGCTCGCCTCAAAGTCGTCGGGATTGAGCTTGATATGGGCTGCATAGCGCGACGAAACCGCCTGTAGGTCGTTGAAGTTCTGTATGCCATGCACCATGTCGCCATGAAAATACAGGAATATGGCGAAGGCAAGTGCCAGGACTATCCATACTGCCGTCCATGTTCCGGCTTCCTTAATGGATACTACGTGCGCCTTGCGGTCGATTACAAGCATGTCCAATACTAATATGGCTGCTATGAACACCACAAAGCCAACCAAAAAGAATAATTCTGTTGTCAACATTTGTTCTATTTTTCTTTCAATTTGTAATATTTTGCGGTGCGAAATTAATCAAAATTACGTTCTTCTCAAAATCTTTTATTGATACTAACCATATTTTTGATTAAATTTGCATATCAAACAAATACCTCTTCCACTACATTGCAATGCAAATATCGTACTGGCAGTAAAAAAGTGTTACAAATAAAAAATTGATTATAGAGAATCGGGAAGCCTTAATTGAAGGGTTTTGTAGAGTAAAACACTCCCCTACTCTTCAATTAAGGCTTCTTTGATGTGCAAATGGACTACATTTGCTATGCAACTGTAGCCGTTTTGAAAGGTAAAAGGACTACAGTTGGAAGGCAAATGTAGTCGTTTTGCAAAAAAATGAAGGGTTTTTACGTTGTCTGTCATTGCGATTTTCGGTTCTGAAAATCATAACACACTGACTAAGAATAAGTTAACTATAACCGCTCAAAACTCACGAATTTCGAGCTAAAGATTTCCTCGTACGTTCAGTTGATAGTTTTGAGCGGTTAGAAATGCAAATATTGTATTGTCGGGCTATTTAACCGCCATTAATTTAATGGCCATTACAATAATGCAACGCTACAAAATAATTAGTCAAAACGACAAGTTTTTCATAAGTAGAAAAAAACGACAATAGAGACAATTGACAACAATAATCTGTAGCCATTACAAAAGATTGTTGGTCATTGTCTCTATTGTCGTTAAAATAACTAACCTACATATTGTATGTTACTTCTTCTGGTCTTCTTCGATAAAGCGCAGCAGATGTTCCACTGCCTCACTCTCGGGGATAGCCTTCTCCACGCACATTTTCTGCTTGTAGAGCGATATTTTGCCTGGTCCGGCACCTACATATCCGTAGTCGGCATCAGCCATTTCGCCCGGACCGTTGACGATGCATCCCATGATGCCAATCTTCAGACCCTTCATGTGGGCTGTAGCGGCCTTAATCTTGGCTATGGTAGAGCGCAGGTCGTAGAGCGTTCTGCCGCAACCGGGACACGAGATATACTCGGTCTTGGATGTGCGGAGGCGTGCTGCCTGCAGGATGGCAAACGAGGTGTCGGCAATGTCGCGCACGTTGATGTCGCCGTCGTTCATCAGCCAGATACCGTCGCAGAGTCCGTCAATCATCAGCGCTCCCATGTCGGCAGCAGCCTCAAGCTGGAAGTCGGCCTTCTCCTGGGCGCTGTGGCGATACATCTGGGCGAAGACAACAGGATTGAAGAGTCCGTTGGTCCACAGTTCGTGGGTCAGTGCACGCTGCTCGCCCAGCTTGTTCTGCTGGTTGCTGACGGCTATTACCACCACTTCGGGATGAGCCTTGAGACATGCCAGATACTCCTCCGACGGAGCGCCGAGCTGCAACACGAGGAACTTCACGTCGGCTTTGACGCTCGAAATGAACGGTGTGGCGTTGTAGGGGAATATCGGATAGGTGTCCTTAGCACCAGTGTAGGCGTTGAAGTCGACGATATACTTCTGTCCTTCCTTGCGGTTGGCGGGCAGCGAAGAGCCGCAGTAGATGTAGTCGGGAGTGGTGTCGGTGCTGAAATCAACGTCAGCCGATGTCTGACCGTTGGGCAGCGAGGCAATCACTACGGGCACATTAGAGCCGCCTATGCCTCCTGCAGCGCGTGTCTTGCGACGTTCGGGGCGCAGCCAGTCGAAGTCGGCCGACGCTGTAGCGGGCACCATGAGGTGGCCTTCGCGCTTGATGATGTAGTCGACAAGGTGGCGTGCCACCGGTATTTCAGCCTCAGGCTCCTCGCTCAGACTCACGCGGATGGTGTCGCCGATGCCGTCGGCAAGCAGAGCTCCGATGCCTACGGCACTCTTGATGCGTCCGTCCTCGCCCTCGCCAGCTTCAGTCACGCCGAGGTGGAGCGGATAGTGCATATCGTTGCGGTCCATCTCGTCGACGAGCAGACGAACGGTGCGCACCATGATGACTGTGTTGGAAGCCTTGATGGAAATCACCACGTTGTCAAACTGCTCCTTCTTGCAGATGCGCAGAAACTCCATGCAGCTCTCTACGATTCCCTCGGGAGTGTCGCCATAGCGCGACATGATGCGGTCGGACAACGATCCGTGGTTGACACCGATGCGCACGGCTGTGTGATGTTCCTTGCAGATATTGAGGAAGGGAACAAAGCGGTCTTCAAGTTTCTTCAGTTCGTCGGCATACTCGGCGTCGGTATATTCTATCTTCTTGAACACACGAGCCGGGTCGACATAGTTGCCGGGATTGACGCGCACCTTCTCGGCATAGAGCGCAGCCACGTCGGCAACGTTGGCGTTGAAGTGTACGTCGGCAACAAGCGGAGTGTTGAAGCCGTCAGCGCGCAGCTGGGCGTTGATGTTCTTCAGATTCTCAGCCTCGCGTCGGCCCTGTGTGGTGAGTCGCACAAGTTCGCCGCCAGCCTTAATTATTTTTTCTGCCTGCTCTACGCATGCCTCAGTGTCGTTGGTGTTGGTAGTGGTCATCGACTGGATGCGTATAGGGGCATCGCCGCCAATCTGCAAGTCGCCCACCTGAACGGGCGATGAAGAGCGACGGCGATAGTTGAAGAGGTCTGTCATTTTAACATTTATAATCGTACTTCATTTCAGCCAACTCCTTGTTTGCCTTCTCAATCTTGGCACCGAGTCCGGCCTTGTATACTTCCATCTTGCTTGCCATCTCAGCGTCGCCGAGGGCAATCATCTCGCAGGCGAGGATGGCGGCGTTCATGGCACCGTTCACACCCACTGTGGCAACAGGGATTCCTGGAGGCATCTGTATGATTGAGAACATGGCGTCCAATCCGTCGAGCATACCCTTGATAGGAACACCGATAACGGGCAACGTGGTGTTGGCAGCGATTACTCCAGGCAGTGCAGCAGCCATGCCGGCAGCGGCGATGATGACCTTAATACCACGGTCCTTGGCACCTTTAGCGAAGTTTTCCACTGCAGTAGGTGTGCGGTGGGCTGAGAGTGCGTTAACTTCAAAAGGAACCTGCATGTCGTTCAAGAACTTGCATGCCTTTTCCATAACGGGCAGGTCGCTTGTGCTGCCCATGATGATGCTTACTAATGGAGACATAATGATTAAGATTTAAAAAAAGCCCTACCCCCGACCTCTCCCCGTATAGAGGGGAATGATGTGTAGAGTTGAGCTTTGGTTTATTATATATATTATTTACTTAATTATATCTATACTTAATTGTTGTAATTGACAAAGCATATCGCTCCCCTCCCTACGGGGGAGGGGCAGGGGGTGGGGCTTTCTGAAGCTTATAATCCCAATATCACCGTATACGCCACTACCAATCCCAAGAGGAATCCGTAGCATACCTGGCGCAGCGAGTGTTGTCGCAGAATCATGCGGCTTGTGCCTACCATTCCGCCGAGGATGATGACCACGCAGAGCCAGCCCAATGGATTGAATCCGAATATCAGCGAGAAGGCTTGCAGCGCTCCTGCCACACCACCTATGGCAGCGGTATGGGTGGATATCTTCCACCACACGTTGATTAAGGCGCACAGAATCTGTATGACGAGTGCCGACATGAGTATGTTGCTCATGAAGTGGGGTATATTGAAGCGGTGCATGACATAGTAGCACACGAAGTAGCTTACGATTGAAAGCAGATAAGGCACCACACGCCGCTCCTTCTTGCCCAGTTCGATGAGTGTCCAGCCGTGATAGCCACGATAGAAGTGGATGAGCAGTGTGGGCAAGAGAATGGTGAACATGTAGACAAGACCGAGCACCGTAAGCTTGTACGGCCACGGCATCAGACTGAGATAGCTGAACGTGAACAGAGCTATCAGTCCGACAAGCGGCAGATAGAATGGCGTGAAAACCATGCTAAGAATGCGAGCTGCGAGAATAATATTCTTTTCTTTCATAATTCCTGAGCCTTACTGGGCATCTTTATGCCTTATTGAGCCTTAGTAAGCCTTCTATAATTATTTTTTCTCAATTAACAAATCATATCACTCCCCTCCCTACGGGGGAGGGGCAGGGGGTGGGGCTTTGCTTTTGCCTTTACCCTTTTCTCAATCTTGCCACTGGCAACCCCAGCTGTTCGCGGTATTTAGCCACGGTGCGTCGTGCTATTGGATAGCCGAGCTTGGCGAGAGCCTTAGTCAGTGCGTCGTCGCTCATGGGCTTCTTCTTGTCTTCCTTGGCAATAAGGTCCTTGAGTGCGAGCTTTATCTTGCGTGTCGACAGCTCCTCGCCATCGTCGGTGGTGTAGCCGTCGGAGAAGAAGAAGCGCAGGGGGAATGTGCCCCAATTGGTCTGCGCATACTTGATGTTGCTGACACGCGAAATGGTGGAAATGTCGAGTCCGGTGCGGTCGGCAATGTTCTTCAGAATCATCGGCTTGAGGTCGGCCTCATCGCCGTCCTGGAAGAAACGGCGCTGCCAGTCGATGATGGCCTGCATAGTGATGGTGAGCGTACGGCGGCGCACCTTTATCGCTTCGATGTATCCGCGTGCACGTTCCACCTTCTCCTTGGCGTAGAGCAGTGCCTCCTTCTCGCGTCGCGACATCGATGTCTTGTTGTTCTTGTAAGCCTCCATCATCTCGGCAAACGATGGCGACACCTTCAGTTCGGGTATGTTGCCGCCGTTGAGCATGAAGGTCACGTTGCCGTTGTCGTCGGTGTCGACAATGAAGTCGGGCGTAATCTGCTGCACGTTGCGACCCTCAGTCTCGCCAAGCGACGAGCCGGGCTTCGGATTGAGTCGGCGCAACTCAGCCATGACACGTTCGGCGGTGTCGGCATCGACACCCAATGCTGAGCGTATCTTGTCGAAATGCTTCTTGGTGAACTCGTCGAAACAGTCGGTTATCACCTTTTGCATCATAGGTTTGAGCGAGTCGTTGGGGCGGCGCTTGATTTGCAGCAGCAGACATTCCTGCAATGTGTGGGCTCCTATGCCGGCAGGGTCGAAGGTCTGCAGTATACGCACCACGCGGTCTACATCGTCGATGGTGCAGTCGATGCCGTGATAGATGGCAAGCTCGTCGGATATCGACTCGCTGTCCTTGCGCAGCAGTCCGTCGCTGTCGAGCGACCCTATGACATACTCCATTATCTCCGCGTCCTTCTCCGACAGCTCCGTCTCGCCCATCTGCTCCTTCAGCTTGTCGTAGAACGACGTTGTGTCGCCATACACCATCTCCTCATAGTCGGCAGAGTCGGCACCCGAGCCGCCCGTATATCCTGCCGTAGGCATGTCGTCGTCGCCTCCGCCGATGCGTTCAAGGGCATCGGTGAGAGCCGAGTCGCGCTCCTCGCGTTCGTTGCGTGCGTCAAAGTCGTCGTTGTCGGAAGCGCCCTCGCCACCCGAAGAGGACTGCGAATCGTCGCCATACGAGGCTGTAGAGTCGTTGCCTTCTACGTGGCCGCCCTCGAAAACGTCTTCAGGCGAAGTGGTTTCGAGAGCCGGATTGTCGTCAAGTTCGGCGTTGACGCTCTGCTCGAGTTCGGTCAAGGGCATCTCAAGCAAGTGCACCTGTAGCATCTGCTGTTGCGACAGACGCTGCACCTGCTGAAGTTTCTGCTCTTGTGTTTGTATGAGTTTCATTTTTTGACGTGTTGATGTGGTGTATAGATGTTGTTGACGATATCAATCAGTTCAGCTGAAGTAGAGCTTCAGCTTGTCGGCTGCGGCGTGCAGCAGTTCGGGCTGTTCGCTGTAATAGCGCTTCCACACCCGCTTTGCTTCGTCGGCAATGGGCGACTGGTCGGCAGCCTTGCGCTTCAAGATGGGGTCGAAGGTCTGGTATATCTCGAGTATGCGCACTATCTCCTCGGGCTTGAGCGACAGCAGTCGAGCCATGTCGAGCACCTCGGGGGTCTCGCTCACCATGGTGTTGGGCGTAAGTGCGAAGTAGAGTTCGAGGATTATGACGAGCATAACGGGCGTTATGTCCGACGAATTGTCGATAGGACGATAGTCGCGCTCGAACGAGGGAGTGGTCTGCACGCCTTCGTAGAACAGTCCGGAGTCGCCGAACCCAGCCATCTGCTTGAGTCGCTTGATGTCGCGCGCGAGACGTTTGGGGTTGTCGGCATACAGCGCCCAGAGCCTCTGGAGCGACGGAGTGGCGCGTTTTTCGAGTGCGCACATCTGTTCGTATATGGTACGGGGCGGTATGTGTAGCTCTATGCCCAATTCCACAACCGGATGTGAAAATTCGGATTTCACACCAGCAGGCTTCTTCTGATACAACTGTATGAGAAGCAGCCAATAGTCGTCTGACCAAAGAGTATTATTTGCCATAATCGATAAACATTGTTACAAATGCAAAGTTACTGAAAGTCTTGCACAAAATGTAATTCTTACCTCAAAAGTTGAGTTTTTAATAAAATATAAAAAATAGACATATAATAAGGTAACAACAAAAATTTTCTTACTTTTGCGCCCAAATTAAAGAACACAAAGCAAAATCATGCAAGAAAACTTAGTGATTGTCGAGAGCCCCGCTAAGGCAAAGACCATAGAGAAGTTTCTGGGTTCCGACTACAAAGTGATGTCCTCATACGGACACATACGCGACCTTAAGAAGAAGGAAATCAGCATAGACAAGGACACGCTGCAGCCAGCATACGTCATACCTAAGGACAAGGAAGAACTTGTAAAGAAACTGCGTGAGAGCGCAAAGAAGGCACACAAGGTGTGGCTCGCATCCGATGAGGACCGCGAGGGAGAGGCTATTTCGTGGCATCTGTGCGAGGTGTTGGGCCTGGACGAGGCTTCGACCAACCGTATCGTATTCCATGAGATTACAAAGCCTGCTATCCTGGCGGCTATAGAGAATCCACGACACCTTGACATGAACCTTGTAAATGCACAACAGGCACGCCGCGTGCTCGACCGCATCGTGGGCTTCAAGCTCTCGCCCGTATTGTGGCGCAAGGTGAAGCCGGCTCTGTCGGCAGGACGTGTGCAGTCAGTAGCCGTCAGACTCATCGTAGAGCGCGAGCGCGAGATACAGCAGTTCAAGAGCGAACCATACTATCGCATCAACGCCATATTCGCCATAACCAACGCCGACGGATCGCAGTCGGAGGTGAAGGCCGAACTCGACAAGCGATTCACCACACACGATGAGGCTCTGGCATTCCTCGACAAGTGCAAGAAGGCTGAGCACAAGGTGGAGAGCGTGAGCAAGAAACCGCTCAAACGCATGCCGGCGCCTCCGTTCACCACTTCGACACTGCAGCAGGAAGCTGCACGCAAGCTCGGATTCTCGGTGTCGCAGACCATGATGGTGGCACAGCGTCTGTACGAAAACGGTCTTATCACATACATGCGTACCGACAGCGTAAACCTCTCAAGCCTGTGCATCAACGCAGCCAAGGAGGAAATCATCAAGCTGTATGGCGAGGAGTATAGTTCGCCGCGCAACTACCACACCCACTCGAAGGGTGCGCAGGAGGCTCACGAGGCCATACGCCCTACATACATGAGCAATACTACGATAGAGGGTACCGCTCAGGAGCGCCGACTCTACGACCTGATATGGAAGCGCACGGCTGCATGCCAGATGTCGGAGGCTCAGATCGAGAAGACCACTGTGACCATAGGCATAAGCACCACCGACGAACACTTCATCGCCAACGGCGAGGTTGTCAAGTTTGACGGTTTCCTGAAGGTATACCGCGAGTCGACCGACGACGAGCAGAACGAGCAGCGCGACGAATTCGCGCACAACCTGCCCGTAATCAATGAGGGCGACACTCTGAAGCGCCGCGAGATTACATCTACCGAACGCTACTCGCAGGGCCCCACACGATACACCGAGGCAAGCCTCGTACACAAACTCGAAGAACTGGGCATCGGACGCCCGTCTACATATGCCCCGACCATCTCTACCATACAGCAGCGCGAATATGTTGTAAAGGGCGACAAGAAGGGCGAAGAGCGCCCCTACGTAATCGACACATTGCGCGGACTCATCGTCACACCGACTCGCAAGGTGGAAGTTACGGGCAACGAGAAGGGCAAGCTACTGCCTACCGACATAGGTATCGTGGTGAACGACTTCCTCATGCAGAACTTCCCCAACATCATGGACTATAACTTCACTGCCAAGGTGGAGCAGCAGTTCGACCAGATTGCCGACGGCAAGGAGGAGTGGACCGACATGATGCAGCACTTCGACCGCGAGTTTGAGCCTACCGTTGAGAAGGTGATGAACGCCCGCTCGGAGCACAAGGCTGGCGAACGCAAGCTGGGCGACGACCCGAAGAGCGGACACCCGGTGTTCGTGAAGATCGGACGCTACGGACCCGTAGTGCAGATTGGCACTGCCGACGACGACGAGAAGCCGCGCTTTGCACAGCTGCCTACCGACAAGAGCATGGAGACCATCACTCTGGAGGAGGCTCTCGAACTGTTCAAGATGCCACGCACCGTGGGCGAATACGAAGGCAAGACCGTGACTATCGGTGCCGGACGATTCGGACCCTACGTTCTGCACAACAAGATGTACACTTCCATTCCGAAGGACGAGGACCCGATGACCATCACTCTCGACCGCGCCATCGAACTGATTGAAGCCAAGCGCAAGAGTGAAGAAGAACGCCACATGAAGAAATTCGAAGAAGACCCCAACCTCGAAGTGCTCAACGGCAGATATGGTCCATACATCGCCTTCGAAGGCAAGAACTACCGCATCCCACGCGAACTGCACGCCACTGCCGCCGAACTCACCTACGAGCAGTGCATGGACATCGTTAAAAATCCGCCGGCTCCGAAGAAGAGAGCGGCTAAGAAATAACAGAAAAGCCCTACCCCCGGCCCCTCCCCCGTAGGGAAGGGAGTGGTATGTTTAGCATACGATAATCATTAGCATACAAATATATTAACAGTATGCTTAAGCTAACACTACATATAACTCCCCTCCCTGCGGGGGAGGGGCCGGGGGTAGGGCTTTTTTAATATTATATAATATGACTAGAATCATCCTCATTGGCTACATGGGAGCCGGAAAGACCACCATAGGCAAGGCACTCGCCAAGGCCCTTGGAGTCACATTCTACGATCTCGACTGGTATATCGAGACACGTATGCACCGCACTGTGAAGCAGATATTCGACGCTGAAGGCGAAGAAGGATTCCGCCGCATCGAGCACAACCTGCTGCACGAGGTGGCTGAGTTTGAGAATGTAGTGATTTCGTGCGGAGGCGGCACTCCCTGCTTCTTCGACAATATCGACTACATGAATCGTCAGGGCAAGGTGATATATCTGAAGGCTTCGCCCGAAGTGCTGTACGAGCACCTGAAGATGGGCAAGTCGGTGCGACCACTGCTGCTCAACAAGACGCCTAAGCAGGTACGCGAGTTTATCGTCGAGCAACTCGCACACCGCGAACAATTCTATTCAAAGGCCAATTACACGCTCGACATAAACCTACTCGACAATCACGACAAGATAAATATTACGGTTGATAAGCTACAAAAATTGATTGAAAAATGAAGAAATGGACCATTGACGACTCTCGCGAGTTATACAACATCAACGGTTGGGGCACCTCTTACTTCGGTGTCAACGACAAGGGCGACATGTATGTAACACCCTGCAAGGACAACGTGCAAATCGATTTGCGCGACGTCATGGACGAGCTGCAGCTGCGCGACGTTACGCCACCAGTGCTGCTACGCTTCCCCGACATTCTCGACAACCGTATCGAGAAGACCTCCAGCTGCTTCAAGAAGGCAGCTGAGGAGTACGAATACAAGGGCGAGAACTTCATTGTATACCCTATTAAGGTGAACCAGATGCAACCCGTCGTTGAGGAAATCATCTCGCACGGACGCAAGTTCAACCTCGGATTGGAGTGCGGATCAAAGCCCGAGCTGCACGCCGTTATCGCTGTGCAGTGCCAGAGCGACTCTATCATCGTGTGCAACGGCTACAAGGACCAGAGCTACATTGAACTGGCGCTGCTCGCACAGAAGATGGGCAAACGCATATTTATCGTTGTTGAGAAGATGAGCGAGATAGGACTGATTGCCGCTGCCGCAAAGAAGCTTGGCGTTAAGCCTAACATCGGCATTCGTATCAAGCTGGCTTCGAGCGGATCGGGCAAATGGCAGGAGAGCGGAGGCGACGCTTCGAAGTTCGGACTGCGCTCGTCGGAGCTGCTCCAGGCGCTCGAAACACTCGACGACAAGGGTCTGCACGACTGCGTCAGACTCATCCATTTCCACATCGGATCGCAGATAACCAAGATACGACGCATTCAGACTGCGCTGCGCGAAGCCGCCAACTTCTACGTACAGCTGCACAAGATGGGCTACAACATCGACTTCGTTGACTGTGGCGGTGGCCTTGGCGTCGACTACGACGGAACACGTTCGTCGTCGAGCGAGAGCTCTGTCAACTACTCAATCCAAGAGTATGTAAACGACTGCGTATATACATTCGTCGATGCTTCGAACAAGAACAGTATCAAGCATCCTAACCTCATCACCGAGAGTGGACGCTCGTTGTCAGCCCACCACTCTGTACTCATCACCGACGTACTCGAAACTACGTCGCTGCCTGAGATGCGCGAGGAGTTTGAACCGTCCGAAAACGACCACCAGCTCGTCAAGGATCTCTACGAGATATGGGACAATCTCAATCCACGCACAATGCTTGAGGACTGGCACGATGCCGAGCAGATACGCGACGAGGCTCTCGACCTCTTCTCGCACGGCATTGTCGACCTGCGCACACGTGCCGAGATAGAGAGCATGTATTGGAGCGTTTGCCGCGAAGTGAACAGCATGGCAAAGACACTGAAGCACACTCCCGACGAGCTGCGCGGCCTGGACAAGCTGCTTGCCGACAAATACTTCTGCAACATATCTATATTCCAGTCGCTCCCAGACGCTTGGGCTATCGACCAGCTCTTCCCTATCGTGCCCATACAGCGACTCAACGAGCGCCCTACACGCAACGCTACGCTGCAGGACATCACCTGCGACAGCGACGGCAAGATAGCCAACTTCGTCACCAACCGTCAGGCTACACACGTGCTGCCGGTGCACCCTATCAAGAAGAACGAAGACTACTATCTCGGCGTATTCCTCGTTGGAGCCTACCAGGAGATACTCGGTGATATGCACAACCTCTTCGGCGACACCAACGCCGTACACATATCGGTGAAGGACGGAGGCTACAGCATCGACCAGATATTCGACGGCGAGACTGTTGAGGAGGTGCTCGACTACGTACAGTACAATCCCAAGAAACTCGTGCGACAGCTCGAGATATGGGTGACCAAGAGCGTTAAGGCGGGTAAGATTTCGCTCGAAGAGGGCAAGGAGTTCCTCAGCAACTACCGCTCAGGACTGTACGGATATACTTATTTGGAGTAATTGAAGCCCCACCCCCAGCCCCTCCCCCGTAGGGAGGGGTGTTATATGCTTTTATTGCCCGTAAATATTTTACGCTTATGAAAATCACAATAATTAAGGTTGGCGGCGCCGTAGTGGAGGATTCTGCACAGCTTGCCGCTCTTCTTGATGGTTTCAAGAAGGTTGAGGGATACAAGATTCTGGTACATGGAGGCGGCCGTCGTGCCACAAAGGTGGCTGCCGAGCTTGGCATAGAGAGCAAGATGGTGGGCGGACGACGCATCACCGACGCCGCAATGCTTGAAGTGGTGACGATGGTTTACGGTGGACTGGTCAACAAGAACATCGTGGCGCAGCTGCAATCGCTCGGTATCAACGCCATCGGATTAACCGGTGCCGACATGGACGTGATACGTTCGCACAAGCGTCCGCTAAAGGACGGTGTCGACTTCGGATTTGTCGGCGATGTAGACAAGGTGAATGCCGAACGCCTCAAGACCCTTATAGATGCCGGTATGACGCCCGTTCTTGCCCCTCTGACGCACGACGGTGCCGGAACGATGCTCAACACCAACGCTGACACGATAGCCTCTGAGACGGCCCGTGCACTGGCTTCGCTCTACGACGTAACGCTGGTGTACTGTTTTGAGAAACCCGGTGTGCTCGCCAATCCCGACGACGACACAAGCGTAATAGCTACTATCACACGCAACGATTTCAGCCGACTCACTGCCGACGGAACTATTTCGGGCGGAATGCTGCCCAAAATAGAGAATGCACTTGCTGCTGTAGAGGCAGGAGTGAAGAAAGTGGTGATAACAAAGGCAGACAGCATTGGCAAGGGAGGAACAGTTATTCAGTAAGAAGACTGAAACTGTATAGTTGAAAAAAGGAACAGGCCGCCGGTGTCAATTAAGACTCCGATGGCCTGTCAATCGTTAGTATGTTATGAAAAATTTGAGAGTCCCCGAAACTTCACAGCTTCAAGGTTTTCTTTGTAGCGTCATACACTTTTCGTAACATTTGTCATGGACGCTGGTGAAGGGGCTTGTTTTTACGTCCAAATATGTTTTAAGTGTACATCAGCTGGTGTTTTAACTTAAAATGATTTTATTGAGAAAGCATAGAAATATATCTTACTTAAGTATGGCGGGACCATTCTGTCCGAACGGCTGTCCTACTGTGCCGATACTGCTCAGTCCGTTGTGGCGTGCAGTATCCATTTTCACAGTGTCGTTCATCGCCACTGAGGCACCCTCACGTACTCGAGGAGTGTATGCCGCAGGCACTCCGGCAGGCACGTCTTCGGTGCTCTGGAATGACATCTGGGCTGCCTGACTCAGTGTGAGCACTATGGCCACCATTGCCGCTGCCTTGAAGAGCGGCGCAAACCGCTGGCTTATGAGCACCTTGCGTGCTTTAACCTCTTGTGGCTCGCCAACCATAGACAGCATACGCTCGTCGAAATCATCGCCCAGGCGATCGGTCTTCGGCTCAGTCTGCTCATACACAAACAAGGGGCGGAACTTGGCAAGCTCCTCAGGAACGCACAACTGGCTGAAGAACGAGCGCAGTATCTGCTCCTCCTCAAGTGTTGTCTCGCCCTGCCAGTAGCGGTCAAGAAGTTGGTTTATGTATTTATAATCCATAGTTGTCGTATTTTTGGAATTGTTGTTTAATAGTCTGCCGCGCACGGAAGATGTTCACCTTCACCTGGTCCTCGGTTATATCGAGTACGGCGGCTATCTCCTTGTATGTCTTGCCTTCGATATCGCGCAGTTGCATGCACGACCTTTGTTTCTCAGGCAGAGAGTCGATGAGCGTCCTCACTATCGTCACTCGTTCGCGTTGCACGGTCTGTTCGTATGGTGTAGATGCCGTGTCGGCCTGGTTGTCGCCTCCTTGGGGCGTCGTTTCGTCGAGCGAAGCGTTCTGGTTGTCGCGCAGTCGCATGCGGTCGAGAGCCAGGTTGCGGCAGATAGTGAGCGAGAATGCTTCCACCGACTCAAGGGTATCCCACGAGTCGCGACGGTTCCACACCTTTATCAAGGTGTCTTGCACGATATCTTCGGCCTCTTCGCGGCTTAGCGTGATGCGCATTGCCAGTCGGAAGAGTATATCCTTCATCGGCAGGATGTCGTTGCGAAAACTAATCTTTTTCATCTGTGCTCTAAATGAATGACGATTGACGGCTGATTTTGTTACAGACATCCGTCCTTATTTAACCTCGTTTAACAAATCGCTCGCATTCGGCGAGTATTTTCACACGCGCTATCTTCATCACAACGTAATAAAGTACAACAGCTATAATGAATCGTGATATGAGAAGCGCTATCAAGTTGCTCAGCGGCATTGTGGCTATATACGCCACGCCCATCACTCCGGCGGCGGCAAGGGCAAACGGCATTACGTCGCAGAAGAACATCCAGTAGCCGTAGCCTATCAGTCGGCGCACGAAGAACAGCCACACCAGCAACCACGACGTATTCAATATGGTATAGGCTATCACCATCGAGCGTATGCCCATGGGCCATATCAGCACCATTGTGGCTATCTGAACGAGTCCTAAGGTGAACGTACACCAGAAGAAAGTGCCCGAACGTCCCTTCGATATAATCATGTTGGAGAAGAGCGTGGAGAGCGGCATTGTAGCGCCTGAGACACACAATATCTGTATCAGTTGGGCTGACGCAAGCCACTTCTCGCCTATGGCGATGACGATGAATTCCTTGGCTACGAGTCCGAAACCGAACAGCAGGGGGAACGTTATGAATGCCGTGAAACGCATCATCTTGCGGAACACATCCTTCTGGCGGCCCTCCTCACCGTTGAGGCTTACGAGTACGGGCTGCGCCACTTGCGCCACCATGCTCTGCACGAGCGAGTAGCACTTGGTGTTCCATTGATAAGCTTGGTTGTAATTGCCCGTGTCGCGTGGTGTGAAGTAGTGGCCCAGCAAGATGTTGAGCACATTGTTGTTGACGTGGGTCATGATGGTAGTAGCAAGAATCTTGCACGAGAACCGGAACATTCGGCGTACGGGAGCGAATGTGATGCCGTGGATAGAAGGGCGCCACGGCGAGAAATGCCACTGCAAAAGGGTGTTGATGCCTACATAAACGAGTCCTTGTGTGGCGAGCGACCAATAAGCCATGCCCGCAAATGCCATGCCCACACCCGTCAGACTCGACAGTATCACTGCCAAAGCGCCTGCTTCGGCTTGCTGCTTGGCGCGCAGATGCTTGAACAGATAGGCCGACTGTGCCGTGCCAAACGATGCTATGACAATACTAAGAAAGGCGTAGCGGCACAATGGCACTACGCGCGGTGTATGATAATATTCGCCTATAAGCGGAGCAGCAAAAAAGAGAATCAAGTAGAGCGATGACGCCATGATGATGTTAAACCAGAACACCGAGTTGTAGTCCTCGTCCTTGGGGTGCTCTATATTGGTAAGCGCCGTGCGGAAACCGCTGTCCTGCAAGGCTGTGGCAACAAGCGAGAAGATGCTTATCATCGCCATCATACCATAGTCGGACGGCGACAATAAGCGACCCAAAATGATGCCGAACGCCAGTCCGACGAGCTGCTGTATGCCGCTGTTGAGTCCGCCCCACAACAATCCTTGTGCCGTTTTCTCTTTCAGTGTACTCATAATCCTATTGAAGAAAAAAGCCCCGCCTTAAGGCGGCGAGGCTATACCATAAACATAATGATGATTTGCGCTATAATGACGCGTATGAACATGCCGAGCGGATATACCGATGTGTAAGCCACAGCGGCACGGTCGCCCTTGATTGTTTCGTTGGCGTAGCTCAACGCCATAGGATTTGCCATGGCTCCACAGAGCAGTCCGCAGATGGTGCCGAAGTCAAACTTCTTTGTCTTCAAGGCTATGGCACCTATAATAAGCAGCGGCAAAACCGTCAATACCAGTCCGACACCCACCCAAAGCAAACCTTCGGGACGTATCACGGTGGCAAGGAAGTCCTGACCAGCTACCAGTCCGAGGCAGCCAAGATACAATGACAGTCCGAGCTTGCGCAACATGAGCGATGCCGAACGTGTGGTGTAACTGATGAAGTGTACACGCGAGCCAAGCGCTCCGATGATGATACCCATGATGATAGGACCTCCAGCGATGCCCAGTTTTACGGGAGCACTCATGCCTGGAATGCTTACCGGTATCATACCCAGAGCCAAACCGAGTAGCAATCCGAAGAAGATGGCACCGAGATTAGGCTCGTTGAGCACCTGGACAGCATTGCCCAGATAAGCCTCAGCATGGTCGATGTTCTCGGGAGTGCCCACCACGGTGACGCGGTCGCCGTATTGCAGGTGCAGATTGTCAGTAGCCAGCAGCTTGATGTCACCTCGCATCACACGGCTCACGTTCACTCCGTATGTCTGGCGCATGTGCAGCATGCCGAGCGTCTTGCCGTTGAGCTTTGTGCGCGTCATCACTATCACGCGGCTCTCCACCGTGTTGTCGATGGCGTTCCAATCGATCTTCTCACGGTTCCAGTCCTTCTCCACACGCTCACCGAAGAGTATTGTCATTGCCGACACCTCATCGCGGTTGGTCACCACGAGCACGTTGTCGTCCATCTGCAGCTGCGTAGTTGCCAGCGGCACGATCACCTTGCCGCATCGCCAGATGCGCGATATGATGAAGTGGCGGTGGGTCATCTGCGACACTTGGGCAATGGTCATGCCCGATATGGCAGGATTGATTACCACAAACTGTCCTACAAAGGTGTTGTCTTCGTCGTCGCCCGTGCGCGGCTCAAGGTCGGCTGGGCGCACAAGAAACTTGCGCATGAGTATCATGGCGAATATCACGCCCACAACACCCAACGGATAGGTCACGGCACATCCCAATGCTGCACCGCTGCTCGACTGATGGGCGTTGGCAAGAGCCTGCTGCGCGGCACCAAGAGCCGGTGTATTAGTGGTGGCACCACACAGAATGCCCACCATCTCGGGTACGTTGATGGGCAATACCAAGCACAGCGACAGTGCCATTGCCGTTCCTGCCAGTATGATGCCCAGTCCCCAAAGGTTGAGCGATACGCCCTCGTGACGCATCATGCCTATGAAGTTGGGGCCCACATGCAGACCGAGCGCATACACAAACAGCGACAGTCCGAGCGTCTCGGCGAACGTGAGCATCTGTGCGTCAGCCGTGAAGTGCATGCTACCAGCTACAATTCCGATAAAAAATACGAAAGCCACTCCGAGCGATATGCCCTTGATGTGAATCTTTCCCAATGCGAGTCCTATTGACACGATGAGCGACAGAACAACGATGGTCTGCACTGCAGAATGTGTCACAAAAAGACTTTCAATCCATTCCATTTCTTTGTCTTAGTTGAATTATCCTATGTTTTTTCGTTTAAGTGGTCGAATTAGGCCGTATTTACAGTACTTTTTAAACCGACTGCAAAGTTACGCAAAATTCCTATTATGAAAGATTTATTTCCATTTATTTGCTCTGTTAATCATCATAAACAACAACATTCAAAAAGCAAAAAAACGTTCCGCGCACTTGATTTGTGTCAATTTATTTTAAAAATGAACAAAAAACTTTCCAATTTCTTGTGTGGTCGTACACAAATTATTATCTTTGCAACGTGTTCGAGAGAATGCAATGTTTTTTCATTAGGTTAGTAGTTTGATAGATTTTAAGGTAAAGATTATGTTATTAGATTTTGTTCATATTTGACAAAATCGGACATTGATTAACATTATTCTTTGAGAGGCCGGTGCGAGTGATTCGTGTCGTCCTTTTTTTTTGTATATAAGCCCCCCCCCTTGCCCCTCCCCCGCAGGGAGGGGAGTGATATGAATGGTAAACTATGCCTACATACACTTTTTTAGCCACGTGAATACTATTATGTGGCATTGTTGTGTATAAATAAAAACGGAACGGCGGACTCCCGTCCGACGCGCAAGCAAGAAACAATACATTACATTGTGTCGCTTCTTTTGTTTGCTTGTGCGTCGGACGGGAGTCCGCCGTTCCGCTTAATTGTTTACGCAGGCTACGGCGAGGACGCCATAGCCTCCTATGCATACCGCTCCCCTCCCTGCGGGGGAGGGGCTGGGGGTGGGGCTTTTTATTTTTTACTTTCGCCCGAAATCGGCAGGCACTTCGCCCCACTTGCGCGTCTCCCACTTCACCAGATGGTTCTTTATCTGATGCGTGCGGAGCCATGTCTCGGCGCGAGCGATTATCTGATAGAGGGGTTCGGTTTGCTGTGTGCGCTCCAGTTTGGTCTTGCACTGTCGCTTCTGAACCCACAGTATGGCGTTGTGCGAGTCGGAGTAGATGGTCTTGCCTGTAATGCCTTGGCGGTCGAGCAATGCAAGCGCGTGTACAATGGCGAGGAATTCGCCTATGTTGTTGGTGCCGTGCATCGGACCGAAGTGGAACACCTGCGCTCCGGTGGCAAGGTCGATGGCCTGATATTCCATCGGACCCGGATTGCCAGAGCATGCTGCGTCCACCGCCCAGGCGTTTGCCGTCACCTCCATGGGCAGCGGCAACACCGTATCGTGGCGGTAGTCGGGAGGATTGAGTGTATCCATAAGGCTACATTACATGCGCTCAGGCACCTCAATACCCAGCAATGCCATGCCGTTCTTCAGCGTCTTGCCAACGTTCTGAGCCAGTACCAGACGTACAATCTTCTCGTCCTCGGTGTCGGCACCCAGGATTGAGTAGTCGTGATAGAACTGGTTGAATGCCTTGGTCAGCTCGTAGCAATAGTTGGCAATGCCGCTCGGTGAGTAGTCCTTACCAGCCTGCTCTACGGCAGCGCCAAACTCGTTGAGCTTCTGTATCAGCTCTATTTCCTTCTCGTTGAGAGGCATGTTCTCGCCCAGCTGTGCCGGAATGGCGATGCCCTCAGCCTGAGCCTTGCGCAGGATAGAGCGTATACGGGCGTATGTATACTGAATGAACGGACCCGTGTTGCCGTTGAAGTCGATTGATTCTTCGGGATTAAACAGCATGTTCTTGCGTGCGTCTACCTTCAGGATGAAGTACTTCAGCGCACCCATACCTACAATACGTGCAATCTCGTTGCGCTCCTCTTCGCTCATGTCCTTAAACTTGCCCAGCTCCTCGCTTGTCTGCTTGGCGTCGCCAATCATAGCTGCTATGAGGTCGTCGGCGTCAACTACGGTTCCCTCGCGGCTCTTCATCTTACCGTTAGGCAGCTCAACCATGCCGTAAGAGAAGTGTACAAGCTCCTTGCCCCACTTGAATCCGAGACGGTCGAGAAGTATTGAGAGCACCTGGAAGTGATAGTTCTGCTCGTTGCCTACAACGTAGATCATCTTGTCGATGGGGAAGTCGTTGAAGCGCATTTCGGCTGTTCCGATGTCCTGAGTCATGTATACGCTGGTGCCGTCAGAGCGCAGCAGCAGCTTCTGGTCGAGACCTTCGCCTGTGAGGTCTGCCCAAACAGAGTTGTCGTCCTTGCGGAAGAAGAGGCCCTTAGCCAAGCCTTCCTCCACCTTCTTCTTACCAACGAGATAGGTGTTCGACTCATAGTAAATCTTGTCGAAGCCTACGCCGAGAGCCTTGTAAGTCTCGTCGAATCCGGCATATACCCAGTCGTTCATCTTTTTCCACAATGCGCGTACCTCAGGATCGTTCTGCTCCCACTTTACGAGCATCTCGTGAGCCTCCTTGATGAGCGGCGACTCTTCCTTAGCCTTCTTCTCGGCAGCTTCCTCGTCCATTCCTTCAGCCATGTACTGAGCCTTCAGAGTCTTCACTTCCTCGCGATAGTGCTTGTCGAAGGCTACGTAGTAGTCGCCGATAAGGTGGTCGCCCTTCTTGCCTGAAGTCTCAGGTGTCTCGCCGTTGCCGTACTTAAGCCATGCGAGCATCGACTTGCAGATGTGGATGCCACGGTCGTTTACGATGTTGGTCTTCACCACCTTGTTGCCGTTGGCCTCCATAATCTGTGCCAACGACCATCCGAGCAGGTTGTTGCGCACATGTCCGAGGTGGAGCGGCTTGTTGGTGTTGGGCGATGAGTATTCAATCATCACGAGCGGAGAGTTCTCAGTTACGGGCTTCTCGCCGAACTTTTCGTTGGCGTTCATCTCGTTGAGCAGTCCGAGCCAAGCCTTCTTGTCGATGACGAGATTGAGGAATCCCTTCACAACATTGAAGTCGGCAATGGCCTGACAGTTGTCCTTGATATACTGGCCGAGGTCCTGTGCTGTGTCCTCGGGCTTCTTGTGAGAAATCTTGAGGAACGGGAACACTACGAGAGTGAGGTTGCCCTCAAACTCGCTTCTGGTCTTCTGCAGCTGCACCATCTTCTCGGGCACTTCCTGACCATAAAGTTCTTTCACCGCAGCAATTGCGGTAGCGACGATTTGCTGTTCTATTGTCATGATTTTATTCTGTTTTTATTCAATTATAAATAATGTGCGGGCGTTTTGTTTGCAAAGTTACGCTTTTTCTTTGACATGACTCTTGTGTAAGAGTATGATTTTAGCACACAATTACTTTACAACAACCTTTCGCACGCTTCCGTCGGAGTATCTTACGATGTTGATGCCGCGTTCAGGCTTCAGCAGTCGTCTGCCGTCGATGCTCATGCGCATGGTCTCGCGTGGAGCGTTGGCGCTTGTGCCTGCAATGCCGGTGGGTCGCTGTCGCGGAGTGATAATGATGGGGTTGTCGTCATAGCCCTCCGTGAGGTGCAGATTGGTGATGCCTCCCACCTCGGTTGATGTCTCGCCCGTCCATCCACACTGCTGCAGCACGCCGGACTGTATGCGTATGAAGTCGGCATGGTCGAGGTGCTTGGGGTTGCCATCACTGTCTACCGCCCAGTCGAGGTCGAAGGTGGTGTACACGTTGTCTGAGTTTGGTGCTGCGTCGGCGTAGCCATATGAGTCGGCTGCATAACGATAGCTCACCCAGTATTGCGGATTGTCGGGATCAGAACCGTCGCCACCGTAGTTGACAGCATTGTCGGGCAGTCGCGCTCCACGGAATGTTATCTGGTCGTTATCTTCCCATGCGGGCCAGTACGACTGATTATGAAATACATTCTTTGGTTGCCAGCCTTCTGCCGTCTGCTTGCTGCCGTCGGGATTGGTCCACGATGCAGTCCAACGGATGTAGTTGTCGATGGTGATATATGGCGTTGTGCTTTCGCCAGCTTCTACAGTCGGCTTGTAATAGGTTATCTCGAAACGGTGCATCTCGGTGGTGTAGTATTCCGAACCAGCCAGTTCGTACCACTCAGCCGTCTCGGGTGACGAGCCTACTCCAACGTACACGATGCCCGGTTCAACCGAACCTCCTATTGTGGCATCGCCATACTTGGGGTCGTTTACAGAATAAAAAGCATTGCCAAGAATGCGTATGTCAGAGCCTTTGCCGTTCTTTATGGGTTGGTCGAGAGCCACGGTGATGTAGCCTCCGGCTGAGCCGAGACACACGAGGTTGCCATCCTCCAACTGCTCTTCGCATGCCTTCAGTCGCTCTTCTGCCGACATTGTGTTGTCGATTTCGGGGAGATTATTGGTAAACTGACCCGGTGCGGGGCAATATTCGAGCACCTTAATGGTTTGTTTGGCTTGTGCCGACGCCGACACTACTACCGAAATGAGTGCGGCGATAAGTATTATTGATCGTTTCATATTCTGTATTTACATTGCTATTATTCTGCTCGGATTTACTCCGCGCAGCAGGTATCTGTTAAGTTGCTTGCCCTGGCGGTCGAACTCGTAGACGTATCCGTTGGTGGCATACGACCGTGCGTCGGTGGCATACATGTGGCCAGACTGTGGCGAAATGTATATGGCGTAGGGCGACTGCATGTTCATTATCGTCTCCCCGGCAGCATTGTAGTCGGCCAGTCCTTCTGTGGCTTCGAGCGAGGGCAGGCTTATGGTGTGCGCCGAATAGGTGTATGTACTGGTGATGTATGAGTAGCTGGAACCTATCATGTAGAACCTATTGTGATAAGCGCAATTGTATGTGGCGGGAAAATCGTACACCCGAAACTCGTCGTTAGCCATGTTGAGCACGATGCAACGGGGCGGAATGTAGTACATATCGCCTGCCGAGTTGATGCAGATGTACTGTCCCGACTGCGACATAGTACCGTATAGGTTTTTGCATCCGGTGTCGATGCGACGCAGTTCTCGCATAGTCGGTGCGTCAACCACGCTTACGGTCTGCTCATATCCGTGGTCTTTGGTCTGCGTGCTGTAGCCTCCCGTATTGGCAATATATAGTCGGCCGTCGTAGTAGGCGATGCCCTCAGGCTCGTAGCCCACATGACATGTATCGACAATCTGCTTGGTGCGCAGGTCGATTTTTGCCACATAACCCTTGTCGGCATACGATGTTACGTAGAGAAAGCCCTTGCTGTCGGTAGCCAATCGGCGGTTGTTGGGAATGTTTTCGGTAGCAGCTATGGCTGTGCCGTCGGGTCTGATATACTGTATAATGTTCGACCAATTGACGCTTATGGCTATCAACGTGTCGTTGACGTACAAAATATCGTTGCCCGTATCGCCCAGATGTCGCCCAGGATTCTGCTGCTGAAACCATCGGTTGGTAAGCACTCCATGGTCGATGAGCGACAACGACGAGTTGTCCATGCCCCACAATCCCTCGCACAGAACAATAAGACGGTCGGAATCGGCGGTAGGCTCATCGGGCGTGGGATAGTCGGCAGGCTGTAATGAGCACGAAGCAAGGAGCAGGAGTGTCATTAATGTACACAAAAAGCCTGCTATGCCACAATCCGTAGATGTCATGCGCAACATGCTTTTGTGGCGTAGTGTATTCAATATAATCATAATAATATTCTGTAGCTGTACGTTGGTGGTCATCTGCCCTGACACTCCAACATAAATTCATCGGCAATATACAGATTGCCATAAAGATAAAGTCCGGTCTTACGGTTGTGCAAGTCGGCGCAAGTCTGGCTGCGATAGAAGAGGTCGAGAGCACGGGCTGGCGAGACGTTCAGCCTTTTGGACAGCTCGTAAGCCACGCCTCCTATCTGATGACTGAGTATCATTTCCTGTATTTCAGGCGACTTTATCCGCTTTTCAAATTCTTTCTGATCCATAAAAATGCAAGTATTTATCAGTTAGACTTTGATTTGTTTTTCCTTGTTTTCTATATATTCCATGACGTCGTCAATAACATATTCGCGACTTTCAGTATGCAGTGTGTCGTAATATGGAATAATGTAATTTTCTATAGCCCCTGCTTTGCTCATTCTTTCATAAACCTCATAGTAGGGTTTGCCCGTCTTTCGTGCAATACCTTCCACACATGACGCAGCGAAAGCAAGCTTCAGCTCGTCAAGTGGCAAACGTATTTGTTTCTCAAGTACTCTTTTTTCCATATTCATTGTTGTTTTGACTGATATGTTTTTGCAAACGCTGCTATTGTGAATTACAGAATCTTTATGAGTGCGAATATAGTCAAAAAAGATGTATTTTCAAAATCTTTTGTTGTTATTCTTATGCTATATTCTCCACTGCAGAGTGAATTTCCAGTTGCGACCGGGCATGGGGTAGCGCTTCACTACTTCGTGTCGCGAGTCGGTCAGGTTGTTGCACTCTATGGTGGCTTGTACTTTTTGCTTGCCGAAGCTGAACTGCTTGTTGAGTTTCAGGTCAACGGTATACCAGTCGCCGAGCATGTCCTCACGATTGTTGGATATCAATGCGAAGCGGTCGCCGGTGTATAGCCACGACGTACAGAGCGAGTAGCCGTCGTATCCGAGGTCGAGTATGAGCGAAGCGGAGTGCAACGGCGAGTAAGGTATGGTGTTCTTGTACTCCGGATCGGCTGGCGACGAGTAGTCACGGTCGCGCTGACAGGTGTAGTTAGCGTTGGTTGAGAGCGAGAATTTACCCCACTGGCGGTCGTAACCGACTGTGGCGCTCAGTCCAAGCGACTTTACCAATCCGAAATTGACCATCGACCAGCGGAACTGGCACTTCATCGGAATAGCCACAATCTTGTCTTCGATGCGGTTGTAGTACATGTCGAGGGCGAGATGCAGATACTTGTCCTTATAGTCTACGCCCATATCCCATTGCGATGTGTACTCCGGTCGAAGCTGCACATTGCCCACCAGCGTATAGTAGAGGTCGTTGAGCGTAGGAGCACGGAATATGCGCTTGTGGAAAGCACGCACAGTCCATGGTCCGCCGTGCCACGACGCCAGATACATAGGAGCCAGACGGCTCAATGGCGAGGCAGCCGAACGGGTGTGGTCGGATATGTGTGTGTAGAGAAGAGCTACGTTTGCCTCGAAGCCCCGATAAGAAGCTATTGCCGACAGCAGCGACTTTGAGTCAATGCGATATACGTAATCAAACTTATACACGTCAGCATTGAGGTCGGTCCAGCGCAGGTCGGTGCTGGCAGTGAGCGACAAGTAGCGTGTGTTCCACGCTCCGGCTATGGAGCCGTAGATGTCCTGCTGGGTGTAATGGTTGTCGCAGAACATAGTAGAGGCGTTGGTATTGGGGTCTTGCAGATAGTGCAGATAGTCGTAGGCATACTTGATGTTAGCTTTCAGTCCGAAGTGTTCCCATGCGTGTTTGTACGACGACTGCACGAAGAAGTTCTGGTCCCACTGGCGGTCGGTAGAATCCCATTGGTCGGAAAGTCGTCGGATGACGGGTCCGGGGAGTCCGCGCTCAGAGTTGTAGTAGTACACGTGTGTGGAAAGTCCGCGATAGAATCCGGCAGCTTCGACACGATAGAATGTTATGTCGGAGTTGTTGCGACGGCCCACCGTGTCCTCCTGCTCCGAACGGAAGCGGAAACCGTAGTTGCCTTTGGTGTGCTGATATTCGGCATCGACAAACATCAGGTTCTTCAACGAGAAATAACCCTTCACCTTGTTCAGTCCGAACGAGCCGCATCCGTACTCCACGGAGTATGCAGTCTCAGTAGGACGTCGGGTCTGCATATATACCGTTGCAGCCGAGGCATACTCCGATGCCGACTGCAGGCGTTCGTTGCGGTTGGCGTTATAGAGCGATACCGACTCCATATTGCTCAACGAGTAGCGTCCGAGGTCAATCTGTCCGTTCTGCGCATTGTTGATACGTATGCCGTCGAGATACACTCCCACGTGCTGCGAACCTAATGAACGCACGTTGACAGTCTTAAGTCCGCCCAGTCCGCCGTAGTCCTTTATCTGCACGCCCGAGAAATACTTCAAGGCATCGGCTACGCTGGTTGTGGACAGATTCTGCAGCATTGTCCCCTGCAATGTCTGCGACGGTGTGAGATAATGAGGGCGCACGCCTACCACAGCCACATCCTTCAGGGTGTGGATGGAGTCGAGTCGCGAAGTCTGAGCCATTGACTGAATGCCCAGCAGCAGCATTATTATAAGTATATTATATCTGTACATCGGTGCAAAGTTACTCAAAAAAAGCAAAAAAGGCGGCAGTACGCTCTCGCGCTCTGACCGCCTCATGTCTAACCTAATTATCTTGGATTGGATAAAAACTATTATTTCACAATCACCTTCTTCACCGTTCCGTCAGAGTACTTCACGATGTTGATGCCTCGCTGAGGCTGGTTGATGCGCTTGCCGTCAATAGTGAAGCGTGCAATCTCACGAACGTCAGCAGAGGTCTGGGTGCCAGTGATGCCAGTAGCCTGAGTTACTGTTACGTTGACAGTAGCTGTAGTGCTGATACCGTTAGAGCAGAAGTTAAGCGTAACTGTTGTGTTTCCTGCCTTAACACCCGTAACGACGAGCTTGCCGTTCTTAACTGTTGCAGTAGCAATCTTACCTGCGTAAGCTACACTCTTCACACTCTTTACGATAGCAGCCTGGAAGTTGTCGGCATCGCTGCAAACATTAGCAAGGTCAACCTTAACTTCCTTGTTCTCCTCAACAGTTACATCTTCTATATTGCCTACAATAGGGTCTTCTACGTCGGGGAAGACAAACATGCCAGGGTACCAGTAGTTTTTATCTTTGTCGTCCATTACGTACTCGGCAAGTTGTTTGCCGTCGGCATCGTAGCGACGTACCTTATAATCATTTTGGTAACCCACGGCAGCAGTGAGATAAAGATTGTCTGTCTTTGTGTCTACACGGAAACTGCATCCGTAGATTGAGCGTTTCTCCGGATCATTTGTGAGGTCTACAACCTTAGCAAACTCATTGTTGTCAATGTCGTATTTGAAAATGATGGTTGTGTTCCAGCCCGAAGCCGATGTCCAATAAATAACATTGTTCTGAAGACTTGCACACAATCCGTCGGGAGTCCATGCAAACGACGAATTGGCAGGAACATTTATACCCTCAGGCAAGCTGATAGTTTCAAGCTTATTGGTCTCGGTATTGACACGGCTAATGCCCTTATCGGTGCTCACCCACAGCTGTCCGTCCTTCGACATAGTGATAGAATAGACCTTAGCCTCAATTGTAGCAACAATGCGGTCGGTATTGCAGTCGATGATGCGGAGGCTCTTGCCATACTCTGTAGCGTATACGTAATCGCCAAGGCGCACCATATTGCCACACTGTCCGAGGTTGGCGTCGCCACCATCAGCGTTTTTCACGGCAGCACCTACAGTCAGTTCGTCGAGATTAAGAGTGTATATACCTCTTGAAGTACTTACATAAGCCTTGTGTTCATCAACACCGCAGAACGAACGTCCCTCATTATTACCATCGATATCCTTTATCTGCTTGATAATGCGCATGGTGTTGGCGTCGCAAATAGTAATGCGACCACCTTCTACATTTGCACCTCCGTCCTTTGCCTGCTTGGCAATGATGTAGTAGCGGTTGCCCCATGCAGCACCAAAGCAAGCCGTAGCACCAATCTCAGTAGTATTGTTATATACGAACTTACCGTCACGTGTGAGATAGTTGGTAGTAGAATTTCTATGACCGAACCAGTCCTCATTTACCATAAACACACCCTGTGTATAGTCTACTGTTGCAGGCAGATACTCGAGATTGCCATCATATTCGTTAGACGCACCTGAGAACTTTGAAAAAACCCAAGCATCCACACAACCGTCGGTTAGTACACGACCCGATGCTCCAGTACTAGAGAAGCCCAAAGCATCCTCCGCTTTTTCAGCCACATTATAACTCCAAAAACCTGAATACCAACCCGAGTTCCATGCATCGCGAGTGATTTCGGTAGCACCGCATTTATCAAATACGTATGAACTTACATATACAATTCCATTACGCGGATAAACCTCGTTTTCAGGAGTTGTAACGGTGACATAGCGATTGCCATCAATGTCATAGCCAAAGCCACCAAAGGTAGTACCAAAGGAAGTACCAGATAGGGCAAGTACATAGAATGCAGGGTCGGCTTTTGCCACGGCACGTACAAGGTCTTCGCCAGTCTTGGTCTCGCCCTTGTTCCAGCGATAGCCCCAAACGAGTGTTTTGCCGTCGTTTTGTCCGTCAGCCCACTTTATGGCAAGAGCTGCCTTACAGTCGCCTTCACCAGCCCAACGCTCTATTTTAGAGAAGTCGATGCCGGTTGACGCAACGGCTTTGGCAGTCTTCTGTATGCGCGCGGCTACAGTGGCATTCACCTTGCGTTGCTGTCCCTGAACATTAATGGTTGTGGTTTGTGCAAGTACAGACACGCTGATGCACAAAGCCAACACAATAGAAGTAAAGATTTTCTTCATACGCTTATTGATATAATTAAAGTATATGCCCATAGCATCACGCCATGGACTATGTAAACATTCTTTTCCAGTGATGTTAGTCTGTCGTTCGTGCCCAATCCACGGGGCGCATAGAACAACCTTACGGCAAATTCGGCAGGTCTTCTGACTTACCGCCCAGACGCGAACGCCTTCCCGAGAATTCAACACTTAACATTCAACATTGAAAAAAGCCTCAGTGGCATCGTTGTTCGCGCCCGATATAAGGGCGGCTCACAGCTGCGGGACAGTCGGGGACTCTCACCCCATTCCCTTTTAATCGTCTCACGTTCATAATAACGCGAAGCGAACCGTTGCGGTTGCAAAATTATATAAAAATTATGAAATACAATATTAATTGAGAATAGAATTGCACAAGAATATCAATTAAAAATCATACTTTTGCAGCATTGCAGGATAATATTTTTTTAAACATAAATATTTTTGGTATGAAAAAAATCATGATGACAATGGCCGCTATGTTTGTGGCTGTATGTGCAAGTGCACAGGTTTACATTGGTGGTAGTGCAGCCCTTGGTGGTCAGAAGCATGGCGACGGCGACTCTAAGATGTACTACAAGCTTATGCCTGAGATTGGTTACCAGTTCAACAAGACTTGGGATGCAGGTCTCTCTATCGGCTACGCTGGTGTTGAGGATGGTAACAACGCTTTCGTTATCGCTCCTTACGCTCGTTATACATTCGTAAATACTAAGCTTGTTGACCTTTTTCTTGAGGGCACAATGGGCTATGGTCATATCGGCGGCAACGGTGCCGACGCTGACATGTTCGAGTTTGGATTGAAGCCGGGCTTGAAGCTCAACCTCTCTAACCACGTATCGTTCGTGACAAAGGTTGGTTTCTTCGGCTATCAGAAGAACGACTTCACCGACACTCAGAAGTGGGGTATGGACGTTGACGCAACTAACGTAACATTCGGCGTTAACTACAAGTTCTAAAACATTATTTTAACACATATAAAAAATGCGGGTATGGCACAGTCGCCATACCCGCATTTTTTATTTCTTTAAAATTTCGCACAACTTGCGCATTCCTTCGCTTGCACCACACTGAAGATGGGTGAACTGCTGGCGGCCTACGCCCATCGACGGCTCGGGATCGATAAGATATACGGGCACCGAGGGGCGCACGTAGTGGATGAGTCCGGCTGCCGGATAGACGTTGAGCGACGTGCCTATGATGACGAATATGTCGGCTTGCTCGGCAGCCTCGGCTGCTACGCTTATCATAGGCACCGACTCGCCGAAGAAGACGATGAACGGACGCTCCAGCGATCCGTCGCCCGAGAGCGTGCCGGGACGCACCTCGCAGTCGTCCTCAGGCAACTCACGTTGATAGCGAGGGTCGTCGGGATTGCGCGATGAGCACACCTTTGTAAGTTCACCGTGCAGGTGGATGACGTCGGTGGAACCTGCCTTCTCGTGCAGATTGTCTACGTTCTGCGTGATGACGGTCACCTTATACTCCTTCTCCAAATCGTGTATGAGGCGGTGTCCTTCGTTGGGCTGTGCCGCATAGAGCTTGTGGCGAAGCATATTATAGAAGTTGGTGACGAGCGTAGGGTCCTTGAGCCAACCCTCGTGCGAGGCAACCTGCTCTACGGGATAGTTCTCCCACAGTCCGTCGTTGCCACGAAATGTCTTGAAACCCGACTCAACCGACATTCCGGCGCCGGTAAGAAATACGATGTGCTTCATAATTTTATTATTGTTTTTGCAACGTCAGCACGGCCTTGCCGCTGCCGTTGGTCAGTTGTACACGACCTTCGCCTGCCGACTTATATGCCTTGACGCTCTCAAGAGCCTTGAGTATCTGCTGCTCATACTCCATATGAGCGCAGAGCATAAGCGTCGTGCCTATCTCCTTGAACGATATGGTCTGCTTGGCAGCATTGACGCGTGCGGTGCCGTTGATGGAGTTGCATCCGGCGCAGCCGAACACGCTGTTCTTGGCTGTTTCGAATCCCAATGTGGGGTTGAACTCAGTCTTTGTAGTGTCAATGGCAGTGCCGCCGACTTCAACGATGTTCCATTCGCCGTTAAGGTCGACTGCCTCACCTACTTTCTTCGACGACGAACAGCCGCTAAAGGCAATGGCGGCAACGATTGCCAGAATATTATATTTCAGCTTCATAAATAATAATTCTAAATTGAGAAATTCACAGATGGTGAGTAAAAATAGAAGTTAAAGGAAGTTTGGGCTTCGCCCGAAGTTAACAGAAGTTAGCGGACAAAACTCTACTTGAGTTTCCATGTGGCACCGTCCTTGGTGTCCTTCACCTCAAAGCCAAGCTCAGCCAGCTCGTCGCGGATGCGGTCGCTGGTCGCCCAGTCCTTCGATGCCTTGGCCTTAGAGCGCAGGTCGAGCACCATGTCTACAACCTTGCCGAAAGCCTCTTCACGATGTGACGATGAGCCGGCATTGTCGGGACGCAGTCCGAGCAGGTCGAATGCGAACAGACGCATTGTGTCGGCAAGCTCCTTGAGGTCAGCCTCAGAGATAGTAGCCTTGTGGTCGACGAGCTTATTCACTACCGAGCAAGCCTCGAACAGATGGGCTATAACGAGCGGAGTAGCGAAGTCGTCGTTCATAGCGTCGTAGCACTTCTCGCGCAGCTGGCTTACGAGCTTGTGAGTTGCCTCGTCGCTCTCGGCAGATGCAGCAATACGGTCGAGGTCGTTGATGCCGTTCATGAGCTTCTCAAGTCCCTTCTGCGATGCCTGCAGAGCCTCGTTAGAGAAATCTACGGTTCCGCGGTAGTGAGCAGAGAGTATGAAGAAGCGTATGGTCATAGGCGAATAGGGCTGCTCCAGGTTCTTGTTGTTGCCAGTGAAGAACTCTTCAAGGGTGATGAAGTTGCCGAGCGACTTGCCCATCTTCTGACCGTTGATGGTAATCATGTTGTTGTGCATCCAGTAGTGTACCATCTGGTCGCCCTGCGAAGCCACAGCCTGGGCTATCTCGCATTCGTGGTGAGGGAATACGAGGTCCATTCCGCCTCCGTGAATGTCGAAGTGTGAGCCGAGATACTTGCGTCCCATGGCTGTACACTCGCAATGCCAGCCGGGGAATCCGTCGCTCCATGGACTCGGCCAGCGCATGATATGCTCGGGCGAAGCCTTCTTCCAGAGGGCGAAGTCGGCCTGATTGCGCTTCTCACCCACTCCGTCAAGTGCGCGCGATGCGTCCTTCACGTCGTCGAGATTGCGGCCTGAGAGTATGCCGTAGTGGTATTTCTCGTTATACTTCTTTACGTCGAAGTAGATAGAACCGTTGCTCTCGTAGGCAAAACCGTTGTCGAGAATCTGCTGAACGAGCTGCTCCTGCTCGATGATGTGGCCCGTAGCGTGCGGCTCGATGCTCGGCGGCAACACGTTGAGCGCCTCCATGGCAGCGTGATAGCGGTTGGTGTAGTACTGTGCTATCTCCATCGGCTCGAGCTGCTCCAAGCGTGCCTTCTTCTCAATCTTGTCGTCGCCCTCGTCAGCGTCGTGCTCCAAGTGGCCCACATCGGTGATGTTGCGCACATAGCGCACCTTATAGCCTAAGTGCTTGAGGTAGCGGAAGAGTATGTCGAAGGTGATGGCGGGACGAGCGTGTCCCAGATGCGGGTCGCCATAGACGGTAGGTCCGCACACATACATGCCGACATTGGGGGCGTGCAGCGGCTTGAACACTTCCTTTCTACGCGACAGCGTATTGTAAATCCAGAGTACTTGTTCCATAATCGTTTATGTTTTCTTATATAGGTTACTAACGAAAAGCCCTGCACCACAGCCCGATGTGGACGGCAATGCAGGGTTTTTATATTTCTAATGCGATATGATTAGATATCGTTGTTGTGGTCGAGTGAGTCGTTGAAATCCTTCGGCTCGCGGTGTTCGCGACGACCGTCACGACGCTCACCACCCTCACGACGCGGACGACGCTCACCACGTTCGCCACGCGGACGACGCTCACGCTCTACGTAACCCTCGGGTTTCGGGAGCAGGATGCGGTGTGAGAGCTTGTACTTACCGGTCTTCGGGTCGATCTCCATGAGCTTCACCTTGATCTTGTCGCCTTCCTTGATGCCAGCCTCTTCAACTGTCTCAAGACGCTTCCAGTCGATCTCTGAGATGTGGAGGAGTCCGTCCTTGCCCGGCATAATCTCTACGAAGCAGCCGTAAGGCATGATTGAGCGTACTGTACCCTCGTAAACCTCGCCAACCTCAGGGATAGCAACGATAGACTTGATCTTGCCAAGGGCAGCATCGATAGCGTCCTTGTTAGGAGCAGAAATCTGAACCTTGCCTACACCGTCAACCTCGTCGATTGTGATAGTAGCACCAGTATCCTCCTGCATCTGCTGGATGATCTTGCCACCAGGGCCAATAACAGCACCGATGAACTCCTTAGGAATCTCGATCTGGATGATGCGTGGAACCTGTGGCTTCATCTCGGCACGTGGCTCAGAGATAGTCTCCATCATGCATTTGAGGATGTGCTCACGGCCAGCCTTAGCCTGCATAAGAGCCTTCTCAAGAATCTCGAAGCTCAAACCGTCGCACTTGATATCCATCTGTGTTGCGGTCAAGCCCTTGGGTGTACCGGTGGTCTTGAAGTCCATGTCGCCAAGGTGGTCCTCGTCGCCAAGGATATCGCTAAGCACTGCGTACTTCTCCTCGCCCGGGTTCTTGATAAGACCCATAGCGATACCTGATACAGGAGCCTTCATAGGAACACCAGCGTCCATGAGGGCGAGTGTGCCGGCACATACAGTAGCCATTGATGAAGAACCGTTTGACTCGAGAATCTGGCTTACCAGACGAACTGTGTAAGGGAAGTCTTCAGGAATCTGGCCCTTCAGTCCGCGCCATGCCAAGTGGCCGTGACCAATCTCACGACGGCCTACACCGCGCTGAGCCTTAGCCTCACCGGTACAGAACGGCGGGAAGTTATAGTGAAGGAGGAAGCGCTGGTAGCCCTTCTCCAATACGTCGTCAACGAGTTTCTCGTCCATCTTTGTACCGAGTGTACATGTAGAGAGGCTCTGTGTCTCGCCACGTGTGAAGATTGAGCTTCCGTGAGGCATAGGCAGCGGAGAAACCTCGCACCAGATAGGACGGATATCGGTAGTCTTACGACCGTCAAGACGCTTGCCCTCATCGAGGATGCAACGGCGCATTGAGTCGCGCATAACGTCGGCATAGTAGCGCACCATTTCAGCGTGCTTCTCGTCAAGCTCCTCAGGTGTCAGCTCTGTGTGAGCGGCATCGTAAGCCTCCTGGAAGTCAGCAAGAATCTTGTCGAAAGCCTCCTCGCGCGACTTCTTGTCGTGGTCGCCAGCCTCAGCGATAGCGTAGCACTTGTCGTAGGTCTCCTTGCGGATCTGCTCGCGCAGCTCCTCGTCGTTAACCTCGTGACAATATTCGCGCTTAACGTCTGTGCCAAGCTCCTTAGAAAGCTCAGTCTGGAGTTCGCACATAGGCTTGATGGCAGCCATAGCAGCCTTCAAAGCACCGATCATATCCTGCTCTGACACTTCCTTCATCTCACCCTCTACCATCATGATGTTCTCGGCAGAAGCGCCAACCATGATGTCCATGTCGGCATCCTTCATCTGCTCGAAGGTCGGGTTGATGACATACTCACCGTTGATGCGAGCTACGCGCACCTCAGAGATTGGGCATTCGAAGGGAATATCTGAACAAGCCATAGCGGCTGAAGCTGCGAATCCTGCGAGAGCATCAGGCTGGTCAACACCGTCGGCGCTGAGAAGCATGATCTGCACATATACCTCGGCGTGGTAGTTAGACGGGAAGAGCGGACGCAGCACACGGTCAACAAGACGTGATGTAAGAATCTCGTTGTCGCCCGACTTGCCCTCACGCTTTGTGAAGCCACCCGGGAAACGGCCTGCTGCTGAATACTGCTCTTTGTAGTCTACCTGCAAAGGCATGAAATCTGTTCCGGGAACTGCATCTTTTGCGGCACAAACAGTGGCGAGAAGTACGGTGTTGCCCATACGCAGTACAACACTTCCGTCGGTCTGCTTTGCCACTTTCCCGGTCTCAATGCTGATGGTTCTGCCATCAGGCAATGATACTGTCTTTGTAATTACGTTCATCTAAAAATTAAAATAACATCAAAAAAATATAATATGGTAGCAAAGTTAGTTATTTTCAATGGGATAAACGAACAATGCCAAAATATTTTTGTTTTTTTGTATAATTTTCTATGTACCTTTGCAACCACGAAAATTTTTGATTTACCTTAATTCCGCAACACTATAGTTTAACATTATTTATAAGTGCCTGAGCAACAAAAAGTTGCCCAGGATTTTGCCATGTCAGAATTTTCACTTACCTTAGTGTTGCGAAAAGAAGACAAGCAAAACTCTAATATGACATGGCAAAGATACAAATTAAATCAGAGAAACTCACTCCTTTTGGGGGAATTTTTTCGATTATGGAGCAATTTGATGCTC
>OLFZ01000072.1_pt1 | contig 113005 bp, 84 predicted proteins | sample 1604861 | NCBI WGS metagenome assembly OLFZ01 (sample SAMEA3888895, study PRJEB22519) | human gut metagenome | biome: human gut; feature: human-associated habitat; material: faeces | place: Denmark | collected 2011 | reverse complement strand
CCGCGGAATCATAGCCGCGGTATTCAAGACGCCGCAGGCCTTCGATGACCACAGGCACCGCCGGACGGTGCCCGGCATATCCGATAATGCCACACATGGTGACCTCCTATGCGATAAGGGATGGTGGAGAGAGGAGCTTTCTTTGAGGGGGGAAGGGAACCTTTTCCTGGCGGAAAAAAGGTTCCCTTCCCCCCTCAAACTCCCCCCATCCTTCCAAAAACCGCTCATATGCTGTTTTGCCCCACAGGGCAATCCCTGCTCCGGGACGTACAGCGCCCCAAAAAATCAGGGAAAAATGCCGCAGGGAACGACTATTTTGTCAGTAAAGCCCCGGCCCGGCAAGTGTCCGTCAGAAGGGGAGGCCGGGAAGACGGATATCCGCCCCTGCATCCGCGAAAAGAGACGGCCCGTTTCCCCCGCCCATCATGACCGACCGACATGCGACGCCTGTCCTGAGCTCCCGCACCTCACGATAAAGGCCGACTGTCCGCATCCAGTCTCATGCCTTCGGGAGTACGCCTGGCAACCATAAAAAAGAGGCTGCCCTTGCGGGCAGCCTCCGATGAGCGGGTTTGGGAGAAGGAGGGGGCCCTCCCCCAGCCTCTATCTTTCCTAGATACCGGCGCTTTCCAGCACGCGGCTGTTGTAGACTTCGATCTTGGCCTTCTGTTCCAGCATGCGCATGAAGGTCTGGTACATGCCTTCCACGCGCTTGCGCTGCACCAGCTCGGTGAGCAGGTTCTCCATGCCGGCCCAGCCGTCGGCCTTGGGCTGTTCCACGGCGGTCACGCGGCAGAGCAGGGCGCCGCACTTGCTGCTGTCTTCCTGCTCGTACACGCTGAAGGCCTGGTCGATCCAGGTCTGGGGCGCGGCGCGGAAGATGACCTGGTTCATGACCGGGTTGGGCACGAAGCCGGCCAGGGCGCCGTCGCGGGTCAGGTCGGCGCTCTGCACGCGGACGGCGTCTTCAGCAGGCAGCTGGCCGTCGGTCATGGCCTTGCGGAGGGCAGTGGCCTTTTCCATGGCGGCCTGCAGGGCCTTTTCCGCCACCAGGGCCTTCATGACGCGATCGCGGGCCTGATCCAGGCTGGGCGTGGTGGAAGGCTCGGAGGTGAGCACGCGCACCACCAGGTAGCGGTCACCGGCTTCCAGGGCCGTGTCCACAGGGGAGTTGGCCGGGGCCTTCATGAGGCTGGCCGCCATCTCGTCGCTGATGCCCAGGGCCTTCTGCAGTTCGGCCTGGCCCACCAGACCGGTACGCTCGGCCTTGAGCAGGGGCTGTTCCTTGCCGTCGGCATCCTTGTAGCTGCCGGCGCGGGCCGCGCTTTCCTGCAGGGGACGGTTGTTGATGTTGTCACCGATCAGGCTGTCCAGCACGTCGTTGACCTTTTCCACGCCTTCCTGCTTGGCCAGGGTGGCGCGCACTTCGGCTTCCACTTCGGCAAAGGGCTGCACGCTGGCGTCCTTGCGATCTTCCATCTTGATGATGTGCAGGCCGAACTGGCTGCGCACGGGCTCGGAGATCTGGCCGGGCTGCAGGGCCCAGGCGGCATCTTCGAAGGGCTTCACGGTCTGGCCGCGCTGGATCCAGCCCAGCTCACCACCGGGGCCGGCGGCATTGGGGCCGTTGTTGGCATTGGCCACGGCGGCAAAGTTGCCCTTTTCCGCTTCGCTGCGGATGCGGGCGGCCTTTTCCATGGCCTGCTTCACGGCCGCTTCGGGAGCGTTCTCCGCCAGGGGCACCAGGATGTGGGCCACCTTGACCTGTTCGGGCTGGCGGAAGCGCTGCTTGTTGGCTTCATACCACTTGAGGGCGGCCTCGGCGCTCACGCTCTCGGGGCGCACCAAGCTTTCGGGAGCCACGGCCACATATTCCACTTCCACGCGGGGCTGGCTGGCCAGTTCGGCCTTGTGGGCCTCGTACCAAGCGCCGAGCTCTTCCTCGGTGGGCTTCACCGAAGCGGCAAAATCGGCGGCGGGCAGGTACAGGTACTCCACCGCGCGCTGCTGGGTAAGGAAATCATAGTACTTGCGGGCCTCGCCACCGGCGGCCCAGGCGCTGCCGGCCACGGTGCGCATCACCTTGTCACGCAGGATGCTGTCCGCCAGGCCCTGTTCGTATTCGGCCACGCTCATGCGCTGGGCTTCGATGGCGCGCTTGTAGGCCTCGGGATCGAACTTGCCCTGGGCGTCCTGGAACGCGGGCAGCTTGGAGACCACATAATGCATCTCTTCAGGGCTCACGGTCATCCCCACGCGGGCGGCTTCCTGACGGATCAGTTGGGCGCTGATGAGCTCGTTGAGCACCTGACGGCCCAGCTTCTGCTGCACCAGGGCCTCACGGGTCAGGGAGGGATCGTTGCGCATGGCGTATTCGGCGGCCCGCTGATAGGCCTGCTCGAACTGCTGGGCCGTGATGGCCTCACCGTTGACCTTGGCCACCACATTGCTGGAACCGCCGTCGGTCAGGCTGCCGACGCCCCAGAACATGAAGACGAGGATGATGATGGCGAAGGCTACCTTGACGCCAAAGGACTGGGCATTGGAACGGATATAATCAAGCATGGGCACTCCGAAAAAAGGCACGGAATTTATTGCCCGCAAAGATTCGGGCAACGGATAACTATAGGGGCATTCCGGCAGAAACTCAAGAAGAGCGGGGAAGAGGCCCCTCCATCCGCTGCTGACAAGCGGTGCCCTTTGCCCTATATGCAGGGGATGGATCATACAGCTATCGAAAGCCTGCTGCAGGCCGTGGCCCGGGGAGACATCCCGCCGGACCAGGCCTTGCGGCATCTGGGAGACGCCACTGCGGCCGACAGCCTGCAGGGCCTGCATCTGGATCATGAACGCGCCCTGCGTACCGGCCTGGGCGAGGTCGTCTTCGCCCAGGGCAAGACCGACGGGGCCCTGGTGGGGGCCGTACGCGGCCTCAGCCTGCGCGGCGCCCCCGTGCTGGTCAGCCGCGCCTCGGAAGCGCAAGGGGCCCTGTTGCAACGGGAATTCCCCGAGGGCCGCTATTGGGCGCAATGCCGTCTTTTCTGTCTGGGCGGTGAAGGGCAGGAAGTGCCTGAACTGGGCCCGCCGTGGCCCGACAGGGGCGAGATCATGGTGGTCACGGCCGGGGCGGCCGACATCCCCGTGGGCGCCGAAGCCTACGGGGCACTGCGCTTCTGGGGCCACGACTGCGGCTTCCTCACCGACGTGGGCGTGGCCGGGCTGCACCGCCTTGCCCCGCATATCCGGGATCTGCGCGCCGCCCGCCTCATCATCGCCGTGGCCGGCATGGAAGGCGCCCTGCCCGGCGTGCTGGCCGGACTGGTGCCCTGCCCGGTGCTGGCCGTCCCCACCTCGGTGGGCTACGGCGTGGGCGCGGGCGGCATGGCCGCCCTTCACAGCATGCTCTGTTCCTGCGTGCCCGGCCTGGCCGTCCTCAATATAGATAACGGCTTCGGCGCCGCGGCCTTTGCCGCCAAATTGCTGCGCCACGCCTGATGCACGCACCCAAATGTGCACAACAGACACAACCACCTGTTTTATAACAATAAACAAAGATACACATCCAAGTCCCTCCTGACAGGAGGGCACGTCCGCCTCCACCGGGACGGCCTGAAGGCCGTCCCGGTGGGGCTGCCAACGATGTTCACGGCGGCGGGCGGACATGACAGCTTTTTTCCCTTTTTCTTTCCACCTTTCCCGCACGGCTCCTGCCCGCACCCCAGCCATGGCACGGGCACTGTCCTTGCCGGGAGCACTGGCACTGTTGATGCATCCGCCCGAACAGACCTGTGGACAGGCCGGGCAGGCATCCTTCATGACCTTCAACGATGGGAGCAACCATGACACCGCACGAGATGCTGGATGCGCTTTCACGCCAGACCGGGACCGCCCTGGCATTCAACGGGGACGGCTTGTGCCGCCTGCGCTTCGACGGCCGTTTCATCGTGGACCTTGAGGTCACGGACGACGAAGACGCCATCTATCTGTATGCCCGACTGGGGGCGCTCCCCGCCGGAGAACAGGGCAGGGATCTGATGGCCCGGATGATGCGGGCCCACTGTCTGGGCCGGGAGAGCGGCAACACGCTCTTCGGCCTGGATGGTGAGGAGGTCATGGCCTTTGCCTGCGTGACGGCGGCCGGGGCGGCGGAAGAGACGCTCTTCACCGCGCTGGAAGATTTTCTGGATGTCCTGGCCCACTGGGCCGACGAGCTGCAACAGGCCCGCTAGCCGGCATCCCAACGCCTTGCCGCCATGCTCCGGCAGGAAGAGCGGCCATATCCGGCGGGGATCCGCGTACAGGGGCTGCCCGCCTCTCCGGTGACAGCTCCGGCAAAGGGGCCGAGCGGAAGCCCGTACTCATGCCTGGCCCCGCAGGGGCCTCGCCGGACTGGCGCCACACAGGCGGCGGACACAGGGCGGCACCGCCGCAAGAAAATCCATGGCGACAGCCTCCGGCCACGGCAGCCGGAGCAGGCCACCAGACAGCCGCTCTCAACCATATGAATAAAGGGGGACGCCATGCCAGGACCAGTGCAGGCACCGCAGACACGCTACATCAGCCTCGATACGGATTTCGGCTATGACGCCCTGGGCGGCATGGGCCGCCTTGGCAGGCACAGCATGGAAGTGCTGGAGCCGGGCACACGGCAGAGCGACCGCATCCCGGGCCCGCCCAAGACGGTGGGGCGCTGGTTCTCCAAACTTCTGGACAGCCTCACTCCGGCCGGCTGGCGTGCCCAGGGCAAGTTCCGGCGCGGGCTGGAAGACTTCAGCGCCCAGACGGGCAGGATCCTGGGCCATCTGCGCAATGCCGCTGCCGGTGCGCCCGACGATCCCCAGCGCCGTGCGGATCTGGAATCGGCCTTGCGGGAACTGGCCGGGCTGCGGCAGACAGCGCGCCCCATGACCAGCCGGGGCACGGACTATGCCGAGCTGCTCCAGACCCGTGTGCGCCGCAACATGGCCATCCTGCGCGAAGAAGCTCCGCAACGGGCCGAGGAACTGCGGCAATTGCAGACGAGCGGCCTGCTGGATGCGGTCATCGCCGACCTCGATGAGGGACAGGCGGACATGGCCGCCGACCTGGCCCTGATCCGGGATGCCCTGCATACCGACGCGGACGACATGGCCGCCCGCGTGGATGCCCGGGCCACCGATCTGGGAACGGCTCCTGCCGCAGCGGTCGATGACACGGCGCCCCCAACGGCCCCGCAGCCCTATCGTTCGCGTTTCAGCCCCGCCGCCCTGCGGGACTTTTTCCTGGGCCGCATCACCTTCAGGGAGGAAGCCCGGCAGGCCCTGCAGGAACGCCAGGCCACCCTGGCCCGTTTCACGGGCGAGGCCCGGGACACCCTGCAGGCCGCTCTGGAAGCCGTGGATGCCGTCCTGCAGGACAGACTGACGGCCGATGCGGACAGCTTCGCCCACGTCCAGCATCAGGTGGACGCCAAGATGCGCCGGGCCATCCACTGTGCTTTGGACGATGTCTGCGGTCTGGCCCTGCGCCATCTGGATACGCCGGAGAGCGTGGGGCAGGAGGGGCAGGACTTCCGCCGCATCGACGCGGACTTCGTCCGGCAGGAGCTGGCCGCCCTCCAACGCGGTGACCGGCCCTCGACCGGAGACAGTGCCCCGGCGGACGCGGCTCGCCCCGACGCTGATCCGTTCCGGCAAGGCATCCGGCAGGCACGCCGTCAGATACGGGACATCTCCCGCCTGTACGGCCAGCTGACGGAAGGACTGGGCGAGCTGGCGCAGCGGGACAGCCGCTACCGGACCAGCCTGCTGCTGCACGAGCTGGCCGAGACCGACCTGCCCCCGGACATGGACCGTCAGGAATGGGGCCGGGCCTGTGACACGCTCATCGAGGCCCTGCGCTCTCCCGCCACGGATCCCTGGGCCGTCAGGGACGCTCTGTCCCTCATCGACCGGAGGACGGGGGATGCCCGGATGCCGGAAGCCGTGCGCCAGCGCTTCCGGGAAGGGCGGGCCGATCTGCTGCGCCATCTCGAACCGGCCATGGATCGCCCCGTCTTCCAGCTTGCCGAGACCGGCCAGGTCGAGAGCCGCCTGGACGCCCTCGAGCAGGCGCGCGCCCTGCATCAGGTGGTGGGACATGCGGGAGCGCTGCTGCAGCGCGCCCGGCTGCCCCAGGCGGACAGCCTCATCTCCCAGGGGCTCCAGATCAGCCGTCTGGCCCTGCGCCTGCGTACCGACGGCCCGAGCGAGCCGGAACACCGGCAGCAGGCCATCGTGGAGCTGCGTACGTCCGTGGCCCGCTTCATGGCCAACCTGACCCTGGCCCGCATGCAGACGGAGAACCCCACCGTGCGCAGCGCCCAGCCCGAAGCCCGGGGACTGGACACCGACGGCGCCCGGGAGGGCCTGGATCTGATCCGGCAGAGCGTGGAACGCATCCTTGGCGGCCTGAAGGACCAGGAAGGCGGCGTGGTGGCACGCGCGGCCCTGCAGGACGGCCTGCGGCTGCTGGAAAAGGGCAGGGATGCGGCCGTGGCCTGCGGCAGGCTCCTCGACAATGTCATCCACAAGGAAGCGAATGTGGCGGAACAGCTGGCCGTCTGCCTGGAATCCGGCCGGGACGATGCCGCCGCGGCCCTGCACGGCCTGCTGGAAGGCAGCCGCTGGGCCAAGGGCAAGCACGGCGAGGCAAAGGCCGCCATCGACGCCTTTCTGGCAGCCCTGCGCCCCGTTCAGGAAAGCCGGGGGCAGAGCCAGCTGCTGCGCTTCCTCGCCAACCGTTTGTCCGGCGCCTTCACCCCGCACGATGTCTACATGGGCTTCGACGGCAGCATCCACATGCTCATCAATACGGACAGGCAGGGCCTTGGCGGCAGCCGGAAGCTCCAGGGCACCCGCTGGATCACCCTGCCGCCGCCGGACCAGCTCCGGCCGGGCGTCTCCACCGGTGTGAACCGCCTGGACCAGCTACTGGATGCCGGAGACAACCGCACTACCTTCTACCCGCAGCTCCACCAGCTGCTGACGCGCTATTTCTCCGGCATCCCCTATGATCTCAGCCTTCCCGGAGACGGGCAGTGATCACGTGAAACAGTCCCGGGGGAAGACGTTCTCCCCCGGGCTGCTGCAACAGTTGCGGCTACGGCCCCTGCTTCAGCAAAAGCCCCTCCACAGGGGCTTTTGCTTTTCAGGAGCGGGACAGGCCCCCGAAAAAAGTGCATTTGGAGGGGGATGGGGGGCTTCGGGGGAAGGTACCCCCTTTGGGCACTGGTCAAAGGGGGTACCTTCCCCCCACAAAAGCAGGGCTCAAAACGAACGCCCCGTGCGATGCACGGGGCGTTCGTTTTGGCATACTGCCCAACAAATATCATGACCGCTACCTGGCGGAAGGCTCCACGTCGTCCACAGGCACGATGCTGTCCACATCGTATTCCAGCAACGATGTCTGGCCCAGCAGCAGGGCACGTTCCTTTTCCACGGTCTTGCGGAAGCGCTCCATGGAGGCCTTGCGCACGCTCTCGCCGCGCGGGTTGATGGCCTTGGCCGGATTGACGAACTTGCCGTTCTGCCGCAGGCGGAAATCCAGATGCGGCCCGGAAGAAAGGCCCGTGCTGCCCACGAAGCCGATGACCTGGCCCTGCCGCACGCGCTGGCCGTTACGCAGGCCGCGGGCATAGCCGGACAGATGGGAATACATGGATTCCAGCCCGGCCGAATGCTTGATGATGACCTGGTTGCCGTAACCGCCGGCCCAGCTGCGCCGGGTGACCACGCCGTCGCCCACGGCCTTGACCGGCGTACCGGTGGGCGCGCCGTAGTCCACGCCCAGATGGGGGCGGCTGTAGCCCAGGATGGGGTGCTTGCGGTTGTGCGAGAAGCGGGACGTCACGCGGGTGAAGGCCAGCGGCGCCTGGAGCAGGGTCTTGCGCAGGTTCTCGCCCTTGGCATTGTAATGCTGCGGCCGGTTCTTGCCGTCACGGAACAGATAGGCCTCGTAGGTGGTGCCCGTGTTGGTGAAGTGGGCGGCCAGCACGCGGCCATAGCCCTTGTACTCGCCGTCACGGTAGCGCTTTTCCACCAGTACCTTGAAACTGTCGCCGGGCTGCAGGTCGCGGATGAAGTTGATCTCCGAGCCGAACAGGTTGCCCAGGGTGAGGGCCAGCTGCGGGCTCTCGCCGATGTCGGCCACGGCCTGGAAAAGATTGTCGTCGATGGTGGCTTCCACCTGGGCGAGGGTGGTCACATATTCGATGGGCTCCACGCGGGCCACGGGCTCTTCCGCCCCTTCCACCACCAGACGGCGGCTGGCGTCGATCTCGTACTCGAAGCGCTTGAGCTGGCCGGAAGCCGGATCCACCACGATGGTGTAGGGCTGGCCGGTACGGAAGGCCCGCATGGAGAAGACCTGCCGGGCGGCGCTCACATAGGGGTGGGATCCGGAAGACGTGTTGCCCTCGATGATCTTGCTGACGGTATCGCCCTTTTCCACCGTGCCGTGCACCACGGCCTCGCCGTTGATGATCTCGGCCCCTTCGGGCAGCGGCACCGCGGGCTGGGCATCCTGATCCGCCGCTGTCGCTTCCGTGGCGGCGGCTTCGGGAGCGTCGGGGGCTTCTGCCTGCCCGGCATCTTCCGCCCCGGTCGCAGGGGCCGTCGTCTCCCCATCCCGGGCCGAGGCCTCGGCGGCCTGCTCCGTCACGGCCTGGGCGGGAGCCGTATCTGCATCCTCCGAGCTCCAGGGCAGGTGGGCTATGCCCAGCTGCCCGGCCAGCAGGCCGAGAAGGATCACGAGGACGAAAAAGACTGCAAGTCCTGTTTTCTTCATGCGGTACACTCCAAACAGTATGGCATATAGCCTGCACGCCCGTCGGTTGTCCAGCAAGATGCCTGCCGTCATCTCCGGACGGGGAACACGGAACGCGCCATGCCCTCCCTGAGGGGTGTTCCCTGTGTCATCATGTGCGTAAATATGATAACATACTGAAAATAAAGATAATAATAAAAACATTCGGACTTGATTTTCTTGCGCCTGCCGTATAGATGTTGCTCACGCAACAAACAATCATCATCGCAGCAGCGTCAGAGGACGCTTTCGTGGGGTTTTCCGTGTCTTTGCATCTTTCCTACAAAAAATGGCTGTTTTTCGTCCTGTCCTCAGCCTATCTGGTGGTTTTCATCCAGAACGTGGCCATCACCGTCGTCACCCCCGATGTCATGCGGGACCTCGGGCTTTCCTCCGGTGACATGGGCCTGCTGGGTTCCGCCTATCTGTATGCCTATGCCCTGACCCAGGTCTTTTCCGGCATCCTCTCCACCCGCTTCGGCCCGCGCCGCCTGCTGAGCTGCCAGTTCCTGGTGGCGGCCCTGGGGGGCTTCCTTTTCGCCACGGCCCACAGCCTGCCCATGGCCGTGGCCGGGCGCCTGCTCAACGGCCTAGGCATGGCGGGGGTCATGTCCTCTTCCTTCACCCTGTTCAGCCGCTGGTTCGCGCCCGAGACCTTCTCCCGCCTCTGCACCCTGTTCTTCATCGCGGGCGGCATGGGCGGCCTGCTGGCCACCACGCCGCTCTCCCTGGCCAACCACTGGGTGGGCTGGCGGCTGGTCTTCCTGGCGCTTTCCGTGCTGACCTGTTCCCTGACCGTCATCATCTATACCGTGGTGCGGGACTGGCCGCCCCATCTGGCCGCCACCTGCAACGGTATCCGCCTGGCAGACGTGCTGCGTGATGTGGCCGCCATGGCCAAACAGTCCGACTTCTGGAAGATGGTCGTCTGGTACCTGACCCTGCCGTCGCAGTATTTCGTGTTCCACGGCCTTTGGGGCGCGGTCTACATGGGCGGGACCTTCGGCCTTTCGCCCAGCCTCATCGGCAACATCCTGGCCATGGGCGCCGTGGGCTTCATCGCCGGGACGCCGCTTTTGACCTGGATCAGCGAAAAACGCCTCAAGTCCCGCCGCAAGGCCATGGTCCTGGCCAGCCTGCTGGCCTGCGTCTCCGCTGCGGCCCTGAGCCTGGGCAGCGCCAGCCTGAGCGTGCCCCTGCTGTTCGTCGTTTCTCTGGGGCTGGGCATCGCGGCCAACGGTCCCTGCCCCGTGGGCTATGCCACCGGCCGGGAGCGCTTCGGCAACCGCATGGTGGGCAGCCTGAGCGGCATCCTGGCGTCCTCGGTCTTCGTGGGCGGGGCGCTGCTCCAGCTGGTCTCCGGGGCGCTGCTTTCCTTTGCCCAGCAGGCGGGCCTGTCCCAGCCCTGGACATGGGCCTTTGCCCCGCTGGTGCTCCTGGCTGCCGTCAGTGCTTTGGCCGCCTGGCTCCTGCCCGAGACATTCGCTGATAAAAAGTAATAAAAATAATAACTTAATAAAGATACGCACAAAAGTATCATAAGTGACATAGTTAAGGATCCCGCCCCCGGCAGGCTGTACAGGCAGGCTGCTGGGGGCTTTTGTCAAACGCCGCCGTATCCCCCCACACAGAAGAAGGCAAAAAGGCTTACCGCCCAAATGCAAGCCTTCCTGACCCATCCGTCGCGTTGGAGAACCATCAGCGCACTTGTTTAGCGGACGTTTTTATGCTATAAAAATATCTTTGCGACGACCGGAAGAAGGTCCCGGATCGCAAGGGGCCGCTCATGACAAATGCACATGTTTCCCTTCAGGATTTTCGCCACCGCCTGCGCCGGCATCTGCTCGGCGGCATCCCCGGTGGCCCGGATGGCGGGGGAGCGCCCTGGCTGGATGGTCTGGTCATGGAGCACCTTCCGTCCGGCAATGTGTTGCGGATCACCTTTCCCCATATCTACTTCGCCCGCTGGTTCGCGCCGCACGAAACGGATTTTTCGGCAGCCGTGAAGGCCGCCTGGCCGGACGCCGACGCCCCCCGGCTGGAATATGTCCTGCCCGGGCAGCCCCGGCCCCAGGGCCCCACGCCGCACATGCCCCCGGCCCGCATCCCGGACGCCCTTTTTTTCCACGATGACAGCAGGGACGAGATGCCGCTGCCGGGCGGTGCCCGCAATGCCTTCCCCCTGGCCATGGCCAGGGCCGTTGCCCTGCGGGAGCCCGGGCACAGCCCCTTCCTCCTCCACGGCGAAAAAGGCACGGGCAAGAGCCATCTGCTGCATCACATGGCCGCGGCCCTTGCCCGGCAGGACCTGCGCGTCATCCTGGCCCCGGCGGCCCGTTTTTTTCAGCACTGCCCTCTGGAGGAACAGACGGCCCCCCTGTTCTGGCAACAGGCCGATGCCCTGTTCCTGGACGATATCCAGACCCTGGGCGGGCAGCCCCGTTTCCAGCGCCTGCTGGCGGCCCTGCTGGCGCATCGCCCCGAAAAGGCCCCGGTGGTCCTGGCCCTGGAGGGCGGCCCCGATGTCCTGGGAACGTGGGAGCCCGGCCCCGCCGCCCGCGTCCGGCAGCTGTTCTCCGCCGAGCTGACCCCGCCGGACATGGAAGCCCGCATGCGTTACCTGCAGCAGTGCTGCCGGGAAAACGCCCTGGACCTGCCCCGCGAACATCTGCGCCTCATGGCACGGCGCGCGGCCCATTTCCACGGCCTGCGTTCCCTGCTGCTCCGGGTCAAGGCGGCCTGGGAAGATGCCGCTGCACCGCGCCCCAGCCTGGACGATCTGGAACGTCTGGCCCGCACGGGCCCGGTGCAGTCCTGCCATGCCGGACACGAACAGATCCTGGCCGAGGCCGCACGCTGCTGCGACGCCGCCCCCGCCGACATCACCGGTACGGGCCGCCACGCGCGCCTGGTCATGGCCCGGCAGGCGGCCATGTACGTCTGTCGCCGCCATCTGGGCCTTTCCTATCCCGAACTGGGCCGGGCCTTTGGCGGACGCGACCATAGTACCGTCATCCATGCGGTCAAAAAGATTGGAAAAATGCTGGAAAGTAACAAAGATGTGCAACACCTTGTCGCCAGACTGGAAAAATGCGCACATCAGGAACAGCCGGACGGCGCCCCCACGGATGACGTGTTCAGGGCGTAGACGGGCAGTGCTTAAAGGGCTTGCTAAAATTTCAAGTAAAAACAGCTTGTTGCAGAGGTTTTGCACAAAAGCACAGGCATCAATTATTACAAGGATTCTTTTATGAAACTTTCTGTTAATAAAGAACAGATCATCGAAGGCCTGCAGAAAGCGGCAGCCATCATCCCTGCCAAAGCAGGGGCCGCCTACCTGCGTTCCATCTGGCTCAAGGCCGAGAAGGGCAGCCTGTCCATCATGGCCACGGACGCCAATATCGAATTCACCGGCCGTTATCCCGCCGAAGTGAAGCAGCCCGGCCTCATCGGCGTGCAGGGCCGCGCCTTCGTGGATCTGGTGCGTCAGCTGCCCGCGGGCGTGCTCCAGCTCACACTGGACGAGAGCACCGGCAACCTGCTGCTGGAACAGGGCCGCCGTACCTACAAGCTGCCCGTGAGCGGGGCCGAGTGGTTCCAGAACTTTTCCGAATTCCCGGACGAGACCCCGGTGACCTGGTCGGGCGACTTTTTGCAGGACGTGCTGGATCGCGTGGTCTTCTGCATCAGCGATGACGACGCCACCGACGCCATCACCTGCCTGTACATGAAGCCCTGCGGCAATGGCCGTATCGACGTCTGCGGCCTCAACGGCCATCAGTTCGCCCTGGTCTCCTTCACCCATGACGATCTGGCCGCCCGTCTGCCCGAAGAGGGCGTGCTGATCCAGAAGAAGTACCTGCAGGACATGAAGAAGTGGCTGGGCGTGGACGAGATCGAGCTCAACATCACCGACAAGCGCCTGTACCTGCGTACCCTGGACGGTGCCGAGAGCCTGTCCGTGCCGCGTGCCGGTCATGATTACCCCGACTACACGGTGTTCATGAGCCGCCTGGAAGGCGACGGCGTGAGCCTGCTCACCGTCAACCGCAAGGAAGCCATCGAGGCCCTGGGCCGCATCCAGATCTTCAACACCGACAGCGACCGCTGCGCCTATCTCGACCTGGGCGACAACGAAGTGCGCCTCTCCGCCCAGGGGCAGGACACCGGTTCGGCCAACGAGAGCCTGGAAGTGACCTACCGCGGCGACATCAGCCGCATCGCCTTCCCCACCCGCAACCTCATGGACGTTCTGGGCCACTTCAGTTCGCCCAGCGTGGACATGATCCTGACCGGCGCCGAAGGCCCCTGCGGCATCCGCGGTTCCGAAGACAACGAGTACACGGTCATCATCATGCCCATGAAGATTTCCGAATCCACCTATTATAGCGAGGAAGATGTTTAATGGCTCCTGACATGGCCTCCAGCTACGACGCCTCATCCATTACCATTCTCGAAGGGTTGTCCGCGGTGCGCAAGCGCCCGGCCATGTACATCGGTTCCACCGACGTGCGCGGCCTGCACCATCTGGTGTACGAAGTGGTGGACAACTCCATCGACGAGGCCATGGCCGGCTTCTGCACCCGCATCACCGTCATCCTGCACGCCGACAACAGCGTCACCGTGCGCGACGACGGCCGCGGCATCCCCGTGGACATCCATCCCAAGGAAGGCGTGCCCGCGGTGCAGGTGGTCATGACCAAGCTGCACGCCGGCGGCAAGTTCGACAACAACAGCTACAAGGTCTCCGGCGGTCTGCACGGCGTGGGCGTGTCCTGCGTCAACGCCCTGTCCGAGTGGCTGACGGTCACGGTGCGCCGCGACGGCAAGCGCTACCGCCAGCACTATTCCCGCGGCGTGCCGCAGGATCAGCTGACGGTCATCGGCGAGGCCGACGGCCACGGCACCACGGTGCGCTTCCAGCCCGACGAACAGATCTTCGAGGTGCTGGAGTTCTCGTACGACACCCTCAAGAAGCGTTTCGAGGAGCTGGCCTATCTCAACAAGGGCCTGTACATCGAGTGCATCGACGAGCGCACCAGCGAGACCCATGTGTTCCACGCCGAGGGCGGCATCCGCCAGTTCGTGAGCGACCTCAACTCCGGCCAGCAGGGCATCCATCCCATCATCATGGCCGAAGGCGTGGTGGACAATGTGGCCATCGACTTTGCCCTCCAGTACAATGCCGGCTACAAGGAGACCATCCTCACCTTCGCCAACAACATCCATACCAAGGAAGGCGGCACGCATCTGGTGGGCTTCCGCACGGCGCTCACCCGCGCCATCAACGGTTATGTGAAGAACCAGCCGGACCTGACCAAGAAGCTCAAGGGCACGGCCCTGTCGGGCGACGACGTGCGCGAGGGCCTCACGGCCGTCATCAGCGTCAAGTTGCCCCAGCCCCAGTTCGAAGGCCAGACCAAGACCAAGCTCGGCAACAGCGAAGTGGCCGGCATGGTGGCCGGCATGGTCTATGACAGGCTCACGGTCTACTTTGAGGAGAACCCCAAGGACATCCGCCTGATCATCGACAAGGCCGTGGACGCCGCCCGCGCCCGCGACGCCGCCCGCCGCGCCAAGGAACTGGTGCGCCGCAAGGGCGCGCTCTCGGACAACTCCCTGCCCGGCAAGCTGGCCGACTGCCAGAGCAAGGACCCCGCGGAATCCGAACTGTTCATCGTGGAAGGTGACTCCGCAGGCGGCTCCGCCAAGCAGGGCCGCAACCCGCGCAACCAGGCCATCCTGCCCCTGCGCGGCAAGATCCTGAACACCGAGCGCACCCGCTTCGACAAGATGCTGGCCAACAAGGAAGTGAAGGCCCTCATCACGGCCATGGGCGCTGGCATCGGCGAGGAAGACACCGACCTCGACAAGCTGCGCTACCACAAGATCATCATCATGACGGACGCCGACGTGGACGGCGCCCACATCCGCACCCTGCTGCTGACCTTCTTCTTCCGGCAGTATCAGGAGATGGTGGAAAAGGGCTACGTCTACATCGCGCAGCCGCCCCTGTACCGTGTGCACAACGCGCGCATGGAAAAGTTCATCAAGGACGATGCCGAGCTCAACGAGTTCCTGCTCAACCGCGTGAGCGAGGACGTGACCGTGGTGGCCGCCAACGGGCGGGAATACACGGGCCGCGACCTGATCCGCCTCATGGAGACCATCGAGAAGATCGAGCTGCGCGTGGCCGATGCCGAGAGCACCGGCATGCCCCGGCCCCTGTTCCTGGCCCTGGCCACCTATCCCCGCGCCGTGGACCGCGAGCTGCTGGAAGCCCGTGATGCCGACCTCCTGTCCTGGCTGGAGAAGCACGAATATGCCCTGAGCCTGGAACGGGAGCACAGCGAGGACGAGGACGAAGGCCGCGTGTTCGCCGTGTTCGAGAACACGGGCAGCCACCACACCCGCCGCGGCATGGAATTCTTCGCCTCCCGCCTGTACCGGCAGACCTGGCAGCTGTTCAACGACCTGCGCGAACAGTGCGGCGAGCTGAGCTTCAGCCTGCGCCGCAAGGACAGCAGCAGCCAGGCCGGCGACGTGTTCGACCTGATGCAGATGACCCTGGACGAGGCCCGCAAGGGCATCAACATCCAGCGCTACAAGGGTCTTGGTGAAATGAACCCCGAACAGCTCTGGGTGACCACCATGAACCCCGAGAACCGCGTGCTGCTGCAGGTCTCGGTGGAGGACGCCAACGAGGCTTCGGACGCCTTCGAGGAACTCATGGGCGACCGCGTGGAGCCCCGCCGCGAATTCATCGAACGCAACGCCCTGAGCGTGCAGGATCTGGACATCTAGCTGACGGAGGGACGACGCATGCAGGAAACTGGCAAGGAAAAGAAGAGCTGCTTCGGCTGCTCCATCATCGCTGTCTGCGGCTGGCTGGTCTGCGCGGCCATGTGCCTGTGGCTGACCATCTCGCTGGAAGGCTACCCCAAGGCCTACAGCCTGGCCTATCCGGCAGCCATGGCGGTGCTGTTCAGCAACATCTTCGTCTTTATCTTCACCAGCTCCCGCTGCGCGGGGGACGTGCGCCGTCTCCTGCCCGCCGTGATCCGTGTCTGCTTCGGTGAGGGGACCATGCTGCTGCTGGTCTGGCTCTGGGGCAGGTACTGGCTGGCTGCCTGAGGACGCTCCCCGGCGGGGGCCGCCCGGCGGCTCCCCCGGTACATCCTTTGAGAAAGAATGCGGGACCCGCTCCCGATTTGATATTTTACCTGCGAGGCAAACGTGTCTGAACAGAACAGCGGCATACAGCAGCCGCAAGTCAGCATTGAGAAGGAACTCCGCAAGTCCTATCTGGAGTATTCCCTTTCGGTCATCATCGGGCGCGCCATCCCCGACGCGCGTGACGGCCTCAAGCCCGTGCACCGGCGCATCATGTACGCCCAGTACGAGCTGGCCAACAGCTACAACCGTCCGCACAAGAAATCGGCGCGCATCGTCGGTGACGTCATCGGTAAGTACCATCCCCACGGCGACAGCGCCGTGTACGATGCCCTGGTGCGTCTGGCCCAGGACTTCTCCATGCGCGACCCGCTGGTGGACGGGCAGGGCAACTTCGGCTCCATCGACGGCGACGCCGCGGCCGCCATGCGTTACACGGAAGTGCGCATGTCGCGTCTGGCCAGCGAGTTTTTGGCCGACATCGACAAGGAGACCGTGGACTTCCGCCCCAACTACGACAACACCCTGCAGGAGCCCTCGGTGCTGCCCACCAAGGTGCCCAACCTGCTGCTCAACGGTTCGTCGGGCATCGCCGTGGGCATGGCCACCAACATCCCGCCCCACAACCTGGGCGAGCTGTGCGACGCCCTGCAGATGCTGCTGGACGATCCCCAGTGCACCATCTCGGACCTCATGGAAGTGGTCAAGGGCCCGGACTTCCCCACGCGCGGCTTCGTCTACGCGGGCAAGGGCCTGTCCGATGCCTACCACACCGGTCGCGGCACCGTGAAAGTGCGCGGCCGCCTGGAAGTGGAAGAACGCAAGAAGGGCCTGCAGGCCATCGTCATCCGCGAGATCCCCTTCGGCCTCAACAAGTCCTCGCTGGTGGAGAAGATCGCCGGTCTGGTCAATGACCACAAGATCGACGGCATCTCCGACCTGCGCGACGAATCCGACCGCAAGGGCATCCGCGTGGTCATCGACCTGAAGCGCGGCACCATCCCGGACATCGTCATCAACAGCCTGTACAAGTACACGCCGCTGGAGACCAGCTTCGGCATCAACATGCTGGCCGTGGTGGACAACCGTCCCGTGCTGCTCAACCTCAAGACGGCCCTGTCCTGCTTCGTGGACCACCGTCGCGAGGTGGTCATCCGCCGCACCCGTTACGACCTGCAGAAGGCCGAGGCCCGCGCCCACATCCTGGAAGGCCTGCGCATCGCCATCGACCATATCGACGAGGTGGTGGCCCTGATCCGCGCCTCCGCCAGCCCCGACGAGGCCCGCGCCGGCCTCATGCAGCGCTTCGAGCTTTCCGAGGTGCAGGCCCGTGCCATCCTGGACATGCGCCTGCAGCGCCTGACCGGCCTGCAGCGTGAAGAGCTCATGGCCGAATACCGCGAGCTGCTGGAAAAGATCGAGTTCTTCAAGTCCGTGCTGGAGAACCCCGAAGTGCTGCGCTCCGAGCTCAAGCGCGAGATCCGCGAGATCCGCGAGACCTTCGCCACGCCGCGCCGCACCGAAGTGCTCACCGACGCCCTGGGCGGCATCGACATCGAAGACCTCATCCCCGACGAGGAAGTGGTCATCACCCTGTCGCGTCGCGGCTACATGAAGCGCACCAGCCTGGAGAACTACCAGCAGCAGAAGCGCGGCGGCAAGGGCATCGCGGCCCTGCATACCTCCGATGACGACTATGTGCAGGAGTTTTTGACCACCACCAATCACCAGTACCTGTGCCTGTTCACCAACAAGGGCCGCATGCACCAGCTCAAGGTGCATCAGGTGCCCGAGGGCAGCCGCACGGCCAAGGGCGTGCACATCAACAACCTGCTGCCCCTGGAAGAAGGGGAGTGGGTCACCACGGTGCTGGCCGTGCGCGAGTTCGCCGAGGACAAGTACTTCCTCTTCGTGACCAAGCGCGGCATGGTCAAGCGCTCCTCGGCCTCGCTCTACGCGCGCTGCCGCAAGAGCGGCCTCATGGCCGTGGGCCTGCGCGAGGACGACGAGCTGGTGGTGGTGCGGCCCATCCGTGAGGACAGTCACATCGTGCTGGCCACGGCCGACGGCTATTCCATCCGCTTCGCCTGCAAGGACGTGCGTCCCATGGGCCGCGTGGCCACGGGCGTCAAGGGCATCGCCCTGCGCCGTCAGGACGTGGTGGTGGCCGGCGTCATCCTCAAGGAGAACGACCAGACCACGGAGATCATGTCCATTTCCGCCAACGGCTTCGGCAAGCGCACCCGCGTGGACCTCTATCGCCTCCAGTCGCGCGGCGGCAAGGGCATCATCAACTTCAAGGTCACGTCCAAGACCGGGCCCGTGGTGGGCGCCATGCCCGTGCGTGACAACGACGGCCTCATCATGCTGACCTCGGCCAACAAGGTGGTGCGCATCGGCGTGGAAGACGTGCGCAGCAAGGGCCGGGCCACCATGGGCGTCATGCTGGTGCGCCTGGACGAAGGCGCGCATGTGGTGGGCTTCGACCGCGTGGACGAAGGCGGCCAGACCGGCAGCCGCATGGACGATCTGGAGGACGATGACGACGCGCCCGAGAGCACGGCGGCACCTCTGGAGAGCGCTCCGGCGGAAGCGGGAGCCGATGACGGCAACGAATAGATACGCGGCGCGGCGCCCCTGGGGACGCCGCGCCCTTTGGTTCCGCTCCCCGGCGGCTGCCGGGGCGGACCCGGGCAGGCACAGGACCGGGGAGACCCGGCCGTGCATCCCTTCTTTCCCTGTCCGGGACAGAGCAGGAGTCAGGGGAGGAACGGCGCGGGCGCGGACTTGCATTGCGCGGCCCGCCGTTATATGACACGCCCTTTGTACCGCCGTGCGCTGGTCGGCCGCCTTGCCTGCAAGGCGGGCCCCGGAGCGGTGAGAGGGAAGACGGTCCCGCCGCAGGGCGGAGGAGACAACAACGCATTTTGCGCTGGCAGTGAGGAAACGCTATGATTCGCCACGAGTGTGGTCTTTTGGGTATCTACGGTCATGAGGAAGCGGCGCGACTGACCTATTTCGGTCTGTACGCCCAGCAGCATCGCGGACAGGAAAGCGCGGGCATCGTCACCATCGACGAGAAAGGCCTGCTGCACGAGCACAAAGGCATGGGCCTGGTGCCCGATGTCTTTGCCGAAGCCAACCTGCAGGCCCTGCCGGGCACCATCTCTCTGGGCCATGTGCGTTACTCCACCACGGGCCGTTCCGCGGCGCGCAACGCCCAGCCCTTCGTGGCCCACTACAAGGGCCTGGACATCGCCATCGCCCACAACGGCAACCTGGTGAACACCATGGAGCTGCGCGAGGAGCTGGAGAACGACGGCGCCATCTTCAGCACCACCAACGATACCGAAGTTTTCATGCACCTCATCGTGCGCGCCCTGCGCGAGCATGACCTGGTGGACGCCATCCGCGAGGCCTGCGCCCGCGTGCGCGGCGCCTACTGCCTGCTGGTCTACGCCGGCGGTACCATGGTGGCCGTGCGCGACCCCCACGGTTTCCATCCCCTGGCCCTGGGCCGTCTGGACGGCGCGCCGGTGCTGGCCTCCGAGACCTGTGCCTTCGACCTGCTGGAAGCCGACTACGAGCGTCCCATCCAGCCCGGCGAGATGCTGATCATGGACGACAAGGGCGAACACAGCGAACAGCTGCGCGGTCCCCTGCCGGAACGTCCCCGCCAGTGCATCTTCGAGCTGGTCTACTTTGCCCGCCCCGACTCCTTCGTCTTCGGCGAGCAGGTCTACCAGTGCCGCAAGCAGATGGGCTGGCAGCTGGCCCACGAATCCACCCCCGACGTGGACTTCATCATGCCCTTCCCCGATTCCGGCGTCTATTCGGCCGTGGGCTTCGCCCAGTGCGCCGAGCTGCCCTACGAGCACGCCATGATCCGTAACCACTACGTGGGCCGTACCTTCATCCAGCCCACGCAGAGCATGCGCAACTTCGGCGTGCGCGTGAAGATCAACCCCGTGCGCTCCATGATCGAAGGCAAGAAGATCTGCATCGTGGACGACTCCATCGTGCGCGGCACCACCATGATCACCCGCGTCAAGAAGCTGCGCGAGCTGGGCGCCAAGGAAGTGCACATCCGCATCAGCTGCCCGCCGGTGAAGTTCCCCTGCTTCTACGGCATCGACTTCGCCTCGCGCGGCGAGCTCATCGCCGCCAAGTACAGCCTGCCCGAGATCACCAAGATGCTGGACGTGGATTCCCTGCATTACCTGAGCATCGACGGCCTGCTGCGCTCCGTCATGCAGTCCGACAGCTACTGCCTGGCCTGCTTTGACGGCAATTATCCCGTGCCCTGCCGCGAGTCGGGCAAACTCCGTCTGGAATGCGGCGGCTGCTGCGGCAGCCGTTAGTCCGAGGTTTTTCACATGGCTGTTATCGCTAATCGTATCAAGGGCTTCGCGGACATGTATCCGCCGCAGAGCTCGCTGTTCACCCGCATGGAGAATACCGCGCGCGAGATCTTCGGCCGTTACGGCTTCGTGGAACTGCGCACCCCCGTGCTGGAATACACCGACCTGTTCAAGCGCTCCATCGGTGAAGAGACCGACGTGGTGCAGAAAGAGATGTTCACCTTCCCGGACCGCAAGGGCCGCATGATGACCATGCGCCCCGAAGCCACGGCCGGCGTCATGCGCGCCTATGTGGAAGATGCCCGCTACAGCCGCGAGTCCGTGAGCCGCCTGTTCACCACCGGTCCCATGTTCCGCTACGAGCGCCCCCAGAAGGGCCGCATGCGCCAGTTCCACCAGATCAACTGCGAGTGCCTGGGCTCCCACAGCCCCTACGCCGACGCGGACCTGATCATCATGCTCACGCGTTTCCTCACCGCGCTGGGCCTCAAGGACCTGACGCTCAAGCTCAACTCCCTGGGCTGCGCCCACTGCCGCCCGCTGTTCAAGCAGGCCCTGGTGGACTATCTGCACCGTCAGGACTGCTGTGACCATCTGTGCGAGGACTGCACCCGCCGCATGGAGACCAACCCCCTGCGCGTGCTGGACTGCAAGCAGGAAAAATGCCGCTGCGTCACCGACGAGGCGCCCCGCCTGCTGGACTACAACTGCCCCGAGTGCAAGGAACACTTCGACACCGTGCTGCGCCTGCTGGACGCCGCCGGGGTCAAGTACGAGATCGACCACCGTCTGGTGCGCGGTCTGGACTACTATTGCCGCACCACCTTCGAGGTGGTAAGCGGAAGCATCGGTGCGCAGGCCGCCGTGGCCGGTGGCGGCCGTTATGACGGCCTGGTCAAGAGCGTGGGCGGCCCCGACGTGCCCGGCGTGGGCTTTGCCTGCGGCATGGAACGCCTGGCCCTCATGCTCGGGGACGAAGAAGCCCCCCGCCCGGATTTCTATGCCGTGGCCATGGACGCGCAGAGCCGCGACCTGAGCTTCGGCCTGGTGCAGCGCCTGCGCGGCCTGGGCCTCAAGGGCGAGATGAATTTCAGCGATGCCGGTTTCAAGGGCCTGATGCGTCAGGCGGGCAAGTCCAATGCCCGTTTCTGCTGCATCATGGGCCCCGATGAAGCGGCCGCCGGCGCCGTGGTCGTCAAAGACATGGACAGCGGTGAGCAGCAGACCCTGTCCCTGGATGCCGCGGCGGACTTCCTTGCTGCCAATTCTGACAATGGGAAAAAATAATGACCGAACAGACGCAAAGCCTGGACGTGCAGCAGGAGCACCAGAAGTTCATCGAAGACCTCGGCGACTGGACCCGCAGCCACACTTGCGGCCAGCTGACCCTGGACAACGATGGACAGACGGTCTGCCTCATGGGCTGGGTGCAATACCGCCGCGACCACGGCGGCCTCATCTTCGTGGACCTGCGTGACCGTGAAGGTCTGACCCAGGTCGTTTTCAGCCCCGATATCGCTCCCGCCGCGCACGAGAACGCGCACATCCTGCGTTCCGAATACGTGCTGGCCATCAAGGGCGTGGTGCGTCCCCGTCCCGAGGGCATGACCAACCCCAACCTGGTCACCGGTGCCATCGAAGTGGTGGTGCATGAGTGGAAGCTGCTCAACACCTCCAAGACCCCGCCCTTCGCCATCGAAGAACGCTGCGACGCCGGTGAGAACCTGCGCCTGGCCTGGCGTTATCTGGACCTGCGCCGTCCGCGCATGCAGGCCAACCTGCGCCTGCGCCACAAGGTTGCCCAGGCCATCCGCCGCCAGCTGGACGACGACGGCTTCCTGGAAGTGGAGACCCCGGTCCTCACCAAGTCCACGCCCGAAGGCGCCCGCGACTTCCTGGTGCCCAGCCGTCTCAACCCCGGCCAGTTCTACGCCCTGCCGCAGTCGCCCCAGCTGTTCAAGCAGCTGCTCATGGTGGGCGGTTTCGACCGCTACTTCCAGATCGTGCGCTGCTTCCGTGACGAAGACCTGCGTGCCGACCGCCAGCCCGAATTCACCCAGGTGGATATCGAGATGAGCTTCGTGGACGAGGAAAAGGTCATGACCATGGCCGAAAACCTCATGGCCCGCGTGTTCCACGACGTCATGGGCATGGACATCCCCCGTCCCTTCCCGCGCATGAAGTATGAAGAAGCCATGCGCCGCTACGGTGTGGACAAGCCCGATACCCGCTTCGGTCTGGAGCTGGTGGACATCACCGACATCGTGCGCGGTTCCGGCTTCAAGCTCTTTGCCCAGGCCAAGCTGGTCAAGGCCATGAAGGTGCCCGGCGGCGAATCCATGACCCGCAAGGAGATCGACGCCTACACCGAGTTCGTCAAGATCTACGGCGCCATGGGCCTGGCCTGGATCAAGATCAAGGAAAACGAGTGGCAGTCGCCCATCGCCAAGTTCCTGTCCGAAGAAGAACGCGCCGGCATCCGTGAGGCCCTGGACCTCCAGGTGGGCGACATCGTCTTCTTCCAGGCCGGCGAGCCCGCCATGGTCAACGCCGCCCTGGGCAACCTGCGCGTGCACCTGGGCAACCAGCTGGGCCTGATCCCCGAGAACACCTTCAACTTCCTGTGGGTGACGGAATTCCCGCTGTTCGAATACAGCGAGGAAGAAAAGCGCTACGTGGCCTGCCACCATCCCTTCACCTCGCCCGCGCCCGGTCATCTGGAGATCATGAACAGCGACCCGGCCCGCGCCCTGGCCCGTGCCTACGACATGGTGCTCAACGGCAACGAAGTGGGCGGCGGTTCCATCCGCATCCACTCCGCCGAAGTGCAGCGCCACATGTTCCAGGCCCTGGGCTTCACGCCCGAGCAGGCCGAGGCCCAGTTCGGCTTCCTCATCCAGGCCCTGGAGCACGGTGCGCCGCCGCACGGCGGCTTGGCCTTCGGTCTGGACCGTCTGGTCATGCTGCTTTCCGGTGCGTCCAGCATCCGCGACGTCATCGCCTTCCCCAAGACCCAGAAGGCCACCTGCCTGATGACCGAGGCGCCCTCCACGGTGTCCGCGCGTCAGCTGCGTGAACTGGGCCTGCGCCTGCGCGAGACCGACAAGGAAGCCGCCAAACCCGCCGAGAACGCCCAGGCCTAGCGGGAGGATGCCATGATTCTGGATATTGTGACCTATCCCGCTGCCAGCCTGAAGGAAAAATGCGTGCCCGTGACGGAGATCACCGACGAGATCCGCCAGCTGGCCGCCGACATGCTGGAGACCATGTACGAGGCCCCCGGCGTGGGGCTGGCCGCCCCGCAGGTGGGCCGTAATATCCGCATGCTGGTCATGGACCCCGCCGCGCAGGACGAGGAGAAGCAGCCCCGGGTCGTCATCAACCCCGAACTGACCCTGAGCGAGGAGACCGTGCTCAGCCGTCAGGAAGGCTGCCTCTCCGTGCCCCTCAACTACCGGGCCGACGTGCAGCGCGCCGAGCGCGTGCACCTGCGTTACATGGATCTGGACGGCAAGATCGTGGAAGAGGATCTGGAAGGCTTTGCGGCCATCGTCATCCAGCATGAGGCCGATCATCTGGACGGCACCCTCTTCATCGACCGCATCGGCCGCCTGCGCCGTTCCCTGTACGACACCCGGGTGAAGAAATGGCTCAAGCGCAAAGGATAGTCTTCATGGGTACTCCGGACCTGGCCGCCGCCGTGCTGCGGCGGCTGGTCCGGTGGCCCGGCGGCAATGTGGTGGCCGTCTACACCCAGCCTGACCGGCCCGCCGGCCGGGGCCACAAGCTGACGCCCTCGCCGGTGAAAAAGCTGGCCCTGGAGCTGGGCCTGCCCGTGCACCAGCCCCTGAATTTCCGTCAGGAAGGCGCGGTGGACGAGCTGGCGGCCCTTGAGCCCGACCTGCTGGTGGTGGCCGCCTACGGCCTCATCCTGCCGCAGGCCGTGCTGGACATCCCCACGGTGGACACCCTCAACGTGCATACCTCCCTGCTGCCGCGCTACCGCGGCGCCGCGCCCATCCAGCGCGCCGTCATGGAAAACTGGCAGCCCGGGGACATGACGGGCGTGTCCATCATGCGCATCGTGCCCGCCCTCGATGCCGGGCCGGTCTACGCCCAGTGCGAGGTGCCCATCGGCGAGCATACGGCGGGCAGCCTGCATGACGCCCTGGCCGAAGCCGGGGGCGAGCTGCTGCTCACGGTGCTGGACCAGCTTCGCGACGGCAGTGCCCAGGCCCGGGAACAGGACGAGAGCCACGTCACCTATGCCGCCAAACTGGCCAAGGAAGACGGCTATATCGACTGGGACCGGCCGGCCGTCGAGGTCCACGCCCGCATCCGCGGCGTGACGCCCTGGCCCGGTGCGCGTCTCCAGGCCCGTTTCGACGGGCAGGATGAGCTTCTGCCCCTGCTGCTCCAGCCCGGCCGCGTGGACGAGCCCTGTGACGGTGTGCAGCCCGGCAGCCTGCGTACGGACAAGAAAGGCCTGTGCGTGGCCTGTGCCGACCGCTGGTACCGTCTGCTGGTGGTGCGCCCCCAGGGCCGCAAGGACATGGAGGCCGCGGCCTTCGTCAATGGTCATCTGCGTCCGGCGCAGCATGGCGTGTGCGGCATGGCCGTGCCTTTTGACGAGTAGGGCAGGATATTTTTTTGTGGGGGAAGGGGCGTTTTTTGTAAAAACCTCCCCTTCCCCCACGCCCCCAACCCCGAAAAAATGTTATCCAGGTGACGTCACCCGTCCCCGTCGCTGACCGGCGGGCAGTGACAGCGCACATGGACCGAAAAGAGAGAGGAAAGGCCGCTCCTGACGGAGCGGCCTTTCTGTTTTTTCTACGGGTGATTGCGGCAATAGCTTCTGGATGTGGGGAGTGGATCGTCAGCGCAGGGTGCGGCATCCCCGGGATCATATTTCCCTGAATAAAACGCGCTGGGGAAGGGATGGGGGCAGGGGGAAGGGGAACCCCTCTCGCGTTGGCAGAGGGGTTCCCCTTCCCCCAAAAAACTTCCTACCTTCCGGCCGTCTTGTGACGCCAGTTCAGGAGCAGTGCCGAGTTGATGATGACCAGCACCGAACCGGCGTTGTGGACGAGAGCGCCCAGCACCGGCGAGAGCAGGCCGCCCATGGCCAGGAAGATGGCCGCGAAATTGAGGATCATGGAGAAGGACAGGTTGAGGGTGATGGTGCGCATCATGCGCCGGGCCAGAGCGAAGATGTGCGGCAGCTCCTTGATGTCGTCATTGACCAGGGCCATGTCGGCGGCATCCACGGCGATGTCGCTGCCGATACCGCCCATGGCCACGCCCACGAAGGCTTTTTTCAGGGCGGGCGCGTCATTGATGCCGTCACCGATCATGCAGACGGGCCGCTCCTGACGCTGGCTGTCCGCGATCCATTCCAGCTTGTCGGCGGGCAGGCAGTTGGCGCGCACGCCGTCCAGGGCCAGGCCCGCGCTGACGCTGCGGGCGGCGGCTTCGTTGTCGCCGGTCAGCAGCATGGTGGACACGCCCGCGTCCCGCAGGCCCTGCAGGGTGGCGGGAGCTGTACTGCGCAGGCTGTCGGCCAGGGCGATGAAACCGGCAAAACGTCCGTCCAGGGCCACATAGACGAGGCTCTGGCCCGCATCGAGGGCGCGCTGTGCCGCGTCCCTGTCCGTGGGGGACAGCTCGATGCCGTTGTCCTGCAACAGGGCCGGGTTGCCCGCCAGCAGCGCATGGCCGTCCACACGGGCGGAGACGCCGCGCCCGGGCAGCATGCGGAAATCCTCGGCTTCGGGGATGTCCTGCGTGCCCGCGTCCCGCACGATGGCCTTGCCCAGCGGGTGTTCGGAGCGCCGTTCCGCGGCTGCGGTCAGGACATGCAGCTGTTGCGGCGCGAGCTCGGGCAGGGCGCTGTGCACGGCGGCCACGCCGGGGGTGCCCCGGGTCAGGGTGCCGGTCTTGTCGAAAGCCACGACCTTGACGCGGGCCAGACGCTCCAGCGCGTCCCCTTCCTTGACCAGCACGCCGTGGCGGGTGGCATTGCCGATGGCGGCCATGATGGCCGTAGGCGTGGCCAGCACCAGGGCGCAGGGGCAGAAGACCACCAGGATGGTCACGGCGCGCAGCACTTCGCCGGTCACGATCCAGGTGCCCGCAGCGGCGGTCAGGGCCGTGACCACGATCCAGGTGGCCCAGCGGTCGGCCAGGCTCACGATACGGGCCTTGCCCGCGTCGGCGGACTGCACCAGGCGGATCATGCGCTGCAGGGAGCTGTCCTCGCCCACCTTGACGGCGCGCATGTCGAAGGCACCGAACTGGTTCACCGTGCCGCTGGACACCGCATCGCCGGGGCCCTTGTCCACGGGCAGGGACTCGCCTGTCATGACCGACTGGTCGATGGCCGTCTGGCCGCTGACGATGATGCCGTCCACAGGGATGGTCTCGCCGGGCAACACGCGCAGCAGGTCGTCCACGCGCACTTCTTCGGCGGGGATGATGCTCTCGGCGCTACCGTCCAGGCGGCGGGCCGTGCGCGGGGTCAGGTGCACCAGCCGCTCGATTCCCGCCCGGGCCTTGGCCACGGTGCGTTCCTCCAGCAAGGCGCCCAATTGCATGATGAAGGCCACCTCACCCGCGGCGAAGATCTCGCCGATGATGACGGACGCCAGCAGGGCCATGGAGACCAGCACGTCGGCCTTGATGTCGAAGCGCGTGAACAGGCCTTCGGCGCCTTCCTTGATGATGGGCACGCCGCACAGCAGCACGGCCAGCCAGGCCGGGTCCACAGGACCGGGGACAAGTTCCAGAAAACTCAGCAGCAGGGCCACTGCCGAGATGCCCAGGGCCAGTGCTTGCCGGGGCTCTTCCCTGAGCCATTCCTTGACGTCTGCCAGCATGGAGCCTCCTTGTCTGTCCGGGTCGTCATGGGCATCCGCAGGTCCGGCATGTGCCGGAAGGCGCTGCGGCGGACGTGGCGCGGGGACAGGTGGGGTGGAAAGTTACGAACTGGCCTTCAAGATACCTATAGGGGTATAGGTAGTCAAGCGGGGGACAAAAAAAAAGCCGGGCAGGCCCGGCTAGCTGCGACGGGAAAAATGTTCCACGGCCTTGGCAAAGGCCGCGATGGTGGCGTCGGCATCCCCGTGTTCGATGCCGTCGCGCACGCAGTGCTGCAAATGGCCTTCCAGCACGATCTGGCCCACCCGGTGCAGGGCGCCCTTGACCGCGTTGATCTGGATGAGGATGTCCTCGCAGGGCACGTCCTTGTCGATCATCTGGTCGATGGCCTGCAGCTGGCCCATGAGCTTCTTCATCCGGCGGTGCAGGTTCTCCGCATCCATGCATTTTCTCATACGTCCTCCTTTCAGGGCAGGGGACATTATTGCGGGCCGTCTGTCAAGAGGAGGGCGGATACGGGGCTGGGGTATGATCCTGCTCCTGTCCGCCTGGGCTGTTCCTCTCCGCGTCCTTGAAGCCGGCGGCTGCGTCATGCGGAAGGCAGAGGGGCTCCTGCAGGGCGTTTTTTCCGGCGACGTGTCTGCCAGGCAGGGAGTGGCGCACGCCTTTTGTGTGCAGGGATAGGGAAGGGGGGATCCGGCCGGGCGTCGCTCGGAGGGCTGCCCTCCCGGAAGCGGACGGGGGCAAGCCCGCGTCTTCCCAAACGGATCGCGGCAGGTGACCCCGCCGTCACCGGGAGGGGAGCACAGGGGCATCTGTTGTCCCGGCGGGCTTTGGTGTAGGATGGGGCGCTGCGACCGTGACGGTGAGCCTGTCTGGTGTGCCCTGAAGGGCCCTGTCATGGCGGGCCATATGAGCGCTTTTTTTTCTTTTTTTGATGCCCGGCATGGCTGATGGCCCAAAATGCCGTACAGGGCATCTGTGGGCCATCTCGGCCGTGTGGCCGTTTTTGGCCTTCACTGGAGTCCTATGCTGCGAAAGTCTCCCTATTCCCTGCCTGCCAGCCAGTACGGCGGCGGGCGCAAGCGCATCTTCATCGGCCTGATGCTGGCCTCCTGTTGCGTGGCCTGTCTGGCCCTGGCCTTCTTCCTCATCCTGCCCTGGTCGGACTATGGCCAGACCCTCACCTGGCTGCCGCTGTTGTGCATGCTGGTGGGCGGGGCAGGCATCCTGGCTCTGCTCTGGATGTGCGGCACGCTGGTCTGGCATGTCTACACGGGGCGTTACCTCCCTGGGGTGAGCAGCGTGCGCCATGTGACCATCCGGCTCTTCTTCCCGCTCATGGAGCTGCTGGCGAAAGTGGTGCGCATGGAGCGCAAGCGGGTGCGGCATTCCTTCATCAAGGTCAACAACGAGCTGGTGCTGGCCGACCGCCCGCGCGTGCGGCCGGAGCGCCTGCTCCTGCTGCTGCCGCACTGCATCCAGCGCAGTGCCTGCCCGCACCGGCTCAACCATAATGTGGACCTGTGCCGCCGTTGCGGGCAATGTCCCGTGGGCGGCCTGTTGCAGCTGCGGGACCGTTACGGTTTCCATCTGGCACTGGCCACCGGCGGTACCATCGCCCGGCGCATCGTGGTCCAGACGCGGCCCCGCATGATCATCGCCGTGGCCTGCGAACGTGACCTCACCTCCGGTATCCAGGACAGTTACCCCTTGCCCGTCTTCGGCATCCTCAACCAGCGTCCCTGCGGCCCCTGCCTGGACACGCTGGTGTCCCTTGCGGCCGTGGAGGGGGCCGTGCGCCTGTTCCTCGGGCTTGAGGATACGGGACAGTCCGAGGATAACGCTAAAAATAATCATTTTATTTCAAAGTGATACCTATGATAGGAACAAAAAGGAAAGCAGGCCGGGATACGGCCGGTCAGGCCTTTGCCGCTGAAGGCAACGGTCATTTTACGGAAAGCCGCCGTCTGCGGCAGCTCCCGCCCGCGGCCCCGGCCCTGGCCCTGCGGACCCTGTGTCTGCTGGACAGCGCCTTCAGCGCGGGCTGCACCATACAGGCGGCCCTGCAGCAGGTGCTGGAAGACACGGCCCGGCGGCAGGAGGGCGGTCTGGCCGAGCGTGACCGGCATCTGGCGGCGGAGCTGGCCTACGGCACCCTGCGCATGGAGAACCGTCTGGCCTTCGTGCTGGGCAAGGTGCTGCGGCAGCCGCTCAAGCTGCCCCTGCCGTTGCGGCGCCTGCTGGCAGTGGCGGCCTATGGCCTGCTGTTCCTGGATCGCCTGCCTGCCCATGCCGTGCTGCATACGGCCGTGGATCTGGCCCGGCAGCTCTACGGGCCGGGGCTGGCCAAGGTGGTCAACGGCAGCCTGCGTTCCGTGCAGCGTCTGGGCGATGCCGTCCAGGCACCGGATTTCTATGCCGGGCCTGCGGATGAAGAGAGTTTTTTTGCCGAGGATGCGGCCGCAGCCAAAAAACTGCGTGGCCTCGCCCTGCCGGAGGAGGAACTGCGGCTGGCCCGCTTCCATGCCGTGCCGCGCTGGCTGGTGGCCCTGTGGCAGCAGGCCTACGGTGACGAGGCCTGCCGGGCCCTGCTGGCCCGTTCCGGGGCGCGTCCCTGGCAGGCCTTGCGCGTCAATGCCTCGCGTCCTCAGGCCGCGGCCCTGAAGCAGGCCTTGCTGGCCTGTGCTCCGGAGGGCGCTCCCGCGCCGCAGTCCGTGGGACGCTGGGGCGTGGCCTTCGCGCCCGGGCAGACGCCTGACGCCGTGCAGGGCGAGCCGCTGGCCCGCCTGCTGGAGCAGGGGGCCCTTTCACAGCAGGCGGCGGCCTCGCAGGAAGTGATGGCCGCGCTGGGGCTGGAAGACTGGCTGGGCCGTGGCTGGCCCGTCTGGGATGCCTGTGCCGGTTACGGCGGCAAGAGCGTGCAATTGCTGGAGCAGGGCGGGGATGTGTGTCTGTGCACGGATCGCAGCTTCTCCCGTCTGCGGCAGGTGCCGGGCCATTGCCGCCGTCTGGGCCTGGCGTTGCCGCATCTGGCCCTGGCCGATGCCTCCCGGCCGCCCATCTCCCGTTGGCAGGGCGGCATCATCGCCGATGTGCCGTGCAGCGGGCTGGGCGTGCTGGCTCGTCGTCCCGATCTGCGGCGTCGTCCCCGGACGGCCCTTGCCGAGCACGCCGACCTGCAACGGGCCATCCTCAAGGCTTTGGCCGCGCGGCTGGAGCCCGGCGCCGAGCTGGCCTACATCACCTGCACCCTGCATCCGCTGGAGAACGAGCAGGCCGTGGACTGGCTGCTGGCGGAAGACAGCGGTCTGGAGCGCCTCGTGCAATGGCAGACGCCCCACGATCACCCCTGGCTGGAAGGCATGTTCGCCGCGCGCCTGCGGCGGCGTGGGTAGGGGAGAAGATTCTTGAGGGGGAAGGGGGGACCCTATCTCTGCTGTCGATGCCCGTAGCTTCCTTCGTCGCAACGGGCACGGCCCCAAGGGCCGCCATTCGGTCGCTGGCTAACGCACAAGGATCCCCCCTTCCCCCTCAAACTCCCCCATCCCCCTCCCAACGCGCTTTATCAGGGAGGATGATGGAGTCCGGTAACGCTAAGGGTATCTCCTGGCTGCCGGTCTCCGGGGGGGACTTGGATCTCCAGTGTGATTGACCTGGAAGATACGAACAGGGGGCACGGTGTATCTTGACCGGATACACCGTGCCCCCTGTTGTTTTGTGTCATTCTGGTGGGAAAGATTGGTGCCCCTTTTTACAGGGAGGGAATCACTGTCTTTCAGACAACGGCGGGGACCCTCCGACCGGACCAGAAGAAAAGTTTTTTCAGGGATGGGGAGAGCGCGAGAGGGGAAGGGGCAGTTTTTACAAAAAACGCCCCTTCCCCTCTCGCCATGATCTTTCTTTGCCTCCCGGCTACTGACGGGGGGTCTTGGCGTCCACCGGGGCCGCGATGGCTTCCCCGACGGGCTCGTCTTCGGGGATGTGGCAGTGCAGACGGTTCAGCAGGGCTTCCAGCTCCTGGGGGCTGTTGTAGCGCAGGGTGATGCGGCCGCTTTCCATGTCGCCGCTGACGCGGGCCTTGCAGGGCAGGGCGGCGCAGAGGCTTTTTTGCAGGGCGGCGATCTGGGGCAGCTTTTTGCGCTTGCAGGGGGCGGGGCGCTGCGGGGCGGCTTCGCTGGCGGTGGTCCAGGGCAGGCGCTGTTCTTCGCGCCAGAGGGCCACGGCCTCTTCGGCCTGACGCACGCTCAGGGACTCGCTGATGATATGGCTGCGCAGCACTTCGGCGGCGGCCAGGGCGCGGTCGTCATTGCCCAGGGCCAGCAGGCAGCGGGCATGCCCGGCGCTGAGGCGGCCGTGATGGAGATCGTCCTGCGCGGCGGGCGAAAGCTGGAGCAGGCGCAGGGCATTGGCGATGGCCGGGCGGCTCTTGCCAAGGCGGGCGGCCAGGGCCTCCTGCGTCAGCTTGAGGGTCTCGCGCAGCTGTTGCAGGGCCTGGGCCTCTTCCATGGGGTTGAGGTCTTCGCGCTGCAGGTTCTCGATAAGGGCGGCGGCCATGACCTCGGCATCGCTCATCTCGCGCACGTGCACGGGCACCTGTCCGAGGCCGGCCTGACGGGCGGCCCGCCAGCGGCGTTCGCCGGCCACGATCTGGTAGTGTCCGGGCCTGTCGGCCAGGGGGCGCACCAGCAGGGGCTGGATGATGCCCTGTTCACGGATGGAGGCCGCCAGTTCGGCCAGGGATTCGGCGTCGAAGGTCTGGCGGGGCTGGCTGGGATTGGCATGCAGATGGGACAGGGGCAGCAGGGTGGGGCTGTGTTCCGTGCCCGTCTCTTTTTCCGGCGTATCGTTCTTTTCCTGCCGGGCGGCGCCCATATCCGTACGGCGCAACAGGGCGTCCAGGCCGCGGCCGAGACCTTTGCTACTCATGCTCTCTCCTTGACATCATGCCGTGCTGGCGGCACTTTTTACGACAGTGATTGCCCCAAACCTTTTGACCAGAGGAAACCATGTCCAACAAGCATCTTCTGTACCTGACCGATCGTCAGGGAAATCTGGAAGGGGTGCAGCTTTCTGCCGCCCTGTGGTCGCATTGCGAGGCGGCCGTCGTCAAGGCCCTGAAGGCCATGGAGCCCCCCCTGGAACACCTGAACGACGAGCCCGTGGCTGATTTCGAGCGCCTGCTCCAGTTCTGGGATTTCCGCTATCCGTACAGCCCCGAGGTCACCTGTCCGCATTGCGGCGCCCACACCGCCGACTGGCGCAACGACCCCGCGCATCCTTTCCATCTGACCACGGCCAATCTGGGTGGCCTGCTGGTCTTTCGCTGCAAGAGCTGCCAGTCCACGGTGCGCCAGAAGCATTTCCGCGACCACATGGCCGTGGAATGCACTCCCTACAATCCTGACTAGTCTTGCCGGCAGTGTACGCTGGCGCTGTTTTTGCCGGGCTTTGCCCGGCTTTTTTTATGCCCGCGCCACAGCCATGACGGCGTGCATGGCCGCTGTTCCCGGCGCTGGCCCGTCCGTGCATTCCTGACTTTGGGAAGGAAAGAGGTCGCTGGGGGAGGGGCCTCAAGGGCTGGCGGCCGTCACGGAACTTTTTTTAGCGCGGCTGCGGCATGCGGGCGGGATCGCGCAGGGCCACTTCCTTGGCAAGGTTGAGGTAGGCGTCGGCGCCCTTGGACTTGATGTCGTAGTGGATGATGGACTTGCCGTGGCTGGGCGCTTCGGAAAGGCGCACATTGCGCGGGATGACCGTCCCGAAAAGGTGGTCGGGGAAGCAGCGCTGCACTTCGTCGCGCACTTCGCGGGTCAGGCGGTTGCGGGCATCATACATGGTCAGCACCACGCCCAGCAGGTTCAGCTTGGGATTGAGGCGTTTTTTGACCAGCTCGAAGGTCTGCAACAGTTTGACGATGCCTTCCAGGGCGAAAAACTCGCATTGTAGGGGGATGAGCAGTTCCTGCGAGGCGCAGAGGGAGTTGAGGGTCAGCAGGCCCAGGGACGGCGGGCAGTCGATGATGATGTAATCGTACTCGGAGCCCAGCGGTTCGAGGCAGTCGCGCAGGTAGAACTCGCGGGCCATCTTGTCCACCAGTTCCAGCTCCACGGCCACCAGGTTGGTGCTGGCGGGCAGCACGTCGAGGAAGGGCGTGCGGGTGCTGCTGATGCTCTCGTGGATGTTCTCCGGCGTGTAGAAGGTGGAGTAGAGGTCGTGGTGCAGGTCTTCCTGGGCGATACCGATACCGCTGGTGCTGTTGGCCTGGGGGTCACAGTCCACCAGCAGCACGCGCTTTTCCATGACGGCCAGTGCGGCGGAAAGGTTGATGGCGGTGGTCGTCTTGCCGACGCCGCCTTTTTGGTTGGCTATGGAAATGATGCGCGCCATGCTGTCCTCCGGGCTGTGTTTCACGGGAAACAGGGGGGGCTGTTTCACGGGAAACAAACAAAAAAGTGAGGCCCCTCTGCCGGGGCCGCCATCTGCGGAACAAAATAAAGAAAAGCCCGGCAAATGGGAAGACGTGAACCGTCCGTGACAAAAAAATGCCGGTATGGCCGACAATATCGCGCTGACCGATGGCAGCCGCAGCGCCCGGGACGGGGGTTCTTGCCCCGGATTCCGTTTCTGGCTAAAATCAGCGCCGCATTGCAACAAGGAGTTGGTTCCATGGCTGATACGCGCATTCTTCTGGTGGATGACGAAAAGGAAGTGACGGCCCTGCTGGCCAAGCGTCTTGTACGGCGCGGCTACCAGTGTGCCACGGCGGCGGACGGCCAGCAGGCCGTGGACGCCATGCGCGAACAGCCATTTCCCATCGTCGTCATGGACGTGAAGATGCCCAATATGGACGGCATCGCCGCCCTGAAAATCATCGTGGAGCAGTGGCCAACCGCCCAGGTGATCCTGCTTTCCGGCCATGCGGACATGCAGCTTGCTGTGCAGGCCATGAGCGAAGGCGCTTTCGGCTACCTGATGAAACCTGTCGATTTTGATGAACTCCTGTTCAAAATCGAAGATGCCGCCATGCAGAGCCGGCTGGAAGGGCCGGAAAGCGACATGGCGCGATAGGATCTTTGCATGAAGAAACTGTTCCGTCCTCTGGTGCTGGGCGGTGTCCTTTTGCTGGCGGTGGGCCTGGCCCCCGTCATGGACACGACTCCCGCCCGTGCCGCCACCGTCACCGACGCCAATCTGAAGCAGATGCTGGAGGATCTGCTGCGCGAACATCCCGAGATCGTCCTGGACGTGCTGCGCTCCCACAGCGAAGACGTGCTGGACATCGCCCAGGCGGGCGCCAATGCGCGCCGCAAGGCCGCTCTGGAAGCCCAGTGGCACAAGGAAGTGAAGAACACGCCGCAAAAGCAGATCTCGCTGGCTGGCCGCCCGGTCAAGGGCAATGCGGCGGCGCCGGTGCGCATCGTGGCCTTTTCGGACTTCACCTGCCACTATTGCCAGCAGGCCACCCATGTGCTGGATGAGATCATGAAAAAATACGGCAAGAACGTCAGCCTGGTCTACAAGCACATGCCGCTGGACGAGCAGGGCCCGGGCATGCTGGCCGCCCGCTACTTCGTGGCCGTGGCCGCGCAGAGCGAGAGCAAGGCCTGGAAGTTCTATGATGCCATGTATGCCGACCGCGACCGCCTGCTGCTGGAAGGTCAGAAGTTCGTGGACGAGGTCTGCGACAAGCTGGGCCTGGACAAGGCTCGTCTGCAAAAGGACGCCTCCAGTGACAAGACGGCCCGGATCATCGCCCAGGATCTGGATGATGCCAAAAAGCTGAAGATCGACGGCACGCCCTGCTTTTTGGTCAACGGCCTGATGGTGCGGGGCGCCCTGTCCGAACCCCTGTTTGAAGCGGCCGTGGACATCGCTCTGGAAGCGGCGCGCTAGTTTTTGTCGTAAGTGTACGAAGACCGGTTGCGGGATGCCCCGTAGCCGGTCTTTTTTTATGCCTTTTGCCGGGGGCGACGTGCGGCGGGCCTTTCCTTCGGGGAAGGGGGAAGGTCCCGTGTTGCGAGGGGCCGCAGCGCAGCACGGGGGAAGAGCCGGGGACTCGTCCAGGGGGCGCGTGCGGTGGTCCATCCACGTTGCCGGGGGGGCGAGCGCGCGGATGCCGCCGTTATGGGGCCGTCGTCATGCCCAGGGCGGGGAGGAAGCGGGCAGCGGATGCAAAAGGGCGGACAAAGCAAAGGACAGCCCGGAGGCTGCCCTTTATGTGAAGGCCGGGCGTGGCGAAACGCCCGTCAAGATTAGCTGGGATAAAAAAGTGGAAATCTCACTGCAACGCTACGTCAAAAAACTCCTGATGGCAAGATGCCAGCCCGTATGCCCGAAGAGGAAAAAGGCAGGTACGCGGAAAAAAGCGTCCTGCCGGACAGGATGCCCGGAAAAAAGGCATGAAAAAAGCGCGGATGACCGCGCTTTTTTCATACTTTCCAGCAAAAGGGATCAGATGACGATGCGGCGTACCGCGATGAGCCTGTTGCCCCAGTAGGGCTCCATGTTCTCCCGGCGCACGGTCTTGCCGCGGCTGGGGCTGTGGATGAAGGTGTTGTTGCCCGCATAGATGCCGGTATGCAGGCCGCGGGGGCCGCTGCTGGTCCTGAAGACCATGATGTCGCCGGGCCGGGGCGCGCTCTTGGGCACGGCATAGCCGGCACGGGCCTGGTCCACGGTCACGCGCGGGACCTTGAGGCCGTTCTGGCGGTAGGCCCACCAGATGAGGCCCGAGCAGTCGAAGCCGCGGGAGGGGGAGGCCCCGCCCATGCGGTATTGCTTGCCTTCCTGGCTGGAGGCCGTGCGTACGATGTTCTGGGCCCGCTGGGGATTGTTGTAGCCGGGATCGTCCGGCTGGAACATGGCACAGCCCGATGCGCTGCCCAGGATCAGGGCCAGGAAAAATATCTGCAAAAGACGGCGATAGGTTCTCATGATCCGCTCTGCCTGAAAGTTTGAAAGTCACGGCGTGGAGATGCCGTCGGAAAAACTGTTTTCCAGATGCAAAGCAAATAGCGGGCCAAAAAGGTACGTTTGGGGGAACTTTTATAAATAGCAAGTAAAAACAGGTGGATGACGCTCAAAGGAACATCATGTCGGCCTGCAGGAGCAGACAAAAATCCGTCATCCTTTTCGCATGAAACGGGGTGCGCGTCAAAGTTTCCACGCCGTCGGGGCCGTCGTGCGGCTGTGGCGGGGGCAAAAAAAGGGGCCCCGTGCGGGGCCCCGAGGGTGGAGGATAGCGGCATGGCCGGGCGGGAACCGGACCGTTGCATGCAAGGCCGGGGAGGGGGAGGGGAATCCCCTCCCCGGGCTGAGGTCTTCCTCATGATGAGGGGGACCGGCAGGGGCCCGGTCCCTTTCCCGGACCGAGAGGCCCTAGCGGGCGCTCAGTTCCTGACCGTCCCACACCTGTTCGGCCTTGGGCAGCACGGGCAGGAGCCGCGTCCAGGGATGCTGCTGCAGGAAATCGGCATCCTGCTGCAGCTTGCGGCTCATGTTCAGGATGGGCGGCACGATCTGCTTGATGTCCCCGGCCAGGGCGGGGCTGATGCTGTAACCGGTGGCCTGTTCGGCCAGGGCCACGGCCTTGTGGCTGAACTCCATGGAGCTCATGAGGGTGTCCAGGGCCTTGGCGGGGTTATGGAAGCCCACGCTGTTCTCGGCGGACACGTAGTCCCAGTAGAGCTGGCCCTTGCGGACCATCTCGCGGGCCTCGGCCATCAGGCTGTCATAGTTGGCGGCGCGCTGTTCGGCGGGCACCGCGTTGGCCAGGCGCACGGCCTCGTGGGCGCGCACGGATTCTTCCTGGGCCTTGAGCAGCTGCGTGAAGGTCTTTTCCTGGGTGTAGAGCACGCGGCCGCGCAGGTAATCGGCGGTCTTGTCGGCATGGCACTGGCGGCAGGCGCGCAGCTCGGGATCCTTGAGGGGCGAGGTCATCCAGTGGCTGGAGACCTTCTTGCCGTCCACGCGCTGGTAGGGCATGTGGCAGTCCGCGCAGGAGACGCCGGCGGCGCCGTGGGTGCCGTCGATGAAGGTCTCGTACTCGGGATGCTGCATCTTGATCATGGGCACCTTGGAGGCCGCATGCACCCAGTCGGTGAAGGGCGCGCTGCTGCCGTCGGCCTGCTTGGGACCGTGGCTCTTGTAGTATTCATACATGTCGCCGGGGCCGAAGCCATTGTCCCAGGGGAAGACGGGACGGCCCGCGGGCCCGTTGTCCTTGTGGGTGAAGTAGTATTCCACATGGCACTGGGCGCAGACCAGGGTGCGCTTCTCGTTGCGGGAAAGCTTGTTCCAGTCCTTGCCGGAACGCTTCAGCCAGTCCTTGAGCGGTTCGGAGTAGGGGCGCAGCTCCATGGTGGCCGGATCGTGGCAGTTGCTGCAGCCGATGGTCTCGTCCATCTCGCTGATGGCGTCCTTGCCGCGGAAGGTGTTCACGTCCTTGCTCCAGAAGGCGTCACCGTACTTGCCGATCCATTCCATCATCTTGGGGGTCTTGCAGTTCCAGCAGGTGGCGGGCAGGCCGCCCTTTTCCCCGTAGCGGTTGATGCGGTCGATGTTGACGAAGTCCTTGACGGCATAGGTATGGCCGCGGGCCTCGTTGTATTCGTACATGAAGGGATAGCCCAGCCAGAGGTTCTTCAGGTAGGGCTGGGCGTGCTTGTAGCCCTTGGGCAGGGGATTCACGTCGTCGTTCTTGTGGAACGGCACCGAACCCTTGTACTCGGTCATGACGGACGTCTCGTTGTTTTTCTGGTACGAGGCGTACTGATGCGGGAAGGCCTCCTTGTAGGCCGAGATGCGGGTCTCGCCCGCGGGCAGGCCGGTCTTGTATTCCGGGGCCTTCAGTTCGGTGTCCACGTCCTGGCAGCCGCCCAGCAGGGGCAGTGCCAGCAGGGCCGCGGCCGCAAGGGTGAGGCCGAAGAGTCGATTAGTCATAAGCAACCGTCCTTGTGCTGATGGGCTTGTGGCGCATGTGGGCCATATTGCGGTGGCAGTCCACGCAATAGGGCTTGGCATCCATGCTGGCCACCTCGCTGTTGGTGGCAAAGTGGCAGGCCTTGCAATTTTCGTTGACCACGTCGCGGGTGCGCGCGCTGAGCGGGCGGGGGATGTCCTTGCCGGACACGTTGCCCATGAAGTCGCGCAGCCCTTCCTGTGCCTTGAACGGCAGCTTGGCCAGCAGGTTGTGCGGGGCGTGGCATTCGTTGCAGGCTAGCTTGGCATGCGTGGACAGCTTGTGCGTCACGGCGGCCTCCTGCATGATGTGGCAGCTGGCGCAGAACGGACGCTGGTCCGTCGAGACCATGGCAAAAGCCATCACGGCCAGCAGTGCCGCGCCCGCTGCCAGACCACCCAGAAAGACTTTGAGCCAGGGTCCTGTGCGGGGTGTACCCATAAAGAGCCTCCTTCGTTGATATCGTCGCCTGTCCCGCACCAAGGGACAGGTGTGACGATCTGAGCATGACGCCGGTCCCCTCCGGCGTTTGTTCCAAAAAGAGCAAGGGGCGTGCCAGTCAGGACAAATGTGAGTGTATTCACATTTTTTCTTGTCTTATCAGCGTATTATTGAATAAGTCGTCGTTATGGCCCTGGCGGGGCTCTTGTGATTTTCAGAAAAAAAAGACAGATTTTCCGAAAAATCTGACAACTCCGGCCCTGTTTTCGCCGCCGGGAACACCGGCGTGTCCGGACGGGCCGACGGAGGAAGCATGTCCGACCCCGTGCGAGTCCCGCCCTCCGGCGGGCCCGGGCACTGGCGGCGCTGGCTGTTGCCCGTGCTGGCCAGTGTCGCCTGGCTGGTCCTGACCTTTTTCCTGTACCGCCATGCCGTGCAGGGCGAGCAGGCCCACCTGCTGGAACTTTGCCATACCCGGCTGGCGGCCACGGCCCATCAACTCATGGATGCCCGTGACTGGAACGCGGGCCATGGCGGCGTCTATGTGCCCCTGAGCGCTTATGGCGAGCCCAATCCCTGGCTGCCGGAAAAGGACAGGACCCTGCAGACCGCCGACGGGCGGACGCTGGTGCTCATGAACCCCGCCTACATGAGCCGCCAGATGGCCGAACGCCTCACCGAGCCCGGTTTCCGTCTGGCCATCGTGGGCCAGGATCCCCTGCGGCCGGGCAACCGGGCCGACGACTGGGAACGGCGGATACTGGCCACGGCCACGCAGGGCGGGCAGGTCTTCTTCAGCGGGGAGGATTGTCTGCCGCAGGGCCGCCTGCGCCTGCTCAGGACGCTGGCCGCACAGGAGAGTTGCCTGCGCTGTCATCAGAGCCACAGGGAAGGGGACATGCTGGGCGGCATCAGCATCAGCATGGATGCCGCCGCCTATGTGCACGATCTGGAGCGGAAGCAGCGTGAGCTGGGCCTGCTCTATGGCCTGCTGGCCCTGACCGGGGTGCTGGCCGTGGGCGGCATCACCAGCAACCTGACCCTGCGGCGCCTGCAGGCCGAAGAGAAGAGCCGCCTCAAGAGCGCCTTCATGGGGCGTCTCAGCCACGATATGCGTACCCCGCTGGCGGCCATGCTGGGCATGAGCGACCTGCTCGACCGCCGGGACTGCGGGCCGGAGCAGCGGCATACGGCCCTGGCCTATCTGCGCCGGGCCTGCGGGGCCCTGCTGGAGATGGTGGACGACATCACCGACCACGCCTCGCTGGAGCAGGGAGAAGTGCGCCTGCGCTGCCGGACCTTCGATCTGCCCGCCTGTTTGCGGGCCTGCGCCGACCTGTACAGACCGGCGGCGGAGGCCAAGGGGCTGGAGCTGCAGCTGCATCTGGCGCCGCAGCTGCCCCGGCAGGTCTCCGGGGACAGCTTCCGCCTGCGGCAGGCCCTGGGCAATCTGGTGAGCAATGCCGTCAAATTCACGGAACAGGGCCGCATAGACGTGACGGCGGGCGGGGAACGCCTGGCCTCCGGTGCCTTCCTGTTGCGGCTGGACGTCCGGGACAGCGGGCCCGGGCTGGAGCCCGGCGAGGAAAAGGCGGTCTTTGAGAGCTTTCACCGGGGCAGTGCCGCCGGCGGCAAGCCGGGCACAGGTCTGGGTCTGAACATCGTGCGCACCATCGCCCGCCGCATGGGCGGGGACGTGCGGGTGCGCTCCTGCCCCGGACAGGGCTGCACGTTCACGCTGGAAGTACGGCTGGCGATGGCGGCCGGCGGCCCCGGGCCGAAGTCCGGGACTCCGTGCCCGGCGGAAAAGGACGCCGAGGCTCCGGCCCCTGCGGTGGGCCCCTTGCAGGGCCTGCGCGTGCTGGTGGCCGAGGATGACGCCGCGGGCCGCTATCTGCTCGAGGTGCGCTTGCGGGAACAGGGCTGCACCGTGGGGCTGGCCGCTGACGGGGAACAGGTGCTGGACATGTTGGCCGCCGCCCCGTGGGACGTCATCCTGCTGGATGCCGGCATGCCCCGCATGGACGGCCTGACCGTGCTGGAGCGCATCCGTGCCGGACGGAGCGCCGCGCCCCGGCAGCAGGCGGTGATCGTCCATTCCGCCGGTCTGCCCCCTGATGAGGAGGCGCACTTCCGCTCCTTGGGAGTGCGGGCCCTGCTGGACAAGCCGGTGCCCCCGGCCATGCTGCTGGCCGCGTTGCGGGATGTGCCCCGCGGCAGCTCCGGCGGCGGGCAGCAGGAGCCGCCGGTGCCCTGTGGCGCGGAGGAGACCGCTCCCGTCATCTGGGACAGGGCGGCCGCGCTGGCGGCCACGGAGCAGGACGAAGAGCTGTTGCGTACCCTGGTCACGGCCTTGCGGGACGACTTGCCGCGGCTGCAAGCGGGCCTGGAAGCTGCCCGGGAACTGGCCGCCGATCCCGCGGCCCCGGCGGCCCATACGGCGGAGGCCCTGCGCCGGGCGGCCCATGCCCTGAAGAATTCCGCGGCCACGCTCTGTTTTGAGGAGCTGCGTCTCAGGGCGGCGGCCCTGGAACAGGCGGCGCGGCAGGCGCTGGCGGGCACGCCGGAGAACGCGGAAGGGCTGATGCCTTTGGCGGCGGCCTGTGCCGAGGCCCTGGCGCGTGCCGAAGAAGTCCTGCGGCGGGAAGACGTCTGATGCCGGTGTCTTCGCGGTGGACGCTCCCCTGTGCGGGAAGCGTGACGGGCAGGGTAACGCCCCGGGCCGTACCGCCGCTTGCCGGGCGCGCTGGTGCGCGCACAAGCCGCAGGAAGGCCGACGGCAGCCAGAAATGCTTTTGTATTCGGCCCATCAGCCGGAGAGCGCAGGAAAAAGGGAACGATATGCCGGGCAGCAGGCGCGCCCCTGTGCCGCGTCCGGGGATGGCCACAGGGGAGGCTCCGGGACCACAGGCCCGGGCAGGGAGGCAAGGATGGCCCGTGTGCTGGTAGTGGATGACGAGAATTTGATGCGCACCATGGTGGAGGTGGCTTGCCGCCGTCTGGGGCACGAGGCCCTGTGCGCGGCCACGCTGGCGGAAGGGCGGCGTTTGGCGGCCGCGGGCGTGGACGTCATCCTTCTGGACATGCTTTTGCCCGACGGCAATGGTCTGGATGCGCAGCAGGAGCTGGCGGCCCTGCCCGATGCGCCGGACATCGTGGTCATCACGGGCCACGGCGACGGCGACGCGGCGGAAAAGGCCCTGCGCGGCGGTGTCTGGGATTTTCTCATGAAGCCGGTGCGGGTGCGCGATGTGGAAGAGACCCTGAGCCATGTGCTGGAGGCCCGGGACAGACGGCGCTCGCGCCGGGGCCTGGAACTGGAGCCGGGGCAGGTGGCGGGGAGCGGCCCGGCCATGCAGGCGGCGCTGGCCCAGCTGGAACAGGCGGCGCACAGCGACGTCAATGTCCTGCTGCTGGGCGAGACCGGCGTGGGCAAGGAGCTGTTCGCCCGCACCCTGTACCGCAACAGCCACCGGGCCTCGCGGCCTTTCGTGGCCGTGGACTGCGCCTCTTTGCCGGAAACGCTGGTGGAGAGCCATCTGTTCGGCCATGCCCGGGGGGCCTTCACCGGTGCGGAGCGGGCCAGCGAGGGCCTGCTGCGGGCGGCGCATCAGGGCACGCTCTTCCTGGACGAGGTGGGCGACCTGCCGCAGGGCATACAGGGGGCTTTTTTGCGGGCGCTGGAATTGCGCCGCTTCCGTCCCGTGGGGGATGTGCGCGAGGTGGAGAGCGATTTTCGCCTGGTGGCGGCCACCAATCAGGATCTGGAGGCCATGAGCGAGGACGGGCGCTTCCGCAAGGATCTGCTCTACCGCCTGCAGGGCATGACCATCGTGATCCCGCCCCTGCGCCGGCGCCGGGACGAGATACCCCTGCTGGCACGGCAGGCGGTCATCCGCTGCTGTCGCCGCAACGGCATGGAGGAGAAGGAGCTTTCCCCCCTGTTGCTGGAGATGCTGGGCGAATACGACTGGCCGGGCAATGTGCGCGAGCTGTTCCATACGCTGGAACGGGCCTGTCTTGCGGCGGAACACGCGCCCTTGCTGCTGCCCGCGCACCTGACCACCGGCCTGCGTGTGGCCGTGGCCCGCAGCCGGGCCGAACAGGGACGCGGCACGGGCGACGGGCCCGGCGGCAGGGAGGCCTGCCTCCCGCTGGCCGATGCCGGGGCCCGGGCCTGTAGCGCGCCTGTCCTCCCCCCCATGCCGGAGGAGGGACAGGCCTTCCCGTCATTGCGCAGCTGGCGGCATGAGGCGGAGCGGCACTACGTGGCCCAGGTACGGGCACTGTGCGGCGATGATGCCCGGGCGGCGGCACGCATGGCCGGGGTCTCCCGCGGACACTGGTACGAGCTGCTGAAAAAATACGGCTTCTAGGCCCGCAGGGTGCTGCCTGAAAAGGGCGCAAAGGCTTGCGGCAGGCCGGGAAAGCGGATACAAGGGGAGAAGGGACATTTCCCAGCTTTGTGAGAAAGGATTACCTAGGCATGAGCAATCCCATTACCGTGAAAGGCTATGTCTGTTCTGTGCCCCGTGCCGCCGATGCGCGGCAGGCCAGTGTGGCTGTGGTGCAGGACGATGTGGAATATCGCATCATCCCTCGTGGCGCCGGTGCCGATCTGGCCGACGAGGTGAGCGCCCTGGTGGAAGTGACCGGCCTGCTGGAGCAGGTGGACGAGGTCAACTACATCCAGGTCCGCGGCTATACGCTGGTGGACGATACTTCTTCCTGGGACGACGACGAATAGCGCTTTCACGGAACGCTCGCCGGGCCGGTGCTGACCGACGGCGGGCGTTGCCGCGCTGTTTCCCGGTTACCGCAGGACGGCCTGGCCGTCATGTCCGCTGCACGTCAGGCGTGCGGGTCTGGACGTGCGTCCCCGGGAACGTCCCTTGTATTGTTATATAAGGCGAGGCATGCCGCATGTCCCGCCTGTTTCCGCGCGATATATGAAGACGGCGGGAACGCATCACGCGTTCCCGCCGTCTTCTTTTATGGGCGTCAGCCTGTGGGGCGCCACGGCCCGGGGCCAAAGACCACCCGCATGGCGGGTGGCCCTGATGTCTCAAATATCCTCTAGCGGCGGCGGATCACGGCCGGCAGGGCAAAGTACAGGCGCGCGGCCAGATCGAAGCAGGCCCCGGGCAGATGGCTGGCCCACCAGAAAAGGCGGTATTTGCGCGACGCGTCACGCCAGGGCCCGATGACGGCGCGGGCCTCGCTGCCGCGTCCTTCGCGCCACAGGCTCACGGCCTTCTGGAAGGCGGCGCGGCGCGTCAGCAGGCTGACGAGCTCGGGATGCGCCGCATCATAGCCGGGCCAGAGGCGGCGGTGTTTTTCCAGGATGTACAGGGTCTCGTCCGCGAACTGGCCGAATTTGCGGAAGGTGGTGTTGTTGCCGTGCACCCGCCACAGGGTCAGGGGCGCGTCCACATGATCCAGTTCCCAGTCGTGGGCCACGCGGTAGAAGATGTCGGCTTCCTCGCAGACGTTGAGGCTCTCGTCGAACCAGACCGGCGCGCCGCCCTCCCGGGCGGGCGGACAGACCACGCTGTCCAGGGCCGCGCGGGAAAGCATGGCCGAGGACATGGAGATCCACTGCCGTTCCATGAGGGCGGCAAAGGCCTTGCCGCGCTGGGGGCGGGATTCGGCGAACAGGCGCTTCAGCACATGCTTGCCGTCGAAGATCTCGGTATCGGTGCAGACCAGGCCCACATGCGGATCGGCTTCGAAGCAGGCCACCTGACGGGCCAGCTTTTCGGGCCGCCACAGGTCGTCGCAGTCCAGAAAGGCCACATAGCGCCCCCGGCTTTGGGCGATGGCCAGGTTGCGGGCCGCGCCCAGGGGCACGGTCTCTTCACCGCGAAAGTAGCGCAGGCGCCCGGCCAGCCCGGCATGGCCCCGGGCTATCTGCGGGCTGCTGTCCGTGGAGCCGTTGTCCCAGAAGATGACCTCGAAATCGGTGAAGGTCTGGGCGGCCAGGCTGTCCAGGGTCTCCTGCAAATGTTCGGAGCTGTTCAGGCAGTTCATGATGACGGAGACCACGGGGGCCTCGGACGTAAGGACATGATGCATGGATGTACCTCGGGATGACGGGGACGACAGGTTCATGGCGCGCATGGGCCGGAAGACCCAGAGACGGCACAGCAGATAGAGGAAGAGCGGGGCCGCCAGGGAGGCGGCGGGCAGGGCCAGACCATGGGGGACGCCGCACCAGCCCAGCCCCCGGGCGAACAGCTCGCCCAGCCAGAGGCCCGCGCCCTGCACCAGGGCGAAGCGGGGCAGCATGCGGGCGTGGTCGCCGCGCCTGATGCCGAACGTCCAGAAGCAATGCCCCGCATAGGCGGCCAGCAGGGCCAGCAGCCCGGCTAGGGCCTGGGCCGCCGGGGCGGGCCAGTGTGCACCGCGGACGAGCAGATGCGCGGCCCAGAGATAGCAGAGGGTGGCGGTGCTGCCCACCATGCCGAAACGGAGCAGGGGACGGGACAGCAGGCTGCGGGCAAAGGCCGTGGTCTCGGACAGTATGGTCATGGCATGTTCGGGATGGCATGCGCCGGGCATGGCCCTGTACCGGCGGGATGCCGGACGTACGGAGCCGCCTGCGGCGGCTCCGTAGCGGGAAAGGTCAGGCCAGTGTGGCCGTGATGACGTCGCAGATGTGTTCCACATCGGCGGCGCTCAGGCCGGGGTGCATGGGCAGGGTCACCAGCTCGCCGTAGAGCTGTTCCGTCACAGGCAGGGGCAGGGAGCCCGGAGCGGGGCGGAACAGGCTCAGCAGGTGGTTGGGCTTGTAATGGACGCCCACCGGGATGCCTGCGGCGGTGAGGGCGGCCTTGAGCTCGTCCTTGCGGCCATCGAGCACACGCACGCAGACGATGTGCGGCACCACGAAGTCCTGCGGATCGGTCTGCAAGAGGCGCAGGCCGTCCAGCCCGTCCAGACGCTTTCGGTAGATGTCGCCCAGGGCGCGGCGGGCCGGGATGAACTCCCCGTCCAGACGCGAGAGCTGCACGCGGCCGATGGCGGCCATGATGTTGCTCATGTGGAAACGCCAGCCGATGCGTTTCACGTCCGGGTCCCAGGTGCGGGTACCGGCAAAGCGGGAGCGGGTGTCGCCCTCCACGGAGAGCAGACGGGCATCGGCGGCATACCCGGCTTCCGTGGCGTTGAAGAAGACGGCGCAGCCGCCTTCGCCGGACGTGATGTTCTTGATGCCGTCAAAGCTGAAGCAGACCACGTCCCCGAAGCTGCCGATCTTGCGGCCGTGATGCAGGCAGCCGAAGGCATGGGCGGCGTCTTCGATGACGCGCAGGCCGTGCTCCCGGGCGAAGGCATGGACTTCGTCCAGATGCCAGGGGTTGCTGGCGTAATGGACGGGCATGATGGCCAGCGTGTCGGGCGTGATGCGGCGGGCGGCGTCCTTGAGGTCGATGGTGCCGGTCTCGGCCAGCACGTCACAGGCCACGGGCTCGCAACCGGCGGCCTCGATGGCCTGGAAGGAGGCCACGAATGTCAGTGACGGCACCAGGATCTGCGGCTTGCGGGCGGCATCGCGCGGGGCGATGGCGTCCACGGCCAGGGTCAGGGCCGCGGTGCCCGTGTTGGTGGTCACCACCTGTTCGGGCGCCACGCCCAGATAGGCGGCCAGTTCCTGTTCGAACAGGCAGGTCTCGTGTCCCATGCCCAGATAACCGTCCTCGACGATGACACGCCGGACGGCGTCGGCCTCGGCTTCGCCCACGATGGAACGGGAAAGACGCATGCTCATGGCATATCCTCATGTTTCATGGAAAAGTACCGGGCAGGGGCAGCCCGGAACTCTGCAATACGCCCTATCGTACGGCTGGGCAAGCCGGCTGTAGGGGGCTTCCGCGCACGGTACGGGGCGGAAGGGCGGGCGGCCGTGCCGGGGCGGCCCCCTGCGGTATGTGCGCGGACGGGCTGCTCTTTCGCTCGACCTTTTGCTCCGGCTTTGGCATGCTGCTGCGACGCACGGAGGCCCGGGCAGGCCGCGCCTCCGGCCCCGGCTACCGAGGAGGAGATATCGTCATGTGGGTTCGCATCTGGCCGCATCTGGCCCTGCTGCTGGCCATGGTTTTCTGGAGCACGTCCTATGTGGCCCTGCGCATCGCGCTCAGCGCGCTGGATCCGTTCACGGTCATGGCCGGGCGCATGGGCGTGGCTACGCTGCTCTTCCTGCCGTTGTGGGGCGGGCTGCTGCGCGACTTGCGCCGCAAGGGGCAGTGGCGCTGGCTCCTGCTCATGGCCTTTGCCGAGCCCTGCTGCTACTTTTTGCTGGAGACCCGCGCCCTGTGCCTGACCACGGCCTCGCAGGCGGGCATGATCATCTCGCTACTGCCGCTCATCACCGCCGTGGTGGCCTGGCGCCTGCTGGGCGAAAGGGTCAGCCTGCGCGGCTGGATAGGCTTTGCCCTGGCCGTGGCCGGGGTGGTCTGGCTCTCCCTGCAATCGGCCGTGGACGAGACCGCCACGGCGCCCGTGCTGGGCAATTTCCTCGAGGGGCTGGCCATGGTCTGTGCCGCCCTCTATACCGTGCTGGCCCGGCGTCTTTCCGCCGCCTATTCGCCCCTGCAGATCACGGCCGTGCAGTCCTTCGTGGGCATGAGCTTTTTTGCCGGTCTGCTGGCGCTGGCGCCCCTGGACTACACGCCCGTGCTCCTGCATGTGGCAGTGCCGGACTGGGCCCCCTGGGCCAGTGTGGTCTATCTGGGCGGGGTGGTCTCGCTGGGGGGCTACGGCCTGTACAACGTGGGGGTCAGCCGCCTTTCGGCCGCCGGTGCCGCCGCCTACACCAACCTCATCCCCATCCTGACCCTGGCCAGCGGCGTCATCCTGCTGCGCGAGGTCTTCCTGCCCGGCCAGTACATGGCTTCGGTGCTGGTGGTGGCCGGGGTGCTGCTCAGCCAGTGGGGCGGCCAGAAAGGCCGGCGCGAAGACAGCTAGGGGCTGTGCGGATGCTGGGGCCTGCCGTTTTCGCCGGGTTCTGGAGAAGATGTCCGGCAGACTCGGAAGTATGAATGGCAAGGCGCCCGCCTCCAGAAGGAGACGGGCGCCTTGTTTTTGGTCTGTGGACAGGGATCAGGCATTGCCCGCGTAGAACACGTGGCGGGCGCTGCGGGCCGCGCTGATGCGGTAGATCTGGATGGTGTAGCGTCCCTTGCCGCCGCACAGGGGGCAGGAATCGGTGATCAGCACGCAGCTGGCGTCCAGTTCCAGCGGGTCGATGCCCACGGCCGCCAGCAGGCGGCGGGTACGGCCCTTTTCCCAGACGATGGGCGCGCCGCAATGGCCGCATTCCACATAGAGCATGTCGGGGTCGAAGACTTCCGGCTGCGGCAGCACGGGCACGTTGACCGTATGGGGGGCATCCTGCCGCGCGCTCAGGGAACGGCTGCCGTGCAGCAGGGGGCGTCTGCGGTTGAGGGGGCGCCGGAGGGCGCGCTTGCCTTGCATCTGGCGGCCGGATAGAGTGGCCGCATGTCTGGAGTATCTCGTCATATTCGTTTGTTACCGCCTGAGTTGCGCAATCAGATCGCCGCCGGCGAGGTGGTGGAGCGCCCGGCCAGTGTGGTCAAGGAACTGGTGGAAAACAGCCTGGATGCCGGAGCCACGCGCGTGGACGTGTTTTTGGAGAACGGCGGCCAGAGCTGCATCCGCGTGCAGGACGACGGTGCGGGCATCGCCCCCGGCGAACTGGAGCTGGCCGTGACCCGTCACGCCACCAGCAAGATCGCCAGCATGGACGACCTTGAGCACATCGCGTCCTACGGCTTCCGCGGCGAGGCCCTGCCGAGCATCGCCTCGGTGGCCCGTTTCAGCATGGAATCCGCCGTGACCGGGGTCGACGGCGGGACGGAGGCCAGCCGCATCGTGGTGGAATTCGGCCGCCTGCTGGCGGTGGAGCCTTCGGCCCTGCATCGGGGCACCATCGTGGAAGTGCGCGATCTGTTCACCAATATACCCGCACGGCTCAAGTTTTTGAAGACCCCGGCCACGGAGCTCAAACGGGCCCAGGACTGGCTGGTGCGTCTGGCGCTGGCCCGCTGCGATGTGGGCTTCACGCTCAGGGCCGGGGAGCGCGAGGCCCTGCGCTTTTTGCCCGGGCAGAGCCTGCGCGACCGTCTGGCCCAGCTGTGGCCGCGCCTGGTGGTGGAGGCCCTGCGCCCCTTCGATGCCGAACGTCACGGCATCCGTGCCCGGGGTCTGGCGGCCCTGCCGTCGGTGAGCCAGCAGCGCGGGGACCGCATCCTGCTGTACGTCAACGGCCGCAGCGTCAGCGACAAGCGCCTGCTGGCCGCCGTGCGCGAGGCCTACAAGGGCCGCATCACCAGCCGGGATTACCCGCAGGTGGTGCTCTTCGTGGACATGCCGCCCGACATGGTGGACGTCAACGTGCATCCGGCCAAGAGCGAGGTCCGTTTCCGGGACGAGTCCTCGGTCTTTTCCGCCGTGCTCCATGCCGTGCAGGGGGCCTTGGTCAGCGATGTGGAAAGCGTGCTGGACGCGGCCCGCGAGGCCGACGATGCCCGCCCGGTGGCGGCGCAGTCCCGTCTGTGGGACGATCTGCCCCCGCGTCCGCAGGGCTTTTGGGGCAGTGCCGATGCCGCGCCCCTGATGCGGCATGCGGAGGACGAGACGCGGGAAGATGAGGGCCAGTGGCAGGTGCGGCGGCCCGATGCGGACGACGGCACGGCCCCCGGATCCGTGGCGGAGGCGGGAGACGTGGCCCCGTCCGTGCCGTCATCGTCCGGCAGTGCGGCGGCCTTCGCCTCCGGGCGGACGAGCGCCGCGGGCCTGCGGGAAGCCGTGGCCCCTTCCGCGTTTTCGGCCGCGTCCTTCGCGGAGGATGCGGAGGGGACGGGACGTTTGTCCGCCGACAGGCAGGAATTTTTCGAGAGCGCCCGGCAGACGGCCCGCACGGCCATGCCGCCCGAGCATGTGGCGACCATGGCGGGGCAGGATGACGCAGGCCATGCGGCGGAACAGGCCCCTGCACCGGAGACGGACGGGCCGGAAGTCCTGCCGGGAGCCGGGGATGCCGCCTGCGGGCCCGATACTGCCGTGACGGACGAAAGCGCCGCCGGACGGCATGAGCTGGTGGTGGGCGGCCTGACCTATCTGGGCCAGGTGGCCGAGACCTATCTTGTTTTGCGTGATGCGTCCGGCGCCTTGATGCTGCTGGACCAGCACGCGGCGCACGAACGCGTGCTCTACGAGCGTTTGCGCAAGGGGGCCTTCGCGGGCACGGCCCAGTGCCTGGCCCTGCCGCTGGAGCTGGCCCTGCAGCCGGTGGAAGAGGAGCGCTTTCTGGAAGTGCGGGACAATCTGGAGCGCATGGGCTTCGATGTCTCCTGCTCCGGCGGCCGCCTGCTGGCCCGGGGCATCCCGCCTTCCCTGTCCCGCAGCGAGGCCGGGGAGTTCCTGCGCGAGGTGCTGGCCGGTCGCAAGGACGACATCCGCGCCATGTTCATTTCCCTGTCCTGCAAGGGCGCCATCAAGGCCGGGCAGCGCCTGGCCGATGACGAGGCCGCGGCCCTGCTGCGGCAGTGGCTGCATACGCCGGAGCGGGAATACTGCCCGCATGGCCGCCCCAGCATCCTGCGCTGGGATGCCGTGGCGCTGGAGAAACTGTTCAAGCGCCGCCAGTGAGGCCTTTGGCCCTGGGCGCGTGCGGCGGCGCTCCCGTACGCTGCGGGGACGCCTTGCTCCTGTGGTGACGGGCCTCGGCCGCTGGACACGTTCGCGACCATGCCCGGCGGGCAGCGGTTCCGGCCGCTCCGGCAAAGCAGGCATCAGGTGCCCTATGGATAAAAAAAGACCGGGACAGTCCCTCAGGGGGCTGTCCCGGTCTGTCATTCGTGGCGTGGGAAGGATCCGGGCCTCACAGGTGCGCAGGGCGCCATGGAGCGGGGATGCCGCTCCGCATCCGGGCCTTTATTGCCGCATGGCCCGCAGGCCGTTGGCCACCACCAGCAGGGCCGTGCCCACGTCGGCAAAGACGGCCATCCACATGGTGGCGTGACCGGTGAAGGTCAGGGCGAAGAACAGCGCCTTGACGCCCAGCGCCAGCGTGATGTTCTGCACCAGGATGGCGAAGGTGGCCCGGGACAGGCGGATGAAGCGGGGGATCTTGCGCAGATCGTCGTCCATGAGCGCCACGTCGGCGGTCTCGATGGCGGTGTCCGTGCCGTTGCCGGCCATGGCGAAACCGACGTCGGCCCGGGCCAGCGCCGGGGCGTCGTTGATGCCGTCGCCCACCATGCCCACCTTGTGTCCCCGGGCTTCCAGTTCCTCGATGACGGCAAGCTTGTCCGCCGGGAGCAGACCGGCCTTGAAGCTGTCCACGCCCACCTGACGGGTGATGGCCGCCGCCGTGTGCTCGTTGTCGCCGGTGAGCATGACCGTGGTCACGCCCAGTTCCTTCAGTTCCCTGACAGCTTCCAGGCTGCTTTCCTTGAGCGTGTCGGCCACGGCCAGCAGGGCCCGGATGCCGTCGTCGCCCACGAGCGCGACCACGGTCTTCCCCTGCCGTTCCAGCCGGGAGATCCGCTCGTCGATCTCTGCCGGGCAGCGGCCCAGCGATGCCGCAAGAGCGCGGTTGCCCAGGTACCAGCGACGGCCGGCCATGATGCCGCTGACGCCCTGACCGGGCAGGGCCGTGAAGTCGTCCACGTCCCGCAGGGAGATGCGGTCTTCCGCGGCGGCCTGGGCGATGGCGCCGGAAACCGGATGGTCGGAACGGGCCGCCAGGCTGGCCGCCAGCGAGCGGACTTCCGCCTCATCTTCCTGCCCGGTGCACAGGCAGTCGGTCTGGCGCGGCTTGCCGTGGGTGAGGGTGCCGGTCTTGTCCAGAGCCAGGCAGTCCAGACGTCTGCCCTGTTCCAGGAACATGCCGCCCTTGATGAGGATGCCGTAGCGGGTGGCGGCGGCCATGCCGCTGACGATGCTCACCGGCGTGGAGATGACCAGGGCGCAGGGGCAGCCGATGACCAGTATCACCAGCGCGGTATAGATGGCGTCCGTCCAGGCGCTGCCCAGGAACAGGGGCGGCACCACGGCGGCCAGCAGGGCCACCAGGAAGACGGCCGGGGTGTAGTAGCGCGCGAAGGTATCCACAAAGCGCTGCATGGGGGCGCGGCTGCCCTGGGCCTCTTCCACGGCGTGGATGATGCGGGCCAGCGTGGTGTCCGTGGCCGCGGCGGTCACCCGGAACTCGAAGGAACCGGAGGTGTTGAGGGTACCGGCGTAGACCGTGTCCCCGGCCTGCTTTTCCACCGGCATGCTCTCGCCGGTGATGGGCGACTGGTCCACCATGGAATGGCCGTCCAGCACCAGACCGTCCAGGGCGATCTTTTCGCCGGGGCGCACGCGTACGCGGCTGCCCACGGCCACCGTGCGGATGTCGGCTTCCTGCCAGCTGCCGTCCTCGCGCAGCACCGTGGCCGTATCGGGCGCCAGGGCCAGCAGGTCCTTGATGGCGTTGCGGGCCCTGTCCAGGGCCTTGGCCTCGATGGCTTCCGAGACGTTGAACAGCACCATGACCATGGCGGCTTCCGGGAACTGCCCGATGAGCACGGCCCCGGTGACGGCCACGGACATGAGGGCATTGATGTTCAGGTCGAGGTTGGAGACGGCCAGCCAGCCCTTGCGGTAGGTGGTCAGGCCGCTCAGCAGGATGGCGATGAGGGCGCAGCACAGGGGCAGGAGCGTCAGCACGGGCCAGCCGCCCACGCTCCAGGAGGCCATGTCGAGACCGAAGGGGCGCGCCCCCCAGTGCTGGATGAGCTCCAGGATCTCGGAAAGGGCGGCAAAGCCGCCGGCCACGGCCAGGCGCTTCCAGGGGATGCGGGGGGCCGGGATGGCGTCCTGCGTCCGGTCCGTCCCTTCCAGCAGCCGGGCGCCCATGTCCAGCCCTTCCAGAGCGGCGGTGATGGCCGGGAGGGCCGCGGGCTCGTGCCGCACGCGCACATGGCGCTGCATCAGGTCGATCTCAAGGCCGAGCAGTCCCGGCAGGCCGTCCAGGGCCTTGCGGATAAGGCGTTCTTCCGTGGGGCAGTCCATGCCGCTCACCGCAAAGACGGCCGTGGCGCCTGCGGCGGCATCCAGCGGCTCCGGCGTCATGTCGATGGCCTTTAGGGCGGCCTCGATGGAGGCGGTGGACGGGAGCGCATGCTCCACGGTGAGCACGCGCTGCATGAGGTTGAAGCTGAGCCCGGTTATGCCGGGCACGGTGGCCAGCTTTTTTCTGATGAGCGCCTCTTCCATGGGGCAGTCCATATTGAGGATGCGGTACACGGCGCGCGTGGCGGAAGGGGCCGCCAGCGTGGTCCAGTCCACGGCTTGGGGCGCGTCATGGCCGCAGCAGCAGCCGTGCTCGTGCGCATGGTCGTGGTCGCAGCTTTCGTGTTCGTGCGCGTGGCAGCTTTCCGCATGGCCATGCGGGTGGTCGCCGTGCTCATGATCATGGCCGCAGCACGCGTGGCCGTGGTCATGGCTGTGGTGATCATGCTCGTGGCCGTGGGCGGCGTGTTCGTGTCCGGCGGGCAGGGTGGCTGCCTTGTCACATACGAAGCCTTGCGGGTGCCAGGCACCGCAGGGGCATAAAAACAGTGCGTCACTGCTCATGGTCGTTCCTCCACGGGGATGCCGGTGGCCGACGTCCCCGGTCGTTCTTGCTATATACAGACCATAGGGCCTATAGTCGCTATAGGGTCAAGAGGGGAGGACGCGTCGGGAAAAAATTTTTCCGGCAGCTGCCGTTCCATCTCGGACAGGCCCGGACCGGAGGACAGGCATGAAAGTGAAGATAGGCGAACTGGCAAAGATGACCGGCTGTCAGGTGGTCACCATCCGCTATTACGAGAAGGAAGGGTTGCTGAAACGCCCGGAGCGCACGGAACGGAACTATCGTCTTTACGGGGACGAGGACATCGCGCGCTTGCGCTTCATCCGGCATTGCCGCCAGCATGGCATGAGCCTGGACGAGATCCGCACCCTGCTGGTGTACAGTGACCATCCTACGGGCAGCTGTGACTGGATCAACAGGCTCATCCGCACGCACATCGAAGCGGTGGAGCAGCAGATACGGGATCTTGAGCACCTCAAGGCGCATCTTGAATCCCTGTACCATAAATGCGACGGCAGCCGGGAAGGGGGCTGCGGCATCCTGAAGAGCCTTATCGACGGCGAGAACTGCCAGTACTGTCAGGCACGGCAGCAGCGTACGGGACAGGAGCATCCCTGAGCGGCGCAGAGCCATCCTGGGGGCCCGTCGGATCCGGGCGGGAAGAAAAAACGGGGCGGACCAGACAAGCTGATCCGCCCCGTCGTGCATGTACCGGGATGTCCGGCCTAGCGCGCGCCCTTGGGGAAGAGCACCACGCCCACGGTCTTGAAGATGATGTGGATGTCCAGCAGGATGGAGATGTTCTTCACATAGAACAGGTCGTATTCCAGCTTGTGGCGGGCATCTTCCTCATTGGCGCCGTAGGGGTAGCAGACCTGGGCCCAGCCGGTGAGGCCGGGCTTCACGGTATGGCGCAGGCTGTAATAGGGGATGTGTTCCTTGAGCTGCTTCACGAAGGTCATGCGTTCGGGACGGGGGCCGATGAAGCTCATGTCGCCCTTGATGATGTTCCAGATCTGGGGCAGCTCGTCGATGCGCACCTTGCGGATGAACTTGCCCACGCGGGTCACGCGGGCGTCGTTGGCGGCGGCCCAGACGGCGCCGTTCTTTTCGGCGTCGGTACGCATGGAGCGGAACTTGTAGACCGTGAATTCCTTTTCATACAGGCCCACACGATCCTGACGGTAGATGACCGGGCCCGGCGATTCCAGGCGGATCAGCAGGGCGGTGATGAGCATGATGGGCGCGGCCGGGATGAGCAGCATCAGGGACAGGAACAGGTCGAAGGCGCGCTTCAGGCGGCGCAGGCTGCCGCGGGTGTTGAGCGAGAAGCCTTCGGTCTGCAGCAGCCATTCCTCGGTGATCTGGGAAAGGGGCAGGCGCTGCACCACATGCTCGTAGAAGGTGCGGATGTCCACCACCATGGCGCCGTGCAGCTTGGCTTCCAGCAGGTCATGGGCGATGTCGTCGTCGATGGGGGCGTCGGGCAGGAGCACGATCATGGTCGCGCCGTGCTGCTTGGCGGCTTCCAGGGCCATGAAGGGCGGGCCGAAGCATTCACCGGCGTCGGGGTCCTGGTCCTTTTCGCCCACATAGCCCAGGATGCGGGCCTTGGGCAGGCCTTCGGCCAGCAGCTTGCGCACCTTGCCGCCGCGGTCCACGCCCACCAGCAGGACGCGCAGGGGATGGGTCAGCTTGTCGGCATTGAGATAGTAGAGGAAACGCCAGCCCAGGCAGAACACGAAGGAGAGCGCGAAGAGCAGGAGCACGGTCACGCGGTCGAAGCGCCAGTTCTCCAGGGCGAAGGACGCCGTGGCCGAACTGATGATGCCCAGCACGCAGGCCACCAGGATGCGGCCCAGGGTGTCCTTGAAGTCTTCCATGCCCACGCTGTAGGCGTCGAGGATGTAGAAGAACAGCAGATAGAAGAAGATGGTGAACAGGGAGGCGCCGGTATAGTCGTCAAAGACGCTCAGGTCGGGCGCGATGGTCACCATGCCCGAAACGGCCAGGGCCAGCAGGATGCAGCACAGGTCCACCACCTGCATCAATGCCATGCGGTAACGGCTGATCATAGTTTCTCCATTTTTTCGTACAGTGGACGGGACAGGCCCGTGGGCCGCCGGTGGCGGGCGGGCTGTCCCTGTGACCGCGAGACACCGTCGTCCCGGCAGGGCCGGGACAGGAGCGGGCCGCCCCGGGCCCGCGTCGTTGCTTGTTTATCCGGCCGCGCGGGGCACGCGCATGTCGACAAGGATCTTCTCGGCCACGACTTCGGCATCGAACTCGCGGCAGGCCAGATCACGGCCGGCGGCCCCCATGCGGACCAGCAGTCCGGGATCGTCCAGCAGGCGGCGCATGGCGGCGGCCAGCGCGCGGGGATCGTGCGCGGCGCAGATGCAGCCGTTGACGCCGTCTTCCACCACCTCGCGGCAGCCGGGCACGTCCGTGACCACGGCGGCACGGCCCATGCTCATGCCTTCCATGATGGACGTGGGCGTGCCTTCACGCCACGAGGGCAGCACCAGCGCGTGGCAGGCCGCCACATAGGGGCGCACGTCGCGGGTCTCGCCCAGGTATTCGATGCTGCCTTCGTCCTGCCAGCGGCGCACCTGATCCAGGCCCACGCTGCCCAGTCCCTGTTCCGGCGGGCCCAGCAGCTGGAAACGGGCGGCGGGGTACTGCGTTTTCAGTTCCCTGGCCGCGGCGGCGTATTCGGGCAGGCCCTTGGCCTCCAGCAGACGGCCCACCAGCAGGAAGATGATCTCCCGCTCTTCGGGGGCGCAGCCCTCGGCGGGCAGGGGCGGCAGGGGCGCTTCGGCAAAGCGGCGGATGTCCACACCGGTGCCGCGCGCCATGAGCACGCGCGCGCTGCGGCGCAGGATGCCGACCTTGCGGAACAGCTCCGCATCGTCGCGGTTTTGGAAAAACACGCCTTCGGCCCCGGCAAGGGCGCAGTGGTACAGGCCGATGCTCAGGCGGTTGACGCATTTCTTGAAAAAGGTGTCCGCCTCGAAGGCGTAGCCCAGGCCGGTGATGGTGGCGTAGATGTGCGGCACCCGCGCCAGACGCGCCGCCATGCAGCCGTAGATGACGGGCTTGATGGTGGTGGCGAAGAGCAGATCCGGCTTTTCCCGTTTGAACAGGCGGTACAGGGCGTGCATGGTGGCCATGTCGCGCAGGGGATTGAGGCCCTTGCGGTCCAGGGGATAGTGGCACAGGCGCACGGCCGGGCCTTTTTGGAAGGCGGGATCTTCTTCGCCGATGGCGCGGATGGCGGCCTCGGCAGCGTCGTCGCCCGCGGGCACGGCGCAAAGGACCTCATGTCCGGCGGCACGCATGCGGCGCATGAGGACGGTCCAGAAATTGGAAGTGGAACGGGCCTGATTGCCCAGGATGAGTATTTTCACGGCATATCCTTTGCCCACCTGTCCGGCGGGTACGCTCCGTGATGGGGCGCTGTCTGTCCTGCGGGGCAAAGACCATCCCCGCCTGGCCGGACCGGAAAGGGAGACGTGCCGGCCAGGTCTGGCCGGTCTCCTGTGTGGTGGGCTCTTCACGGGCTATACCAGCATCCCTTGCCGCTGAAAAGAGGCAAAGGGGCCCTGCGGGCGGGGGCAGGCCACGGACAAAAAAACGCGATTCCGGCAGGATGCGTAAAAAAGCCCCTGCCGGGGCAGGGGGCGCGTCTTTTGACAGCGGCGTCGGCACAGCGTACAAGGAAAGCACGCCGTCTGTGCCGCGAAGGCGGGATCTCCCGTTTTCGCGGCCTCCCGGCGGGCAACTACGACCTTTGATAAGGAAGGCAATATGAGCGCCTATACCCAACTGTGCGAAAAAATGCGTGCCGAACCCTCCACCTGGCTGGTGACCGGCGTTGCCGGTTTCATCGGCTCCAACCTGCTGGAACATCTGCTCAAGATGGGGCAGACCGTGGTGGGCCTGGACAACTTCCTCACCGGTTACCAGAAGAACCTGGACATGGTGGAGGCCCTGGTGGGCCCCGAAGCCTGGAGCCGCTTCACCTTCATCGAAGGCGACATCCGCGATCTGGATACCTGCCGCAAGGCCTGCGAAGGCGTGGACCATGTGCTGCATGAGGCCGCCCTGGGTTCCGTGCCGCGTTCCATCGACGATCCCATCCTGTCCAACAGCTGCAACATCACCGGTTACCTCAACATGCTGGTGGCCGCGCGTGATGCGGGCGTGAAGAGCTTCGTGTACGCCGCCTCCTCCTCCACCTACGGCGATTCCCCCGAACTGCCCAAGGTGGAAGACAAGATCGGTCATCCCCTGTCGCCCTATGCCGTGACCAAATATGTGGACGAGCTCTACGCCGACGTCTTCGCCCGCTGCTACGGCTTCACCACCGTGGGCCTGCGTTACTTCAACGTGTTCGGCCAGCGTCAGGACCCCTATGGTGCCTACGCCGCCGTCATCCCCCAGTGGTTCGCCAGCCTGCTGAAGAAAGAGACCGTCTTCGTCAACGGCGACGGCGAGACCAGCCGCGACTTCTGCTACATCGACAACGTGGTGCAGGCCAACCTGCTGGCCAGCTTTGCCACGGACGAAGCCCGCAACAAGGTCTACAACGTGGCCTTTGGCCAGCGTACGACCCTGAACGAGCTGTTCGATCTCATCCGTGAGGAAGTGGTGCGCCATATGCCCGAGGCCGCCACGGCCACGGCCACGCACCGTGATTTCCGCGCCGGTGACGTGCGTCACTCCCTGGCCGACATCACCCGCGCCCGCACCCTGCTGGGCTATGAACCCCAGTTCGACGTGCGCACCGGCCTGCGTCTGGCCGGCGACTGGTACGCCGCCAACCTGTAGGCTGTCCTTTCGATCTTGATGCCAAGGCCCCCGGCGCTGGAAAGCGCCGGGGCCTTTTGCTTTCCAAAGGGAGGCGTTGCGGGGGAGTAGCCTCCTTTATCCTTGCTGCTGATGCCCGTAAGGGGCCTGCGGCCGCCTTCAGTCGCGTTCAACTCTCTCGCATCCCTCCTCCAAATGTGCTTCATCCAGAGGGAGCGTATCTTCTCCCTCCATCTCCCATGACATTGTATCCTTTCCCGTGCATATCTTCCTGTTCCATGTGAAACGGCCAGTCCCTCCTGCAAACGCAGGAGGGACTGGCCGTTGGATAAAGCGCGCTGGGAAAGGGGGAGCTTGAGGGGGGAACCCCTCTCGCGCTAGGCGAGGGGTTCTCCCCTCAAAATAAAAGCCTTATGTCATCGACAGCTGCACCGTCACAAAAGGCAAAGCTTCAGACTACACGTGCAGCAGCACGGTCAGGGGGATGTCGCCCAGAACCTTGCGGCCGCCCAGGGCATCCAGTTCCATGAGCATGCAGCAGCCCGCCACGGTGGCGCCGCTCTGGCCCACCAGGCGGATCATGGCGTCCAGGGTACCGCCGGTGGCCAGCACGTCGTCCACGATGAGGACGCGGTCCGCCGGGGTCAGGGCATCCTTGTGCAGGCACAGGGTATTGGAGCCGTATTCGAGGTCATAGCTGGCTTCGAAGGCTTCACAGGGCAGCTTGCCGGGCTTGCGTACCGGGGCCAGGCCCACGCCCAGACGCCGGGCCAGCGGCGCCGCGAACAGAAAGCCCCGCGCTTCGGCAGCCACGATGCGGGTGGGGCGCAGGGGACGGGCCGCGTCGGCCATCCGTTCGATGACCTCCCCGAAGGCTTCGGGCGAGGCCAGCAGGGGCGTGATGTCGTAGAACAGGATGCCGGGCTTAGGGTAGTCGGGGACGTGACGGATGAAGGCGGCGATATCCATGCGGGCTCCTTGGGGAAAAGTGGGGAAAAAGGGCGATGATCCCGGCATCAATGGCCGGAATAGTCCAGGACGTTGTTCAGGGGTGCGCTGCTACTTTTGACCTGTCCGCCGGCGAGCACATGCCGGGTCAGACGCCAGCCGTCCTTGTCGAGCACGTCCAGCTTGCCCTGCATGTCCGGGGTCAGATGGGCACGGAAGGCCTCCACCACCTCGTCTTCGGGAAAGTAGGAACCTTCCATGGAGATGCGGGCCATGTCGCCTTCCTGGCAGAGCAGGGGCACGTCCTCGTCTTCGTTGAGGGCATCGCGCAGGGCCGATTCCAGCGCCGCGTACAGGGCGGGCGTCACAGGATAGACATGGCCGTAGGCCTTGACCAGGGGATCGCGCACAGCAGGCTCCGGGGAAAGGGGTTGGGCGGGCGGACGGCAGGAAGCGGTCGTCCGCGGCCGGGACAAGGCATCATTTTGGGGCAAGTATCCCAAAAAAGAAAGGCCCCGCTTGCGGCGGGGCCCCGGAAAACGAAGGGCTCCCGAAGGAGCCCCTGAGATATCCTGTTTACTTGCCGTCCACGATGGCCTTGATCTTGCGGGCCATGGGCTGCACCAGTTCGCGCATGCTGTTGAGCATGATCTCTTCCGCGGCACCGCCGGAGGGGATGCCGCTGCGGTTCTGGCTGGAGTTGAGGGTCTCCTTGACCACACGGCCGTTGCGGGGCGCCAGACGGTAGGTGGCGCGCATGGAGGTGGCCAGTTCGGTGGCGGAGACTTCACGCAGCCAGGCCTGTTCCACAGTACCGGTGACGATGTAGTCGGGGTTGCCGCTGCGGGCCTGGTTCTCGTCCATGGCATAGGAGACCTGCACGCCCTGGCGGCGCAGCTCGTCGGCCAGGCCGCGGCTCACCCACTGGGCCAGGTCGTCGCTGGCCACGAAGGCGCTGCCGTCACGACGCACGCCGAGGTTGGTGGTATCCTGACGGTTGTCGGTGAAGGGCACCACGGTCACGCGCGGGGCATTGGGAGCGGGCAGCACGGGATTGACCGCGGGCGCGGGCGAAAGCAGGCGCACGGTGTTGCTGGGACCGCAGGCAGTCAGGAACATGGCCAGCATGAGCGCCAGCGAAAGGAAAAGAAGGCGTGTGATACGGGCGGATTTCATGGCAAGGTCTCGCAGGAAAGATGTTTTAAAAAGTTTTGAGACTTTTTATATACGCAATGCCCTTGTCTTGCAAGGTCTGGGGGCTCGTGGTAGCGTGGCCTCCACATTGCGCATGCTATGCAGGAGTTTTTATGATCGACCTCAAACTGGTGCAAAAACAGCCCGAAGTGCTGGCCAAGGCCCTGGCCGACCGGCAGTCGCCGCTGAAAGTAGATGAGTTCCTCGAACTGGACGGCCGCCGTCGTGCGTTGCTGGCCGAAGTGGAAAGCCTGAAACAGCAGCAGAACGCCGCCTCCCGTCAGGTGGCCCAGATCAAGCGTGAGGGCGGGGACGCCTCCCACATGATGGAAGAACTGGGCGCCCTGTCGGCCCGCATCAAGGCCCTGGACGTGCAGACCGCCGAAGCCAAGGCCGCTGTGGAAAACTGGCTCATGGGGGTGCCCAACATCCCGGACGCCAGCGTGCCCGTGGGCAAGGACGAGACCGAGAACGTGGAAGTGCTCCGCTGGGGCACGCCGCGCCAGTTCGATTTCGAGATCCGTCAGCACTGGGAGCTGGGCGGCGCCGCCCTGGATTTCGAGCGCGCCACCCGTCTGGCCGGCAGCCGCTTTGCCCTGTACATGGGCTGGGCCGCCCGTCTGGACCGCGCCCTGGTCAACTTCTTCCTGGACCAGCATGTGAAGCACGAGGACTACATCGAAGTCTGTCCTCCCTTCATGGTCAACCGCGCCACCATGACCGGTACGGGCCAGCTGCCCAAGTTCGAGGAAGACCTCTTCAAGATGCCCGCCTGGGACTACTACCTCATCCCCACCGCCGAGGTGCCCCTGACCAACATCCACGCCGGTGAGGTGCTGGACGAGGCCGACCTGCCCCGCGCCTACTGCGCCGCCACGCCCTGCTTCCGTTCCGAAGCCGGTGCCGCCGGCAAGGACACGCGCGGCCTGATCCGCCTGCACCAGTTCACCAAGGTGGAGATGGTGCGCTTTGCCCATCCTGACGACAGCTTCAACCAGCTGGAGATCATGGTGGGCCATGCCCGGACCCTGCTGGAAAAGCTGGAGCTGCCCTACCGCGTCATCACCCTGTGCACGGGCGATATGGGCTTCGGTTCCGCCAAGACCTACGACCTGGAAGTCTGGCTGCCTGCCCAGAACACCTACCGCGAGATCTCCTCCTGCTCCAACTGCATCGATTTCCAGGCCCGCCGTGCGGACATCCGCTTCAAGCCCAAGGGCGGCAAGAGCACCTACTGCCATACCCTCAACGGCTCCGGCCTGCCCACGGGCCGCGCCATGGCCGCCATCCTGGAGAACGGCCAGCAGAAGGACGGCAGCATCGTACTGCCCAAGGCCCTGGTGCCCTACATGGACGGCGTGGAAGTCATCGAGCCTGCGGGCAAGAAGTAACCCACAGCCGAACAGCGAATCCGACAAGGCGGTGCCCCTCGCGGGGTGCCGCCTTTTTTCGTGCCCGGGATGTGGAAAACTTAGCGGGCTCGTCCCGGGAAACGGCAGCGTTGCCGGAGCCGCGAGATGAAGAGGGAAGGGGGGGCTTGGCCGCCGCCCGGCATGTGCATAAAAAAGCGGCCTGCCGCGTGGCGCGGCAGGCCGTGGAGTCCGCCCGTTGCGGGCGGTCCGGCTCCCCGAGGAGTGGGAGCCGGAGGAGGGTCCTTCAAGAGGGGGGATTACTGTTTCTGCACCGTGATGGAACGGGCGGCGGGGGCTTCAGGCTGTTTGCGGGGGATGACGATGGTCAGCACACCGTTCTTGTGGCTGGCGCTGATGTTTTCCACATCAGCATCTTCAGCCAGGCCGATCTGGCGGCAGAAGGAGCCGTAGACGCGTTCCTGCACATGGCAGACGGGTTCCTTGGCTTCCGCCTTTTCGCCTTCGGCGGCAGGGGCGGCGCAGCTTTCCATCTTCTTTTCACCTTCAACGGTCAGCATGCCGTCACGGACTTCGACCTTGACTTCATCGGGATCTACACCGGGCACTTCCATGTGGATGGTGTAGGCCTTGTCATCGCTGTGGATGTCCAGGCTGGGACGGATGTCGGCCTGCGGCTTGTCCATCAGGCTGGTCGGCCAGCCGGGCGTGAAGAAACCATTGAACAGACGGTCGATATCGTGATGCAGGCGATCCAGGGGCTGGAAGCTCTGTTCGGGCTGCTGGGCGTTGCGGGGAGAGAACCAATGCTGGGGATATACACGGATAAGGCTCATTTCAATGCCTCCTGATATTTTTCCTTGTTGACATAGAGGTAAGGTGGGATGGCTAGTTGTCAACATGTTGTGGAAAACTTTTTTCAAAAATGGGGAAAGACGCCACCGCGCGTCCCGGCCTGTCCCCGGGCGCGGGAAAGGCGTCCGGCTTTTATGGGCGGGGATTGCCAAATGCCGGAGGCGGGCGTATGGTGGCTCCATTCTCAGGGCGGGGTGCAAGTCCCCACCGGCGGTGATGGCGGTTTTCCGCATGAGCCCGCGAGCGCCGTACCATGCAACGTGGTGCGGGTCAGCAGATACCGGTGAGATCCCGGAGCCGACGGTAACAGTCCGGATGAAAGAGAACGGTTCGTTTTTCTGCCGTGTGGGGCGCAAAAAAGGACGGTCTTGGCGGCCGCCCCGCAGCGCGCACGGCAGCCGTGCCCTGATGCACATCTTCCGGCCCGTCCGGGCCGACCAAGGAGACGATGATGCATCAGTCCCCCGATATCCTGGCTTCTTTTGGTGATTGGGAAACGCGTATGGAACGCGCCCTGGCCTCCGTGCGTGCGGGCAGGGGCGTCCTGGTGGTGGACGACGAGGATCGCGAGAACGAAGGCGACCTCATCTATCCCGCCCACAGCCTGACCGATGCGCAGATGGCCCGCCTCATTCGCCATTGCAGCGGCATCGTGTGCCTGTGCCTCACCGACGAGCGCGCCACCCGCCTGGGCCTGCCGCCCATGGTGGCCCACAACACCAATACCCAGCAGACCGCTTTCACCATCTCCATCGAGGCCGCCGAGGGCGTGACCACCGGCGTTTCCGCCGCCGACAGGGTGACCACCATCAAGGCCGCCGTGGCTAAGGACGCGCGTCCCGAGGACCTGCGCCATCCCGGCCATGTGTTCCCGCTGCGTGCCCGTCCCGGCGGCGTGCTGGAACGGCGCGGCCATACCGAGGCCACCGTGGACCTGATGTCTCTGGCGGGCCTGCCGCCCTGCGGTGTGCTGTGCGAGCTGACCAACGATGACGGCACCATGGCGCGTCTGCCGCAGGTGGCGGACTTTGCCCGTGCCAACGACCTCCCCCTGCTGGCCGTGGCGGACATCGTGCGCTGGCGTGAACGGCAGGAAGGCCGGGCCTGAGCCCCAGCCGCCTGATCCCCTTTTCCTGTCCCAGGACAGGGCTTGCCGTGGTCGCCGGCTGGAGTTGATGAATACCAGGAAAGAAAGCTGCCGGCGGCCGGCCGGGCAAGTATGAAAAAAAGGACGCTGTACGGCGTCCTTTTTTCATGCCCGGGCCTGATCCCGGCGGGGGACGGAGGAGGGGCGCCCCCGCAGGATCAGTGCTGGCGGTGCAAGATTCGTTCGATGAGGAAGGGACGCACGGCCAGGAGCGTCTCCCAGGTGGGGATCATGGAGACCACGGAGGCCACCAGCATGAGGCCGATACCGGCCCACATGTTCCAGGGGATCTCTTCGCCAAGGATCAGCATGGCCAGGATGGGCGCCAGCACGGGCTTGAAGAAGAAGACCAGCGAGCCCTGCATGGCGGAGGTGGCTTCCATGCCCATGAAGTAGCAGGCGTAGCCGCCCGCAGTGACGAAGACGCAGATGTAGAGCACGTTGAGGAGGTTGCCCGTGGTATAGCCACTGAAGAAGGGCATGGCGGCGAACATGGGCAGACCGGCGGCCTGGAGGGCATCGGCCACGGCGGGGATGTGGCTGATGAGCATGAGGACGATCATCTCGGCGCTGGCGGCCAGGCAGCTGAAGCAGGTGACGGCCACGCCGGAATACTGGGCGCACTGCTTTTTGCCCAACACGGCATACAGGGCGAAGGTGGCGGCCGAGAGCAGCACCAGGGTGACGCCCGTGGGGTCGAGCGTGGTGTGCAGCGGGTCGATGATGATCAGGGCGGCCAGCACTTCCATGACCAGGGCGGCGATGTGCTGGGGCCGGATGTCGGCGCGCAGGATGAGATAGGCGAAGGCCAGCACCAGCACGGGGTTGCAGCTGAACAGCACGCTGACCACCGAGGCCGGGGCGTAGAGGATGGACATCTGGTAGAACATCATGCTCACCACCAGGCCCACGAAGCCGAGCCAGGCAAAGCCTTTCCACGCGGCGGCGGTGACCCGTGCCCCGTGCTGGCGCAGGCCGCGCAGGGCAAAGGGGATGAGCAGCAGGCCGCCCACGAGGAAGCGGGTGCAGTTGAGCTGCATGGGATTGAAATCATGGGCCACGGTCTTCAGGGCCACTTCCATGGAGCTGAAGAAGACGGTGGCAAGAAAGATGAAAATGTATCCGCGGTTCATCGTTCAAGGTCCCTGGTTGGAAACTGTTGCTGGAGAAGCGCTGCGCTTGCCTATAGCAAGGGCCCCTGATACGGTAAAATGCTTAGTTGATATCGTAGATATATCAAAAATGCATGACAGGAGAGCGCATGGAGCTGAACTGGGAGCTTTGCCGGATATTCTATCAGGTGGCGCGTTGCCGCAATTTCAGCCGGGCGGCGGCCATGCTGTTCACCAGCCAGCCCGCGGTATCGCGCTCTATGGCGGCCCTGGAGCGCGAGCTGGGCTGCCGTCTGTTCATCCGCAACCGGCGCGGCGTGGAGCTCACGCCCGAAGGCCGCATGTTCTACGCCCATGTGGAGGCGGGCTGCGAGCAGTTCCGCCGGGGCAGGGAAGAGCTGGAACAGGCCGTGGGCCTGCAATCGGGCAGCATCGCCCTGGGAGCCAGCGAGACGGCCCTGCGCCACTGGCTGCTGCCGCGGCTGGACCGCTTCCATGCCCTGTATCCGGGGGTGCGGCTCCGGCTGTTCGGCGGTACGTCCCGGCAGGCCATCGATGAACTCAAGTCCGGGGCCATCGACTTTGCCGTGGCCGCCGTGCCCGGCGGAGGTTTCCGGGCCCTGAAGGAGACGCGCCTGTGCCCGCTGCGGGATGTCTTCGTGGCCTCGTCGGCCTTCGGACAACTGCGCGGCAGGGACGTGCCCCTGGATGAGGTGATGCGGCATCCTTTCATCTGCCACAAGCAGGGCAGCCTCACCTTTGAATTCCTGGAAAGCATGTGCAAGGCGCGGGGCGTGGACTTTGCCCCGGCCATGGAGCCGGACACCACGGGCCTGGTGCTGGATCTGGCCCGGCACGGCCTGGGCATCGGTTTTTTGCCGGAAGTGGCCGCCAGAGAGGCCCTGGCCGCCGGGGAGGTGTTCGCCCTGCGGCTCGCGGAGGAACTGCCGTCGCGCAGCATCAGCCTGCTGGAGTACGACGGCCACACCCTGAGCCTGGCCGCACGTCGCCTGCGCGACATGCTCACCGAAGACGCGGCGGCCGGGGACGCGCTGTGAGGACTGAGGCCGACCAGGCACGGGCCGCCCTGCCGCAGGGCGGAGGCGTCTACCGTGGTCGCTTTGCCGGAGCATAGTGGCTCATGCCCGGCTGATTTTGTTGGGGGATGTCACCGTTACAGGCTATGCTGCCGCAAAACCATGCAAAGGAGACATCCATGAACGTCACAGCCCTGTACTTTTCCCCCACCGGCGGCAGCAAGCGCTCCGCGCTCAGCCTTGCCGCGGCCCTGGCTCCCGAAGGCTTTGCCGAGCTGGACATCACCTGTGGCGCCGTTGCCGGGGATTTCGGCCCCGGGGACGTCGTCGTGTTCTCGATGCCCTGTTATAACGGCAGGGTGCCGGAAGTGGCCGCCGGGCGTCTGGAGCAGGTGCGCGGTCACCAGACCCCCTGCATCATCAGCATCACCTACGGCAACCGGGACTATGACGATTCCCTGCTGGAACTGTACGACATCGTGCAGCGTCAGGGCTTCATCGTCCAGGGCGCGGCGGCGCTGGTGGGGCAGCATACTTTCGGGGAGATACAGGTGGGGCGGCCCGATGCCGGAGATGCCGCCGAGAACCGCCGTTTCGTGCAGCGGCTGCTGGCAGCCCGGCAGGGTGACCTGGCCTCGCCCGTGACGCTGGCCATCAAGGGGCAGCGTCCGTACCGGGGAGAGGGCAGGGGCGTGGGCTTCGTGCCGCTGACCTCAGAGGCCTGTACGGACTGCGGCCTGTGCGCCTCCCTGTGTCCTGTGCAGGCCATCGCGGCCGACCACCGCAGCATCGACGGCACGCGCTGCCTTTCCTGCTTCCGCTGCATCCGCAGCTGCCCTGCGGGGGCCAAGCACATGGATGTGGAAAGCTATCTCAGCTTCGCGCGGGACTTCAGCCGGCGCCTGAAGGCCCGGCGGGAGAACGAATATGTCTTTTAAAGAGAAGGTACCCGGGAGCGTCGGGTAGATATGGGCAGGGGCGGGAGACCGCCCCTGTTTTTTTACAGGGGACAGCCCCCGACCTTTTTGCAGGGGGGCAGGGATTCTTCCGGCAGGGGGCAATAGCGCACGGCCCAGCAGCAGATGCTGCGCAGTATCTTGTGGGCGGAGGCGCCCTTTTCGCTCAGGGAGTATTCGACGCGCGGCGGGATCTCGTTGTACTGGCGCCTGTCCACGATCCGGTCGTTCACCATGTCCCTGAGGGTGGCGGCAAGCACGGCGTCCGTCAGGCCGTCGAGGTTTTCCCTGATCTCCTTGTAGCGCAAGGTGCCGCTGGCACCCAGCAGGCAGATGATGCGGGTCTTCCATTTCCCGCTGAAGATGTCCAGCCCGTATTCGAGCGGACACAGGGGCTGCTTGTCTTCCTTGTTCCTGGCCATGGCATGTCCTGCGGCTTCATGGTTCGCGATGGGCGGATTCTTCCATGATTCCCTGCCGGAGCGCAAGCCGTCCCGGCGATCCGGGGGCCCGCGTCCGGCAGGCAGGCTGGAGGAAGAGCAGGAGAGGAAGGGCCGGAAAGGCCCTAGGCCTTGCCCACGGCTGCCAGGAAACGCTGGCCGAGGATGGCCGGAGCCACGGTGCGCAGGGCCGTGCCGCCAAGCTCCAGGCTGTTTTCCTCATGCATGGGGCGGCTGGCCCCGGCCCGTTCCAGTTCTTTTTCAAAGGCTTCGCGCAGCAGGCGGAAGGAGGCCTCCACCTCGGGATAGCTGTTGTCCTCGCGCCAGGGCAGGCGCAGGCTCTGGCTGCCGTGCCGCCCTTTGTGGGACGGGATGGAGAGCTGGTAGCACGGCCGGTCATCAGGGGTGTCCTGTCCGGCCCGTTCGTGCTGCCCGGGCCAGCAGTGTTCCTGCCAGGATTCCGGCGGTTCGGGGATGAGCGAGGTGATGCTCAGCGGCGGTGTGGCCAGCTCTCGCTCGAAGTCTTCCAGGGTGACGGCATAAGTCAGGACAGGGCGCAGGTTGCCGCGCTTTTTCTCTATTTTCCAGGTGATCCGCATACGGGCTCCTTGATGGTCAGGCTCCGGCGGGCAGACGCAGCAGCTCGCCGAAGGGGGGCTGTTCCCCTCCCTGTCCCCAGACGGCCCAGAGCAGGGGGCAGGCGGGTTCGTCGGGGAAGGAGGAACATTCCAGATCCGTGAACCAGAGCAGGCAGGCCGGGCGCAGGCCGTTGTCGTCCAGCCAGCGGCCCACGGGCTTAAAGTCCGTACCGCCGCCGCCCACGGGGCTCAGATGCAGGGGCAGGTCCTGCCGCCGGAAGGTCCGCACGTCCTGCACGCGGCTGTCGTGGAAGATGACCACCAGCTCCGTCTCGTAGGCCGCCAGGATGGACGACAGCTCCGCGCAGAACAGGGAGAGAGCGGCATCGTCCACCGATCCCGAGCAGTCCACGGCCACGGCCAGCTGCGGGATGCGCTGCTCCTGCCGCCCGGGCAGGTAGATGCCGTGATGCAGGTAACGCCGGTTGGGAGCGCTCCAGGTGTAGTCGTTGAGCGCGCAATTCTCCAGAAAGCGGCGCAACAGACCACGCCAGTCCGTGCCGCCGTCGTGGCGGCCGCCGCGCAACAGGCGACTGAAGCCCGCAGGCTCGCGGCCCATGTGCCGCGCCCGTTGCAGGGCCTGCTCCAGGCGCAGTTCGGCCTCCTGTTCCGCCTTGTGGCGCGCGTCTCCCTGCCCGTCCTCCAGCAGGGGATGGTCGCGGACCTCACCGGAAAAATACGGGACAGGCTGTTCTTTTTCCGGCTTGTCCCCGGCGGGGCGGGCCTTGCCTGCGGCTTCCGGGGCGGCATCATCCGTTTTTCCTTCACGGGAAGGGGCGGCCGCAGGGGTGTCCTGCCGCTCTTTCCCGTCATGTTCTTGCCGGCTGGCCTCCTTTTCCCGGGGCCTGCGCCCGGCGGCCTGTTGCTGCGCACCGCCGTGCAGGGGCGTGTCCTGCAGGGCGGCAAGGCGGCCATAGACCTCGTCCACGCTGAGCCCCGCATATTCGGGATGCTCCAGATGTCCCTGCGGCAACCGGAAGCCGGCGCCGAGCAGCAGGGCATCCACCACCACGTCGCAGGCTTCGTTCCAGAGCCGGGCATCGCGCCCGTTGCGCCGGACATGGTGGGCGCAGGCAAGATGCATGACCTCGTGGGCCTGGGCCCCCACCAGCCGTTCGTGGGGCAGGGTGGCCGCCCAGACAGGGTTGAAGCCCAGCGTGCGTCCGTCGGTCCAGAGGTGGCGGCAGGAGCTGTCCGCTTTCAGCTCCAGATGCAGGGCCAGGGAGCCGAAAAAGGGCTGCCGGAGCACCAATTCCGCCCGGGCCCGGATCATGGCCGTGAGGGCTCGCTGCTGCAGGGGAGGGGCCGGAACGTCCGCCGCAAGGCCGTGGCGCATACCTTGTGGTGCGGACGGGCGTTCCGGCCGGGGGTCCTGCCCTGCTGTCCCGGGCGTTTCCGGGGAAGGCGGGCATACCGCGGCGTCTGGTTTGGAGCGGGTGTCTTCGGCCGTCGGGACGGCATCCCGGCGGCTGACGGAGGAGGGGACACGCACGCCCCGGGAGAGGGGGGCTCGGTGCAGGGCAGGAAGATCGTCCCTGTTCACATCAGGACCTCGGCGTTGTCGCGGGCCCAGCGGGCAAAGGGCTCGCTCTCCACCACGGCGGGATCCTGACGGACGGCATCGCGCATGAGCAGCACGCCGAATTCGGCGGGCAGGCGTCCGGCATAGGCGGCCAGGGCTTCCATGGTGGCGGGCGCGGTACGCAGGGCCAGGGCCTCGCACAGGGCATAGAGGGAGGCCGGGTCAGCGGGCACGGGGGCTTCTTCGGGAGCGCTGAGGACACTCTCCACGCTGGGCAGATGGCGCCATTCCCGCAAAAAGCCGCTCAGTTCCGCCGCGGCCGCCTGGCCTATGGTCCCGGCCAGCAGCTCTTCTTCCAGCGGGCCTTCCGGGGCGGCATCGAGGATGCGGGAGGCGAATTCCCAGGAGCGCGGCGAGGCGAAGGCCCTGTCCGACGAGCGGGGATCGAAATCATGCAGCAGACGCGGCCGGAAGCGCAAAAAGGCCTGGATGTCCTCGCGGATACCGTTGTCTCGGGCCCAGTCCAGCCAGTCGTCGATATGGCACTCCACATCCAGATGTACCATGCGGTTGGCCAGGGCCGAAGGCATGCGGTAGGTCACGGCCCGGTCGCTCTCGCGGTTGCCCGCGGCCACCACGGCCCAGCCGTCGGGCAGGCGGTACTGGCCCACGCGCCGGTCGAGGATGAGCTGGTAGCAGGCGGCCTGTACCAGCGGGGGCGCGGCGTTGAGCTCGTCCAGGAAGAGGATGCCTTCTTCCGTGTCCTGCGGATGGGGCAGGAATTCCGGTACGCACCAGGAGGTGATGCCGTCGTCGCTGATGCGGGGCAGGCCGCGCAGGTCCACAGGGTCCAGCAGCACGGCGCGCAGGTCGTAGAGCTTGCGGCCCTGACGGCGGGCCACGTCGGCCACCAGCCGGCTCTTGCCCACACCGGGCGGTCCCCAGAGGAACACGGGTTGCCGGATACGCACCAGATGGTGCAGTGCCTCACAGACATGGCTGGGTCTCATGCAGGGGTCCTTTTAAATAAATTGAATTTCATTTTCAATTACGATATACGGGGAGGGCATGCAAGGCAAGTCTTTTTTGGGGGCGGCCGCATGCAAGGAGCAAAGCATGGATATCTGGCAGCATATCATCCATCCCAGGGACGTCTGGGGGCATCTTTCCCGGTACCTGAAACAGGGCGGGCACGCTGCCGTGCAGCGGGAAGTCGTGCGTTCCCTGCGGCTGAGGGCGCGCGACGTTGTCCTGGATCTGGGCGGTGGCGGCCATGCCCTGGCACAGCTGGCCCTGTATTCGGGGACCGTCTACGGCGTGGCCGCCAGCACGGCAGCGGTATCGGCGGCCACGGTACGCAACCGCCATGACGTGGCCCGGGGCAGGATCCATATCTGCCGGGGCGCGTTCCCCGCCCTGCCGTTCCCTGCGGCCATGTTCCACGTCATCACCGCGTTCGAACCCGCGTTCTGGGCAGGGGAGCTGTCCGCCTGCCTGCGCGAGATCCGGCGCCTGCTGCGGCCCGGCGGCCAGTGCGTGCTGGTGTGCGCTGACGAGCGGCAGAGCGGCGGCCACGTCCCGGCCGGACAGGGGCCGGACGAACTCAACGCCCTGGCGGACAGGGCCGGGCTGCTGTGCCTGCCGCCCCTGCGTTTGCGGGGCAAGGGCCGTGTGGTCCTGCACTGGTTGCAGCCCGCCTGCGACCTGTGCCGCCCCATGCCGCTGGACGTGTTCCCGGCGGGCTGGGCCCAGGCCTGCTAGGAGGGGGGCTCCCATCCTTTCTCCCTTTTGTGCGTCACCGGCGTGTTTCCTGCCGGAAAAAAGACCGGGTCCGCCGGAAGGGCGGACCCGGTCCCGTCATTGCCGGCGTTGGCCCGCAGGACTGCGGCCAACGCCGGTGTTTTTTGTCCTAGCCGCCGATGAGGTAGCGCGAGCGTTTGCCCATGACCTTCTTGATGGCCAGGATGCTGAGGATGCAGAGGCCGATCTCCACGGTCACGGTGAGGTTGGCGATGGTGAAGACCTGCCCGGGCAGCGCGGCGCCGAGCACCTGGAACAGGGGCTGCTGGAAGATGCCCTGGAAGATGGCGTGCAGGAAGAAGAGCGGGAAGCTGTAGCGGGCCAGGAAGTCCAGGGCCAGCACTTCCCTGTCCATGCCTTCCAGCAGCTCCAGCACCCAGGAGCCGATGCAGAGTTTCTGCACATAGTAGGCCCCTTCGATATTGGGCATGAAACTGCCGAAGTAATGGTCGGCCACGATGAGCAGGGAGGTCAGCACGGCCGTCACGCGGATGGCGCCGAGGTGGCGGCGGATGAAGGCCATGCAGGCGTCACGGTTGCGGGCGCAGTAGACGCCCATGAGGAAGATGGGCACGAAGAAACAGAGGTTGCGCAAGGGCGAGACCAGCAGGCGCGGCACCATCAGGGGCAGGACGGAGGCCGGGAGCAGGATCTTTTGCAGCAGCCCGGTGGGCAGGTGGAAGATGAGCGGGCCGACGCTGAATACGGTCATGATGAAGGGGATGTACCAGTACGGCACCAGACTGGCCGACCCGTAGGCCAGACAGCGCAGCACGTCCCACAGGGAGGCCACGGGTGTGCCGTCGTTGATGAAGGGGATGTCGTAGCCGAACCAGTGGTGGGAGACCCAGCCCGCGGCCAGCAGGAGCAGCGAAAGGATGAAATAGGGACAGAAGACGTTGACGATCTTGGACTTGTAGAAGCGCAGGGGGGAGAACTGGCCTTTCCGGCGGTTCACGAAATCGAACAGGTAGCCGGAGATGAAGACGAAGTAGATGGTGGCGGAGTGGAAAAGACATAATCGCAGGCTGTCCTGGAGCCTGGCGGCGTCCTCGCTGCCCGCGAGGACGGGGCCCACCCACATGTGGGTGAGCATGACGGAGACGATGGCGAAGGCCCTGAAATAGTGGAAGGTCAGGTCATAGTTCTTTTGCGTCATGCAGTACCTTTGATCCGGCCGGATATCCGGCGCAGGAGTGACGAAATTCCTTATCGTACAGATAAGGATTATTGCCTCCTAAACCGGATGGGCGGCCTATGTCAACGGTTGCAGACGCAGGGCAAGGCGGGTATGGCGGGTGCGGGTCTTGTTGTTCTTGACGGCCATGTGCAGGGCGCGGCTCTCGCCCACCAGCACCACCAGCTTTTTGCCGCGCGTGACGCCGGTGTAGACCAGGTTGCGCTGCAGCAGCACATAATGCTGCATCATCAGCGGGATGACCACGGCAGGGTATTCCGACCCCTGCGACTTGTGGATGGAGATGGCGTAGGCGGGCGTCAGCTCGTCCAGCTCCTCGAAGTCATAGGGCACCACACGGTCGTCATAGCGCACGCTCAGGGTCCGCTCCTTGCCGTCCAGAAAGACGATGCGGCCCACGTCGCCGTTGAAGACGTCCTTGTCGTAGTTGTTGCGGATCTGCATGACCTTGTCGTGCAGGCGGAAGCTGCGTTCGCCGCGCCGCACTTCCAGCCCGTTGGGGTTGAGGCTGGCCTGCAGGCGCAGGTTGAGCTGCGCCGCGCCCACGGCGCCCTTGTGCATGGGCGTGAGCACCTGGATGTCGTTGACCGGGTCCAGGCCGAAGCGGCGCGGGATGTGGTTGCGCACCAGATCCACCACCATGTCGGCGGCGCGTTCCGGATCGTTCTGGTGGATGAAATAGAAATCCGAGAGCCTGTCCTTGCTGGATTCCAGCGAGGGCACCTGCCCCTTGTTGATGAGGTGGGCGTTGCAGATGATCTCGCTCTCCGCCGACTGGCGGAAGATCTCGGTCAGCTCCACCACGGGCACCGCCCCGGAGGCGATGATGTCGGCCAGCACGTTGCCCGGGCCCACGGAGGGCAGCTGGTGCACGTCGCCCACCAGCACCACGGTGGCGCCCATGGGCACGGCCTTGAGCAGGTGGTAGAAGAGCAGGGTGTCCATCATGGAGGCCTCGTCCACCACCAGCAGGCCGCAGGCCAGCGGGTTGTCCTCGTTGCGGGCAAAGCCGTCCTCCTGCGGGCTGTATTCCAGCAGGCGGTGGATGGTGCGGGCCTCGCGGCCCGAGGTCTCGCTCATGCGCTTGGCGGCGCGGCCCGTGGGCGCGGCCAGCAGGATCTTGGCCTTGACCTCGGCGAACAGGCGGATGATGGCGTTGATGATGGTTGTCTTGCCCGTGCCGGGGCCGCCGGTGAGCACCATGACCTTGCTGCGCGCCGCGGTGCGCACGGCCTCCAGCTGTTCCGGGGCCAGGCTGATGGACAGGGACTCCGTGACCTTCTCCACCAGGGCGTCGGGCTCGGCAAAGCGCACGGCCTTGGGCGAGTGCAGCAGGCGGTGCAGATAAAAGGCCGTCTTGGATTCGTAATGATGGTAGCGGCGCAGGTAGACGGCCACTTCCGGCGTTTCCGCCTCGTCGCCGTCCTCGCGGAAGACAGCGGGCAGGCGCCCGGGCAGTTCGTCCAGGCTCTCGCGCACCACGCGTTCTTCCTGTTCCAGGGCCAGCACGGCCTGCCGGGCCAGATCACGGTCCACGGCCAGCTGCTGGCAGGCCTGGTCCAGCAGTTCCTCCTCGGGCAGGAAGACGTTGCCGTCGTCCGTGGCCTTTTGCAGCACATAGAGCAGCCCGGCCTGGATGCGCAGCGGATGGTCCTCGGCAAAGCCCAGCTTGCGGGCCGCGGCGTCGGCCGTCACGAAGCCGATGCCCCGGATGTCCATGGCCAGACGGTAGGGGTTCTCGCGCACCACGTTGAGGGCCTCGCCGCCGTAGGCGCGGTAGATGCGCACGGCATAGGCGGGCGTGATGCCGTGGGGCTGCAAAAAGAGCAGCAGATCGCGGATGCCCCGGTGCTCGGCCCAGCTTTCCTTGATCTTCTCGAAACTCTTCTTGCCCACGCCCTTGATCTTGAGCAGGCGTTCGGGCTCTTCGTCCAGCACGCGGATGGTGTCCGTGCCGAAGGCGGCCACGATGCGCCCGGCCATCTCCTCGCCCACGCCCTTGATGAGGCCCGAGGCCAGGTACAGGCGGATGCCTTCGCTGGTGGCGGGCAGCATCTCCTCGGCCATGTCGAAGGCCAGCTGGCGGCCGAAGCGCGCGTTATTGACCCAGCGGCCGCTGACCTGCAACTGGACGCCCACCTGCGGGTTGACCATGTGGCCCACGCAGGTCACGGGATCGCGGCTCACCGTACGGCTGGGCGCGCCCTTGACCTTGGCCTCCACGGGCAGGGCCCTGTCGGGCAGCAGGCGCAGCACGGTATAGCCGTTCTCTTCGTTGTGGAAGACCACACGTTCCAGCGTGCCGGTGAGTTCCACGGCATCGGGATCGCGCAGCAGGGGAAGATCGTCGGACATGGCGGACCAGATGAGCGGTTTTTGGGGGGATGGGGGAGTTCGAGGGGGAAGGGAGACCTTTTTACCGCAGGAAAAAGGGCCCCTTTCCCCCTCGCCAGACTTTCTTGAGACTTAGAACCAGTCCACGCCGTCGGGCACGGGCAGGACGGCCATGCGTTCCTGCAGCAGCAGGGCGTCGGCCAGCACCAGGGCGGTCATGGCCGTGAGCACGGGAACGATGCGCGGGATAGCCGCCAGGTCGTGACGGCCGCCGATGAGCACGCTGGCGGGCTGGTCGTGGACGTCGATGGTCCGCTGCTCCTGCGCGATGGAGGCGATGGGTTTGACGCCCACGCGCAGCACGATGTCCTGGCCGCTGGAGATGCCGCCCAGGATGCCGCCCGCATGGTTGCTGGCAAAGCGGCCGCCGGGCAGCATGGGGTCGTTGTTCTGCGAGCCGGTGAGGCGCGCGGCGGCAAAGCCTTCGCCCACTTCCACGGCCTTGACCGCGCCCACGCCCATGAGGGCATAGGCCAGCCGGGCGTCCAGCTTGTCGAAGCAGGGCTCGCCCAGACCGGCGGGCACGTTGCGGGCCACCACCTGCACTACGCCGCCCAGGGTGTCCCCGGCGGCACGGGCTGCGGCCACGCGCTCTTCCCAGAGCGGGACCACGCTGTCGGCGGCGGCGAAGAAGGGACGGCTCAGGGCCGCGTCCAGATCGCACGCGTCAGGGGGCACGGCGATGCCGCCCAGCTCCACGGCCCCGGCCACGATCCGGATGCCGCGCGTGGCCAGCAGCTTTTTGGCGATGGCCCCGGCCGCCACGCGGGCCACGGTCTCGCGCCCGGAGGAGCGGCCGCCGCCGCGATAGTCGCGGATGCCGTGGAACTTTTTGAAAAAGCCCCAGTCCGCGTGCCCGGGCCGGAAGACCTGGGCCAGGTTGCCGTAATCGCGGGAACGCTGGTCCTCGTTGGCGATGTGGAAGGCGATGGGCGTGCCGGTGGTCAGGCCCTGGAACACGCCGGAAAGGATGCGGACGGTATCGGATTCCTTGCGCTTGGTGGCCGTGGCGCCCTGTCCGGGCTTGCGCAGGTCAAGCTCGCGCTGCAGGTCTTCCTCGCTCAGGGGCAGACCTGCGGGGCAGCCGTCCAGAACGCCGCCCAGACCGGGCCCGTGGGATTCGCCGTATGAGGTGAGGCGCAGGATGCGCCCAAAGGAATTGCCTGCCATATCACGCCTCCGTACTGCGGGCCTTGATGCGGGGCAGGCCCAGGATGATGGCCAGGATGCCGGCCACGGCCAGCAGCATGCAGTACCAGTTGTTGATGGTGATCTCCAGCGGCGAGATCTTGGCCAGGGAACCGGCCAGCAGCAGCTGGGCGGCCCAGGGGATCAGGCCCTGGAAGACACAGGAAAAGATGTCCAGAAGGCTGGCGCTGCGGCGCGGATCGATGCCGTTCTTGAGGGCGATCTCGCGGGCCAGGCCGCCGGTGAGGATGATGGCCACGGTGTTGTTGGCCGTGCAGATGTCGGCCAGGCTGGCCAGCAGGGCGATGCAGGATTCCCCCACCCGCGAGGAGCCCTTGCCGCCGCTTTTCCCGGCCAGGCGACGGGCCAGGCCGTCCACACGGGCCAGCAGCCAGGCGATGCCGCCGTGGTAGCGGATGAGCTCGCCCAGACCGCCGATGAGCATGGACAGGACCATGATCTCGTTCATGCCGGTGAAGCCCTTGTAGATGTCCTGCCCCCAGCGGAGCAGACTGTAGGGCACGATCTGGCCGTCCGCGCCGGGGATGCCGCAGAACAGGCCCACCAGACCGCTGAGCAGAATGCCCGTGGCCAGGACAATGAAGGCATTGAGCCCGGTCAGGGCCAGCACCAGCACGGCGATGTAGGGCAGGACGCGGATCAGCTCGAAGTCGTGCAGGGTCACTTCGGTACCGCCCGAGGCCGAGAACCAGAGCAGGGCCACGGTGAGCAGGGCGGCGGGCAGGACGATGAGGAAGTTCATGCGGAACTTGTCGCCCATCTCGCAGCCCTGGGTGCGGGTGGCGGCGATGGTGGTGTCCGAGATCATGGACAGGTTGTCGCCGAACATGGCCCCGCCCAGCACCACGCCCATGAGCACGGGCACTTCGATGCTGGTCTGGGCGGCCACGCCCAGGGCGATGGGCGTGATGGCGGCCACGGTGCCCATGCTGGTGCCCATGGCCGTGGATACGAAGGCGCCGATGAGGAACAGGCCGGGCAGGATGAAGGCCGGCGGCACCAGCGAAAGGCCGAAGTTCACCGTGGCATTCACACTGCCGATGGCCGTGGCCGTGGCGGCAAAGCCGCCCGCCAGCAGGTAGATCATGCACATGGTGATGATGTTGATCTCGCCCACACCGGTGAGGAAGATGGTGATCTTTTTGGACAGGCGGGCCCGGCCCTGCATCAGGGCCAGGGCGATGGCGGGCAGGATGGCCACCGTGGCGGAGAGCTGGTAGAAGGCCATGTCCACACCGGCCAGGCTCAGGCTGACGCCCGTACCGATGAAGATGAGCAAAAAGAGCAGCAGGGGCAGGATGGCGGCAAAGGAAGCCGGCGCTTCCTGCTGTTCCTGCGGGGCCATGTAGGTTTGCGGGTTCATGATGCCTCGGCACGCGGAAAGGTGGATGGGATGGCGGCAGGCCCGCGGGCCCCGCCGGTCTTGCGGGTCAGTGGCTGTGCCGCGCGCCGGGCGCGGCGGCGGATGTCACGGCATCCGTAATCGCTCAATGTACTTAATACGCACAGGGCTTGCAAGTTGCAGGCCGGACGCGAGAGCGCCAAGGGGGAGGGCCGCCATCCCGGCAGGGACGGGCGTCCTGCGGCATGGCAGCGGGCCGAAGCGGGGCCGGTACGAGGCCTGACGCATCCCGGTCCGGCAGAGGGACCTGCGGGGCCGCAAGGGCCGGTTCCCGGTGGCGGCAAGATGCCGGGAGGGGCTTGCCCCCTCCTATGCGGTCATCGGGAGAATGCCCGAAAAGGGCCGCCCACGGGAGGACGGGAGGCCCGGCGGCGGATACAAAAAAGGCCGGGGAGACCCCGGCCTTCGTCAGGATATGTCGTGCGGGCTAGATCTTGGCGGCGGTGCGCAGGTCGGCCACGGCGTCGGTCTTTTCCCAGGTGAACTCGGGCAGCTCACGGCCGAAGTGGCCGTAGCAGGAGGTCTTGGAGTAGATGGGACGCTTGAGATCCAGACGCTTGGTGATGAAGTAGGGGCGCATGTCGAAGACTTCACGCACGGCCTTGGTCAGCACTTCGTCGGGGATCTCGCTGGTGCCCTGGGAGGAGACCAGCACGCTCACCGGATCGGCCACACCGATGCAGTAGGCGATCTGGACTTCGCACACGGGGGCCAGACCGGCGGCCACCACGTTCTTGGCGATGTAACGGCCCATGTAGGCGCCGGAACGGTCCACCTTGGAGGGGTCCTTGCCGGAGAAGGCGCCGCCGCCGTGATGGCCGCTGCCGCCGTAGGTGTCCTGGATGATCTTGCGGCCGGTGAGGCCGCAGTCGCCCATGGGGCCGCCCACCACGAAACGGCCGGTGGTGTTGATGAAGATCTCGCAGTCCTTTTCGTCGAAGTAGCCGGAGGGTTCCAGCACGGGACGGATCACGTGCTTCTTCACGGCTTCGATGATGTCGGCCTGGGAGGCGGAGGCGGCGTGCTGGGTGGAGACCACCACGTTGTTGATGCGCACGGGCTTGCCGTCCATGTATTCGAAGGAGACCTGGGTCTTGCCGTCAGGACGGAAGAAGGGCACGGTGCCGTCCTTGCGCACCTTGGTCAGCTGCTGGGAGAGCTGGTGGGCCCAGAAGATGGGGGCGGGCATGAGGGTGGGGGTCTCGTTGCAGGCAAAGCCGAACATCATGCCCTGGTCACCGGCGCCCTGGTCTTCGGGAGCGGCGCGCAGCACGCCCTGGGCGATGTCGGGGGACTGGTGGTCGATGGAGGAGATCACGGCGCAGGTGTCGGCGTCGAAGCCCATGTCGGAGCTGGTGTAGCCGATCTCGCGGATGGTCTCGCGCACCACGTGGGGCAGGTCGGCGTAGCCCGTGGTGGTGATCTCGCCGGCGATGACCGCCATGCCGGTGGTCACCAGGGTCTCGCAGGCCACGTGGGCGTTGGGGTCCTGGGCCAGCAGGGTGTCCAGGACGGCGTCGGAGATCTGGTCCGCCACCTTGTCGGGATGGCCTTCGGTCACGGACTCGGAGGTGAAGAAATATTTGCCCTTGGTTTGCATTGGTCTGTTCTCCATGGTTCAGTATGGCCCGCGGCCGTCGCCGGGCCGCAGGTCGCCTGCACCGCCCGTGCGGGCGGCCGGGCAGGCATGGGGAAGCCGGACCGGCGCATCGGCACCGGTCCGGCCCCTGCCGAAAAAAGATGATGGCCTGTCCGCTAGTCCCTGAGCAGGATATTGTCGATCAGGCGGGCCTTGCCCATGCGGATGGCACAGGCCATGAGGGCCGGGCCTTCCACGGTGTCCAGGGGCTCCATGGACACGGGGTCCACCACGCTGAGGTAATCCAGACGGCCCAGGGTCAGGTGGTCCGCCCAGGTGCAGAGGGCGGCCTCACGCAGGATCTTGGCGTGGGTCTGTCCCTTCTGGGCCATGTCGCGGGCCAGCTGCAGGCCGCGATGGATCCAAGGGGCCTGGCGGCGTTCTTCCTCGGTGAGGTAGTCGTTGCGGGAGGAGAGGGCCAGGCCGTCTTCCTCACGCACGATGGGACAGGTCTCGATGCGCACCGGCACGTTGAGGTCGCGCACCATGCGGCGCAGGATGGCCTGCTGCTGCCAGTCCTTCTGGCCGAAGACGGCCACGTCGGCCTGGGTGATCATGAACAGCTTCAGCACCACCGTGCAGACACCGCGAAAATGGGTGGGCCGGCTCAGGCCGCACATGATGCGGGAAAGGTCCGGCACCTCCACCCAGGTGGCGTGGTCTTCCGCGTACATGGACGCGGGCTCGGGGATGAAGATGGCGTCCGCGCCGTGGGCGGCGGCGATCTGCGTATCGCGCTCGATGTCGCGCGGATAGGCGGAAAGGTCTTCATTGGGGCCGAACTGGGTGGGGTTCACGAAAAGGCTGACCACAAGACGCTTGGCAAGGCCGCGGCCCTGGTCCATGAGCGCCTCGTGACCGGCATGGTAATAGCCCATGGTGGGCACAAGGGCGATGTCTTCGCCGGCCGCGTGCCAGGAGCGGCACTGGGCCGCCAGATCTTGGGGATTGGTGAATATCTGCATATCAAGGTATGGTGATATAGTTAGTGGGGATTCCCTTATACCTGCTGCGGCAGGCCTTGTAAAGCCGCAAAAGCCCCGCGGGCGGGCCGGGGAGAAAAAACTTCTGTCCTGTCCGGCGTTTCCGGTTGCCTTGCCCGGGGGGAACAGGCATAACAGCATGCGGAGGTTCGTATGCTCAAACCTTTTTTCCAGGGGAAACTGGATACGTTTTGCGCTATCTATGCCGTGCTCAACGCCCTGCGCCTGACCCACGGCATCCAGACGCTCAAGGCGCGCGACATCCTCAACGAGACCCTGCTTTCCCTGGCCGAGAAGCCCGGTGCCCTGCGGGCCGTGCTGGAGCAGGACACGGACTACATGCAGCTGGTGGACGACATGATCCAGGCCCGCCAGCAGCGCTACCCCCTGCTGGTGGAAAAGCCCTTTGCCGAAGGCGAGGCCGTTTCGCCCGATGCCCTGTGGGACGCCTGCCGCGAGTGGCTGGCCCCGGGCGAGGGCCGCTGCATCCTGTTCCGCTTTTTGCGGCACCTGACGCCCGAGACGCCGCCCATGAACCGGCACTGGACCTGCGCCGACCGCATGGACGGGGACCTGCTGCATCTTTTCGACTGCAGCCACGAAGACGAAGCCGTGACGCTGATCCCGCGCGGGAGCTTCGTGACCCGCAGCGCCGACGTGCAGCGGGAACGCCTGCTGGTCATCCAGCCGCACAGCCTGCGCTTCCTGGCCCTGCCGTGGCGCGTCCACGCCTTCTAGCCTGACATTTCTCCGTTCCGCCCCGTTCCTGCGGGGCGGTCCCGCACGGCGGCGACTCGCCGCCGGACATGGCCTATCCCGTTGCTTGCGCAACCATATCGCGCAATTTGTGATGACAAAAAAAACAGAGACGGATAGGCTATCTCCATGACTGTCCATTCCTTTTCTTCCGCAGCCGGAGCGGCCGCGCCCCTGACGCGCGCCCGTGTGTCCGGCTCTTTGCCGGTGTGGTCCCTGAGCCTGGGCTGTCCCAAGAACCGTGTGGATACCGAGCATCTGCTGGGCTCGCTGGGCATGCCCGTGCACAGCGTGGAACACATGGGCCGGGCACGTCTGGTCTTCATCAATACGTGCGGTTTCATCGAACCCGCCGTGCGCGAGTCCATCCGTTCCATCCTCGATGCCGTGGAGCGTCTGGGCCGCTGCAAGCGCCGCCCCCTGCTGGCCGTGGCCGGCTGTATGGTGGGGCGCTACGGCGTCAAGGATCTGGCCGCCGACCTGCCCGAGGTGGACCTGTGGCTGCCCACCGACGAGCTGGAAAACTGGCCCGCCATGGTGCGCGAGGCCCTGGGCCTGCCCGCCGCGCCCGCGGCGCCGGGCCGCCTGCTCTCCACGGGCCCGTCCTATGCCTGGCTCAAGGTGGGCGAGGGCTGCCGTCACAAGTGCGCCTTCTGCACCATCCCTTCCATCCGGGGCCCGCTGCGCTCCGTGCCTGCGGCCGACCTGCGCGAGGAGGCCCGCGGCCTGCTGGCCGGCGGGGTGCGCGAACTGGTCCTGGTGGCCCAGGACCTGACCTCGTGGGGCAGCGATTTCGACACGCCCCAAAGCCTGCCCCATCTGCTGGACGAGCTGCTGCCCCTGGACCGCCTGACCTGGCTGCGCCTGCTCTACCTCTATCCCAGCGGCGTCACGCCCGAACTGCTGCGCTACATGCGCGAGGCCGGGCCGCAGCTGCTGCCGTACTTCGACATCCCCTTGCAGCACGCCCACCCCGAAGTGCTGACCCGCATGGGCCGTCCCTTCGCCAATGATCCCCGCCGCGTGGTGGACCGCGTGCGCGAGGCCCTGCCCGAGGCCGCCCTGCGCACCACCTTCATCGTGGGCTATCCCGGCGAGACCGAGGAACATTTCCAGACCCTGTGCCGTTTCGTGGAAGAGACGCGCTTCCGCCACCTGGGCGTCTTCGCCTATCAGGCCGAGGAAGGCACGCCCGCGGCGGCCATGCCCGACCAGGTGCCCATGGAAGTGCGCGAGGAACGCCGCGCCACGCTCATGGAGATCCAGGCCGAGATCAGCGAACAGCAATTGCAGGAATCGGTGGGCCAGACCATGCCGGTGCTGGTGGATGCGCCGCATGACGAGTGGCCGGGCCTGCATGTGGGCCGTGTCTGGTTCCAGGCGCCCGAAGTGGACGGCATCACCTATGTGAGCGGCCTGGGCGTGGCCCCCGGCGCGCTGGTGCAGGGCGATATCGTGGAGAGCAGCACCTACGATCTGACCGCCCTGGCCTGATCCCTTTTTGATAGTGTTCGGCAGGGGCGCTTCGGCGCCCCTCCTGATGACGGCCCCCGGTCTCCGGGCCGGGGGATGACAACGCGTGTGCCGTAAGGCCGCGCCCAACTTTTGCAGCATGCATCTGGAGCAGCGCATGACTACCCCTTCGCAGACGGAAACGGCCCGCCCCCTGGACGGCGCCATGGAAAACATCCTGGACGACGGTCAACGCCCCGGCTGGTGGCGGCATTTTGTGGGCCACGAAGACACGGAATGCGTCATCCGGCCCATGCATCTGGCCTCGCTGCTGGACAGGGCCGCCCGGACGCACGGCAACCGTCTGGCCATCCGTTTCCAGAATTTCCAGATGACCTACAGCCGTCTGCACGAAGCGGCGGAACGCTTCGCCGAGGCCCTGCGCCTGCGCGGCGTCAAGCCCGGCCAGCGGGTGGCCGTCATGCTGCCCAACATCCCGCAGACCGTCATCGCCTTCTGGGGCATCATGAAGGCCGGGGCCGTGGCGGTGATGACCAATCCGCTCTACATGGAAAAGGAGCTGCTGCACCATTTCAATGATGCCGGGGCCGAAGTGCTGGTGACCCTGGACCTGCTCTGGGCCAAGCTGGAGCCCCTGCGTGACCGCCTGCCCCTGCGCCTTGCCGTGGTCACGACCATCTCGGACGGTCTGGCCTTCCCGCTCAACTGGCTGTACCGCATCAAGGCCCGCCGCCAGGGCCAGGTGCCGCAGGTGCCCTACGGGCAGGAAGTGCTGCGCTGGAAAGATTTCATCAAGGTCCGCGGCCGCTTCAGCGTGCCCACCGACGAGGATCCCGGTGACGCTCTGGCCCTGCTCCAGTACACGGGCGGCACCTCCGGCCAGCCCAAGGGCGCCATGCTGGGCCATGCCTGCATCTCGGCCCAGATGCAGCAGCTGCTGGCCATCCTCCATATGGACTGGGAAAACTGCAAGCCCATGTCCTTCCTGAGCATCATGCCCTTCTTCCACGTTTTCGGCCTGGTGGGCAACATCATCCTGCCCACGGCCCTGGCGGCCACCACCATCCCTGTGCCGCGCTACACGCCCGCCGACCTGTTGCGGACCATTGCCCGTTTTCGCCCCACTTTCTTCGTGGGCGCGCCTTCGGTCTACATGTCGCTCATGCAGCAGAAGGACATCAAGAAATACGACCTCACCTGTATCGAGATCTGCGTCTCCGGTTCGGCGCCGTTCCCCACCGAGGCCCTGCGCCGCTGGGTGAGCATGACCCACGCCAGCATCACCGAAGGCTTCGGCCTGACCGAAGCCTCGCCCTGCGTCACGGCCAACCCGCTGGACGGCCCGCAGAAGGAAGGCTCCATCGGCGTGGCCTTCCCGCACACCGAGATCCGCATCGTGGACATCAACGACAGCAGCCGTGTCCTGGGCCCCAACGAAGAGGGCGAGATGCTGGTGCGCGGCCCGCAGGTCATGCAGGGCTACTGGAACCGTCCCGAGGAGACGGCCGCCACCCTGACCGACGGCTGGCTGCATACCGGCGACATCGCCTACTACGACGAAGAGGGCTACTACTATATCGTGGACCGCAAGAAGGATCTGGTCATCGTGGGCGGTTACAATGTCTACCCCCGCGAAGTGGACGAGGTCCTGTACGAGCACCCCAAAGTGGCCGAGGCCGTGGCCGTGGGCGTCAAGCATCCCACCCGAGGCGAAGTGCTCAAGGCCTATGTGGTGCCCCGTCCCGGCGAGACCCTGACCACGGCCGAGCTGACGGCCCATTGCCGGACGCGTCTGGCCAACTACAAGGTGCCCAAGTTCTTCGAGTTCCGCGAGGAGCTGCCCAAGAGCCTCATCGGCAAGGTGCTGCGTCGCATCCTGCGTGACGAGGAGGCCGCGCGCGTGGCCCAGGGGCAGGGGGACGAGGACCGTCTGCTGCCCACGCCGGACCAGCCCGCCGCGGCGCCCACCCGTGCCCAGGCCCTGGGCCAGCAGGCGGGCGAGCTGCTGGACGAGGCCCGGGAAAAGATGGATTCCTTGCGCGGCCAGGCTGAAGAGATGATGGAGGAGGCCCGCCAGAAGGCCGGAGAGCTGCGCCGCCAGAGCGGTGAACTGCTGGACGAAGCTCGCGGCAAAGCCGGAGAGATGATGGAAGAAGCGCGCCAGAAAGCCGGTGAACTGCGTCGCCAGAGCGGCGAGATGGTGGACAAGGCGCGCGGCAAGGCGGGCGAACTGGGCCAGCAGGCCGGTGAGCTTTTGGAAGACGCCCGGGAAAAGATGGGGTCTTTGCGCGGCCAGGCCGGAGAGATGATGGAGGAAGCCCGCCAGAAAGCCGGTGAGCTGCGCCGCCAGAGCGGTGAAGTGGTGGACGGTGCCCGCCAGAAGGCCGGGGAACTGTTGCAGGAAGCCCGCGGCAAGGCCGGTGAGCTGGGCCAGCAAGCGGGCGAGCTGCTGGACAAGGCCCGCGGCAAGAGCGGTGACGACGAAAAGAAATAAGCAACACCATATCCGGAAGCGGCCCTGCGCCCCTGCGGGCGGGACCGGTCCGGCTTCCTGACGCTGAAAAAGCGAAAAGCCCTTCCTGCGTGGCAGGAAGGGCTTTTTTGCCCGCCAGGATGCGTTGGGGAAGGAACGTTACGAGGGACCCCTGCCGGTGTGCGGGGAGATCCCTCTCGAAAGACGCTAGATTTGCACGGACTGGCCGGGCAGCAGGTCGATGCAGGTACAGCCGGGAGCCACGCGGGCCAGTTCGGCCTTGAAGGCTTCGGTATCCTGGGCCAGCACCGGGAAGGTGCCCCAGTGCATGGGGATGACCTGCTTGCAGCCCAGCAGCTTGCAGGCCAGGGCCGCCTGGCGGGCGTCCATGGTGAAGACGCCGCCCATGGGCAGCAGGGCCACATCGATGGGGTAGAGGCGGCCCCACAGCTCCATGCCCGCGAAGATGCACGTATCGCCCGCATGGTAGATGTGCTTGCCGTCAGGAGTGCGGATGATGTAGCCGGCCGGGGAGCCCGACTCGCTGGAGTGATAGGCCTGGGTCATGGTGAACTCGAAGCCCGCGTGGGCCACGGTGCCGCCCATGTTGAAACCGATGTAGTTGAGCAGCTGGGCCGAGGGCACGCCGGCGGCTTCCAGCTTTTGGGCCGTGCCCACGATGGCGCCCAGCATGGCGCCGGTGTCCTTGCAGATGGCCACGGCATCGCCCACGTGGTCGGCATGGTCATGGGTGACCAGCACCACGTCCACAGGGCCGATGGTTGCGGCCGTGACGCCGGAAGCGGGCGTCAGGAAGGGGTCTACGACGACATGCTTGTCGTCACAGCTGATATTGAAGGCCGAATGGCCGTACCAGAGGATCTGGCTCATGATCGTTCTCCTTGTTGGGGGGCGCCCCGGAACGGGGGATAAAAGTATAGCTTGAAACTAGGAGATTGTCACGAAAAGAAGCGGCCCTGCCGTGGTGCCGGGCGGCGTCGCGTCCGGAAGAGGGCGTGCCCGTTTTCGGACACGGGGCGGCATGTGGCCCGGAGCGGGCAGGGGCAGGGCTTGACAGCGGCACGCCCTTTGCCTAGAAAGACACGTGTGCGCCCGTAGCTCAGTCGGATAGAGCGTTGGCCTCCGGAGCCAAAGGCCGTGCGTTCGAATCGCGCCGGGCGCGCCACAGATTTCAAGCCCTCACGAGGAAAGCCTCGCGAGGGCTTTTTTTGTGTCTGTGGTCCGCCTCTCAGGCCGGAGCAGGGTTCCGCCGCAGGCAGCACCACAGACCGACGAAAAACGGGGCATCCGCTCATGGCGGATGCCCCGTCCATTTCAGGAGGGCAGGGGGCAGCCCCGGTGCTGGCCGGTCGTTGGCCGCGACTAGCCCTGTCGGGTGTTGAACAGCACGTCGAGATCCTCGATGCGGAACTGCAGCGGTTCCCGGCCGTTGGGCAGCAGGAAGGAGGCTCTTACGTTGATACCGGAGGAGGCACGGGGGCCCAGGCCCTCATCGACCTTCTGGAAGCAGAACTCGATATTGACGTGGTACGAGCCGTCAGTGTGCCGGATGACCTCGATGGGCAGGCGGTTGGCAAGGGACTTGCCCTGGAGGGTGTTGATGCGGACGGCCTCGCCGGCGGTGACCGGGTCGGCCATGAGGAGCATCAGGATGTCGGCGCCGCTGGCCTGATGCAGCGGGCTGCAGACGCGTCCGGCCTCTTCGATGGAGGGGAACGTGGCGATGAGCGCGTCCAGCTCCCGTTCCAGCAGTTGCGGCTTCAGGCTAAGGCCCCCGCCGCCGAACCTGTGCCCGTTGATGGTGATGCCGCTCCGGGCGAAGTCCTTGATGAACTGGTCGGAGAAGCAGTTGCACTTGCGGATGAGTTCGGGAGAGGCCAGATCCTGTCTGGACAGGGCGGCGGCCCCGTTGCCCGGAGGGGTGGACCGGACGGTGGCATTGAGGCCGTCCTGCATCTTTTGCCGGGCGGCGGCCATGTCGAAGGTCTGGCCTTCGGGCGGGGTCAGGCCCAGGCCCTGGGGCACGAACCGGCGCGCCTCGGCCATGCGCATCTGGCCAAGACCGGGAGCCAGGTCGAGAAGGTCATAGAATTCCTCGCTTTCCGTAGCTTGGACCAGGGTATCCAGGACGTTCATGAGCAGAAGCTCATTGCGGGAACGCAGGCTCGCGTCGGCCTCCTGGGCAAGGTCGCGGCGCAGGGCATGCAGGGGGGAGCCCCCGCCCAGGGCGCGACGGGCCGCGTAGTCGGCGTCGATACGGGCATTGATGCGGGCGGCCAGCTCCGGCGGAACGGGCTGATTTTCCTTTTCGAGCTGCCGGACGAGCTTCCGTTCCTCCTTGCTCAGGGGCTCCAGATTGCCGAGGCCCAGCATCCTGCAGGCGGCGCGTGCCGTCAGGATACGGACCAGACCGGCTTCCGGCCCGCCATCGATGCCGGGACGCAGCGTGCCGTCCGACTGCGTGGTGGCGGCGTGCATGGTCTGGGCATAGGCATCGAAATCCCGCTTCAGTCCGGCGGGGGTGGCCCCGGACAGCGTCAGGGTGCGCAGGAACTGGCCCGTATCCAGGACGGCGTCGCATATGGCCTGCGCCATGGCCGCGTTCACGGGCTTGGAAGAGTGCAGGATCTCGTCCTGCAGGATGCGCTTGGCCTCCCGAGGCATGGCCTGGGCGTGTTCCACGGTATCCAGGGCCGCCACGAAATTGCTGATGACCTTGTCGGCCACCGTGGCGGCTTCCGCCAGTGTGGGCTGGTGTATGTTGTTGCTGTCGTACAGGCAGCGGGCGGTGAGCTTGTCATGGATGGTCTGGACCAGGGCGTCGCGGGTGGCGGGACTGATGTCGCCAGCAAGGCCCTTGGTCCGCATGGCGGCGCCCAGACGGGCCATGAAGCCGCTGGGGCCTTCGCCGCTGACCTGCTCCGCCATGGCCGTGATGCCGGCCTTGGCTTCCTGCAGTGTCTTCATGCGGATGCTCTCGCCAAGGGTATCCAGGCCTTCGGCCGGTGTCAGCGAATGGTCGGCGCGCCGGGCCCTGGCTTCCAGATCGCGCAGGGCGGTTTCCCGATAGCCTTGGAGCTGTTCCGCCGTGGCCGGAGGCAGGCCGAAGCGCTGCCGCCGCGCGGCCATCTGCGTTTCCAGATCCGAGGGCGAGCCGTCGGCATGGGGGGCGCAGAGCTTCTGGAACTGGTCCCGGACATTGAGGAGTCGGGTCTCCAGACGGGCCTGGTCTTCCGTCGTCTTGAGGCGGATGACGTCCTGCAGCACCCGGGCCGCATCACGCCCGCTCAGGGGGCGACCGGCGGCCAGCCTGCTTTCCAGGCTCTTCCGGGCGATGGCTGCGAAGCGGTCGCCCAGATCGTCGGTCTGCCGGATGGTGTTGATGATCCCGGTCATGACGTCGCGGTTGGCCTGGGCGGCCGTGTCGCTGTGGCGCGAGCGTATCCAGCTGGCGATGCGGCCCCCCAGCGAGGAGGTGGTGGGGACGGTATGGCCCTGGCGATCTATCCCCAGATGTTCCTTGCCGAACGCGCCCAGCCGCTGGGCGATGATGTTCAGGTCATTGATCTTCATGGCGAATCCTTTATGGCAGCAGCGTTCAGATCCTCAGCATGCCGTCGTTCCAGCCCGTTTCCGTGGCGGCCTGGGGCGTGGCGGCCTGTTCCCGCAGTTGCGCGATGGAAGCGCGCAGCGATTCCACCGTATCCACATGACGGCCCATCTGGCGGTCGAGGATGGTCTCGTCCAGATGTTCCAGCGGCAGGCGGCGGGTATAGGTCACGGCGTCGAGCAGGGGCTCGATGCCCAGCACACCGCCGTCCGTGCCTTTGAAAAAGCTGTCCAGTTCCAGCAGCAGGCCGTAGAGCGCCAGCTTGTCGGCATCACTTTCCGGCAGTCCGCACACCCGGCTGTACAGGTACAGGGCATCGTCGTTTTCGGCGCATTCGAGGGTGACGGTCACGTCATCGAACTGGAGCGTGCAAACGCCGTTCTCGGTCTCGAGGCCGTCCATGCCGATGATGGCACCAAATTTTGCAATGATATTGGCAGTGGGATGCATACGCTCTCCTTTTTGTTATGGGTATAGCAAAAGGTAGACCAGGAGGCTCGCCCCTGTCCATGCATGGCGCCTGGAGCGGGCGGGGACAGGAGGAGAGCGCGGAGGATGCGGAACGGCGGGAATAAAAAAAGCGCCCTGCATGTGCAGGGCGCCTTCGCGTGATTATGGCGGAGCGGAAGGGACTCGAACCCTCGGCCTCCGGCGTGACAGGCCGGCGTTATAACCGTCTTAACTACCGCTCCGTAGTGGTGGACAGTACAGGACTTGAACCTGTGACCCCCGCCGTGTGAAGGCGGTGCTCTACCAACTGAGCTAACTGTCCGTCGTTGTCCTCTCGAACAAGAGTGTTTGTACGGGAAACGCCTCTCGGGGTCAAGAAAAAAATCGAAAAATGTGAAAAAAGTTTTGTTTCGATCATAATTATCTGGAATAAAAGGATAAAAAATTGATATTCGTTCCTGATAAATGGTCTTGCAGTCCCGGGGGGCCGGTGTTAGGTAGAAAAACACTTCAGTTCAGGGTGGAAAAGATGATGTTTTCCCGTTTCCGGCAGGGTCGCAGGCCCACCGGCAAAAAAGATCGTGATGCGCGTTTCCCCTCGCGCATGGGCATGGGGCTGCTGCTGGCGGCCCTGCTGTTGTTGCCGGGCTGTGCCCAGGCCGTCCCGGACAGCGGCACGCCGTTGCGTGTCTCCACGCCCCGGGCGCTCTCCGGCCCTCTGGAGCCTGCTCCCCTCTCGGCGCTGGTGCTGAATGATGCCAGTGTCCGCCAGTGCCGGGTCTATGATGGTGTGCGCATCATCGCGCAACCCATGCAGGAGAACCTTTGCGCCCTGAGCTTCGATGACGGCCCTTCGGCCAATACGCCGCAGATCCTCGACATCCTGGCCGCGCACAACATCCCGGCCACCTTTTTCGTGCTGGGGCGGAACGCCGAGCACCGGCCCGACCTCGTGCAGCGCATCCATGACGAAGGCCACGAGATCGGCATCCATACCTATTCCCATCCCAATCTGCGCCACCTCAACCTGGCGGCCCAGAGCGAGCAGATCGGCAGGGTGCAGCGCTTTTTGCGCTCCCTGGGCATCGAGGCCCGCTTCCTGCGCCCGCCGTACGGTTCGTTCAACGACGTCACCCTGAAGGCCGCCGAGCAGATGGACCTCAAGGTCGTGCTCTGGTCGCTGGACAGCGAGGACTGGCGGGGCGTGCGCGAAGATTACGCCGCCCTGGTCAATACGCGGGGCCAGCGCTACATCAACAATGACCTGCGCGGCATCTTTCTTTTCCACGATACGGTGCACGGCACGCTGGAGAACCTGCCGCGCATCATCGCGCAGTTGCAGGCCGGGGGCTGCCAGCGTTTCGTGACGGTCAGCGATTTTCTGGACGGCAGCCTGGACCCCGAACCGCCGTTGCTCATGGCCCGCCGCACCCGGCATCCGTTGCCTGACGGTCGCGAGCTCATGCCGCCGGAGAGCTTTCCCGACGTGCAGCTGGCCGGACAGGAGAAGGGCCGCAGCGGTTTCGATGCCGCCCAGCGTGCCTCTTCCACAAAGGATACCAGCCTGATCTGGGCCGCGGGCAGCACCCCGGTGCCCATGGCCCGCAGCAGCAGCCCCCGCTGGGGCAAGGCCGCGGAACAGGCCCGCGAGCAGCAGGCCCGGCGTCTTGAGCGCCTGGAACAGGAACGGCAGGCCGCAACGGCCCAGGCACAGCAGCCGTCAGGGCCCGTCCATGCCGTGCGCGGCACCGTGACGCCCCAGCGCGATTTCGGCACCAGCGCCGGTGAGGTCTATCCCGGCAGCCGTCCCGTGAGCTCCGTCGAGGATCTGGCCCCGGCCACCTCCGTGCAGCAGTAAGAAAGAGATGAGGGGAGACCCTTTATAAGTCCCTCTCTTCTTCCGGCGTATTTTATCACGCAAGCAAACAGCCCCCGCATGATGTCATGCGGGGGCTGTTGCGTTCGGGAAAAGGTCTGTGACCCCGATCCCTAGGACAGGCGGGTCTTGAAGTCTTCGTAGCCGAAGCGGCGCACCAGACGGAAGCGGGCCGTAGCGGCCGGGTCGGCGGCGTCGAGGTCGGCAGCCAGGCTGCCGATGGACGGCAGGCGCAGGCCGTTGAAGGTGGTGGTCTTGACCATGCTGTAGATGGCCATGTCGGTGAAGATCAGGCGGTCACCGGCCTTGAGGGGCGCGGCGAAGCTGTATTCGCCAATGACGTCCCCGGCCAGACAGGACTTGCCCGCCAGGCGGCAGGTCCAGGGCTTTTCGCCGTTCTCGCCCGCCAGGCGCAGTTCGCCGTCTTCCGGGGCCAGCAGGTTGGGGCGGTAGGGCATCTCCAGCACGTCGGGCATGTGGCAGGAGGCAGAAGTGTCCAGGATGGCGATGGGCATGTCGGCCTGCACCACGTCCAGCACCGTGGCCACCAGCCAGCCTGCATTGAGGGCCACGGCCTCGCCGGGCTCCAGATAGATCTGCGCGCCGTAGTTCTGCTGCATGCGCGTGATGCAGCGGCAGAGGCGATCCAGATCATAGCCTTCGCGGGTGATGTGATGGCCGCCGCCGAAATTGATCCACTTGCACTGGGTCAGCTGCTTGCCGAAACGGGCCTCCACGGCGTCCAGGGTGCGTTCCAGCGCGTCGGAGCCCTGTTCGCACAGGGTATGGAAATGCAGGCCGGAGATGCCTTCCGGCAGCGTTTCGGGCAGCTGGTGCGGCCGGATGCCCAGGCGGGAGCCCGGGGAGCAGGGATTGTAGATGGCCACGGCGCCTTCGGAATGTTCGGGATTGATGCGCAGGCCGCAGCTGATCTCGCGGCCGTTGTCCCGGCACCAAGCCTGGACCTTGGGACCGAAGCGTTCCCACTGGGCCAGGGAGTTGAAGACCAGGTGATCCACCAGCGGCAGCAGCTCGTCCAGTTCTTCTTCCGTCCAGCCCGCGGCAAAGGCGTGCACTTCGCCGCCGAATTCTTCGCGGCCCAGGCGGGCCTCATCCACGGAGCTGGCGCAGGTGCCCCACAGGGGGCCGTGGCCTTTGGCGCGGGAGAGCAGGGAAAAGCTGTCCCAGGCGGCAAAGCCCTTGAGGGCCAGCAGGATCTTGGCGCCGGTGCGCTGCTGCACGCTGTCCAGGATGGCCGCATTGGCCGCCAGACGGGCTTCGTCCAGCACGAAGCAGGGCGAGGGGACGGTACGGGGATCCAGCAGGGGCAGGAGATGCTTCATGTTTTGGTCTTTTGCAGGGGTTGGGGTGAAGAAAGGGCTGCCGTCCGGGGCCTGGCCGCAGGGGCGGCGGACAGTTTCCCGGGCCGGAGCGCAACGGGGGAAGGAGCCCGCGGGCCCCTTCCCCCTGAAACGGCGTTGCTGGCGCGAAAGGGACTAGTCCTTCACTTCCACGCACTGCCACGGCAGGCCGTAGGCGTTGAGGTCGGCCATGAAGGGGTCGGGGTCGAACTGTTCCATGTTCCACACACCGGGCTTGAGCCACTGGCCGGAGACCATCATCTTGGCACCGATCATGGCGGGCACGCCGGTGGTGTAGGAGATGGCCTGGGAGCCCACTTCGGCGTAGCAGGCTTCATGGTCGCAGATGTTGTAGATGTAGACGGTCTTTTCCTTGCCGTCCTTGATGCCGCGCATGACGTTGCCGATGCAGGTCTTGCCCTTGGTCAGCGGGCCCAGGGAGGCGGGGTCGGGCAGCAGGGCGCGCAGGAACTGGATGGGCACGATGTCCTGGCCCTGGAAGCGCACGGGGTCGATGCGGGTCATGCCCACATTGCCCAGCACCTTGAGGTGGTTCAGGTAGTTTTCCGAGAAGGTCATCCAGAAGCGGGCGCGCTTGAGGCCCTTGAGGTTCTGCACCAGGGATTCCAGTTCCTCGTGGTACATGAGGAAGCACTTCTTGGGGCCGATGCCGTCGGGGAAGTCGTAGGTCATGGACCAGGACAGGGGATCGGTCTCCACCCATTCGCCGCGTTCCCAGTAACGGCCGCGGGCGGTCACTTCGCGGATGTTGATCTCGGGGTTGAAGTTGGTGGCGAAGGGCTGGCCGTGGTCACCGGCGTTGCAGTCGATGATGTCCAGCACGTGTACTTCGTCCAGCTCGTGCTTCATGACCCAGGCCGAGAAGACGTTGGTGACGCCGGGGTCGAAACCGGAGCCCAGCAGGGCGGTGAGGCCGGCCTGCTTGAAGCGCTCCTGATAGGCCCACTGCCATTTGTATTCGAACTTGGCGGTATCCAGGGGCTCGTAGTTGGCCGTATCCAGATAGTGCACGCCGCATTCCAGGCAGGCGTCCATGATGTGCAGGTCCTGATAGGGCAGGGCGATGTTCAGCACGGTGTGGGGCTTCACCTGACGGATGAGGGCGCAGAGCTCGGGCACGTTGTCGGCATCCACCTGGGCGGTGGCGATGTCGACGCCCAGACGGGCCTTGACCGAGCGGGCGATCTCGTCACACCGGGAAAGCGTACGGCTGGCAAGGGTGATCTTGCCGAAGGCCCCTTCTTTGGCCAACTGGGCGCACTTGTGCGCCACCACGCTTCCCACGCCACCGGCGCCGATGATCAGAATATCCGCCATGACTTCTCCTTTTGAATCCGTTTTGTCCGTGATTGATGAAATGCGGCCCGCCAGAACAGGCGGTCATCCCCTCCATAGCCCACAGAGGCAGGAAGGTAAAGGGCAGGCCTGCCATGCCCGCTGCGGGAGGCCCGGCGGGAGCATGGAGAGCAAAGGCCGGCGGGGGATGGGGCCGTGTGCCGTTGTGCGCTGGTGCGGCGCGGCCTGCTGCGGGCCGTTCCAGGATGCCTGTGTTTTGTGACGATTTGTCGACAGTATGCGGAGGGCAGGGGGATATGCCGCAGGCCCGGCAAGGGGCGTGACGGACGGAAGGAAGGATGGCGGACCTGCGGGGCAGGCGGATGGGGAAGAGACGGCGGGCAAAAGGGCCGCCAAAAGAAACGGGCATGCCACAGGGGCATGCCCGCAGGGGATCAGTTGAATTCCCGCAATGTCAACCGCTGGTTGTCGTCCGCGATCTTTTGCAGGGCGTTCCCGACGGCTTTGACATCAAAGGCCATGGCCTTGGCGGCGGCCTCGGAATCATGCGCCTTCAAGGCAGCGACGATATGGTCGTGCGCCTCGATGACAGCCGCCGAGAAAACCTCGTCAGGCTGGAGGGCCTGCTTCGCCTTGCGCAGGAGGTATTCCACAAAGTCCGAGATCAGGATCAGGATGGGATTGCCGCCGATGCAGGCGATCTTGGCATGGAACGAGATCTCGATCTCGCGCAATGCCGAAGACTTCTTTTTGGCGATCTCCTTCTTGGCCCTGTTCTGCAGTTCTTCGAGTTCCGCGATCTGTTCTTCGGTGATGCACTGTGCCGCACGGTAGGCGAAGTGCGGCTCGATGATCTCGCGTACTTCCGTCAGGTGGGCCAGGGTCAGGTCCTTGCTGTGCAGGAAGTTGATGAGGCCCATGTGGGCCGTCTCTTCATTGACTTCGGCCACAAAGGCACCGCCGCCGATGCCGGCCCTGATCTCCAGCAGGCCCTGCATCTCCAGGACGCGCAGGGCTTCCCGCAAGGTCTGGCGGCTGACGTTGAGGTTTTCTGTCAGTTCCTGTTCCGAGGGCAGCTTGCTGCCCCGGGCAAGTGCTCCGGACAATATCTGCTCCCGGATGCGATAGACGATTTCCTGTGGAACTTTGCGCTTTCGTACAGGGCTATCCAGATTCCGCAGCATATATTCTCCTTACGATTGGCAGAACAGCCAGCTCAGGGGCATTGATCGATGTCCCGGCCCGCAGTGCTTTGCCGGGCCGTTGCCGCAGGTGTCGGCCACGATCGGAGAAGCCGGCGGCAATGGCGGGAGAAGGGACAGCAATGGACCGGAAACGTTATGGAAAGTCTTTTTCCGGCCCTTTCCCATGACGCCTTGACATGTTTATATTATGATATTTTATTATTTTTTGTTAGTCAATAATTTAAAATCCCTCACGTATGTTTATTATATAACATATTGATATAGAAAGATATTATTTGCATGCCGGCAAGCATGCATCCCTAGGGCCTTCCCGCACCCTTCCATAAAGCCTGAAAGCCGGCATTCAAGGGACCGGCTTTCAGGGCTGTTTGATCATGAATAAAAGAGAACTATATCACTAGGTTGTTCCCTAGGCATGCTTGTTCTGCAGGCCAGGCAGCATGCCGTCCCAGGTGTCGACGTGGGCAGTGGTCTCCTCGTTGAACCAGGTGGAAGTGACGTTCTTGCTTTCCGTATAGAAGCGCACGCCGTCCGTCCCCATCACATGCAGGTCGCCGAAGAAGCTCTGCTTGTGGCCGGTGAAGCCGAAGGAGCAGACCGGCACCGGGATGCCCACGTTGATGCCCACCATACCGCCGTGCGTCTGCTTGGCGAATTCCCGCGCGTACCGGCCGCTGGAGGTATAGATGACGGAACCGTTGGCGAAGGGGTTGGCGTTCATGACTTCCAGGCCTTCCTCGAAGCTCTTGACGCGCTTGACGCACAGGACGGGGCCGAAGATCTCCCGTGTCCCGACTTCCATGTCGGGGGTCACATGGTCGAGGATGGTAGGCCCGACGAAGAAGCCCTTCTCATAGCCGGGCACGGAGATGTCGCGGCCGTCGAGGACCAGCGAGGCCCCTTCCGACAGGCCCTTCTCGATCCAGTCGATGACGCTTTTCCGGTGCCTGGCCGTGACCAGGGGGCCCAGCTTGGAGGTCTTTTCCCAGGCGGGGCCGAGGGTCAGTTCCTGGGCCTTGCTGGCCAGGAGCTGCACGAAGGTGTCGGCGATGCGTTCTTCCACCACGATGACCGGGAGCGCCATGCAGCGTTCACCGGCGCAACCGCAGAAGGCGTTGATGATGCCGGCGGCGCTGCGGTTCATCTGGCAGTCGGCCATGACCAGGGCATGGTTCTTGGCTTCGCCCAGGGCCTGCACCCGCTTGCCGGCCTTGGCGGCCTCCGCGTACACCTGGCGGCCGATGGTGCTCGAACCGACGAAGCTGACGCCCACGATGTCGGGATGGTTGATGAGGTGGCTGACATCGGAGGCATTGCAGGTGACGACATTGAGCACACCGTCGGGCAGGCCGGCCTCCTGCCACAGTTCCGTCATGCGGAGGGCCGACTGCGGGGCGGAGCTGGCCGCTTTGAGCACGAAGGTGTTGCCCGCCGCGACGCACAGGGGGATCATCCAGCCGTGCGGGATCATGGTGGGGAAGTTCCAGGGCACGAGGCCCAGGAAGACCCCCATGGGTTCCCGGTAGAGGATGGTGTCGTAGCCGGACGAAACGTTCATGAGGCTTTCGCCCTTCATGAGCTGCGGCATGCCGCAGGCGAATTCGATGACTTCCCTGGCCTTCAGCACATCGCCCATGGATTCGTTCCAGGTCTTGCCCTCTTCGATGCAGAGCAGGCGCACCAGTTCGTCCAGGTGCTCGTCGATGAGCTGCTTCATCTTGAACAGCACCTGCACCCGCTTGTAGACGGGGGTGTCCGCCCACTTCCTGTAGGCCTTCTTGGCCGCGGCCACGGCGCTGTCGAGTTCCTCGATGCTGGAGGCCGGGACCTGGGCGATGATCTCACCCGTGGAGGGGTTGTAGGCATCGCGGTACACGCTGGTGGTGGAGGGCACCCATCTGCCGTCGATGAAATTGTGGAGACGGCGGAGTTCACCCAGGCCCTTGGGGTCCGCGCCCTGCTGGAGAACGGAGTAGAATCTGTTTTCGGCGTTTTGGGACATGATCGTCTCTCCTTGGGTTCGGTGTGGAAGGATAGGGATTATATCATAATAACATATTATTATAATATATATCTTGAAGTGGTCGGGGACCCGGCCCTCACGGGCCGGGACTGTCAGATGCTCTCCTGTTCCGTCCGGGCGATGATGTCATCCTGCATGTCGGACGAAAGATCCACGAAGTAGGCGCTGTAACCGGCTACGCGGACGATGAGGTTCTTGTACTTTTCGGGCTCGGCCTTGGCATGCAGCAGGGTCTCGCGGTTGATGACGTTGAACTGCACGTGCCAGAGCTTGAGGTCCACGAAGGTCCTGAAAAGGGAGACCAGACGCTGCGTGCCCGCATCCCCCTCCACCACCTTGGGGGTGAACTTCATGTTGAGCATGCGTGCCGCCCGGCGGCAGGCCCCCATGTTCTTGCTGGCGGCGTTGGAGAGGAAGACCCCCGTGGGCCCCTGATGGTCCGCGCCCGGCGAAGGGGAGGTCCCGTCGGAGAGGGGCGTCCAGGCCAGGCGCCCGTTGGCCGAGGCCGCCACCACACGCCCGAAGGGCACATGGGCCGTCACAGGCACATAGCGGACGTCGACAGGCATCTCCAGGGCCGGGGAATGGGCCTCGCAATAGTCCAGGGCGGCCTTTTCCATGGCCTTGCCGATGGCGTCCGCGTAGGCGTCGTTGTTGCCGTAGCAGGGGGAGTTCTGCAGGAGCATCCGGGTGGATTCGCACCCCTGGAAGTTGTTCTTCAAGGCTTCCAGCAGTTCGCCCATGCTGATGGTGCGGTCCTCGTAGACCCGCTTCTTCACGGCGGACAGGGAGTCGATGACCGTGCCGAAGCCGATGAAGTCCACGAAGCCCAGTTCGAGCCCGCCGGGGATGTGTTCGGTATGCAGGTCCATGCCGTTTTGCATGCACAGCCGGTGCAGGGCGGAGCCCATGGGCTGGGCGAAGCAGCGGGGACGCAGCTTGTTGATGACATACTGGGCGGCAAAGGCCGTGCGCAGGCTGAAGCGCAGCTGTTCCAGAAAGGCTTCGAAGAACTGCGGCCAGGTCTGCATGGCGAAGGGATCACCGGTATCGGGGCCGATGCGCTGTTCGCCGGTCTTGAGCATCCTGCCGCGGAAAAAGACCATCTCCAGGCAGGCTGCCAGGTTGATGCGGCCACAGCTGGACGTGAGGGTGTCCCTGTTGGGCATCCTGACCTCGGTGCAGCCCGATGCCGCGTAATCGAGGGCCTCGTCCATGCGCGCGCCCTTGGCGATGAGCAGGGGGACGATCTCCTCGTCATTGAGGAGCTTGGGGTGCCCCGTGCCGTATTTCACCGTGGTGGCCACATCCCAGAGGAAGCTTTCCGGGCTCCTGCTGTGCAGTCGGGCCGCCAGATCGGGATAATGCAGGGGGAATTCCCGCTTGGATCGCAGGATGAGGTGGCTCAGGTCATTGGTGGCGTCCTCGCCGTCCACGGTCTGGCCGCCGATGGTCACGGCTTCCCAGTGGGCATAGCCCTGGGTGAAGGCGTTCCCCTGGGGCATGATGTACATCTCCACGAACTGGGCCATGCCCGCCCACAGGCATTCCAGCAGTTCCACGGCCCTGTCGGGCGTGATGGCGCCCCGGTCGAGGTCGGCCTTGTACAGGGGCCAGAGATACTGGTCCATGCGCCCGTTGGAGATGGTCGTGCCCGTGCGCTGCTCAAGACGGGAGAAGAGCTGGACGAACCACTGGCACTGGACCGCTTCGTGGAAGGTACGGGCGGGATAGGCGGGAACGCGCCGGCATGTTTCCGCGATGAGGGCCAGCTCCTGCTTGCGCTGGGGATCCGTTGCTTCGGCGGCCATCTTTTCGGCCAGGTCGGCATGGCGGGCGGCCCAGAGCATGATGGCGTCACAGACGATGGTGATGGCTTCGTAGAACGGACGCAGCTCGTTGGTGTGCCGGGGGTTGTCGGGATCCAGAGCGGCCAGTTTGTCTTCCGCTTCCTTGCGGATGTCCACGAAACCGCGCCGGATGGCACAGCCGTAGTCATGCACCCATTGCAGGGACGAGCGGAACGAGGAGGACTCGTTGACGATATAGCGGGGGGCGATGCCCGTCTCGTCAGCGAACAGGACGTCATGGACTTCCTTGGGAAGGGCCTTGTTGAACTGTTCGTGGTAGGTCTTCCCCGACCAGTAGGGGGCGATCTCCTTGATGGCGATCTCCAGATCCCGGGGAGGGATCCCCGCCTGGGAGGTCTCGCGGGAGGCAAGGTCCCCCAGGGCGGAGGCGTAAAAGTCCCCTTCGATCTCGGGATACATGATGCTGTAGCGCGGCGACCTGCCGATGCGGCCGGCCAGGAGCTGGTGGTCGTCGATGTGGACCTCGATATGCTCCGCCACATGGTACAGGGCCTTGGCCCAGCGCCAGACCAGGGGCTTGCCTTCCGTCAGCTTCATGGACTGGGTGAAGTAGAGGGCCCGCTGACTGTCGAGCATGGGCACGGCATCGGCGAAGGAATCGAGGATGGCCGCGATGCGCGGATGCTGCTGGTGGAAGCGCGCGCGACTTTCGGGATCGAGCACGGCCTGTTCATGCGGAGAAAGGATCTCCTGGCCGCAACAGCTGTAATGACCCGTAGACATGATGTTCTCCTATTGCGGAAGGTCCGCGTTCCGGCGCTGGACGACTTCACGGATGCCGCGCCAGATGGTGAGCAGGATGGCGATGATGCCGGAGATCATGAAGAACGCGGCAAACGGACGGGAGAAGAAGATGGTCCAGTCATAGGTGGAAAGCTGCATGGACTTGGCCAGAGCCGATTCTCCCAGCGAGCCCAGGATGCTGCCCAGCACGATGCTCGCGGGCGAGTAGCCGCGGCGGCGCAGGAAAAAGCCCGCGATGCCGGCAGCCAGCATGATGACCACGTCGAAGGTGGAGTTGCGCAGGGCATAGGCACCGATGGTGGCCAGCACGAACACGATGGGCATGAGATAGTTGTTGGGGATGCGCAGCAGGTTGACCACGATGCGCATGGTCACATAGCCCAGGAAAAGGATGCAGCAGTTGGCCAGGAGCATGGACGTGAAGACCGACCAGACCATGCCTTCCTGTTCGACCATGATCAGCGGTCCGGGCTCAAGGCCGTGCAGCATGAACACGCTGAGCATCAGGGCCGTGGTGGAGCCGCCAGGCAGGCCCAGGGCCAGCATGGGGATCATGGCACCGCCGGTGGCCGCGTTGTTGCCGGTCTCGGAGGCCACCACACCGCTGATCTCGCCCTTGCCGAAATTCTCGGGGTTCTTGGACCAGCGGCGCGCTTCGCTGTAGCTCAGGAAGGCCGCCAGCGTCGCGCCCAGGCCGGGCAGCAGGCCGCAGAAGAAGCCCACGAACGAGGAGCGCAACACGTTGAAGCGCTGCTTCCAGAACAGGGAAAGACTGGGGAACTCGATCTGCACCTTGGGGACTTCAGGCTTGAAGCAGACGGACTTGCCCGCGTTGGAAAGGACCTCGGTGATGGAGAAGAAGCCCAGCAGCAGCGGGATGAAGCTGATGCCGGAGGAAAGGCCCACGACACCGAAGGTGTAGCGGGAGATGCCGCCCACGGGGTCCTGGCCCACGGTGGAGAGCAGCAGGCCGATGAACAGGGAGATCCATCCCTTGAGCGTGCTGGAGGCCCCCACGGTGGCGGCCACGGCACAACCGCAGAAGATGACGGCGAACATTTCCGGCGGACCGAAGGAGCGGATGGCCCAGCGGGCGATGGCATCCGTGCCGAGCATCATCCCCACACAGGAGAGGATGCCGCCGATGGCGGAACAGCTGACCGCCGTACCGATGGCCAGGCCGGCCTTGCCCTTCTTGGTCAGGGGGTAGCCGTCAAAGGCCGTGGGGGCGTTCTCCGCCGCACCGGGGATGTTGAAAAGGATGGCCATGACGGCGCCGCCGAACGTACCCGAGCAGTACATGACGCCGTAGATCATCAGGGCCTGTGACGTATCAAGATAGGCGGTGAAGGGCAGGATGATGGCACCAAGAGTGACGACGCTGATGCCCGGAACGGCACCGAAGAAGAGACCGCCAAAAAGTGCCGCCAAAAAATACATTATATTTATGGGGTTGGAGAACAGCCCCTGTATCCCCTGGATGATGAGATCCATACTGAGCTCCTTTAATACAGCAAATTAACTATTTCAGAGTTTATAGTGTAGAATAACGGGATCGTACCCACAGGGAACGGTACGAACAGAAACTTGGTAAAGACAACGATGATGACACAGGCGACGGCAAGACATCTTAAAAGGACCTTCAGGAAGGACTTCATATGGATGATATAGGTGTACAGGGGAAGGAAGATGATCGTCGCAGAATAAAATCCTACATAGGGAAGCAGGATGACATAAAAAATGGGGAGTATGAAAACGCGAGCAAGAGTCTGAAGGTTGGTTCCGCCCTCTTCTTCTATGGAGCTGTCACCGTAAAAGAGCGTATGGACGAATATGATGACCGTGCAAAGGATCAGACCAAGGGACAGGATGGCAGGCCAGAGGTTGGCGCCGTAGCGGTACAGGGCGATCTCGTCGTCAAAGGTGAACGTCAGTAAGAACGCTGCTATGCCGACAGCAAGGAGCACTGAAAATTCTATGACAGAATCCCTATTGATATGCATGGTATCCTCCTCGATGGCGCGATGACCCTCGGGTGGCCATCGCGCCATCCACAATCACTTATTCGTAGCCAAGCTCCTTGTACATTCTCTTGTATGTTTCGATCATGCTGTTGAGCAGCTTGATGCATTCGTCAAAGTCCCTGTACTTCATGTCGGCAGGATACTTGTCGCTGATGTACTTCTGGAATTCGGGGCTTTCATAGGCCTGCTTGAACACGGCCAGCAGATAGTCCTGCTTGTCCTTGGACATCTTGGGATTCATGTAGAAGCCGCGCACCTTGTACAGGTTGCAAACGCTGGGATCCAGTTCCTTGATGCAGGGGATGTCCTTGAATTCCGCGGGGCGGGTATCGGAGAAGGAGACGATGGGCTTCATGTCGTTGGACTTGATGTAGGCCGCCACGTCGCCGGGCTGTTCCAGCAGGGCGTCCACATGGCCGCCCACGAGGGAGCTGTAGCGCTCGCTGGGCTTGTCGAAACTGATCTGGCGGAACTTGACGCCCGCGGCCTTTTCCAGCTGGACGGCCTGGACTTCTTCCAGGTTGCCGCGCTGGGCGATGTTGCCCAGGGTGACCTTGCCGGGGTTGGCCTTGGCGTAGGCGACGAAGCTTTCCCAGTCATGGAAGCGGGGATCGTTGGGACGGATGTAGATCTGGCTGTAGACGATCATGCCGATGGCGATGGGCACATAATCCTTGGTGGGGTCCTGCTTGAGCAGGCCGCTGACCAGGTGGGTCACGCCGTCGTCATTGTATTGCAGGAGGGTATAGCCGTCGGGAGGGGCGATCCAGAAGTCGTTGAAGCCGAGGGTCGCGTTGCCGCCGGGCTTGTTGACCACGAGGACCGGGACCTTCATGATCTTGCTGACCTGCTGCAGCATGGCCCGGGCCATCTGGTCAGCCCCGCCACCAGCCCCGAAGGGGACGATGAAGGTCACGGGCCGTCGGGGATAATCCTTGGGTTTTTCTATGGCCTGTACGGAGACAGCACCAAGAAGCAGTGTGCATAAAAGGGCACAGAGGAAGCGGGGGAGATGAAGACGTTGCAGCATGGGGACCTCCTATGGGTTGATGCTCCTGCTATGAGCATTCTTCTTCGTGACCTTTGTTTTTATATAAAATCCGTCAGAAAAAAATGTCAATAAAATATTATAATATTTTATTATTTTTTAATATAACATGCTGTTTTTATTATTGAAAATGTCATGACTGCATGGTGATTGACTCAAAAGAGCAAAACGGAGGGAGGAGACCGGACTTACAGGGGAAGGACGGGATGGTATGGCGCCCCATGGGGGCCGGAAGAAGGGAAGGAGGGCGGAAACAGCCTGCCGTTCCCCAAGGGCGGCGGGCGCATCGTGGTGGCGTGTTCTCCGGCGGGGAGCGTCAGGAAGGAAGGTGGGGACGGGACAGGGGGAGCGGGCCCCTTGCGCCGCAGCCGGAGACCGGAAGGCGGGAGCCTTGCGGCATCGGCGGCAGCCCTGCGGGCCCGTTCCCCAGAGATCGGATGCCGTTAATGCGTGTGGTCCAGCACGGGCACGCTGTCGCCCAGTTTCTTGCGGATGGCGGCGAGCATGGTCTCGTGGTGCGGGCAGGGGAAGCTGATGGGGTTGCCCTTGCAGATGCAGGAGGCCAGGGCCACGGCCTCGGCGCCGCGATCCACCAGCATCTTGGCGCGGGCCACGGCCCGCTTGCCGGGACAGCCGCCGCAGGAGACGAAGCCGATGACCTCGCAGGGGCCCAGTTCCTCGAATGCGCCCTTGCCCTGGGCGGCAAAGGAAAAGTCCGTGGTGCCGGGGCAGATGTCCTCGGTCTGCATGCAGCGGATGATGCCGATCTTCTTCATGGGAGCCTCCTTGGTTTGCTTATTGGGCCTGGGGCGTCTCCTCGCTGTCTTCGGGGATGACGAAGCCCAGCAGGTCGTCACGCACGATGGCGTCCAGTTCCGCCCGGTCATGGGCCGGGGTCTCGGTGAACAGGAAGCCGAAGTGGGAATAGCGGTCGTAGAAGCCGCGGCGCAGGTGCAGGACCTTGTGGAAGCGGGCGCAGAGGGCGTCGTAGTCGAAGCGTCGCACCGGCGGGCAGGCGGCGGGCTTGTTGAGCACGATGAGGGTGTAGAGCTTGTCCTCGTGGCCGGGCAGGATGCTGCCCCAGTCCGGGCGCCGGTCGTCCAGATAGCAGCCGTAGGTGGGAAAGCCCCAGGCGAAGAGGCTGATATCCGTGCAGCACCAGCCCGCGAAGCGCAGCGGATTGAACTCGATGGGCACCATATGGCCGTCGGCGTCGCGGCGCAGTTCCACATGCACGGGATAATCGCGCAGGCCCAGACGCTCGTTGAGCTGGTCGAACCAGTCTTCCAGCGGTCCGGCCATGCGGCGGATGATGTCCGCGCTGGTGTAGTACAGGCGGTCGCTCACGTCTTCGGAAGAGGCGAAATCGTGCTGGAGGATGTTGCAGATGACGGCCTTGCCGCGGCTGTCGAAGTAGACGTCCACGGCGTATTCCGTGCCCTGGATGAGGGACTCCAGCAGCCACACCTGGTTGTCCAGTACGGCGGCGGGATATTCCTTGCGCCAGCGCACGGCGCTGGCCGCGATGTCGTCACGGGCGGCGCGCCACTGCTGGGCATTCTCGATGCTGTAGACGCCCAGGCTGAAGAAGCCCACGGCGGGCTTGAGCACGCAGGGGCCGGGCAGGCTGTCGAAATGGGTCTCCATGACGTCCCGCAGGGTCAGCTCGCGGAAATGGAAATCCGGAAAGAGCGGGGCCAGGCGCTGGCGGAACAGCAGCTTGTTCTTGAGCAGTTCGGTGGCGCGCACCAGCCCGGCATTGCCCGAACGGCTGTAGAGCCAGTCCAGGGCGTTTTCCGAATTGCTGTACAGGCGCTGCCCCCGGCAGCACAGGCGCCCGAAATCGCGGCTGGAGACGAGGTTGAGGTGCAGCCCGTAATCCAGCCCGGCCTGCCGGGCAGCGGGCGTATCCAGGACGGGTTCCTGCCGGTCGGCGGCAAAGGTGGCCAGCTCCGGCGAGACATATGGATCTTCCAGAATGATCATGGGCCCCTCGTGCAGCATGGCTGCGTAAAAAGCGCAGGGCCGGGATGGTCCCTGACCCTGCGCGGTATGGTTGCTGGAGAAGCTCCCGGGACCCGTCCTCCACAAGGACATGGCCCGGCAGTGCGGGAGATGTCTCACGATGGCGCGGTCTTTCCCGCGAAGCCGGTCGCCACCTTTTTGATAACGCGCGCTGGGGAAGGAGGGGCGTTTGGGGAGAGGGGTCCCCCTCCCCCCAACGGTCCATATCTTCTAGTCCAGCACGCGGAAGTACACGGCAGGCTGGCGCAGCATGCCGGTATCCAGGGTGCGCTGCAGGGCGGTGCTCATGGCTTCCTCGGTGGTCTCATGGGTCATGAAGACCAGCGGCACGCCCTTGCCTTCGTCGGTACGCTGGATGACCTGGGCCATGCTCACGCCCTGGTCGGCCATGCAGCCGGCCAGATCGCGCAGCACGCCGGGCTCGTCCTCCACCATGACGCGCACGTAGTAGCGCGAACGCCATTCCGCGGGCGGCACGATGCTGGCGCGGGGCAGGTCGTCACAGGCGTAGCCGGTGTTGTGCGGGTTCTCGTCACGGGCCACGGCCATGAGGTCGGCCAGCACGGCACCGGCGGTGGGCAGGTCGCCCGCGCCGCGGCCGTGGAAGAAGAGCGAGCCGCAGGCATTGCCGCTGACGCGCACGGCGTTGTACACGCCGCCCACGCGGGCCAGCAGCACGGTATAGGGCACCAGGGCCGGGAACACGCCCGCCTCCAGCCGCACCTTGCCGTCGTCCTGGCCGGGCTCGCGGCGTTCGCGCACCTGGGCGATGAGCTTGATGCGGTAGCCGAACTCGCGGGCCAGGGCGATGTCCAGGCTGGACATGCCGCGGATGCCGCGCACGGGCATGGCCGTGTAGGGGTAGTTGACCCCGTAGGCCAGGCGGATGAGCAGGGTCAGCTTGTGGGCCGCATCGTGACCGTCGATGTCCAGGGTGGGATCGGCTTCGGCATAGCCCAGCTGCTGGGCCTGTTTGAGGGCCACATCGAAGTCCAGACCGTTGGAGGTCATCTCGGACAGGATGTAGTTGCTGGTGCCGTTGAGGATGCCCATCAGGGACGAGATGCGGTTGCCGGCCAGGCTGGTGCGCAGGGCCTCCACCACGGGCACGGCGCCGGCAACACTGGCCTCATAGCGCAGGATGCGGCCCTTGCTGGCGGCCTTCTGGAACAGGGCGAGCCCTTCCTCGGCCAGCAGGGCCTTGTTGGCGGTGACGATGTGCTTGCCGGCGTCCAGGGCGCGGTCGATGATGGCGCGCGGGGCGTCGATGCCGCCCATGAGCTCCACCAGCACGTCGATCTCGGGATCGTTGATCAGCTCGTCAGGATCGGTGGTCAGGTCGGCTCCGGGAGGCAGGGGCACGGTGCGCGCCTTCTGGGCATTGCGCACCAGCACCTTCTTGACCTGGATGTCCCGGCCCGTACGCTGACGGATGATGCCGGCGTTCTCTTCCAGCAGGCGGGCAAGACCGCCGCCCACGGTGCCGAACCCGGCCAGACCCACTACCAGAGGCTTGTTGCTTTCGGCCATAGTGTCCCCTAATCGCTGGAGCCGCTGAGCAGGCGGCGGATGTTGCGCACGGCCTGACGGGTGCGGTGGTCGTTCTCGATGAGGGCGAAGCGCACGTACTCGTCACCGTAGGCACCAAAGCCCAGGCCCGGCGAGACGGCCACCTGCGCTTCGGTGAGCAGCAGTTTGGAGAATTCCACGGAACCCATCTTGCGGAACTCTTCGGGGATGCGGGCCCAGACGAACATGGTCGCCTTGGGCGCGGGCACTTCCCAGCCGATGCGGTTGAGGCCGTCGATGAGCCAGTCGCGGCGCTGGCGGTAGATGTCGCAGATCTTGGTGACTTCTTCGTCGCCGCTGCGCATGCCCACGGTGGCCGCGATCTGGATGGGCTGGAAGATGCCGTAGTCCAGGTAGCTCTTGATGCGGCTCAGGGCGTGGATGAGCTTGGGGTTGCCCAGGCAGAAGCCCACGCGCCAGCCGGGCATGGAGTAGCTCTTGGACATGGTGTAGAATTCCACGCCCACGTCTTTGGCGCCCTTGGCCTGCAGGAAGCTGGGGGCCTTGTAGCCGTCGAAGACCAGGTCGGCATAGGCCAGGTCATGGATGACCCAGATGTTGTTCTCCTTGGCGAATTCCACGACCTTTTCGAAGAAGGCCAGGTCGGTCACTTCCGTGGTGGGGTTGTGGGGGTAGCACAGGAAAAGCAGCTTGGGACGGGGCCAGGCCTGCTTGGTGGCGGCGGTCAGGTCCTCGAAGAAGTCACGGCCGGGCCCGATGGGCACGCTGCGCACGTCGGCGCCGGCGATGATGGGCGCATATTTGTGGATGGGATAGGTGGGGTCGGGAGCCAGCACCACGTCACCGGGCGAGAGCATGGCCAGCGAAAGGTGGGCGAGACCTTCCTTGGAACCCATGGTCACGATGGCTTCGGTGTTGGGGTCCAGATCCACGTCATACAGGCGCTTGTAGCGTTCGCACACGGCGTCGCGCAGATGGGGGATGCCGCGGGAGAGCGAATAGCGATGATTCACCGGCTTCTGTGCGGCTTCCACCAGCTTGTCCACGATGTGCGGCGGGGTGGGAATGTCGGGATTTCCCATGCTGAAGTCAACGATATCGATATTCTGGCGACGCAGCTTCATTTTGAGGTCGCCTACCACCGCGAAAACGTAGGGGGGCAGGCGCTGGATGCGCGAGAACTCTTCCATGGGGACGCTTCTCCTGCTGAAGTTCAAAAACTTTAGCCAGATTAGCCAGTGCTTTCGGCATTTGTAAAGCACTTTGCCAAGATAAGGGCTTTGCGCTACCGTGGTCGGTATTGGACAGGCTACGCCATCTCACGGACCCTTTATCGCCCTTCAACCATCGAGGACCGCATGGAACACCATATCCGTTTCGACGCTGACGCCATGACCCTGTATCTGCTGGACCAGCGCGCCCTGCCCGGGCGCGAGGACTACCTGCCCATCCGCACCCTGGACGAGACCATCCGGGCCCTGCAGGTGATGGTGGTGCGCGGCGCTCCGGCCATCGGCGTCACGGCCGGTTTCGGCTGCGTGCTGGCCCTGGAGGAACTGCGCCGCGGCCTGCCCGCCGGTGCCGACTGGCGCACGGCCTATGACCGGGCCCTGGTGCGTCTGGAGGCGGCCCGGCCCACGGCCGTGAACCTGCGCTGGGGCGTGGAGCGCATGCGGGCCCTGTGGCAGGCCCATGCCGGTCTGGAGATGGAAGAGCTCATCCCCGTGCTGCTGGCCGAGGCCGAGACCATGCGCCGCGAGGACGTGGAGATCTGCCGCGAGATCGGCCGCCACGGCGCGTCCTGCATCAACGACGGCGACACCGTCCTCACCCACTGCAATGCCGGGGCCCTGGCCACGGCCGGTTACGGCACGGCCCTGGGCGTCATCCGCGGCGCTCTGGAAGCGGGCAAGAAGGTGCGGGTCATCGCCGACGAGACGCGGCCCTTCCTGCAGGGCGCGCGCCTGACCGCCTGGGAACTGCAGCAGGACGGCATCGACGTGCGCGTGGCCTGCGACAATGCCTGCGCCCTGCTGATGCAGAAGGGCCTGGTGCAGTGCGTGGTGGTGGGTGCCGACCGCATCGCGGCCAACGGTGACGCCGCCAACAAGATCGGCACCTTCGGCGTGGCCCTGCTGGCCAAACATTTCGGCATCCCCTTCTATGTGGCGGCGCCCCTGTCCACCATCGACCCGCGCACGCCCGACGGCGCGCACATCCCCATCGAGGAACGTCCCGACCGGGAAGTGACCCATGTGGGCGAGACCCGCATCGTCCCCGAAGGGGTGCCGGTCTTCAATTTTGCCTTCGACGTGACGCCCGCTGACTGCATCACGGGCATCATCACGGAAAAGGGCGTCCTGCGCGCGCCCTACGGCCCGGCCATCGCCGCGGCCCTCAAAGACTGAGCCTGCACGGACGGCACCAGCCGTCCGTTTTTTCTTCCCCTGTCCGGAAAGGAGCGCCCATGAAAGAACTGACCTTGCTGGCCGACAGCAGAGCGCCGCTGGCCTTCCATCTGGAGACGTCCGCCGCCGTGGCCCACTGGAACCTGCGGGACGTGCCCGGCGACCATATCTCGCTGCCTGCCCTGTGCGATGCCCGGCTGACGGAGATCCGGCGCGAGCACGCCGCATGGGCCTGCCGGACGGGCCTCAGGCCCGTGGAGGGGGCTCTGCTGCACGAGCATTTCCAGGCCGGGGAAAAGCTGTCCATGTGGTGGTGTTCGCTGCTCTATGAGCGCCATCCCAAGATGACGCCCCTGCTCTACGAGATCTACAAGCTGCGCACTCTGGAGCATCTGCTGGATGAGGGCGGCTTCACGGCCCTGCGCCTGGTGGGCGGCGACGACCGGCTGTGCGAGACCCTGCTGGCGCTCTGCCAGGCCACGGGGCGGCAGTTCGCGGACTACCACGATCCCAAATGCCGTGACGGGCGCCGCCGCAGCCGCCTGCGCCGCATCTACGAGGCCTGCCCCTCCCTGCTGCGCGCGGCCGGGCGCTTCATCCACTGGTGGTTCCGGGTGCGCCTGTCCCTCCGGCCCAGGGGCGGGGCCCTGCCCGCCCTGCCGCCCGCGCATGTGACCACGGGCACCATCGCCACCTATTTCCCCAATGTGGACATGGAAGCCGCGGCGGCGGGCCGCTTCCGCTCCCGTTACTGGGAGGGCCTGCACGACGCCCTGTGCGCGGCGGCGGCCAGGACGCCCGTGCGCTGGCTGTTCATCCGCTTTCCTTCGCCACAGATGGATCTGGGCGACTGCATCAGGATGCGGGACCGCCTGCGCGCCGCACGGCAGGACGGCGTGAGCTTCCACTATCTGGAGGAGTTCCTCACGACCGCCGACCTGCGGGCCGCCTGGAAGCGCTATCTGCGTCTGGCCTGGACCAGCCGCCGTCTGGAGGCATCCATGCGCGAGCTTTGCCGCTTCGAGGGCTCCCGCCTGAACTTCTGGGCCTATATGGCCGATGACTGGGCCGAGACCTTCCGGGGCTGGCGCTGTCTGGAGCGTTGCCTGCAGCAGCGCGGCATCGACAACTATGTGAAGGCCGCCGGGCCCCAGCGCTGGTTCACCTTCCCTCTGGAGAACTGCCCCTGGGAACGCATGCTGACCCATGCCGCCCACACCACGCCCGGCGCGGGCGGGCCTGTGTACGGGGCGCAGCATTCCACCATCCGGCCCACGGACTTCCGCTATTTCGACGATCCGGCCACCTTCACGGACAGCGCCTGCGCGGCCTTCCAGCCCGACCGCATCTGCGCCAACGGACAGGGGGCCCTGCGGCAGTGGCAGGCCGCGGGTGTGCCGCAGGAGCGCCTGGAGCTGGTGGAGGCCTTGCGCTACATGTATCTCGTCGATGCCCGCAAGTCCGCCGTGCCGCCGCAGGAAGACCGGCCGCACCACCGCCTGCTGGTGGTGACCGGCTTTTTTGCCGACGAGACCGCCGACCATGTGCGCCTGCTGGCCCGGGCCGTGCACGCGGGCCTGCTGGACGGCTGGGAGATCGTGGTCAAGCCGCATCCGTATCTTTCCGTGGAGGCCGACCTGCGTCACGAGCTGGGGGCCCAGGCCGGGCGCCTGCGTTTTGCCGACGGCCCCATCGCCACCCATCTGGTGCCCGGCACCGTGGTCTGGTCGTCGGCTTCCACTACCGTGGTCCTGGAAGCGGCCCTCAAAAAGCTGCCCGTCATGGTCATGCTGCCGTCGGACGGCTTCGACCTCTGCCCTTTGCAGGACGTCCCCGGCCTGCTGCGCACCGGCAGTCTGGACGATGTGAAGCGGGCCCTGGCCCAGGCCGCGCCGCCCGCCCTACCGGACGATTATCTGGAATTGCAGCCCGAGCTGCCCCGCTGGCGGGCCTTGCTGGAATTGTAGCCGGCGGACGGGCCTTGTGCCCAAGGGGCTTTCCCCTGCGCCGCGGAGGTCGCCCGGTGCCTGCCGGACAGGCGCAGGGCGGCCTTTTATTTCGGGGCCCGTCATACGGCCGGCAGATGGGGTGCCTGAAAACACGGGGGCTGCGTCTTGCCTGCGGCCGGGGCGTGTGCCTCATGCCGGCCTTTCGGCCTGCCGGATGCCTGCGCCCCGGGGCGGCCGCCCTGCGGGGGCTTGAAAAAACAGGCTCCGCTGGGTAGCGTCAAAAGAGCGGCTGCCCCCGGGAAGGACGCGCCGCGGAGCAGGCCCCGCAGGGGGCGTGCGGGAGGAGGTCATGGTGTTCAGCGAACGGGTCAGGAATTACGGCTCGCGCGGCAAGGGCGTGAGCGCACGTGACAACCATATCATCAAGGGCATGAAGGCCCTGCACCTGCTGGCGGCCCAGGCTTGGGCGGGCGGCGCCTTTTCCATGCAGGCCCTTGGTTTCCTCAAACTGGGCATGGACGATCCGGCGACCGTGAAGCTGGTGGAATACTGCCGCTATATCGTGGATTCCTGGGTGGTCATGCCCGGGCTCATCGGCTGTGTGCTCACCGGCCTGTTCTATTCCATCTTCACCTCGCTGGGCTTCTTCAAATTCGCCTGGGTCACGTTCAAGTGGATCATCAGTTTTTGCGCCGGATTCTGGGGCACCTTCTTCTGGCTGCCCGTGGGTGACCGCTGCATCGAATGGCTCACGCCCATGGGGCTGGACTGGCCCCTGCGTTTCGTGCGCTCCTGCATCCTGCCGGAAGAGCTCTGGGCCAGCCTGGTCCAGGTGGCCATCATCTTCGCCATGGCCCTGATCTCCATCTACCGCCCGCTGACCTGGAAGCTGTACGGCGATCCCATCGTGCCGCCCACGTCGTAGGAGAGATATTTTCGAGGGCAGCCCCGTTGACTGACGCAGAAAGGGGGCCTTTCTGCCGATTCCCGGCCTTTCCCTCATGCATTCCATCAGGTGAGGGGGGACAGGAAAGAGCTGATAAAAGAACAAGGGACGCTCCCGTACGGGGAACGTCCCTTTTGTTTTGCTCTTTCTTCTGGGAAGTACCCGGAGACAGGAGCCCGGCGGTCAGGCGTGATGCTTTGGGAGCTTGTTTTGTGCCTTTTGGGGTGGGCGAGGTGGGGAAAGGAAGTGTGCCCGTGGAGCATCAGGGAGTCCGCGACCGTGATCTGTTTTACCGGCAGCCACGGAGGCGGGATGCCGCCCCCGGCGGGGATAAAATGAAGAGGGAAGTCCCTCCTGCCATCTCTGGAGGGGCTTCCCTGAAAATAGCATCGTGGGGGGCTTTTTCGGCGACGGTGCACCGGGGAGCGGGCTTTTGCCCATGTCCATGCCCGTCAGCACAAAAAGCAGGGCATCGCCGGCCAAGGGAAAGCCCTTCTCAGGCTTCTTGCCTCAGGCCTCGAAGACCAGGCTTTCGAACCAGAAGAGCAGGGCCTGCGGATCGCGCCAGCTGCCGGCGGGCAGGCCGGCCTTGCGGCAAAGGTGTTCCAGATATTGTCCCAGATCCCAGCCTTGTTCCACGGGCACCTGCGGCAGGAAGACCCCCTGGCGCATACCCAGGCGCAGCAGCAGGCCGTGGCGGCCGATGACGATCCGCGCCGGGTCGGGGCAGGGGCTCAGGGGGCCCAGCACGGAGATGTGCAGGCTGCAATGCGGCCATTCCGCCGTATCCAGGGCAGGGAAGCGGGGATCCTCGAAGGCGGCGGCACGGGCCATGCGCCAGACGTTCTGCCAGAGCGGCTCCCGGCCCACCATATTGCCGATGCAGCCCCGCAGGTCGCCATCCTTGTTCAGGGTCACGAAGGAGCCCAGCGACTGGGCCAATGTCCCGTCGGCCAGTGCGGACGGTAAGGGCGGCGGGCTGGCCTCCCGGCCCTCGAGGGCCGTGGTGATGCTTTCCCGTGCCAGCTGGGAGAGCCATTGCCGTTCTTCGTCATTGAGGGAAAAGGCGACGCCCATGACAGACCTCCGTAACGGGCGCGCAGGAAGCTGCGCTGTCCCGGTGGGCTCGCGGCCGCCGGATGCTCACCCGGGGAGCGGTGAGGGGCGGCAGGTCGCGGCAGTATGTCTTCAGTGTAGGCGGGGCAGGCGGAGGATTCAAGCCGGAGGGGCAGGATGCGGGCAAAAGAGGCGTGCCCGGCGGCCACGGGGACCAGAGCCGGGGGACCGGCGCCTTCATCATGCGCGAGCCCGCTGTTTTTGTCTTTTCGGCGTGAGCGTCCGGTGCCTGTGGCCCTGCCGGGCAGAGGACCGGGGAAGGAGACGCTGCGGAGAGCGCCCTGCCGGATACGGCGCGGACAGGGGAGGCCCCTTCCCTGCGAAAACGGAAATGCCGCGATGGCTCGCGGCATTTCTGTGGGGTAAGGCAGGGCACATGCTCCTGAACGGTATTTGGCGGCATACCGTATGATATCTCGTCCGTCGCGGTCCCGACTGCGTGGGGTGCGGACTGTTGCCGGTGCGGGAGGCACGACCGCCCGGCAGTTAATCTTCGCCCTCGGTGTGGGCCTGCTTACCGGCGCCCTTGAGGCCGTACATGGTGGTGGAGCCGGAAGACCAGAATTCCAGCACTTCTTCGTTCACCAGCTTGGTGAGGATCTTCTTCACTTCGCGGGGGCCCTTGTCGGGGAACAGCTCCGTGAAGTCCTTGAAATAGAATTTGGACTTGGAAGCGGACTTGCCCTTCAGGAATTCGACGATGATGTCTTTTTCATCAGCCATGTTTTTTCTCCTGGCCCCGGCGACGCTGCGGAGCGCCGCCGGGGCGTTTTCAAGACCGGCCTAGAACTTGAACTGGGTGCTCTGACGCCAGGTGTAGTAAGCCGGATCGCGGAAGT
>OLFZ01000071.1_pt1 | contig 113546 bp, 115 predicted proteins | sample 1604861 | NCBI WGS metagenome assembly OLFZ01 (sample SAMEA3888895, study PRJEB22519) | human gut metagenome | biome: human gut; feature: human-associated habitat; material: faeces | place: Denmark | collected 2011 | reverse complement strand
CCTTCATGATTGACAGTTTTTTTATTTCACTGTCTCTCATAAAGGGAGCATATCACCAAGCAGTCGCCAGGGGCAAATTTTTTTATTCAGCTTTCAAGATCGCAGCTGCAAAACGGGCAGTGGGTATCTTTCAGGTGCTTATATGATATATGCCGATGGCATTTGGGGCATCGGAACCATATCAGGCGGATAACTACGCCTATAACGAGCACCGCACTGGCCACAGCCAGCATGGCAACTGCATTGCCGCCGCGATTCATGATATATGCAGCGGCAATATAGCACGCCAGAGCTATACCGAAAACGACCTTTGTAAGCGTTTTTGTGAATTTATAGCTCATGACCGCCTCAGAAATCAAGCATTACCTTGACTACCGGCTCGGGGCGTTTATCGGCCATCTCCATAGCCTGCTTGAACTCCTCGATCGGGTAGCGATGCGTGACCATGCGCTCAAGACCGGAAATGCGGCCTCTTGCTATCTCATCGCAGATCAGCTCGAATTCCTCGTACTTGTACATGTTGTACGCTTTGAAGCTCAGCTCGTGCTGCTGATGTATGCGATACGGGAAGCCGACGCCGTCGAGCATCAGCGCATGCTGATGTACGGTTCCGCCGCGGCGGACAATGCGGCACGCCTGCTCAAGCACAGCTTCATTTCCGAAGCCGAGGAAAACCATGTCCACGCCAACACCGTCGGTAAGCTCCGAAATAACTTCCTCAAGATCCTGCTTGCTGCTGTCAACAACATTTTTGCAGCCGAACTCGCGGGCCATTTTGAGGTTTATCTCGGACACATCCGCCGCTACGATGAGCTTCGGGCCGTAAAGCTGAGCGCCGATAAGGTCGCCCAGGCCGATCGGGCCGCAGCCGATGATCGCCACGGTGCTCTCCGGCGTGATGTTTGCACGGCGCACGGCATAGATGCCGTTTGCTATCGGCTCTATGAGCGCACCCTCTTCATAGCTTACATTGTCGGCAAGCTTGACGACGGTTTTTTCGGGCACGACGATGTATTCGCCCATGGATCCCGTCCACTCGCCGTTATCCAGCTCGGGAACTTTGTAAGACGCGCCAAGCACTCTCTTTGAGGTACACAGATTATACATTCCGTGCTTGCAGTAGTAGCACTCGCCGCAGCCGTACTGGGGTTCGCCGGTGACTCTGTCGCCGGGTTTGAATTTCGTCACGCCCTTGCCCACCTGGACCACGTCTCCGGCAAACTCATGACCGGAAAGGACCGGGGGGATACGGAACGGGTGCATTCCATGCAAGGCGTGAACCTCGGAACCGCATATACCGCATTTGCGGATGCGGATCTTCACATCTTTATCATATCTGATTTGCGGCTCCGGCATATCGCTGCGGAATTCCGCAACGCCCAATTCCGGAAAATAACCAGCTCTCATGGTATATGCCTCCTATAAATTATTTCACCATCAGGCTCGGCAGGATCGTTGATATCTGTGGAATATAAGTGACAAGCAGAAGAACGATAAGCACGGCGATTACGAACGGCCAGATCTTCTTGACCATGTCGGTGAGCGTTATTCCGGCAACACCGCAGCCGGTGAACAGGTTAACGCCGACAGGAGGCGTAATGAGGCCGAGTGCGAGGTTGACGGTCATTACCGCGCCGAGATGCACAGCGTCGATACCGAGGGTCTTTGCTATCGGGAAGAGTATCGGGCAGAGAATATAGAGTGCGGAGTTTGCATCGATAAAGCAGCCTGCGATAATGAGAATGATGTTGACCATCAGCAGGAAGATGTACTTATTTCCGTGAGCGATAGAGATAAGGCTCTGGCTTGCGTCACTTGCAAGGCCGGTAAAGGTAAGAACCTTGCCGAATACGGCTGCGCATCCGATGATAAGCATGACAACGGCAGTCTGCGAAACGGACTGGCGCAGGATAACGACGATCTCTTTAAAGCGCAGGGTCTTGTAGATGAACATGCCGACTATAAGTCCGTAAATCGCCGAAACCGCAGCGGCTTCGGTCGGGGTGAAAATACCGCCGTATATACCGCCGAGGATGATGACAGGCATAAGTATGCCCCACACGGCGTCGCCAAAAGCTTTCCAGCGCTCTTTGCCGCTTGCTTTCGGCTGACGAACCAAATTGCAGCCTCTGGAGCTGATAACCATGGTGAAGTAAATTGCAACGCCAATGAGTATGCCGGGGATGATACCTGCCATGAACAGGTCGCCGACCGAGGTTCCGGTTACGGAGCCGTAGACAACAAAGGTGATCGACGGTGGGATAACGATACCTATTGCGCCTGCCGTACTCATGAGCGCGGCGCTTGTATCCTTTTCATAGCCGGATTTACTCATTGCTGGGATAAGTATTCCGCCGAGAGCCGCAACGGTAGCCGGGCCGGAGCCGGAAATTGCCGCAAAGAAGCACGCAACGATGACGCAGACCATTGCGGTGCCGTGCTTTGTGTGTCCGACAAGGGAGTTAAAGAAGTTTATAAGACGCACGGATATGCCGCTGACATCCATGATGTTGCCGGCGAGAATGAAGAACGGGATCGCCAGCAGAACATAGGTATTGGTGGAAGAATAGAGGTTCGCCGCTATAGTGGACATCATAGCCGGCTTGACTGCCATCGTAGTTATGATGCTCGACACGCCCAACGACATTGCTATGGGCACATTCAGGAAAAGAAGGGCGAAGAATATTCCAAATAAGAGTACAGCACTCATCCGTTATTGCCCTCCTTGCTTGTGTCTTTAAAATCACGGCCCTGCACAAGGTAGACGCCCCACTGGATAAAGCGGATGCACAGCACGGCCAGTCCTATCGGGAGCCAAATTCCGAAAAGCCATTCAGGCCACTGCATGCCCTGCGTAAGCACGTTGTTCTGATATTCCTTGATAACCATAAGGACACCGTAGTATACGGATATCCCACAGAAGAAAACGCCGCACAGGCAGCTGAAAAGTCCCGCGATCTTCTTTCCCTTGGGGGAGAGCTTATCGGTGACAATGGAAAGTCCTAGGTGAGAATGATTCTTAAGCGCTACCGCCGCGCCTGTATAGGACAGGATAACAAGACCGAGGCGGTTGAGCTCTTCTATCCACGGCAGTGAAGAGAGAAGGACGTATCGCATGATAACATTTATAAAAGCGAGTATCGTCATGACCATGAGCATGGCCGCAAGTATGTAATCCTCAAGCGAATTGAGGACTTTTCCAGTCTTTTTCACTTGAAACTCCTTTCGGTTGGATGAAAACCAATTTCACGGCACAGGCGTTCGGCAAGCCGAAACGCCCGTGCCGTGGATCTTAAGGTTCAGTACATATACCGATTATGATGCAACATTGATGCCGAATGCGGTGCACGCTTCCTGACCGTACTCATTTGCGTACTGCTCGGTAACGCTTGCGACTGCTTCTTTGAAAGCTTCGATCTCGCTGTCGGACAGACGGTAAATTTCGTTGTAACCGTTGCCTTCCCAGCTGCTGAGGATCTCTTCCATGGAAGCTTCGATCTGCTTGTTTGCATCAAGGCAGGCCTGCTTTGCACAGCTTGCGATCAGCTCCTGAGTTGCCTCGTTAAGGCCGTTGTACCAATCGCTGTTTGCACTCCAGGTGAATGCTTCGTAGGTGTGGTTGGAAACGGTGATGTACTTCTGAACTTCCTGAACGTTTGCGGAGTTGATGGTGGAAGGGCTGTTATCGTGGCCGTCGATGGTCTTCTGCTGCATTGCGGTGTAAACCTCGGACCAGCTCATTGCCTGAGGAGATGCACCCAGTGCGCTCCAGAATCCGTTCCACAGATCGCCGCCCGGGGTACGGATCTTCTGACCGACGAGGTCGGAAGGAGCCTTGATCTGGCACTTGGATGAGGTCATGCACTTGAAGCCGTTGTGGAGTGCTCCGAGGTAGGTCAGGCCGTGCTCTGCGAGGACGGATGAGACGAACTCGCCACCGGCGCCGAAGAATGCGTCCTCAGCCGCCTGATAGTCGGAGAAGGTCCAGGGCAGGCAGCTTACCATGAGGCGCTTGTCAATGGACGAGATGATGGAGGTGGAGTGGATATCCATCTGGACGGTGCCGTCAATAACCAGCTCGAGACCCTTGGTCATGTTGCCGCCGGCAAGCTGATCGTTGTTGTAAATGGTGACGGTGATCGCACCGCCGGACTGCTCTTCAATGTACTGCTTGAAGAGGTTTGCGCCTATGCAGTCATTTGCAGTGTCGGACTGGCCGTTGCAGGACAGGTCGATGCTGATCTTATCATACTTGCCGCTGTCTGCACCGCCGCCGTTGTTGGTATCGTTGCCGCAGGCGCACAGCGCGAAGACCATGCACAGAGCGAGAACGATTGACAGGAATCTTTTCATTTCTTTTTCTCCTTTGCTTGTGTATTTTTTCTATTTTACAGGCCGAGCCTGTTGATCACAGTATTGCTTTTACGGTAGAGCTAATGTTCTCGGCAGTGATACCGTTCATTTCGAGCAGTCTCTCATATGGTGCAGACTGACCGAACTGATCAAGAATGCCTATGCGCTTAACAATGCCGCGGCCCATATCCGCAGCGATCGACGCAACGGCGCTGCCGAGACCGTTAATTATGTTGTGATCCTCTACTGTAACTATCTTGCCGCACTCATTGACGGCTTTGGTGACAGCCTCGACATCAAGAGGCTTTATCGTATGCATGTCCAGCACGCAAACCTTTGTGCCCTGCTTGAGAAGCTCTTCGGCAGCCTCAAGCGCAATGTGGACCGTATCGCCCGTTGCAATGATGGCTGCGTCGGTTCCCTCACGCAGAGTGATCGCCTTGCCGATGACAAATTCCTGCTCGGGACCGTAGACCTCGGGAACGGCATCGCGCGTAAAGCGGAGATACACGGGGCCGTCAAATTCCGCGGCTGCGCGCGTGAGCTTACGGGCTGCGTTATAGTCGGCCGGCATGACGACGGTCATACCCGGTATCGTTGAAAGTATGCCCATATCCTCGATGCACTGGTGGCTTGCGCCGTCGTTTGCCGGGGTCACGCCGCCGTGCGAGCAGGCTATTTTGACATTAAGATGAGGGTAGCAGATCTCCTGACGGATCATTTCGCACATACGCATGGAGCCGAATGCCGCGTAAGTCACGACGAAGGGTATCTTGCCGCAGGTCGCCAGACCTGCCGCGACGCCTGCGCCGCTCTGCTCGGCAATGCCGACGTTAACATGCTGTGCAGGAAGCTGCTTTGCAAAATTCGTGGTCTTGCAGGACTTGCCGATATCCACATCGACGACCAGGATATTCTTGTTTTCGCGTCCCAGCTCGACGATCTCATCGCCGAAGCCGTCTCTTGTTGCTATCTTGCTCATGCTCGTGCTCCTTCCTCAAGTTCTGCCATGGCCGCCTTATACTCTTCGCTGTTCGGGGCTTTTCCGTGCCAATCGCCGCGGTTTTCCATGAAGGAAACACCCTTGCCCTTGACGGTGTTGCCCAAAATGAACTTGGGCTTGCCGTTTTTCGACGCACAAAGCTTGTCGAGCGCATCGACTATCTGCTCCATATCGTTGCCGTCTATGGTCATGCATTCGAAGCCGAAAGATTCAAACTTTTTCGCAAGATCCAGCACCGGCATGACCTCATCACAGGTTCCGTCGAGCTGAAGGTTGTTGTAATCGCAGAACACTACGATGTTATCCAGCTTATACTTGTTGCAGACCTGAGCAGCTTCCCAGATCTCGCCTTCCTGACTTTCGCCGTCGCCTATGACGACAAACACACGGTAGTCCTTACCGTCGAGCTTTGCAGCAAGCGCCATACCTGCGCCGCAGGCAAATCCCTGTCCGAGCGAGCCGGTGGAGATATCTATACCCGGGCACTTTTTCATATCCGGATGTCCCTGAAGTATTGAGCCTTCCTTACGCAGAGTGCTCAGAACCGACTTATCGAAAAATCCGAGTTCTGCAAGCGCCGCATACTGTATCGGACATGCGTGTCCTTTTGACAGCACGAAGCGGTCTCTGTCGGGCCATTTCGGGTTTTTCGGATCAACTTTCATTTCCGAGAAGTACAGTGCCGCAACGAAATCGGCCGCTGAAAGAGATCCTCCCGGATGTCCGGATTGAGCCTCGTAGATCATTGTAATAACATCTTTTCGCAGTTCGGCTGCCTTTTCCTTGAGAAATTCAAGCTTCTCCTTTTGCATTTGCTCCTCCGTTCCGGCTGCATGCAGCCATAATTGTCACAAATCAGTTCTCCCAAAGTTGAACATTGGGTGTTCATTGCCTTAATTGTACTATTTGCAAAAAAGAAAGTCAACTGTTATGAATTTAACAGTTGACTTTTGTGCAATGTTTATAATTTATAAGTCGTTTTCCAGTAAATATAACTAAAATCAATCGTCTCTTCAAGGGAGTATTTCGATTTCCGCTCGACCAGATCCAGCGTTGCTCTGTGAACATCGACGAGATACTGCATGTTATCATCCCTGCGGCACATCTCTATCGCACGCACTCTCGACTCCGCCGTAAGATCGGCCACATAGTCGTGGAACACTTTGACAAGCTCGTTCTTCGTGGCCGCTGCAAGCATCTGATGGAAGCATATATCCTCGCGCGCTATCATGTCGATATCCGCATCGCGACTGAGCACAAGTGAAGAATAGAACTTATGCTGCGCTTCAAGCGCCGCTTCGTCCTCCTTATCAAGTCCGCGGTCTATGATAAGCAGGAACACGCCCGTGTCTATCATACGTCTCAGGCCAAGAAGATCATCGGCATTGCTCTTGCTGAAAAGAAGCGAGTAAATGACGGGGTTGAGCATCTTGGGCGTAAACGAATGCGTGATGAAGGTTCCTTCCGGGCGGCGTATCTCGACGGCTCCGTAGGCCACCAGTATTTTAATTGCCTCGCGCACGGTGTTTTTGCTCATGGACATCATTTCGGCAAGCTGCATCTCTGTCGGGAGCTTGTCGCCGGGCTTGTAATGTCCCGTGAGAACATCGTCAACTATTTTGTTAATAACTATATCAACTGCCGACTGCTTTTTATTTGTGGGAGAATACTTCGGCCGTTTTTCACTCGTATTCAATGCTTGAACCTCATTCTGCATAGTTTGAATTTCAATAATGGGGCTTATTATAACAAAAAGCCCGGCCGATTGCAACAGTAATTTGCCTCCGCAGCGCGGCAAAGTCCATTCATCTGTCAAAACATCCCGAACATTAAAAAAATCGGCAGAAAGCAGCTTTTTTCAGGGCTACGCGCCGTACAGAAGCTATTCTATGGGAAGCTGGATGACCTCGATATCTTTTTTCTGCGCATAGCGGATGGTGTTCCACGTTCCGCCGGACATGCCGTCGTAGCAGGCGACAAGGACGCTCGAATTATCTACCATGAAGCGGTTTCGTATTGCCATGCACGCCGGACTGTAGCTCTCGGCAAGCACTGTGACTTCATCGCAATTATCTATGATTCTGTCATATCTCAAGCGGTTATACTCGTTCCAGCTGTCCGCCTGTCCTCTGTACGGAACAGCAGCCTGAAGCGTAACATCCGAATGCATTTTTTTGAGTCTTATGACGGCCTCGGCGCAGTACATATCGCAGCCAAGCGCCATGCCGCATATGAAATGCTTTATCCCCGAATCGTACACCGCGCCGATAACGGCAGACAGCTTTTCCTTAAATTCAGCACATCTCGGATCCGACTCGTCATAGCCCCATGGAAGCTTCGACGGCCGGTGTCCCGAAAAGCAGCAGCTTTTTCCGTGTTCCATAACATCACCGTTTTCCATTGTAAGGCATCTAAAGAAAAATGTCAAAAGGGTATTGACATTTTATGCAGCAGCGCTATAATGAGGGCACAACCGAATAGGATATCTTCAGGGCAGGGAGCGTTTCCCGACCGGCGGTAAAGTCCGCGAGCCGAAAGGCATGAACCGGTGTGATTCCGGTACCGACAGTATAGTCTGGATGGTAGAAGATGTGCGCTTTGATTTATTGCGTCGCCTGAAAGATATTTTCTTTCGGGTGATTTTTTAATTTCGGAGGTACATATCCATGGGAAAGCTTATCTCTCAGATAGGTGAAAATCTTTCGTTCGTGCTCGAATGCCTCGGCATATTCGCGGCACTGTTCGTGCTGGCGCTGCTGTTCGAGCGCTTTGTTATGAAAAACCGCAAAAAGCTCGGCAGCACACACTTTCTTGCTTACACGGCGATCTTTTCGGCAATGGCGGGCGTTTTGATGTTTATCGAGATCCCCCTGTTCTTCGCGCCGAGCTTTTACGAGATCGACCTGAGCGAGATCCCCATTATGATCTGCACGTTCTACCTCGGGCCGGTGTCCGGCGTCGTGGCGGAGCTTCTCAAGATCATCGTTAAGCTCGTTTTCAAGGGCACGACGACCGCCTTTGTCGGCGACTTTGCAAACTTCGTCGTCGGCTGCTCGTTCGTTCTTCCGGCATCGTGCATCTACCACATGAAAAAGAGCAAGCGCGGCGCGCTTATCGGCATGATCGCCGGTACGCTCGTAATGACGATTTTCGGAAGCCTTTTCAATGCGGTTTACCTGCTGCCGACCTTCGCAGAACTGTTCGGCATGCCGCTTGAGGCGATAATCAAGATGGGCAGCGACATAAACTCGGCTATAAACAGTGTATCCACCCTCGTTTTGTTCTGCGTCGTTCCGTTTAACCTTTTAAAGGGCATTATAGTAACGGTGCTGACGATGCTGCTTTACAAGCGCATATCTCCCCTGCTTCACAAGGGCGACAAAAAGCTTGTTGAGCGCAAGGCTAAGAACGGATGACTTTCCCGAGCCGCAGCATACTCAGGGCAAAATTCAGGCATTCGTTGAAATAAATGATGCAGATATAGCCCGTCAGGGCATACACCGGAAGCACTCTCCACACGAGCAGTACGCCTAAAAGCGCATCAAGCACGTTTATGCCCATGTTCCACATCTGCTGACCCAAGCCTTTAAGGCAGCCGTCGCATAGCATGTCGGTGTACATTATGGGAATAAGCGGCGCGAGCAGACGCAGAAAATGCCCTGCCTCCGGCGAGGAATAGACGGCGATCCCGAGCCTGTCGGCAAAAATGAATATTGCAAGGGCAACGGCAAGCGAATAGCCGCTGCCCTTTTTTAATAAGCTTCGCACCGTGCGCGATATCTCTGCACTCTCGCCGCGCATCTGCGCCTCGGTGAGCTCCGGGATCATAAGCTCGCTGAGCGCCATGAGAAAGCAGGCCGGAAACGATATTATCGGCATAACCATGCCCTGTATCGTTCCGTAGCCGGACAGAGCGCGATCGGCCGAAAAGCCTGCCGATTTAAGTCCGCGCGGCACGAGCAGATGCTCGAGTGTTGACAGCGCCGAGCGCGCATAGGCCGAAAACGCAAGCGGCAGCGCAATACGCAGCATGCGCGAGGTAAGGTGCAGCTCGTTTTTGCCGTTGCCCGGATGCCGGCCGCGGTCGGTGAGGTAAAACAGCAGCATCATGACAAACGATATCGCATCGCCGCAGACCGTTCCGAGCATGACGGCGGAGCAGTTTTTCTCAATATCACCGGCCGGGGAGCGCGCAAGGAAAAGCGCGACGAGCGCAATGGTTATTATCTGCTCGAAAAAATGCACCACCGTCGGCTTCCACACCCTGCCGCAGGCGGTGAAATAGCCGGACATGGCCGAGCACAGTGAGACCATCGGCATGGCATACGCCATGATGCGCAGCGAGCGCACGGTGCGCGCATCGCCTATCCACAGAAAGCCTATCATTTCCGCTCCGCTGCGCAGGACGAAAAACGCCGCAGTCCCGAACAGTGCGCTGTAAACAAAGCAGCGCCGCATCGCGCCGCTTATCCCCTGCTCGCGCTCGCGTCCTATCTCTTCGGAAACAAGCCGCGTCGCGGCAAACCTCACGCCCGAAACGGCAAAGGTCGTGCACAGAAACGATACCGATACGACCAGCTGATATAGACCTATCCCGGCCGAACCGATGCGTCCGGCAAGCCACACCTGAAACGACATGGAGATAAGGTTCATTATAAGCGATGAGCCTGTTAAGAGCGCGGTATTCATGATCAGTCGTTTTTTTCTTATCATACTAAAAACATATGCAAGAAAAATTATTTATGTATGTTGATTTTTTCACAAAGAGTGCTATAATGAAACCATCAAAAGAAATTGAATTGGAGGCGTCATTATGATTATCACCATCGGAAGACAGCACGGTTCAAGCGGCAGAGAAATAGCAAGACTTCTGGCAAAGGAGCTTGACATCAAATGCTACGACAAAGAGATCGTTGACGAGGCGGCAAAGCACTCGGACTTCAGCCGCGAGCTCATTAACGCATACGACGAAAAGCGCATGTCCGCTTTCCTGCTGCACGCAGGCGGCTATGGTCTGAATGAGAATTTCCGTCTGAACATGGAGGTAGTTTCCGCACAGTTCGACGCGATCCGCGAGATCGCATCCAAGGAAGACTGCATCTTCGTCGGCCGCTGCGCCGACTATGTCCTCAACGACAGAGACGATGTTGTCAGCGTGTTTATCCTCGGCGACACCGATGCGCGCATCAAGTGCCTTGAGCAGCGCCAGGGTCTTGACGAGGCTCAGGCTCGCAAAAAGATCAAAGAGGTCGACAAGGATCGTTCCAGTTTCTACAAGTATTACAGCGACCAGACCTGGGGCGACGCGCAGAACTATGATCTGTGCATCAACAGCTCCAAACTCGGCGTCGAGGGCACGGTTCAGACCATCTTGAGCTACATAAAGGCTCGCGGCCTGATCAAGGAATAATTCAAAAAAAGCTTAAAGCTCCCCGTTAGGCCGGCTGATACAATAAAATATACGCCAAAAAAGGCGGAGCAAGCACGAATGTCTTCGTTGCGACGGCTTGGTATACACAAAGTATGCCTACGCCGCCGTGCCTCGACCTCGCACTTGCTCCGTCATTTTTGGTGCTTTGCAGTTTTGAAACTGAGATTTTTTGCTCCTGCAAGGACAAAGTCACAGAGTATACTGACGTATTCTCAAGACTTTGGACACCGCAGGGGCGAAAAAGATCGTTTCAAAACCGTATATTTTATTGTATCAGTCGGCCTAATGGTGGAGCTTTTTGCTTATGAGCCGTACAGCTCTATAAATCTCCGTGTCTGTTCGCAGGAAGGCTGCGTTATTATCTGCTGCGTCGGGCCGAATTCAACGAGTTTTCCGAAATTGAAAAACAAGGTTTTTTCCGTAAGCCGCTCGGCCTGACGCAGACTGTGGGTGGCAAGCAGGAGCGTGCAGCCGGTTTTTTCTCTGTATTCGGCAAGCAGCCGCTCGGCGAGCGTTACGGACTCCATATCCATCGCTGCCGTCGGCTCGTCAACTATCAGCAGCTGTCGATCACGCATAAGCAGCCTTGCCAGCGCCATACGCGCCGTCTCGCCGCCGGAAAGCTTGTGCGCCGGCTCAGACGCAAGATGCTCTATCCCCAGCTTTCGCATGAGATACCTCGCGCGCTCCTCGTCATTTGCGCCGACGAGCAAATTGCGCATAACCGTCATTCGGAACGCATAGCTTTTCTGCGGCATGTAGCCGACCGTTATTCCGGATATGACAGTCTTTCCGCCGTCCGGCTTTTCGACCCCTGCAAGGATCCGGGCAAGCGTTGATTTTCCGCTGCCGTTTGCACCGATTACGGCATAAGACGCGCCATGTTCAAGCTCTGTTTCCGGCATATCGAGGACCGTCCTGCCGCCGTAAGTTTTCGTAAAAGCGCTTATCTTCATTTGCTCAATCTCCTTTGCAGCAGCGACAAAACGATGTTCACGACAAACGACAGCGCCAGAAGTATAATGCCGAGAGCAATGCCTTTTGAGAAATTGCCCTTGTTCGTATACTCCATGATAGCCGTCGTCATGACGTTCGTTTTCCACGCTATCGCTCCGCCCACCATCGACACCGCGCCGACCTCGGCTATGGCGCGTGCAAATGCCAGAAGATACGCCGAAAACACCTGATAGACGCACTCGTTTAGAAGCAGCGCAAAGGTTTTGCCTTTGCCAAGCCCAAGTCCGCATGCATTCTCGCGCACGGCCGGGGCGACGGACGAAGCATATGTTTCCATGCTTCCTGCAACGATCGGCGTTATCAGCACGACCTGCGCAATTATCATGATCTCGACCGTGAAAAGAAGCTCCGCGCCTCTGAAAGGGCCGACTCCGGAAAAGAACAGATAAAATATAAGTCCGCATACGACCGGCGGCATTCCCATGAGCGTGCGGTTTAGAACAACGAGCAGTCCGCGCCCTCTGAAGCTCGCAGCGCCGAGCAGCAGTCCCAGCGGAACGCCGAGAAGCAGCGCGATGAGCGAGCTTGAAAGGCTCATTTTCGCGGTCACGCCGAGAATGTTCAGAAGCTCCGGGTCTGTCGTGATCATAAGTTCTATTGCTTTTTCAAAAGCTGTCTGCATAGTTATCTCTCAAGAAATCGGGTCTGCCGCGAAAGCAGGCCCGATCTTTTCTTTATTTCAGTCCATCACGCCGTTATTGGCGACAAAGGTAAGGAAGGTGGCCTTATCCGTGAGGATATATGCGTGCATCTGCTCGGCCATGACGAGGCATGCTCCCATGCCGGCATTTGCCGAGGTGTACCACTGCGTATAGTCGGCAAAGCTCTTGGGATCTTCGCTTATTCCAAGAGACTCCGGCCAGAGCGAGAGTTCCTTGGTATGAGTGCCGGAGTTATCGCCGCGCGATACGAACGGATACTTGCCGTCGGCTATCTTTGCAAACGCATCAAGAACACTGCCGCAGTCCTTCACGCCTGCCGGATCGTTCGACGGGCCGCACAGCACAAAGTAGTTATACATGAAGCTCAAACGCTCGGAATCAAAGCCGTTCAGAACGTAGGAAAAGCCTTCGTCCACGAAAGCCTCCTCCTGAGCCTTCGAGTGGACGAGGATAACGTCCGCATTGCCGTATTTTGCGGCAGCTATGGCTTTGCCGGTGCCTGCCGACTGCACCTCGACCTTGTAGCCGTACTCCTGCTCAAAAACGGGGAGGATATAGTCAAGCAGTCCGGAGTCCTTGACGGAGGTCGTGGTGGAAAGGCGGATCACTCTGTTTTCGTCGGAGGCATTTGCGATCTTATCGTCGTACTTCGGCGCATCGTCCTTGAGGTAAAAGAGATTATCACCGTACTCCTCAACACCGTATTCCTTAATGAGTTTGCTTGCCTCGGAGAGCATCCAGTCAATGAACGTTTCCGCGCCGTCGGCGTTAATTTTGACGTCGGAAACGGCGTTGCCGTCGGCATCGGTAAACGGTGCGTTCGGATTAACGGCAAGCAGCGAGTATGTATTGATCATATTCTCGTCCGCTTCCATGAGTATGCAGGTATCGACGTTTGATACCTGCTCCGTGGGCGAAGGCGTTTCGCTCGCCTCGGGCTTATCGCCGGTGCCGCATGCGCACAGCGAAAGCACCATTATGCAGGCTAAAAGCAGGGCAATGAGTTTTTTCATTTGTTTTCCTCTCTTTCATCGTTTTTTGCAAAAAATTAAACCTCCTCCAAAGCAGCCGCTCCGCAGAGGCATTCCCCCTGCGGCCAAAGCTTGCTTCGGAAAGAGGCTCGTCCACCGCTTTCTGAATTATGTGTCTTTGCTTGATATACTACCATATATGCACATCCATTGCAACACAAAGTTAGCGCCGCCGATTTGCTCGGCGGCGCTGCTGCGTTCATTTCATAAAGCGCTTTAGGCTCTTCGCCTTTGCCGTCGCTTTGAGATACTCGGGGCGGACATTGACGGGGTTTTCTGTGCCGTCGGGAGCGAGCTGAGGTATCATCTCGATCGCCTCTATCGGGCAGCGCGAGGCACACTTTTCGCAGCCGATGCAGCGGCCTACGCTTTTAAGATACGCATAGGTGTGTATATCCCCGTGTTCCTTTGCGCCGCTGAGCGCAAGCGCGTTCATGGGGCACTCCTCAATGCACAGCGAGCAGCCCGTGCAGCGCCGAGTGTCTATAAGCGGCATATTCCACTTATCCCAGCCCTTGTACGGCGTAAAGCGGCCGTCCGCGCGCCTTATGGCGTTTCGCTCGCAGAAGCTTGAGCACAGATTGCACGAAACGCAGTATTCAGGGTCGATGCTGTTCTTCTCGGCTTTAACGTCGTGCGAGATCGCGTGCGTCGGGCAGGTGCTCGAGCAGGCATCGCAGCCGTTGCAAATGCTCCGATCTATCGCATACACCATGGCTCACCCTCCTGCTACGGCCGGCACGAGGCAGATAACGTCGCCGTCGTCGAGCCGCGTCGATGGGCTTATCTGTTTGCCGCCGCGCGACAGGATGCAGCCCTTTACGTCCTTTATCGTAAGCTTAGTGTTCGGGTCGATGCGCTTTACCTCGTCCATTATCAGCGGATACAGCTCCTTTGCGGTCTTTACGTCCGCCTGCATCTGCTTAAGTCCGCTGTCGAGGCGGAACGTGCCGAATATTTTGACTGTTATCATACGGCCTCCTCCTGTTCGGCGTCGCTCGCGATCTCAAGCTTTTGAAGCTTCTTTGCGCCGGGCAGACCGTCGCTGCCCCAGCCGCGAGCCTTATAGTAGGTCTTTTTCATTGTCTCGAGCGGCACCTTCGTTTTTGGATCCTTGGGATCCTGCGGAACGTCGGTAAGGCGCTTGGGCAGCGTATCGCACGAGGCGTTCACGCCGAATTTTGCGTTGACCGCGCGCTCGACATTGTAGCTGCGCTCGCCGATGCGGATAAACCTGCCGAGATCCATTTTCATGCCGACGGCGTATTTGAGCGCATATGTGTGCGGCAGCAGCGGAAGATTCATTTTTATCGCTCGCGGATACTTGTTTATAAGCCTTACGACCGGCCCGATATACGGCATGACGGCATTCACTGTGCGCGTTATAAAGCTGTTCGGCCCCGACAGCAGGAAGCTCGGAAACAGCGCGTAGGACGTAAACAGGCACTGTCCGCCCGACGATACCGACTCCATAAGATCCTGCATGAGCATGCACAGATCCGCCTTTGCATGCGGCGTCTGGCTGTTGACATTAAGTCCGAGTCCCTCGAGAATTACGAGGTAGCCGCCGTTTAGGTGGCAGCCGCCGCGGTTTGAGACAGCGTAGCCGAGTCCCTGGCCGACGGCCTTGCGCGGCTCGTAGGCCGCAAGCTCCAGACCCTTCGACTGGATGGCAAACTCCTTGCCGCCGTATTTATTGCTGAGCGTGCGTGTGCCCTCGGCAAGCTCGTTGCCTATGCCCTGGCGGTTTGCAATGCTGCGGAAAACCGCGCTCAGGTTTGCGGTCTTGCCGAATTGCAGACCGTTTTTCCACAAGCCCTTTTCGTTTGCCTCCATCGCCCATGCGACGGTGCTTGCGCAGGATATCGTGTCCATGCCCAGCTCGTCAAGCTCATAGTTCCATTTACATATGAGCTTCAGGTCGTTATTCATTATGCCGCCGCCGAGAAGTCCGAGCGTTTCAAGCTCCGGCCCCTTGACCTCGTGATCGCCGACCTTGACGGTGCGCGCGCACTTCATCGGGCAGGAAAGGCAGCCCTTGTTGACGATGTTTATATCCTCGGCCAGCGTTTCGCCGTTTACAAGCTCGAAGTCCTCAAACTGCCCCTTGGCGTAGTTGCGCGTTGACAAAAGGCCGCGCATCTGCATCGTCGTCACAAGGCCGGCCGTGCCCATCTTGGGCAGCTGATTGCCGGTCAGCGGATGCTTTTTTAGCGTTTCGACCCATTTTTCAAACAGCTTGTGCGTCTTTTGGGGATCATAAATGCTCACCTCGTGCGTGCCGGAAACGGCAATACCCTTGAGGTTTTTCGAGCCGAATACGCAGCCGACTCCGGCGCGTCCGGCGGCGCGCTCGTTGCTGAAAACCGATGCGTATTTCACGAGGTTTTCGCCTGCCGGGCCGATAACGACCTTGCCGCATTTGACCTCGCAGCCGCGCTCCTCATCGAGCTTTTGCTGTATGCTCTCCTGCGTCGGCGTTGTGCAGAGGCCTTTAAGCTCCTGGGCATCGTGGAATTTTATGATGTCGTTATGTATCTCGACCCATGTGAGCTTTTCGCATTTTCCGGCAATGATGAGCGCATCGTAGCCGGCTTTTTTGAGATAGTGCCCGAAGTTTCCGCCGCAGTTTGACGATGTGGTTATGCCCGTCTGCGGCGAAAGAGTGGAGATGTTGAACCTGCTCGAGCTGGGCGCGCCCGTTCCCGTCAGCGGTCCTGTTGAGATGACGATGATGTTCTCCGGCTCAAGCGGCTTTTCGCTGCCGGTGAAAGTATCGTACATGATCTTCGAGGCCATCGCCTTGCCGCCGAGATACAGCTGCCTGTCCCTGTCCGTCCACGGATATTCCGAAACGCTTCGGCTGCCGAGGTCGAGGCGGATGACCTTGCCCATGTAGCCTGCATAGTTTGTCATTTGCATCCTCCCTTCGTGTCCTTTATAAAAATACTATATGCCGTACTCTATAATTTCACCCGGCGCGGTGAGCGTATAGCCGCCGAGCTGCCGGAGTCTGTCGGCAAAAGCCTTGCTTTGCAGCACATCCAGAAGCTTGCGCACGGGCGCGCTATCCCACGCATGATCGGGGATTATGAGGTCATATTCCTCCGTACACACCGGAACAAAGTCTAAATCATAAAGCTTTGCGGCCGAATATATGCCCATGCCGGCATCGGCCGAGCCTGCCGCGATCTGCGCCGCAACGGAGGTATGCGTAAGCTCCTCGCGCTCATAGCCGTAAATTTTTGCACTGTCAAGGCCGTTAATCTCGCACAGGTAGTCTGCCAGTATTCTCGTTCCCGAGCCTTTTTGGCGGTTAACGTAGCGCACGCCCTCGCGCGATATGTCCGCAAAGCCGTTTATCCCCAACGGATTGCCCTTTGCGACCATGAGTCCCTGAAGTCTGCCGACGCAGCGGACAAGATAAGCGTCGTGCTCGGGAAAATATTTTCGCATGAAGCTGAGGTTATACTCGCCCGTGCCCGTATCGAGCAGATGGCAGCCGGCGGCATGCGCCTCGCCGCGTTTTATCGCCATTATGCCGCCCATCGAGCCGACGTGAGTCGAGCTGAGGCTTATGCCGTGATCGGCGCGGTGCAGCATATCGGCAAGCTCGTCAATAAGCGGATCGTGGCTTCCTATGACAACGAGGCTATGCCTGAGCTTATCCTCATCCGTCAGCAGGCGCACCCTGACATGGTCTCCGCGCTCGAAGCCCTCGACCTCCTGCGGAATTTCCATTATGCCGTCGGCCTTCATGAACGACGAGACCACGCCGCTTCCGCGGCTGAGCGGCGACGCTGTGAGCTTATCGCCGACATATCCCATACGCACGCGGACAAACTCGCGGTATTTAAGCCCCGACACAACCGGGCGCGTTAATACGGCGTCAACATAGCGCTTGTTCTCCGCCGAAGCGCCCGTAAAGATATCGACAAGCGGCTTTAAAAGCTCCTCCATTACGATTATGCCGGACACCGGGTATCCCGGCACTCCGAGCACCGGCTTTGCGCCGCACCGGCCGAGTATCGCCGGCTTGCCGGGCTTTATCGCAATGCCGTGGTACAGCACCTGCCCCAGCTCGCCTATAACGCCGGCCGAAAAGTCCTCGCGTCCGGCGGATGATCCGGCGTTTAAAACCACCATGTCACATTCGTCCGCCGCTCGGCTGACCGCGGCCTTTATCTTTTCATGATCATCCGGGATTATCGGGTAAACCACGGGCTGCGCGCCCCATTGACTGAGCATCGACGAGAATATTGAGGAGTTAAACTCTAAAATGTCGCCGGGCTTGGGATCTGCGCACGGCGCAACGATCTCATCCCCCGTGGGGATTATCGCAACGCGCGGCTTTCTGAAAACCTCAAGCTCCAGCACGCCGCCTGCAATGAGCGCGCCCACCGCCGAGGGAGTTATCTTCATATACGAGGGCAGGATCATCTCCCCTGCGCATATGTCCTCGCCTATCTGGCGAATGTGCTGCCACGGGGCCGCCGGTGCGTGGATAGTAACGCTGCCGTCGGGGTTATGCACAAGCTCCTCGACCATTATGACGGCGTCGCAGCCGTCCGGTATCGGGTCGCCGGTATCGACAACGGCAAATTGCCCGGCAGCGAGCGTCACCGGCGTCGTGTCCGTTGCGCCGAAGCTGTCCTTTGCCTTTATCGCAATGCCGTCCATGGCGCTTGCCGCGTAGTGCGGCGCGCAGATCGCGGCATAAACAGCCTTTGCAGTCACCCTGCCGCAGGCGCTCTGCACAGAAACTGTCTCGCTCTCCGGGCCGAATCCATGGTCCGTGAGAAGCTCGATATAATCACTTTTTGCCTTTTCAAGAGGCACGTTTGTAAGATAAGAAAAAGCCATCTTCATTCTCCGAATATGACGCTGACCTCGGCTCCTGCCGGAAGGCCCTCGCAGTCCCTGTCGATGCAGAAATACCCGTCCGTTCCGGCGAGGTTAGTTATAAGGCCTGACTTTGTGCGCACCGGCACTGCATACAGTCCGTCCGCGCGCCGCTCAAGTCTAACCCCGGTGTACTGCGCACGGCCGTGGTTTGCGCTGACGCTTTCGCTCAGCCGCGCTTTTACGCTGCGGCGGTGCAGCTGTCTGCCTTCGAGCCGGGCTATCAGCGGCAGAGCAAATATGTTCGCCGCAAAATACGCCGCGACGGGGTGCCCCGGCAGGCCGAGTATCGGCTTATTTCCAGCCCTGCCGAGTATCGTCGGCTTTCCTGGCTTCATCGCAACGCCGTGGAGCAATACCTCGCCGACGGAAGCCGTCACTCGGACGCTTGCATCCTTTTCGCCGACGCTGCTTCCGCCGGATATTATGACGGCATCGCACTCGTCAAGCGCGCGGCGCACGGTTTTTTCAAGCACCTGCACATCGTCGGGGCATATGCCGTATCTCACGCATCGCGCGCCAAAGCGCGAAAGCATCGCGCATAGCATCGGGGCGTTTGCGTCGCGCATCTGTCCCTTTGCAGGCGCGCATCCGGCCTCCACAAGCTCGTCGCCCGTCGAGATAACGCCGACCTTTATTCTGCCTGTGACCGGCACGGCAGTCACGCCGGCTGCTGCGAGCGCGCCGATATCCTGCGGCGATAAAACGCGCCCTTTTTCGAGCATTTTCTTGCCGGGGAAAACATCGTCTCCGCGGAAGATCATATTCATGCCGGGAGCGCCGGGCTTTGCTATGCCGACTGTTCCGTCGCCGTAATCCTCGGCGTATTCAAGCATAACGCAGCAGTCCGCGCCCTCCGGCACGGCGCCGCCCGTCGGTATGGCGCAGCACTCGCCGGGCGAAAGCGCCGTTTCCGCTCCACTGCCCATTTTGATCTTTCCCGTAAGGCGCAAAACGGCAGGCAGCGAGTCCGAGCAGCCGAACGTGTCCTCCGCGCGCACGGCATAGCCGTCAACGGTGGAGCGGTCAAAGTCCGGAACAAACTCCGCTGCGCATATATCCTCGGCGAGTACCCTCCCGACCGCGTCGCAAAGCTCTGTGCTCTCGCACCGGGCTTCAAGCGGCGAAAAGCTTTCTTCAATAAGTGCAAGCACCTCATCCGGAGTTTTGACTCTGAGCATCCACAGCGCCTCCAATCGTCTCATATTTTATTTTAATTATTATAGAATCTTTTACCTGCCTATGTCAATAACGATGCGCTTTCCAATGCCGCTCATATAGCAAAAAGCACCCATCCGGGTGCTTTTTTGCTATTACAAATCAGTGCAGGACACGGACGCGAAGGACATCGTCCATCTCGCGGATGGTGTTCGCCGTATCGTCCCAGATCTCGTCGTTGAGGTCTATGATGGTATAGGCATATCTGCCGTGGGGCTTATTTATCATGTGTTCGACGTTTATATTCTTCTTCGTTATCAGATCGAGCACACGATTTATCATGCCGGGGATATTGTGGTGGATAACGCACAGGCGGCACACGCCCATACGCTCGAGCTTTGCCGAAGGCAGGTTCACGGAATTTACTATATTGCCGTTTTTAAGGTACTCATACAGCTGCTTTGCGGCCATCTCGGCGCATCTGTCCTCGCTCTCGGGCGTGCATGCGCCGAGGTGCGGCAGGGCAATGACGTTCTTGCCGCCGAGTATTCTCTCATTGGGGAAGTCGGTGACGTATTTTGCGACCTTGCCGGACTCAAGAGCGGCGAGCATCGCATCGTCATCAACGACCTCGGCACGCGACTCGTTTATTATCCTCACGCCGTCGCGCATTGCGGCAAAGGCCTTCGCATCGAGCATGTGGTGGGTATCCTCATTATAGGGGATATTGATGCTTATATAATCGCAGTTTCTGAATATCTCTTCGATATCGTCGGCGCGCTTTGCGTCACGCGAAAGTCTCCATGCGGCCTCGACCGACATAAACGGATCATAGCCGATAACATCCATATCCAGTGCAAGGCAGGCATTTGCGACCAACGCGCCCGTTGCGCCCAGGCCGAGAACGCCGACGGTTTTTCCCATAAGCTCGGGGCCTGCGAAATTGGACTTGCCCTTTTCGACAAGCGTGGGTATCTTATCGCCCTGATCGGCGATGCTCTTTACCCACTCGATGCTGCCCACAACGTCGCGCGAGGCAAGCACCATCGAGCACACGGTCTGCTCCTTTACCGCCTCTGCATTTGCGCCGGGGCTGTTGAAAACAACGATGCCCTTTTCGGCAAATTCGTCGATGGGAATGTTATTATAGCCCGCTCCGGCGCGCGCAACGCCGAGAAGCTCGGGATTTACCTCGTAATCATGCATATCCGCACTGCGGACGATTATTCCGTCGGGAGCGGCGATATTCTCGCCGACGTTGCAGCCCTTTGCTTTGAGCTTATCAAGGCCGACGGGCGAAATTTTGTTTATTGTTTTAATATTATACATGGTGTTCTACCTCGAATTTTTTCATATAATCGGCCAGAGCCTGCGCGCCCTCCATGGGCATGGCATTATACAGCGACGCACGGATACCGCCGGTGAGTCTGTGGCCCTTGAGATTGATAAGTCCCTCCGCGGCCGCGCCCTTTACAAACTGCGCGTCAAGCTCGTCCGAACCTGTGCGGAAGGTCACGTTCATATCGCTGCGCGAATCCCTTTCGGCATGGGGAATGTAGAGCTTGCTGTTATCGAGCACATCGTAAACGATTTTTGCGCGCTCGCGCTTTATCTCCTGCATTGCCGCAACGCCGCCTATGCCTGCAAGCCAGTCGAGCATAAGCCCCAGCATGTAAATGCACCAGCAGGGCGGAGTGTTGAGCATGGAGTCTTTTTTAATAAGCGTATCATAGCTCATGACCGATGGGCATATATCCATCTGCCGACCGGCAAGAGCCTTGTCAACGATGACGACCGTCAGTCCGGCAGGCGCCATGTTTTTCTGAGCGCCGGCATAGATAAGGCCGAATTTCGACACGTCAACCGACTTTGACAGTATATCCGAGGACATGTCGCAAACTATCGTTTTGCCCTTTGTATCGGGCACGGCCTGCCACTCGGTTCCGTATATGGTGTTGTTCGCGCAGTAGTAAAAATAGCTCGAATCCGCGCTGAGCGAAAGCTCTGACGGGATATAGCTGTGTCCGCGGTCGGAGCTGTCGCAGGCTATATGAACTCCGCCGTACTTTTCCGCTTCCTTTGCGGCAAGTCCGGAGAAGTTGCCGGTAACGGCATAGTCTGCGCACTTTCCGCTGCCCATGAGGTTGAGGGGGATCGCAGCAAACTGGAGCGTTGCGCCGCCCTGCAAAAACAGGATCTCGTGGCTGTCGGGCACGTTCAGAGCTTCTTTAAGCTTGCGCTTTGTTTCCGCAAAAATTTCGCCGAACAGTGAACTTCGGTGGCTCATCTCCATAACGGACATACCGCTGCCCATATAATCACTTATCTCGCTTCCGGCCTTATTGAGAACCGATTCCGGCATCATTGACGGGCCTGCCGAAAAATTATAAACCTTTTCTCTTGACATTGTGAGCACCTCCTGTTCGGTTATTGTTAAAAGTATAGCTATTTTTGCTATCCGTGTCAAATGACATTTCCGACTAAAATTCCGTCGGAAACTGCATTTATCCTGACATTATGTACTGTACCGCGAAGATTTTCGCCTTCGGCGCGCACCTCGAGGTAGTTATCGCTGTGTCCCTGCCAGCATTCGCCCTCCTGCGTTTCAAAAAGAACAGGCAGAGTTTTGCCTATCATGCTCTCAAGAAACTTGCGGCGCGTTTCGGCTACGACTGCGCGCGCCTGCTTTGAGCGCTTTGCCTTTGTTGCGCGGTCAATCTGGCCGTCCATCTTATCCGCCGGAGTGCCGGGGCGGCGCGAGTACGGGAAAATGTGCGCGTCGGAAAACTGCGCTTTTTTGAGAAACTCAAGCGTCTGACGCTGATGCTCCTCGGTCTCGCCGGGAAAGCCGACTATGACGTCGCAGGTCATGCCGCAGTCGGGAAAATAGCGGCGCAGAAGCTGCATCGCCTCATAAAACCGCGCGGTGTCGTACTTGCGGTTCATGGCCTTGAGTGTTGCATCGCAGCCGGATTGCAGTGAAAGGTGAAAATGCCGGCACACGCTGCCGCATGCGGCGATCTTTTTGCAGAAATCCTCGGTTATGACGCTCGGCTCGATAGACCCCAAGCGCAGACGCATATGCGGCGCGGCGTCCGCTATCGCGCACACAACATCGGCAAGGCCGGGCTTTCCGGGAAGATCTACGCCGTAGGACGCGATTTCGATGCCGGTTATGACAAGCTCGCGATAGCCTTTTTTGTCAAGCTCGGCCGCCTGGCGCACCGCCGCCTCCATGGGCAGGCTGCGCACTCTGCCGCGCGTGTAGGGAATTATGCAGTAGGAGCAGAAATTCACGCATCCGTCCTGAATTTTCAAAAGCGCCCTCGTGTGGCCGGACACTGCTCCTGCCGGCAGCTCTTCAAAAACGCGGCGTTCAAAAGGTTTATCGAGCGCTTTCTCGCCCTCGCCGGTAGACACGGCTTTTTCAACAGCGTCAACAAGCTTCATTCTGTCGGCCGTGCCGTAAACTATATCCGCACCGAGCTTCTGCACGGCATCGGGGCTCAGCTGCGAATAGCAGCCTAGCACGGCGGCGACAGCACCGGGGTTTTCCTCGCGCAGACGGTGGATGGCCTGACGTGACTTGCGCCCTGCCTCGGCCGTGACGGCGCATGTATTGACGATGACGGCGTCGGCTATCTCTCCCTCGACGCAGGGCTTATGGCCGCGTGAGACGAGCAGCGCTTCTATCGCCTGAGTTTCATACTGGTTGACCTTGCAGCCGAGAGTGTATATAATATATTTCATGAAATCATCTCCTGAGGAGTCAATAATATGGAAGTTTATCTTGATAATGCGGCAACAACGCGCGTTTGCCCCGAGGCCGCAGACATTGCATACAAGGTCATGACCGAGTGCTACGGAAACCCCAGCTCGACGCACACAAAGGGGCGCGAGGCCAAGGCGTATCTTGACAATGCTCGCTCGCAGATAGCGGCCGCTCTCGGATGCGCGGCAGCGGAGGTCTACTTCACCTCCTGCGGCTCGGAAAGCGACGTTTGGGCAATAACAAAGGGCGCAGAGAGCATGTCTCGGCGCGGAAAGCACATAATTTCTTCCGCCGTTGAGCACGACGCCGTGCGCAAAACGCTTGAGGAGCTTCAATCTCGCGGCTTTGAGGTGACATACCTTGCCCCGGAAAAGGACGGCTCGATTTCGGTCGAGTCGGTCAAAAACGCGCTGCGAGAGGACACTATCCTCGTGACGCTCATGATGGTCAACAATGAGACCGGCGGCGTTACCGACATTGCCGGCATTGCAAAAATGCTCAAGGCCGAAGGCTCAAAGGCGCTTTTGCACACCGATGCCGTTCAGGGCTTCATGAAGGTGCCGTTTTCCGCAAAAAAGCTCGGCGCGGACATGATAAGCATCAGCGGCCACAAAATTCACGCGCCGAAGGGCATAGGCGCATTGTATATCAAAACCGGGGTCAAAATCAAGCCCCTCATTCGCGGCGGCGCCCAGGAGAGCGGAATGCGCGCCGGAACCGAGGCCATGCCGCAGATAGCCGCCTTCGGCAAAGCGGCAGAGATCGCCTTTGCCGGCATGAAGGACAACTGTGAAAAGATGGCGAGGCTGCGCGCCATTGCGGCCGACAGGCTCTGCTCCGATATTCCCGAAGCGCTTATCATCGGCGGCGGCGCTCCGCACATTCTCAGCGTATCACTCCCCGGCTGGCGCAGCGAGGTGCTCATGAACTTCCTCGAGGCCGAGAACATATACGTTTCAAGAAGCTCGGCATGCAAAAAGGGTGGGCGCAGTCATGTGCTTGAAGCTATGCACCTCCCGGCGCAGGTAATCGACGGTGCGATCAGGATAAGCTTTTCGCGATACAGCACCGAGGCCGATGTTCTTGCCCTGTGCTCGGCGCTGAAGCGCGCGCACGACACTCTTGCACACAGATAAATTCAAAATTTCAAGGCTGCACTTAAACCGTGCAGCCTTGTTTTTTTACTTCTCATTTTCCCGCTTTGCTTCGGTTTTTTCGGCAGGCTTTGCTCTGCGCTTCGGAACAAGCTCCAGAGTTTCGGGGTCGATATAATCAAGGTTCATATACGACTCGGCATCTATCGGAAGATCGTGCTTTTTGAGCTTGCGGTTTACGACCATTTCCAGCGCCGTGTAGATAATGACAAAGGCCGGAACGCCAAGCAGCATGCCCCAGAAGCCGAAAATGCCGCCGAATATAACGATTGAAAACAGCACCCAGAAGCCGTTTATGCCGATGGAGGTTCCGAGTATCTTCGGGCCGATAACGTTGCCGTCAAGCTGCTGGAGGATGAACACGAAGATAACGAACCACAGGCACATCTTAGGATCGACCAGCAGTATCAGCAGCGCCGAGGGGATCGCGCCGATAAACGGGCCGAAGAACGGGATGATGTTCGTAACGCCGACAATGACCGAAATAAGCAGCGCATACGGCATTTTAAGTATCACGCAGCCGATATAGCACAATACGCCGATTATCGCACTGTCAAGCAGCTTGCCGCTTATAAAGCCCATGAACGTTTTGTCGGCAAAGCGCAGAGCCGACATGATGCGCTTTGCGCGCGCCGGGGAAAAGATGCTGTAAAGTATCTTTCTGTAGTGGGCTATGAAAGGCTCCTTATTATAAAGTATATAAATCGAAACGATGATGCCGATAACGACATTGTAAAGTCCCTTGAGGACATAGAAAACGCCGCTTGTTATGTTCGTTACCACGCTCTCCATGCTCGGCAGCAGCGTGTTCGTCGTCCATTTTGTCAGCGCATCGGTCAGGTTTCCGAATATGCTCGTTGCATACTGCTCGATCTCGGGATAGTCCTTGAGGAGATTATCTATCGCCGAATACGCCGAGTCAAAATACGACGGGCTGTTTGTTATGAGGGTCGATATGCTGTCGTAAACCTGAGGAACTATGAGGTAGAACAGCGCGGCAATAAGCAGCAGCATGACGATCTCGGCAAGGATGAGCGCGAGCACGCGCGGAAGCTTTGTGCCCGTTTTAAGGCGCGGCTTTGTTTTGTTTATGCGCAAAACAAGAGGCTTGAAAAGCTTGCGCTCATAAAGCGTCATCGACGGGATGAGAAGATAGGATATGACAAGGCCCCATATAAACGGGCTGAGTATGCTCAGCAGCTTCCCCAGCGCGTCTATAAGCTTGCCCATGTAGTCAATGCCGAAGTAAAACAGCACTCCGGCAGCGATCACCGCAAAAGCCGTAACGCCCCAGCCGATATATTGGGAATATTTATTCTTTCTTTCCAATTCCCCACCCCCTGTTCGGTAGCTTTGTGTTTCTTTTTCAATATTACTATCTCTTTTCCTCAGCGTCAATATCTGCTCGAAATTTTTACGTTATGTTAACCTTTTTACCGAATATACCTCTGTTTTAAATGTTGAAAACTATGTTGAAAATGTTCAAAACCCTTGATATACAATGCATTTTTCAATCTCAGCCGTGCCGATGAGCATTCACATTTTGTCGAATAAAGCATAATCGTGCAACCTGCGCATTATTTTTGAGCACGTGCATAGGCTTTTAGCGGAGGGATGAGCTATGAAAAAACTTCTGTGTGCTGCGCTGTGCCTTGTTATGCTCACAAGCCCGGTGTATGCGATAAATACGCTTACAGACGATGACATCGACATCTCCGCACCGTCGGCGATACTCATGGAAAAGGTCACGGGCGAGGTCATATACGACAAAAATTCGCACGAGCGTCTGCCGCCTGCAAGCGTTACGAAGGTTATGACGATGCTGCTGATAGTCGAGGCCGTCGAGCGCGGCGATATAAGCCTTGACGACACGGTCATAGCCTCGGAGCGCGCCGCATCCTTCGGCGGAAGCTGCGTTTTTCTCGAAGAGGGCGAAAAGATGAGCGTTCACGAAATGCTCAAGTGCATCTGCGTCGTTTCGGCAAACGACTGCGCCGTTGCGATGGCTGAGCACCTTTGCGGATCGGAGCAGGCCTTTGTCGCACGCATGAACGACCGCGCACGGGAGCTTGGACTAAAGGACACCAATTTCAAAAACTGCACCGGCCTTTTTGAGGACGATGAGCACTACACCAGCGCATATGATATAGCCGTCATGAGCCGCGAGCTTATCCGGCACGACATGATAAAGGACTATACGACGATATGGATGGACACGATACGCGGCGGCGAGTTCGGCCTTTCAAACACCAATAAGCTCGTTTACTACTACGACGGCTGCACGGGGCTGAAAACCGGCTTCACGGAAAAGGCAATGTACTGCCTTTCGGCCACCGCCGAGCGCGAGGGCGTGGAATACATCGCCGTAATCATGCACGCGGACACGATAGATAAGCGCAATAACGACGCAAAGGCTCTGTTGAGCTACGGCTTTGCAAACTACCGGCTCATGCCGCTGCGCAGCCCCGATGTTCTGCCGCCGGTGCGCGTAACCCTCGGCAGTGCCGACAGCGTCCAGCCTGTTTATGACGGCGCGGAGGCCGCGCTTGTTCCCAAAAGCGGCGCAGGCGAGGTATCCTATGAGCTTGACCTGCCCGATACGCTGCCGGCGCCGGTTGAAAAGGGGCAGCAGATCGGCACTCTCCGCGTCGTATCCGACGGAAAAGAGCTTTACTCGGTGAAGCTTCTTGCAGACTCCTCCGTTGCCAGGGCCTCGTTCGGACGGACGCTGCTGGAGCTTGTCAAAAGCTACGTCGGATTGGGTTAATCTCCCCCACTTATCCACGAAATTCGCGTAAAATCAAGCCAGTAAGCTCCACTTCGACACATTATCCTTGCTTTTTTATGCCTCCGGTGTATAATATAAGATTATAAATTTACCACACGGAGGGGTAATCATGGTCAAGGTTGATTTAACGGGAACTTCCGCGTTTTTCGATCCTGCGGAGCTTGATTTTGCGGCAGCCGCGGCGGCGCACAGAATGCTCGGCGACAAGTCCGGTGCAGGCAGCGAGTTCACAGGCTGGCTGGAGCTTCCCGAACGCATACGCGACGGCGAGCTGAAGGCGATACTCTCGGCGGCGCAGCGCATACGCAGCCGCTCAAAGGCGCTTGTCGTCATCGGCATAGGCGGCTCTTATCTCGGCGCGCGCGGAGCGATCGAGCTTCTGCGCCCCATCCCCTCGGAAAACGACCCGAAGATATTCTTCATCGGCAACGGTCTTTCACCCGACGCTCTGAACGATACTCTCGCCCAGCTCGGCGACATGGATTTCGATATAAACGTCATATCCAAATCCGGCACGACCCTTGAGCCGGCGCTTGCTTTCCGCATTTTCAGGAAGCTTGCGCGCGAAAAATACGGTTCGGCCGCCAAAAAACACATATTCGCTACCACGGACGCGCACCGCGGCGCGCTCAAGTCCCTCGCGGATGCTGAGGGCTGGGAGTGCTTCGTCGTTCCCGACGATGTCGGCGGACGATACAGCGTTCTGTCGGCAGTCGGTCTGCTGCCGATGGCGGTTGCCGGCATTGACATAAAGGCGGTCATAACCTCTGCAATATGCGCATTCAAGGAGCTTGACCTGCGCTCGCCCGAGAACCCGGCATGGCAGTACGCCGCAGCCAGGCAGTATCTCTACGGCCATGGCCGCAGCATAGAGATCCTTGGCTGCTATGAGCCTTCGTTCCGCTTCATGGCGGAGTGGTGGAAGCAGCTCTACGGCGAAAGCGAGGGCAAAAACGGCATAGGCATCTTCCCTGCCTCCGTTGAATTTACCGCTGACCTACACTCCATGGGTCAGTACATTCAGGATGGCCCGAGGACGCTGATGGAGACCGTTGTCAGCTTTGATAAGCCGCGCAGCAGCGTTGCCGTTCCGTTTGAAATGGGCGATCCGGACGGGCTTAACTACCTTGCCGGCAAGGACTATGCGGATATCTGCCGCACGGCGCGCGACGCGGTGAAGGCCGCGCACATATCCGGCGGAGTTCCCAACATCGGCATAAGTGTTCCGGCGCGCGACGAAGCCGGCTTTGCCGACCTCGTATGCTTCTTTGAGCTTGCCTGCGCGATATCCGGCTACATGTCCGGGGTCAATCCCTTTGACCAGCCCGGCGTTGAGGCTTACAAGAAAAACATGTTCAAGATGCTTGGCAAGCCCGGCACATGATATATTCAGGCGCGGAGTAACTCCGCGCCTGATTTCTATTTTAATTCACACTTTTGCTCTTGCTTTGTATGCGGAAAAATGTTAATCTAAGCTCAAAGGAAAACTTCAACTTATAACTGAAAAGGAGAGTGGACAAAATGGTTAAGTTGATCATGGGTCTGAAGGGCAGCGGCAAGACAAAGCGTCTGGTCGAGCTCGTCCGCGAAGCTGTCGCAATGGAAAACGGCGACGTAGTCTGCATCGAAAAGGAAAAGAAGCTTACTTACGATATTCCTTATCAGGCTCGTCTTATCGAGGCCGGCTCTTACGACATCGGCTCTTATGAGTTTATAAAGGGCTTTATCTGCGGCCTTCATTCCGGCAACTATGACATCACCCATGTTTTTGTCGATAATTTCTATAAGATCGTCAGCAATAAGGATCCCGTTATGTTCGGCGAATTTCTCGATTGGCTCGAGGCCTTTTCCGAGAAAGAAAACATTGAATTTGTAATAAGTGTCACAACCGACCCCGATACGGTCGGCGAAGCGATCAAAAAATATATGATTTGAACAAAAATCGGGCCAAGCCTTATGGCTTTGCCCGTTTTTTTCGTCATTATTCGCTCTTGACTTAATTATATGGCCTGATTAGAATTTAACTTAGAATAGGCATAATAAATTCAGAATTTTTGTAATTGAGGTGTTTTACCATGATCATGGATTGCGAAAAGTACGTCGGCAAATGCGTCTGCGGCAGAGACCATGAGCTTGAAACGAAAAAGGTCGTCGTCGAATACGGCGCGATAAATAATTTCGAGCAGTACATGGCCGATGTCGGCCTTGCCGGCAAGAAACGCGCCGTTATCTACGATACGGTCATCTACAAGCTCACAGAGGGCAAGCATGTCGCCGCCGATCAGGAGATCGTGCTCGAGGCAAACGGCCTGCGCGCCGAGGACACCGTCATCGAAGAGATGATGAAAAAGCTCGATAACCCCGAGGTCATCGTAGCCTACGGCGCCGGAACCATTATGGACTTCGGCCGCTACCCGGCTTACAAGCTCGGCATCCCCTTTGTCGCCATCCCGACGCTCGCTTCCTCCGACGGCTTCACGGCAAATATCTGCTCGGCAATTCTCAACGGCCAGAAGAAGTCCACTCCGATGTGCGCTCCCGTCCTCGTCGTTGCCGACCTTGACATTATAAAGGGCGCTCCGGCACGCCTTGTTGCAAGCGGCATAAACGATATCCTTTCGAAATACATTTCTCTGTTCGACTGGAAGGTATCGCACCTCGTTGCCGGCGAATATTACTGCCCGATGGTAGCCGACCTTGCCCAGGAAGCGCTGGATATTATGCGCGAAGCTGCCGATAAATACGCCGCCACCGGCGTTGCCGACCACGAGGCAATGACCATGGCACAGATGAAGAGCGGCCTTACAATGCAGCTGCTCAACCACTCCAGAGCCGCTTCCGGCGCAGAGCACCTGATGGCTCATCTTGTTGAGATGCAGCCGCCGCGCTTTGAGAACGCAGAGGGCATCCACGGCGAGTGCGTCGGCGTCGGCACCTTCGCCTGCATCAAGGAGTATCACCACCTCGCCTCCCTGCCCACACCCAAGGCAAAGCCCTTCGAGCCGCTGAGCGAAGAGTGGATAAGAGAAAAGTTCGGCGACAGGCTCGCACCGGGCATCATCAAGGAAAACGAGAACGACGTTCTTGCTACCTTCGATCCGCAGAACATAGTCGACCACTGGGACGAGATCCGCGCCATGATAAACGAGATCCCCTCCGTTGAGGAGATGGAAGCTCTGTATAAGGGCTGCAACGCAAAGTATCTGCCCGAGCACATCGGCATTGACCCCTCGCTTGAGCAGGAGATGCTCCCCATCTCGGCAGCTATCCGCAACAGGCTCACCCTCGTTCGTATGCTGCGTGTTCTCGATTTCGGCGAATAAGGCCAATATAAACAAAAAACTGCACCGTCTGTTGGCGGTGCAGTTTTTTTGTGCGTAAGATCAGAATATGATCTTGAGGAGCAGCCAGAGAGCGGTCAGCTTGCCAAATGTCGCAAACTGGTCATTGTAATCGTCGAGAATGTAGTTGTCCATTATAGTTCTCCTTCCATAGTTTTATCAAGGGGGGGTGTAGGCCGTTTGGCCTGTTACCTATAAAGACGGAGAACAAGCAGGGATATTTCATTTTTGCTGTACTTTTTTTCTGAAAAATTTTATTTTTAGAATTTTTCGCGTTTTCGGTCTGCCTCACTCATGATCTCTTAATTTTTCGAGTATCTCATAAGGAGCGGCCAGTTCGCCGTTCATGCCGCTGCCGAGGTGGATGTGCGGCTTGTTTTTGCCGTGCCAATCGCTTCCTGCGGTGGGACAAAAGCCGTACTTCTTCGCGGCGGCGAGATACCCTGCAACGACCTCGGGGCCGTAGCCGGAGTAGTAGCACTCAAGCCCGGCAACGCCGCAGGCGCGTGCGCGCTCCATAAGCTCGGTAAAGCGCTCGGGCGTGAGCTTATACTGCCTCGGGTGCGCTATAACGGGCTTACCACCTGCCGAGCGTATAAGCTCCGCTGCGTCCTCAACGCTCAGAAAATGGCGGCGGATATAATACTTGCAGCCGGGATCGAGAAAGCGCTCGAACGCATCCTGAACGCTTTCGGCTACACCTGCCTCGACAAGGCACAGAGCAAAATGCGGCCTGCCGATGGTCGAGCCGGGGTGCTTTGCCTGAAGCTCGTCAAGGTCGATGAAAAGCCCGTCGCGTGCGAGCATGTCCACCATCTTTCTGTTTCGCTCGTCGCGATCACGCACTATCCAGTCGAGCACAGGGGGCAGCTTTTTGGAGTGGATATCAAGATCGTAGCCGAGCATATGAACCTCTCGGCCATACCAGCCGCAGCCGAGCTCCATTCCTGCGACGACCTCGAGGCCGCATTCTTTTCCGGCGCGCTGAGCCTCGGCAACGCCGTTTATGCTGTCGTGATCGGTCACGGCGATCGCGCGCAGGCCGAGCGAACAGGCATATTTCACCGTTTCCGCAGGCGTTTCCGAGCCGTCGGATATATTTGTGTGAACGTGAAGGTCAATTTCTCTCACTGTTTTATCGTCTCCATAACTTTTTCCGCTTCGTCGTAAATCTTCCGTGCGTCCTCGCCGATGAAAAACTCGCCATTTTCGTAGAGAACGCGGCCGTTTACCATAGTAAGGCGCACGTTTTCCTTGTTTCCGGCATAGACGATGTTTTTTGCGATGTTGTTTATCGGGCGCATATTAGGCCTATTGAGGTCTATAACCGCAAGGTCTGCCTTTTTGCCGACGGCAATTGCGTCGCAGTCGTTTAAGCCCATTGCGCGCGCACCGCCCACGCAGGCAGCCTCAAGCACCTTCGATGCATCGACCGCCGAGGCGTCGTTTTCGCGGTATTTTGCCAGCACGCTCACGAGGTACATTTCGCGGAACATGTCAAGGGCATTGTTCGAGCCCGCGCCGTCGGTTCCGATGGCAATTGCTATGCCCTCGTCAAGAAACCGCTTTACCGGCGCGATGCCGCTTGCAAGCTTGAGGTTTGAGGCCGGGTTCAAAACCGCCGTCAGGCCGCGGTTTTTGAATATTGCGATATCCTCATCGCTCATGTGGACGCAGTGGAACGCGCCGCCGCCGTAGTCATACATGCCGAGCTTATCAAAAAGCACCGTCGGCGTTACGCCGTAGCGCTCGACGCAGCCTGCGACCTCCGAGCGCGTTTCCGACGAGTGGGTAAACATCGGCTCTTTATATTTCTGCACGAGATCGGCAACAAATCGCATGCGCTCCATGCTCGTTGTGTATTCCGCGTGAAAGCCGAGGCGATAAGATATCAGCTCGTGCGTTTTGTTATAGCGCAGGAACTTATCCTCAAGCAGCATATAGTCGCTGTCAAAGTTATTCATATCGCCGCACAGCACCGCGCGAAAGCCCGAATCAATGCACGCTTTGACAAACGCATCGTTGTGAAAATACATATCAAAGCAGCTCGTTATGCCGCTTGTCAGGTATTCCATTATCGCCAGGCGCGTCATGACGTAAAGCCCGTCGGGGCTAAGGCGTGCCTCCTTCGGCCAGACCTGCTCGCTGAGCCACTTATCCAGCGGCATATCGTCGGCAAGCGAGCGCAGAAAGGTCATGCCCGAGTGCGTGTGCGCATTCTTAAAGCCCGGAATGAGCAGGTCGCCGTTAAGGTCTATCTCGCGCTCAAACTCCGGCATGGCTTCCGGTGCCGCGCCGACATGGATTATCCGCGTGCCGTCCGTCCACACCTCGCACCATTTTATCTTCGCCTCCGGCTCAAATGTCAGCACGCAGCCGTTATAAAAACGTATCATTCGTTTATCCTCGTTTATTCCCAGAAGTTCTTTCCGCCAAGTCTGCGCACGAGCTTTGCACGCAATTCCAGCATGGCGGTGTAGGTCGGCAGGATGAAAATGAAGTTATCCTCATCCTGCAAACACTCTATAAGTTTATCATAGTTTCCGCACGATTGACAGGGTATATTTTCGCGCTCAAGCCTTTTTTCGGCGGCCTCTGCGCGGTCGCCGCAGACATAGGCGCGCCCAAGCTTTCCGCGCCGCGCAAGCATCCCGAAATCGGCCTCGTCGAGCCAGGATATATCCGTTCCGTCGGCCGTGCGGTCGTTCACGGCAAGCACCAGAGTTTTTTCTCCCGGCGCACGGCAGACCTCATCAAGCGTCTGATCGGCAGCGGCGGCGTTTTTTATAAGTATCATCCTTGCTCCGCGCTTGCCGAGCGGAAAGCTCTCCATCCTGCCGAAGCCGCAGTCAAAGTCCTGCGCCGCGGCGGCAGCCTGCTTTAACGGCATACCACAGGCGACGGCGGCGGCGACAGCGCCGACGCTGTTATAGACATTGTAAAGCCCCGGCAGTGCCGGAGTGCAGACCGTTTTATCGCTAAGGGCGCGCAGAACGAAGCTCCCGTCCGGGAATACCGACTCCGCGCTCACATCCGGCGCACTTCGCGCAAAGCCGCAGGAGCACGAGAATACGCCGAGATTTGCGTAGCTGAGTCCCTTGTAGCCGAGCCTTTTTCCGCAGACCGGGCAGGTATCGTCCTCGCCGCTGCCGACGCTGGTTTTCTTATGCTCACCGAGTCCGTAGTACACGGTTCTGTTTGAGCACAGACGCGAAACCGACGCTGCCATCGGGCAGTCTGCGTTTATGACGGCTATCGTCTCGGGCGTATCGCGCAAGCCTTCTGCGATGCAGTCGCGCGGATGCGCCACCGTACCGTAGCGGTCGAGCTGATCGCGGAAAAGATTTGTAATGAGCAAAACGCGCGGCCTGAGCTTGCCAAGAACGAGCCTGCACGCGGCCTCATCGCACTCGATCACGGCGCTTTCGCACCTGACCGAGCCGAACAGGCTTTTGTTCATAATAAGCTCTGCCGTTATCCCCGGCATGAGGTTTGCTCCCGATCGGTTTGCACACACGCTTCTGCCGGCGTTTTGCAGGGCGCGCTCTATTATGCGCGCCGATGTGGTTTTGCCGTTTGTCCCCGTAACGGCGATTATATCGACATTTTTTGCAGCGTACCCGAGGATATCGGGGCATATCTTGAGTGCCAGCGCTCCGGGGAGCGAGGTTGCGCCGAAATTAAACAGCCGCAACAAGCAGTGCGTGGCCTTACAGACCACGCACGCAAAAAATATCATGAGATTTTTCAATTATTCGACAGTCACCGACTTTGCAAGATTTCTGGGCTTATCGATATCGCAGCCACGCAGCAGCGCAACATAGTACGCAAAAAGCTGAAGCGGCACAACGCCCAGAGAAGGCTGAAGTATCGTGTGTGTCTCGGGAACGGAAATGACGTTCTCCACGGTCTTTTTCATCTCGGCAACATTGCTCTCGGTCGTGAGCGCAAGCACATCCGCGCCGCGCGCCTGAACCTCAACGATGTTGCTCATGGCTTTGTCAAACAGCGGCTCGTAGGTGCCGAGGGCTATGACGAGGGTACCGTCCTCGATGAGGGAAATGGTTCCGTGCTTAAGCTCGCCCGATGCGTATGCCTCGGAGTGGATATAGGATATCTCCTTGAGCTTGAGCGAACCCTCAAGACCCATGGCATAGTCAAGGTTGCGGCCGATGAAGAACACGGAGTTGTGGTTGAAGTAGTTCGAGGCAAAATGCTTTATATCCTCGATATTCTCAAGCATCTGCTCCATCTTGCCCGGCAGGCGCAGCAGCTCCTCGATTATCTCGTCGTACTGCGCGGCGCTGACCGTGCCCAGAGCGTCGGCAAAGTAAAGGCCCAGCATGTTGAGCAGGACAAGCTGCGTGCTGTATGCCTTGGTTGTTGCAACGGCGATCTCGGGGCCGGCCCAGGTGTAGAGCACATCGTCCGATTCTCTGGCTATGGAGCTGCCGACAACATTTACTATCGAAAGTATGTGCGCGCCCCTTGCCTTTGCTTCGCGCAGCGCCGCCATCGTATCGAGCGTTTCGCCCGATTGGCTGATGACGATAACGAGCGTCTTGTCATCGACAAGCGGATCACTGTAACGGAATTCCGAAGCGAGGCAGACCTCGACCGGCTTGCGCATGAGCCGCTCAAGATTATACTTGCCCACCACACCAACATGATATGACGAGCCGCAGGCGATTATGAATATGCGGCTTACGTCCTTGATCTGCTCGGCGGTGAATTTCATATCCTCGAACACGATGCGGTTATCGCGGATGCGGCTGAACGCCGTTTTGCGTATAGCCTCGGGCTGCTCCATGATCTCCTTGAGCATGAAGTGGGCATAGCCGCCCTTTTCGGCCGCGGAGACATCCCAGTCGATCGTGTGGTGCTCTTTTTCGATGGTCTGCTCCATGGCATTGTAAAACTGCACCTTGTCGGCGGAGATGACGGCGACCTCGCCGTCTTCCATATACGAAACGTCGCGCGTGTGCTTTATTATCGCGGTAACGTCGCTTGCTATGTAGTTGCTGCCCTCGCCGTAGCCGATAAGCAGCGGCGCATCCTTGCGCGCGGCGATGAAATGCTCCGGCTCGTCAACGCACAGTATACCCAGCGCATACGCGCCCTCGATGCGGCGCAGAACGCGGAACACAGCCTCAAGCGCATTGCCGCACTCGGCATAGTAGAACGAAACGAGCTGGCTTACCACCTCGGTGTCGGTATCGGAGATGAATTTATAGCCGTTGGATATAAGAAAATCGCGCAGCTCAACATAGTTTTCGATTATGCCGTTGTGAACAACGGCGATCTTGCCGTCGCCGCTGAGATGGGGATGGGCATTGACGTCGTTCGGCTCGCCGTGCGTTGCCCAGCGTGTGTGGCCGATGCCGATGGTGCCCTCTACGCTTTTGCCGCCCTGTATCATATCCCTGAGCACCTTCAGGCGGCCCTTTGATTTTTTGACCTGCAGCTTTTTATCGCCGGATATAACGGCGATACCGGCAGAGTCATAGCCTCGGTATTCCAGTCTTTCCAGTCCGTCAAGCAGTATGGGAGCTGCCTGCTCCCCTCCTGCAAAGCCAACTATTCCGCACATAAGCAAAAATTCCTTTCGGATAAAAATACTTCGATAATATTGATTGTCATTATACCAGTTTATTCTCACATTTGCAATCAATAAGGCCGCCGAATCTCTCCGGCGGCCCTCTTGATTTTGTAAACTTTTAAAAAACGAACTGCACGAGCAGCATGTACGCGACGGTGCCTCCTCCGACGGAAAGAAGCAGGTTTTCCTTCCACTCGTAGCTCAAAACCACAAACAGAGCCGCGATAAGCTCCGGCAATCCGTGCGAGCCTGTGAATATCGGCGTATTTTTAAAGCAATAGACCACGAGCAGACCCATGAGCGCCGGCGGCAGCACGCGCCCGAGGTATTTTACAAACGCCGGAGTTTCCTTCTTGCCGGAAAAGGCCAAAAACGGCAGCCAGCGCGAGATCTGCGTTCCGACGGCTATGGCGAGGATGATGATAAGCGTCTGAATAACGGTAAGCTTCACAGTTTATTCCTCCCCAACCAAAAGACTAAGAGCATGCCGGTAAGCGCCGGAATGAGGAACATCGTCGGCCCGAAGGCTATGCGCGCAAGCAGCGTCACGGCAACGCCGATGATGCACGCCGGGCGCTTGGCCTTGTCCTTCCACTGCTGGAGGAAGAACACGATAAACAGCGCGTTGAGCGCAAAATCAAGCCCCGTTGTGTCAAACGTTATGATCTTGCCGAGCACACTGCCGAGCGCCGTGAGGCCGCACCAGTAAACATACAAGAGCAGAGTCTGCCCGAAGAAGAAATACCGCGGCTCCATCCCCTCCGGAGCATCGGAGGATACCGCCAGCGAGAAAGGCTCATCGGCCAGAGCATAGATAAGAAACGGCTTGAACGGCTGCGTATCCTTATATTTTTCAAGCAGCGCAAGTCCGTAAAACGTGTGTCGGAAATTCACGAAATAGCTCATTATGAGCATCTGCACAGGGTCAAATCCGGCCGCCATCATCGGCACCGCCGCGATCTGCATTCCGCCGCAGAAGCATATCATTGAAAACAGCAGCGTCCACAGTGGGCCGTAGCCAAGCTCCTCCATCAAAACGCCGTAGGTCAGTGCAACGAATATCCATCCGAAGAAGATCGGAACCGTGGACGTGAACGCGGCCTTGACACCGCGAAAAACTTCTTTTATCTCAACTTTTCTTTTCATGGCAATAAAAAAGCGCAGCCGAAAACGACTGCGCAGTGCTTTCTGAAATTTGCGCGCTTATCAGATAAGGTTCAGCACGAGGGTGAGGATAACGAAAGCGATTGCAAACCACTTGGTGGCCTTTGCAAGCTTTGCATCCAGAGACTTTGCCTTGCCCTTGCTCAGGAAGGTCTCTGCGCCGCCGGCGATCGCGCCGGACAGACCCGCGCTTTTACCGCTCTGCATAAGAACAACGACCGTTACCGCAAGGCCGGAGAGGAGCTGAAGGATGGTGAGAATGAGTTTCAAAGTGTTCATTTATATTCAATCCTTTCGATTTTGACATATTAGCCTATCTACTATACCACAAGCATTTCCGGAATACAAGAAAAATTTACACTATTTTTTTACCATACCTGCCATCGGAGCAGGAAAAAGATGAAATACACGAAAAACAGGAGCGCGCTCAGCAGGACAAGTACGCGCTCGGTGCGCGCATTTTCCGCAAGCGCCGACATTGCCGCCGGGAGCGAGAGCATCGCCGCAAGATATCGCGGCGCGCTCAGAAGCCATGTCGCGCCCATCGTCACGACAAAATACGCGATAAAATACGCCGTATACGATGCGCGCATCCTTTTTGCGGCAAGTATCATCGCTGCGAGCGACAAAAGCTGCGCCAAAAGGTTCGGCAGCCACAATCCCCAAAAAAGCGCTGGGCGGCCTGCCGCCGATACAGCGTTTTCCGTCTGATACGCAGCGGTGCCGAAAAACCAGCCGAGCCGCTGATTCCAGTGTATGCTCTGATACTCCATGAATTTAAACGCATCGCCGGACACTGAGTAGTTTATCATGCAATAGGCCGCAAAGCCGAGCGGCACCATAAACAAAGCCAGATATTCGCGCGGCTTTGCCCTCGAACGAACAAGCTCAAACAGGATCGGCACGACGAGGATCAGCCCCGGCGAGCGCGTGAACGCAGCATATGCGCCCAAAAGGCCGCCGGTTCGTATCCTGCCGGTGCGGACAAGATACAGGCACGACACCGTGCACAGGACAAAAAGGCTCTCGCTCATGGGTGCTGCAAAGAAAAACGCCGCCGGGCAGAATGCAAAAAATTTCACCGCACGCAGAGCCGCCGCACTTTCCATGTCAAGGCGCATAAGCTTATACAGCATAACGCCCGAGCCTGCAAAGCACAAGGCCGAAACGAAAAGCCCGGCTGCGAGGCAGTCGCCCGTGAGATACGAAAAAAGTCTCACGACAACGGGGTAGCCCGGCAGGAAAACGAGCTGCACGAGCCTGTCCCACTCGCCGTCGGACAGGTACCAGTCGCGCGCTATGTCCATATAGTGCTGACTGTCGGTGCACAGCCAGAAGCGAACATAGCCGCCAACGGTCTCGTCATAGCCGAGAATTTTGCGCAGAACAAAGCCGAGTATGAGGATAACGACATCCCATATTATAATAAGCGCAAAAATGCGCGCGCAGACCGTGCCGTCGGCCGTGCCGAGGCGATCTTCGCCTTTTTCTCGCCAGAACGCGCACCACTCGGGCACAAAGCGCAGGCACAGCGCAAGCATGAGCAGCGCACTGATAACGGCAGCGGCATAACCGGCGGCGCCGTAGCTGCTGCCGGCGCACCAGAGCGCAAACACCGCCGCAAGCGTGGCCGTGCCGAGCGCGGATATTAACTTTTCGGGAAATTTATCGTTGAGCATGACATTTATAATAACATAACCGCGGCGCAAATTAAAGCCCCGGCAATTGACTTCACCGCGGCACGGTGCTAATATTCTTGCATAAATCATTTAAGGAGGGCATCAAAACGCAGGAAGACAAGTCATTTCTCGGCACGCAGCCGATAAAAAAGCTGTTGCCGAAGCTCGCTGTGCCGACGGTTATCGCGCAGCTTGTCAACATGCTGTACAACATCGTTGACCGCATATACATTGGACACATTCCCGAGGTCGGCAGTCTTGCGCTGACCGGCATCGGCGTTTGCATGCCGCTTATACTCATCGTTTCGGCCTTTTCGGCCTTCGTTGCGTCCGGCGGCGCTCCGCGAGCGTCGATATTCATGGGGCGCGGCGACGGCGACTCGGCGGAAAAGACGCTCGGCGGCTGCCTTACGATGCAGGTTATCATCTCACTGCTGCTCACCGCCGCCATGCTCATATGGAAAGACGAGCTTCTCTATCTTTTCGGCGCAAGCGAAAACACCATTTCCTACGCCGCCGACTACATGGGCATATACGCCCTCGGCACGATTTTCGTGCAGATAACGCTGGGCCTTAACTCTTTTATAACCGCGCAGGGCTTTGCAAAGGTCGGCATGAAAACGGTGATAATAGGCGCGGTGCTCAACATAGTGCTCGACCCGGTGTTCATATTCGCGCTGGGCATGGGCGTAAAGGGCGCGGCACTCGCGACGATCATCTCGCAAGCGGTATCCTGCGCGTGGGTCATCTCGTTTCTCTGCGGCAGCAAAACGGTTCTGCGGCTTAAAAAGGAAAATCTTCTGTCCGGGCTGCGGCTTACTCCTCCGTGCATTGCGCTGGGTCTTTCGGTTTTTGTCATGCAGGCAAGCGAGAGCGTCATATCCATGTGCTTCAACACCTCCCTACTGCGCTACGGCGGCGATATCGCAGTCGGCGCAATGACGATACTTTCAAGCGTAATGCAGTTTGCAATGCTGCCGCTTCAGGGCGTTGCGCAGGGCGCGCAGCCTATAACAAGCTATAATTTCGGCGCAGGAAACTCCGCGCGCGTTCGCGAAAGCTTCCGCCTGCTGCTGACGGTGTGCCTTGTGTATTCCGTTGCACTGTGGGGGCTTGTCATGCTGTTTCCGCGCATTTTCGTCGGAATGTTCGCCTCGGATACGCAGCTTATCGACTTTGCCTCGCGCGCTTTGAGGATCTACTGCGGCGCAATGTTCATCTTCGGCATACAGATATCATGCCAGATGACCTTCGTTTCCATAGGCTATGCCCTGTGCTCGATCATCGTCGCCGTTATGCGCAAATTTGTGCTGCTCATTCCGCTTATCTACATCATGCCGCAGCTTTTATCCGACAAGGTAAGCGCCGTTTACGCCGCTGAGCCTGTAGCAGATTCTTTGGCCGTGATCTTCACAGCCGTTATGTTCGCCGTAAACTTCAAAAAAGCCCTGCGGAAGATGGACGAAAAATAACTGCGCCGAGCTAAGCCGACGCAGTTGACAATTTGAAATCTTTGGGCTATAATCAAATCACAAGGAGCGATGACCAACGGTCAGCCCTTGGTTAGAAGTTGATAAGTAAACTTAGCAAAATCGTCACCGTGCCGGGTGGCGGTTTTGCTTTTTAACTCTAATCGTTACCGTGTATCCGAAGATATGTATCGTTAGTGTTATCGGCATGTGCTCACCCCCTCTCGGGTGGTGTAGCTGACCGCCTCGCCCCTTGCTTGCCAAAATTATACCATAATATTCACAATTTGCAAGAAGGAGCTTTGGCTATGTGTTTTGCAAAGCTTAAGGCTGTTTTTCCAGCTCAAAGCCGACGGAAAGGCGGTTTTCGCCCTCACTGTACCGATACTGCATCGACGTGCTCATCTTGCGCACCATGTGCAGCCCGAGGCCGCCGATGGGGCGCTCCTCCGCCGGGAGCGTTATATCCGGCGCAGCGGCAGCAGTCGGATCATAAGGCTTGGCGTTTGCGCGCGTGAACACCTCGTCCACGTTCCGTCCGCTTTCCGCAAGATCCTTCAGCAGCGTTTTTGCACTCATCATGAACATTGCCGCCGGTATGCCCTTTCCCGATACGTCGGCGATGAGGAACACCAGCGTGTATCTGTCGAGCAGATAGAAATCATAGAAGTCTCCGCCGATTTCCTTGGCTGCATGCATGGACGCAAACAGATCAAAATCCGGCCGAGCCGGAAACACTCTCGGCAGCGCCGCGTTCTGGATTTGCCTTGCGACCTCAAGCTCCTGATCTATCCGCTCTTCCGCCGCGTGGATATAGTGCTTGAGCGAGGAAACCGTGGCGTTAACATCATCGGACAGCTCGGCAAACTCCTTATAGGCGCGCACATTGATCACCGTGTCAGGGTCGCCTGCCGCTATCGCCTTCAGGCCGTCGTTGACCCGCTCCAGATTGCAGGTCACCTTCTTTTTGAGAATCTGATATATAAGGATAAACAGCGCCGTATAGATCAGCACTTCCATGAACGCCACAAGATACAGCGTCACATTGCGGTAAAGCGCCGCGTCATCCGTTGTGATGCGGTAAATGATCTGCGGGTAAAGCTGCCCGTTATAAAAAACGCTATAACAACGCACACCAGCAGCCAAAAGCCGAAATCATAGCTTATCCGGCGCGATTTGATATCAATGTGCTTTCTCTGTCCCGAAGCGGCGCAGACGATCGTTGACAGCATCAGCGCAATGCCATTGCACAATATCATCGTGAACGAGCACTGCTGCACGAACGAGAAAGCGTGATACACGTCGCCGAGATTGGTCGCCAGCACAAGGAGCATATGCAGCACTTCCATCGTAGCGCCGATGCCGAAAGCCGACAGCACTCCGGGGCGGTTCTCGTCAAACAGCGTGCGGCGCATCAGTCCGCTGAAAACGCCGGCCAGAAACGCTGCCAGCGAGCAAGCTGCCCTTGTTACCATGCCGCCGCCCCAGCACACGCAAAGCCAGCGGTAAATTCCGCCGATTGTACCGGCTATCAGGCCTGCCGGGCCGCCGAACAGAAGTCCGGCGCACAGCGGCGCGGCATCGCGAACGTTCATTACCACGCCGTCCGCGCCCCTGGCAGCGGCGATAATGAAGATAAACTCCGCGGCAATGAGCGGTTTGTGCATAACCGTTCCGATAGGCAGCGCAAATCGAACAAGCTTTCTGTCAATGCCGAAGCCGCGCTCGCATGCCTCGTACGACTCGGCAAACGCCACCGACGACGAGGCCGAGGCAAGCTGAACCATAAACGACGGCTTGAGTATCGTCCATAATTTCGCGACCGGTATTTTAAGCCGGAGCACAACCAGCACAAACTGCGACGCCGTTACGGCCGCAAGGCCGCCGCCAAGCGAGCTTTCTCCGCTGAGTGGATCGCAGCGGTAGCCCGGCTCTATAAGCACCAGCGAGATGTTCAGCCAGCGCCCCTTTTGTTCAATGCTCAGCTGTATTTCCGCATCCTTGACCTCGGCCATCCAATGCAGCATAAATTCTTCCGCGCTGAGCTGAATCCGAAGAATATCCCGTCGTTTCAGAAACGGATAAGCCGTAAGCGATTCCCTTATTTTTTGAGAAACCGTGTCCACGCCGTGTGCGTTAAGCGGCGTTGTTTCCGTAACTATTGTTTTCATATCAAGCACCTGTGTACTGTCGCGGCAACGCAACACTTTTGCCGTTTTTGTCTGAAATATTTTACGACAAAATATGTCGTTTTTTAAGCTTGCCGCGCAAAAAGCTCTCCCGAAATTCGGGAGAGCTTTTTGCAGTGAGAGCTTTTTATCTTATAAAATTTGTTGCTATCGGCTCTTCCTTATCCGGAAGGCCGAATTTTTCTTTGCCGAGGGCTATGCTTTTCATAAGAAACGTCATGTTCCGCGCAAGCGTGCGCATGGACTGCCTGCCCTCCTCGTCAAGCTCCGCCTCTCCTGCCGCTCTGCCGTGGATGCTGTTCCAATACTGTCCGGATGCGATCGGCATTCCGGATATGGTGAAGTACTTGTTCAGCTCATCAAATGTTGCCGAGCAGCCGCCGCGGCGCGCGCACACTACGCTTGCGCCGACCTTCATCGTTTTGTCGAAGCTCGTGCTGTAAAACAGTCTGTCCAGGCAGGCGACGAGCGTTGCGTTTGCGCTTGCAAAATACACGGGGCTTGCAAGCACAAGTCCGTCGGCGGCTTTGAATTTCTCTGCCAGAGTGTTCACCTCGTCGTCAAATACGCACTTGTCGTGTTCGACACAGTAGTTGCAGGCGATGCAGCCGCGCACAGGCTTCAAGCCTATCTGCACACACTCGGTCTCAACGCCGTTTTGCTCAAACACCGTCTCCATCTCGCGCAGCGCGATCGACGTGTTGCCGCCGACTCGCGGCGAGCCGTTTATTATCAGCACCTTCAGCTTTTCGCTCATATCGCACCTCCGATTAATTTTTCTGTCAACACACCGTATTGAGCGCTATTTCTTCGCGCTCTCTTCCAATTCCAGGTTGGCCCATTTACGAAACTGAACAGCACGCTCAGAATTGACCTTGAATCTAACAGCAATAATCATTTGAAGATTATAATGTTTCGTATCACGAGTAACCTGACGCGAACCTTCGGTTTGAACTATTCGGAAATTCCGAATAGTTGCAGACTCTTCTAATTCACTATCTGCATAAATCTTTTTAATATGTTCATTTATCGTTGGTACCATCGGTTAACAAGGGCAAACACGCCTGACAGCGTGCCTTTTCGGCGCTTTTTGCCCTTTTCGCCTTGACGGGCGCCAGCCCGCCTGCACCTCAAAAAACAAAAATCACTCGAAAATTCATCGCTGACAGGTGCAAGGCAGTTTTGCCGGTGCAGAAATGCGGACAGACGAGGAAAGGCCCGAAGAGAATACTTGCCGTATTGTCAAGGGGCTTGACGTTGTATGGGCGTATTTCTGCCCGTCAAAACCGTGTCTGTCCTTGTCAACCGATGGTAAACCAACATCATATAGTGTGGCCATCATCTTCTATGTCAGCCATATATTTTCATCCTCATAGCGCATCTCAACGCTGTCCTGCCGGTCGCCGACAGACGCGGCATAAGTCAGGTATTCCGCTGCGCTTGAACGGATGGTTATTTCATCTTTTTTCTTTTTCAAACGTGATCCCTCCGCAGCTTTTTTGGCACTGTCCTTACTTTTCCTTTTCCATCAGCGCCACCGTCTCGACTGTGTTTTCGAAATTCGGAATAAACATATCGGCTTCGTTCCCTTGATAATATACCGGGAAACGAAATTGTATGCTCTTTAATATCTGACCGTTTTCCAACGGTTCGGGATATATCTCGATTTTCTTTATAAAGCTGTGAAGAAATTCTTTCTTCTCAAATTCGGTAAATTCATTATATATTATATCAAATAATTCCAAAAATTCAAATATTCGTTTCTGAGAGATTTTTTGTTCCTTTATAGCCTTGATTTGTGTTTGTACAGTTTCAAGATTTTCGGTTGCCTCTGCAATCTCATCATATAATGAATTTATACGGTTTTGCATATCGGTATATTTTTGCTCATAATGCCTGTCGGAACAGTCGAGCCTGTCAATTTGAAAGCCGAGTCGTTCCTTTGCGGCATTAAGCTGTCTTATCTGTGTCATTAAATATGCTTCTTCTTTTTCATACTTAGATAAATCCACGCTTGCATCTAATTTTTCTTTTATTGCAGAATCAAACTTTGAGTTTTTAACGATATTCCTTATTACTTCCACAACCGCTTCATTTATCTTTTCCTGATGAATTTGCTTTTTGAAAGTACATTTATGTCCGTCATATTCCAGTCTGTGTTTGCAGGCGTAATACCAATAATCTCTGTAAAAGCTTCCGTCTTTTTTGCGTTTGCGGTTGACACTGCCATACAACCCTGCACCGCACATGGGACATTTAATTATTCCGGTCAATAAATGCTGATGTTCTGTACTGTATATTTTTTCATTCTTTATACCTGTCTTTTTTCTCTTATCCTGAGCTAAAAGCCAATCTTCTTCGCTGATAATCGCATCATGAATACCGTCATAAATAGGATATTCTTCTTGTTTTACCACATGATATTCATTACGGCTGCCTTGAATTTTTTCCGTTTTTCTTCGACCAAAAGCAATTTTTCCGCAATAAATAGGGTTGTCCAACACGAGCTTTACAAAATGTGCCGTAAATGCATCCAAAGTTCCGTTTTGGCGTTTCTTTTTGATATAGCCTTGGCGATTCAGATATTTTGCAACAGTGCCGGCACCCATTGTGGTGTGAATGAATTTATCGTAGATAATGCGAATAATTTCTGCCTCGTCTTCGGCTATTTTTAACTCGCCGTCAACAAGTTCATAACCGTATGGGGCAAACCCTCCGTTCCATTTGCCTTCACGGGCCTTCTGTTTTCTGCCTTCCATTGTTTGAACAAGAATATTTTCTCGTTCAATTTCCGCTACAGCCGACAGCACTGAAATCATAAGTTTGCCGCTGTCCTTTGAACTGTCAATACCGTCCTCAACGCAGATAAGATTAACCCCGTAATCCTGCATCAGTTGTAAAGAATTAAGTACATCGGCTGCGTTTCTGCCAAATCGAGACAATTTGAAAACCAGCACATATTGTACATTGTCTTTTCCTTCGGAAATGTCGTTAAGCATAGTTTGGAATTCAGGCCTGCCTTCAATATTTTTACCGGACTTACCTTCATCGGAATATTCTCCGGCAATCTTAAAATCCTGAAATTCGGCATACCTTCTTAACTTTTCTTTCTGCGCATCAAGACTGAAACCGTCGACCTGCATAGAGGTTGATACACGGGTGTATATATAGCAATTTTTCTTTTTCATACGATAGCTCCTTTCAGATTTGATTACATTATATTGCCGTCTAAATAAATACTCCAATGTACGGCAGAAGGGGGCTAAGCCTCTTTCTGCGAACTGTTACGATTCTTGCATTGGCGGTTTGGAAATTGTCTCAAAATATCTTCCGTTGTTACCAAGCGATATTTATCTCCGTATTTTAAGTACATCTTTGCCATTAAGTCTAAAAACCTATCGTATTCGGCTTGTCCGGTTTTATCGCTTTTTAGTGTCATCATCTTGCTTCACCTCTGTTTCTTTCTCGCTGTCTCTGCCATTTTTCAAGCAGTGTTATGATTGTTTTTTGCATATCCAGGCTTGTATAACTTTTGGGGAAATATTTGCGTATATCTTCGGTTTTGAATTTGACCTGTTCTTTTTGATTTGGCTTTTCTTCACTTAACACGGCAAATATTGTGTCTATGGACAGTTTGCCTTGCTCGCTGAATTTGCGTAATCGCTGCGCCTGTGAAAGTGACGGCGTGGCGTCTGTGTACTCTATTTCTTCGGCTAATATTTTCTGCTCGTTCTCGGGCAGATACGAAAGCTCGACAGCCGGAGTAAAGGCTATCCTTTCTTCGTCAACGAGTTTTAACAATTCGGGGATAAGGTATGTTAAGCGAATATATCGTTGGACTTGTCTTGCACTGTCATTTACTGTTTCGGCGATTTGTTCATCTGTTCTTGACTTTGTGCCAACTTGGCACGAAGTTTTTCCCTGATGTCTCATCGCTTCCAATTTCATCTTGTAAGCAAAGGCTTTTTCGCTTGGCAGTAGGTGTTCTCTTTGAAAATTTGAATCCACCATTGCTATTACAGCTTCGTCTTTTGTCATATCTCTGACTATTGCCGGAACGGTATGTATCCCCAATTCCTTGCAAGCCTCAACTCTCCTGTGACCGCTGATAATCTCGAAAGTACCGGCGGAAAAAGAACGGACGATTATCGGCTGGAGCAAACCGTTTTCTTTTACGCTATCTTTCAGTTCTTCGTTTTCAATTCCGTCTCTTTTCTTGAACGGATGATTTTCAAAGGGAATGAGTAAATCTATGTTGATGTTCTTTATGGTTTCCTGCATTTCAAATCCTCCTTGTCCAATATTTCTATTTTTTTAAGAGCGATACCTTTGCCGTTTCTCTCATAAATCAATCTCAAATTTGTACCGTTATCTATCTCATAAAAGCCCAGATAACTCTGCCACCAGAACACAGGCGTGATAATCTTTCTTCCGTCACTTAACTGAAAGAAAAGACGCAGCATATTTTTGCTTGCCTCTGCTCTCATTATCAGTTTTGCGAAGTATTCGCCCTCTTTGTCTATGAAACGATAATCGGAAGTGATTATGTGTTCCTCTCTCATTTCGTCTCTTGTGTATACTTTGTTTGATATCATATTTAAGTCCTTTCTTTTACGGCAGGTAAGAACTATATATTTATTTATATATTTATACGGTTACCTGCCGGTTGAATTGGTTTGAACGGCAAGTTGAAACGATAATTACAACATCCGATTTTCTGTATTGAAAAGGTGCCGAAATTATCAAAATTTTTCTATGTAAGCCGTTTTATTTTGAAACGAATATCAGTTATCCTTTTATCCCGAATCTTTGAAATCGGGACTATTAGGTGCAAAATTGACACTTCTTTTAGAGCGATAAAGAGGACAACTGACAACGATTGCCCGAAAGCTTTGTTTACAGTTATTCCGACATTTGCGGCACAAGTCGTTGTATGTTCTTCTGCCTGTTTTGGGACTGATAAAAAAGTCCCATTCCTGTTTTAATTTCTTTGATAATCTTGCCATAGAAAAAACTCCTTTCACTAATTTGGACAAGGGGTGTAAAAATGCACACCCAAATTGACCGATTTTTCAAATATTTCTTTGAGAAAATTTATCCCCTCCTTGTTTGAACCGGGAAGCGAAAAAATGGGGGTATTTTGAAAAGAAAATTAAAACTCCATTCACTTGTTTGAAATGGGAAACGATTCTTGGGGGGTGTTTTTGAAAAAATTTTTGAGAATATTTTTTCTCTATCTTTTCTAAATAGTGAGCAGCTTTTTGCTATCCCGAATGAAAAAGTCTGTAAAACAAAAAATCTCTTCCCGATTCATCGAACCGAGAGGAGAAAGTGGATGAAAATATATTAAATTTTTACATAAAGAAGCAAGCAGACCGTTTGTAAATCAACATCGGACAAATGCTATTTATTTTAGTACCTATAAAAACTACAATGATCTTGCACGAAATATAAAATTTGCTGATAAAACATTTTTGTAATTATTAATTTATTTTAATGTTTAAAAGAATTAATTATTTTAATTCTTATGTATATGAGACATTGACAAAACGCTTAATTAACGGTATAATAAGGTATATTTCGGGATATTATGCAAGGAGGTCGCTTAATGAAATTAGGAGACATAATACGAATCACCCGTCAAAAAGCTTTTTATACACAAGAAGATTTTGCAAAGGAACTAAATGTCGCATTATCAACTGTCAATCGCTGGGAACTTAACAAGGCAAAGCCGAATGTGAAGGCAATGAAAGAAATAAAGAGATTCTGTGAAGAAAGCAAACTCGATTACAGCGAAATTGAAAAAGAGTGGCTTTATCATAGGGAGGATAAGTAATAATGGCATTATATGATGATTTTTATAATTCTTTACTTCCGGGAAACTATGCATTAACAAAATCCATGGAGTTAACAAAGGTTAGTGATTCCGGAACACTTTGGTATACGAAAAAATTCCTGACACTATACTATTTTATATTTCTATCTAATGACATAATGACAATGGCATATAAGGATAAAGTTGTTGAAATTTTCGACAACTATATTGCAAGTTTAGATGCCACCGTACGCGACACTGCTGAATTGTACTTTTATCCTGAAAATGAAGCAATTAATTTTAAATCTGCAAATTTTAATTATTTTTGCAATTTTGCAAGCGCAACTGGTCATGCAGATCAAACTGCTCTTACCGAATATTATCAAAGTGCAAAAAAATATTACTTTGCATTATTAATGGGTTCTGGTGGGCAAACCGGTATTAAAAAGCAACTGAAAGAGTCTGTTCAACAACCAGGTTTTGTTTATAGTCATGATAATATTGACAACATAATTTTACGCTCAGCCATTGATGGATGTATGAGAGATGCAAATGCTCTTCATCGCATAAGAGATAATTCTATTAAGTATATAATTTCTGATGAAGCTATTGATAAAATTTGTGAGATTTCATCCATAAGAGCAGTTGATGAATCAGATATACGTCAAGCTATGACTGACTTTCCAAATAATAATCCTAGGTATCGAGGAATAGAAAACGATATGATTGCTTTCATTAGAAATGAAAGGCAAATTCTATATTATTACGGATATTTTCATTCTAAGACATCTGGTGCTTCGGACTTTGAGTTTAGTAGTTTAACGCCAATAGGAGAACTTGCTCTATATGCCAATTACTATGAGTTCTTGGCTATTTGGGAACACCAAAAGGTGAAAATGATATCTCAACCAGTAACAGTTGATATCAACTATTTGAATGGGCTGGATGTTGAGCCTAATAACTTCAATGTCAGCACCACACCGTATACGGATATACTTGGTTGCTTAATTCGCAGAAATCACTTCGACCTGTATGAATATAAATATATTATTTCAAGGCGAAAAGATTCTTTTGATCCGCAAGTATGGGAAAACGAAGAATCGACTTTGTTCGATCATAAAAATGAAATAAAGGCTCGTGTCGATGGCTTTTGCAGGCAACGCGACAAAGCTGATGAGGACGCAAGAAAGGAATTGTTAAAGTATTTACTTGGTATAAGAAATGATCTTGGAAGTGATGCCAACACTAATCCATTAAATATATTACGTTTTGCTCATTCCACAGTAGATGTGGTAAATGCTGATTCTTTAATTTTGCTTTATAGTGTTTACTCAAAATTAGATGATTATAAGAAATTAAAATATAGTACCGTCTACAATGAATCTGTAAACGATTTGAAACGTAGATATGATGAAGGCCTTAGAGGCATATCTTCACAAGTAAATGGACGATCAAAAATACACTGGGATTTGTACAATATTCATTCAGATAAATTTATTCTGCTCGGAATTATTACTGCGATTTCAGCAATATCTTTGAATTATCACGGAGTCGAAAATGCTTCTCGAAATGAAATAAATTCTATTGTTCAGCTTTCATACGAAAAATTTAGAGGGGTCTTAAGAAAGATAGGACTTCGATCACTTACAGCTGTTAAAAGAGAAATAAACAAGGTTATCAATGCATTAAGGAATGAGGACTATAGTGATTACCTTGAAGTTGATGGAGAGCAAGAAGCACAGGTGCTTGCCGCTTATCGAACCGAAAGTGCAGCTGATTTAATGACACGTATTGAACAAATTTCGCTTGCAGCATGCGTAGATCAAAATGTTGAAAGAACGAGGAATATAAATCTTGTTCGTCTTTTGAAGTCGTACTATATGGCACGCTATGCAGAAAATAATACGCTTTTATGTGAATGTTGCGGAGAAGAAACATTTATCACTGATGCAGGAGAACCTTATGTGGAGTTTCATCATTTAATACCATTTAATATTGCCTATGGTCCTGATCATTATTTGAACTTATTTGCTCTCTGTCCAAATTGCCATCGAAAAATTCATTTTCTGAAAATTGAAGATAAGCATGAGCAGTATGAAAATTTAAGTAATAATAATTATCTGCATATTTGCTTTGTTGATCGATTGATGGAATTAAAGACTAAAAATCTTTTAAAATCGTATCATCTTGAATATCTACTAACTGATAACGCAATAACACAAGAAGAATATGATCAAATTGCTGCGTGAGGTATTTTATGTTAAATATTGATGAAATAAAAAATAAGATTTTTAATGCTAAATCTAACGAACTTCTCAAAGAATTTCCGGATTGCTGTATTGATTTAGTAGTTACAAGTCCTCCTTACGATGATCTTCGAGATTATGAAAACAAATCTGCTTGGAATTTTGATGTGTTTAAAGAGATTGCACAAGAACTATATCGTGTTGTTAAACTTGGCGGTATAGTTGTGTGGGTTATAGGTGATAAAACCGACAAGGGCTGTAAATCGTTAACAAGTTTTAAACAAGCTCTGTATTTTCAAGAGGTAGGATTCAGCATGTTTGATGTTATTATCTACGAAAAAGCGGGGTCTGGTCCTCCACACCCTAATAGATATTTCAATTCGTTTGAATACATGTTTATTTTAAGCAAAGGTAAGCCCAAAACAATCAACTTGCTTCGAGATAAGCCAAACAAATGGGCTGGTCACTCAACTTATGGTGAAGTAACCAGAAGGGAAAAAGATGGTTCTTTGACTAATAAAGGCAAAAAAACAGTTAATGAGTTTGGTATTAGGACAAACATCTGGCGATATGCAAACGGAAATGGATTTTCTACAAAAGACAAATTTGCATATAAACATCCGGCAATTTTTCCTGAAAAACTTGTCGAGGATCACATTTATTCTTGGAGTAACCAAGGCGATATCGTTCTTGATCCATTTGGAGGTAGTGGCACTACAGCAAAGATGGCACAACTTATGGGCCGAGATTGGGTATTAATTGAAGTGGTTCGAGATTACTGCGAGTTGGCAAAGAAAAGATTGGAGAGTCTTCAGAATGCAGACAATAATAACTAATACTAGTATTGAAAAAACACTTGCTTTATTAAAAGAAAAATATTCTTCAATTGATGACAACGGTTGTTTTTTCGCTATTGTAAGAACAGAGTATGATGAAAATGGAAACGATATTCATGATTTTTTGGAAGTTATAGCAGCCGCAGATGAACTGGGATATGATTATGTGAATACAATTGTTTATCCATCTTCTGTAAGTCAAAATGTTGCGTTTATTGATAATGTAAAGTATGTTGTTTGGCTCAGTAAAAATCATTCCCATATGAAATTTTTAAAGGATGCAATTAGAGAAAAACATATATGGAAAGATGTTGAATGGGGAAAACGTTCACAGAACTACAATCCAAAAGGCAAAGACCCAGGAAATGTGTGGATACCAACAGAAGACGATGGACATGCAATAATTACAAAACATATTCTCCTGGATGACGCCGGTGTTATTGATCGATTGTTAGCAATGTCAGATTGCGGAAACAATTATGAAATTTATGAATCTGATGTAAAAGTACAATCGTTAGAATTTGTACCACATATACGTAAACCAGTGAATGATAGCATTTTTAATAAGGTGTTTTTTAAGTCGTCAGAAGATATGTGTGACATTGAAAACGAATCAGTTAAGCTAGTTGTAACATCTCCCCCTTATTGGAACCTTAAAGATTATTTTAAAAAAGGACAGATCGGCCAGGAAAGTTATGCAACATATCTGAAACGAATGAAAACAGTATGGAGTGAATGCTATAAAAAGCTCTCACCCGAGGGCTCTTTGTGGATTAACATAAATATTCGTGTACGCGATGGAAAAGTTATTATGATACCTCACGATTTTGTAAAGATATGTCAAGAGATAGGATATTTTTATAAAGGAATTATTATTTGGCATAAATCATCGGGCATCCCTACTGGCGATAAAAACATAGTTGATAGGCATGAATATGTTCTGATATTTTCAAAATCCGAGGGTTTCGCGGTTGATAAAAATGCTTTTTCAAGTTTCTCAGACTATAAGAACGATAAAATGAATGGTCGTGCATTTTGGAACATAAATCGCAAAGCCGGAAGTGTAGGAAAAAAGTATATTCACCCTGCGATATTTCCAAACGATTTGGTTGAAAGGATTATTAAAATATCCACTTCACAGGTGGATATTGTAGTTGACCCATTTTTAGGAAGCGGTACATCACTTATTGCTGCAAATATAAACAATAGATCATTCATTGGTTATGAATACAATGAAGGTTTTAAAGAATTGATGCAGTCAAGATTTGAAGAAGAGCTCCCAAACGCTGAAGTTGTTTATTATTGATATGAGTTACAAATAAGACAAAAGTGTGATAATACCATTCGCATTTATTTGCCATTGAAGTGTCTAGGAATTCGTACAATCGTATACCGTTCATGCAGATAACTTTGTAATAGGAAAAACACCGATAAAATGTCTTGCTTTACAGGGCTTTTCGGCAACTTTCGATTTTCCGGATATACCGATAAAGCGTATGTATAAGCAGTCAAGAAATACGGTAGTGGTGCCGGTAATAAAAAGTATTGCAAAAAATATAAGGAGCAATTATGAATAATTTAAAAGAATTTATTGACAAAATTAAATCTAATCAGCCAAGAAATGTAGTTAAAATCTATTTTTCTCGCAAATCTAACAGTAGCATATCAAAGTATATTACACATAATCCGTCGATATCAGGAGCAGTTCAAACCGAACTATTTAACACTATCTTTCCATATGTGGACAAACAACTTGATTCGCTCAAATTAGTTGATTATAATCCTTTAGGCGTTTTAGATGGCGAATTAGAAAGCATAAGTACCGAAGAAATTCCGCTATTCCAAGACTTCTTAAATAGTATAACAGAAGAAAATATTAACAAAGAAATGAATTCTCTAAGAATTGAAAAAATCGATTTTTATTGTATTGAAATTTCATACGATGGAAAAACGGTGTATATGTTTAGACAGTTTCAGAAATTAAAAAAATTGAGACAAGGGTTTTTAACTAGAATTATCGACAACGAGTTAAATGTAATAGATAATGATTTCCTAGGCATAGATGAACTTATCGACATGATAGTATTTGAAGGCAAGATATACTTATTTAATCATATTTCGCTTGAAAGGGTATTCAGTTACAGAGATGAGTTTTTAAAGAAAACAAATGAAGCCCTTGGAGAGATTCTCACAAAAAATGTTATTAGTAATATTGAACAGTTTGCAGATGATTGTAGGAATGACATACGTATTATGAAAAGATTTACTAATATAATGACTAAAGAACGCTTACCTTTATTCTTTGATAACTATGATAAGGTTCCGGAAATTGTTGCTGAGCTGGAATTAGACTTGGATTTTGATGAAGAAGGGAAAATAATTTATAAAGAGCGTTCTCAACTTTTTCACATCATTAACTTACTTTCGGATGCATATTTTAAATCTCTATTAGCACAGAGAACTGGTGTTGCAAAAATAGAGGGTGAAATATAATGCTTACCAATTTTTCTAAATGGATGATATATACAGCTTCATATATAGTATTGTATCCGATTTTAATAATAAAAATTCTATTCAAGACAAGAGAAGAAGATGTGACTTTTATAGAAAAAATACAATTGAATTTTTCAGAATCAAGAGAAATAATACTTGTATTATTGGGATTCATTTTTATCTCTACTTTGGCTATTTTAATTCTGAAAAAAGCCAGACCGAATACACGCTGTAAGGCGACATTGAAAAATAATGTAACATACGAAGTAGCATCATTTCTTGTTCCATATATTGTTTCAGTTTTGACCATTGATTTAAATTGGTATGGCTGGTTAATCAATATTATTATTTATGTATTCTTTGGTATAGTGATGATGTATGCTGATATAGTTCACCTATGCCCTATATTTTTATTATTGGGTTTTAAACTATATAAAGACTCTAACGAGAATTATGTGTATTCAAAGCTCTCAAAGGAGCAATATAATCAATTGTGTATTGAACAAATGGATGGTATTGAAGCCAAAACGTTAACAGGAAATTTGGCATTATCAACTGTTAAAAAATTTTAATCTATAAATACAAATATAAATCTACAGGTCTTAGGGTATCACCCTAACGAGGTATTTGGGAGTGGGCTGCCCAAATACACTGCTGCTGAAAGCACGAGCGACAGCACCGTTTTGGACAACTTGTCCATAAATGGTCTGCTCGCTCAGTATGTGCAGAAAGCGGGCAGATTACCGTTTGGTTATCCAACCGGTCTGCCCGCTAAGATTGCACATACCTTTTTATCTCAGGTAATTTTAAATTCAAAATTAAATATCAAACAAAAGAATAAGCACGGACAACAGAGTATTTCTGCAATCCGTGCTCAATTTTTATGCGTATCCGATGTAGAGTTCATACTGTGTATCGTATAATTTTTCTGCCCATATCCACACCGATGTAGATCCCTCAACATTCTTGTATCTATTCAATCTGCTTTCAATATCAGCGCCGATATTTTTGATGTTCGCATTAGCGGATATTGGATTGTCCCAACATTCAGTGGCTGTTTCATCAAGAGTTAACCCAATACTTTGAGCATAATTCTGTGCGTAAGAAATCCAATAGTTGATATCGAATTCTTCAATTTGTTCAATTGCTGTTGTGACTTCCGAAACAGTATTTGTTGTGATTTCAGGCTCAGATTTTTCGTTTTTAGGCGGTTCTGTTTGCGTATGAGTATCTTGCTTTGGCTCGGTATTTGCTGCTGTGGATTGAGAAAAAATCGGCTCTTTTGACACCTTTTCGGTATCAGTTTTAGTGGTAGTCGGCTGTGTTGTTTCTTCCGCAAATGTACTTTTCTCAACTGTTTCGTCTTCTGTTTTCTCGGACAAATCTTCCGCTTGCGTAACATCAAATTCGGCATTACTTGATGAACTAACAACCGCATTTTTGTCCGGCTCACTATGGGCAGTGCAACCTGCCGTAGCAAAAATGAGAGTCAATATCATTGCGAATATTACGATTCTTCTCATACAAAAATCACCTCGCTATTCACAATTTCCATTGCTCTGTTACGGATGTTGTTCATCTTCCGCACCCATAGCATAGGATTATCCACTTTCAGCTTTTCTGTTACATTTTCCTTTTCGGCAAATGCTTTGACAAACTGTGAAAACATTGTTTGTGCCTGTTCCTCAATGTCCGCAAGATAAGGATACAGTCTTTCCGATGTGAGCAGATTGTAATATCTTATGCGATGATATTGTTTAAGATATTGCCTGTGTCGGTTTGCCCACACGCCGATATGTAATTCATTCTGCTCTTTGACAGTAATGCAAGGCAGATGATAATTGCCATGTATTACATAACTTACATTTTGATTTTCGTATTCTTTGCTCATAATGAAACCTCCTTGTATTTGGTAAAACAATTTTACAAGGAGGTCTTTGTTTTGTCGAATGTGCGGATTTTTAAGCATAGAAAAAGACACCAACCTTTCGATTGATGTCTTCCCGCAATGCGATTAAGATATCATTTTAAAATGTCGTAATGCTTCCTCAATCAACGTTACCTTTTCAGGCGGGCATTGAGGTTGCTTTGTGTTATCTTTCTTAGAATTATTGTAGCAATCTCTTTCAATAATACCATGCTTTTTCTTTACCTGAGCAATGTAAAGCGAAGATACTTTTACACGATGCTTATCAAACACATAATCTTTTATTTCATCATAAGTTGCCTTTGCTTCGGATGATGTTAAATCCAGCTCGTCCATATCAACGGTAATGTCGATATATGTATCCGGCTTTTTTCTAACCAACTGAACAACCGTCTCCACATGGCTCGTTCTTGGGAACATGTCCACGGCTTCGGCGCATTTAAGCTCATAGCCGCAGGAATTGAACACGGTTACGTCGCGTGCAAGGGTCGCCGGGTTACAGGAAACATACACTACCCTGTCCGGTGCCATGCCGCACAGTGTGCGCACGGCGGCCTCGTCCATGCCCTTTCGCGGCGGATCGACAACGACGACCTCCGGCCGCACGCCGTCGCTCAAAAATTTTTCCGCTGCCTCGGATGCGTCGGCGCAGATAAAGCCTGCGTTTTCTATTCCGTTGCGCCGGGCGTTTTCGCGTGCGTTCTCCACCGCCTCGGGGATTATCTCCGCGCCGATCACCTGCTTTGCGGCCTTGGCCAAAAACAGGCTTATCGTGCCGGCGCCGCAATACATATCCAGCACCGTTTTCCCTTCGGGCGCGGCATACTCGACCGCCTTGCGGTAGAGCTTCTCGGCCTGCGACGGATTTATTTGATAAAACGCCTGCGGCGCAAGCTCATAGACTATGCCGCCGAGACTGTCGCGAATAAACCCACGCCCCCACAGGGTGTGAAAATCCCCGGCGAGCACAGTGTTTCCGTCGGACTTATTGACATTCAAAACTATGCCGCTCAGTTCCGGGCAGGCACGGCGCAAAAACTCAACAAGCGCCTGAGTCCGCGCACCGAAGCCGCCGGACGCGACGATGACCGCAACGGCGTCGGCGGTGTTTACCGCGCGGCGAACATACACATGCCGAACAAGGCCGCGCCGCGTTTTTTCGTCATACGCGCGCATGCCGGTTTCGTTCAGAAACCGCACCACGGCATCGGCGGCTTTATCTGCGATCTCGCTTTGTATAAGGCAGCGCTCCACCGGCACAAGCTCGTGGCTGCGCGGCGCAAAAAATCCCTTGCAGGCTATGCCTCCCTGCTCGCGCACGGCGTAGATGCCCTTATTGCGATAATGCGTTATCTCATCGCTGCCGATTATAGCCTCTGCCTGAACGGTCTGACGGCCGATGTGCCGCAGAGCATCGTTCACGCGCTGCTTTTTAAAGCGCAGCTCCTCGTCATAGCTCATGTGCCACAGGCTGCATCCGCCGCAGCGCAGATAATTTTCGCACTCGGGCGCTCTGCGCTCGGGCGAAATTTTCACCGGCTCGAGCGCGCGGCCGTACACCGCCGAGGCCGTGACCTTGACAATAACGATGCGCCACGTTTCGCCCACTATCGTGCGCGGCACGAAAACCGCCCTGCCGAGAATGCGTGCAACGCCGCTGCCCTCGGAATTATAAGCCTCTATTTCGGCTTTGAATATTTCGTTTTTCTTTAACTGTTCCATATTTTCATGATATCACGGCAAATTACATTTTTCAATGAAAAGACCGTTCAATGAAGAACGGTCTTTTCTTTACTATTGATTTAATTGCAGGCAAACAGTATCACCTGACGCTCCTGCGCGATCTTTTCGAGCAGCGCCATTGCCTGACGGCGGCGGTCAGCGTCGAAATTCACGAGCGCATCGTCGATTATAAGCGGACAATTCGCACTCTCGGGCAGAGCCAGCGAGCACACGGCAAGCCGCACGGCAAGATACATAAGGTCAAGCGTGCCGGCGCTCAGGTATTCGGCATTGCGCGGAACGTTTCCGCCGGCTTCATGCACCGTGGCGGAAAAGTCGCGGTCGAGCATGACCCCGTCGTACTTTCCGTCGGTCACAAACTGCATATACTCGGCCGCAAGCTTGCCGAGCGCCGGTGAGAAGCGGCTTTGGATATCCTCATCGGCCTTGCGCATGGTGTCGATCGCAAGCGCTATCGCGTCGTATTCCGCGCTTATTTCCGCATACTCGGCCTCCATGCGGCTTATTTCCGAGCCGAGCACCAGAGGATCGCCCATTGCGGCAAGTCTTCCGCTGTGCTCTGCCATCTGCGCGGAAATGCGGCTGCATTTTGCGCGAGCCTCGGTCAGCCGGCGGCTGAGCTGGGCGGCCTGATTATCGCCGCCGGTGAAGTCGAGCTGAGTGAGCGTTTTGCTTTCGGCCTGCTCCTGACGGCGGCGCACCACCGCAAGAGCCTCCGCGCTCTCCTTCTCGGCGCGCTGCGCCTCGGCATAGTTTTTGTAAAGCTCAAGATATTCGTCGATGCTTGCGGCTATATCGTCCTCGGATTCGGCCTTATACTTGGCAAGGATCTTGCGCCGCTGCTTTGCGGCCTCGTATTTCTCCGTTTTGCGGCGGGATGCGCGGATAAACAGCGCAATGCCTGCCGCCAGAGCGACTGCTGCCGCGACAAACGCGTGGATCATCAGATCCGGCAGCAGGAAGCCTGCCGCGACGAGCGCGCCGCACAGGATCATGAGTATTATCGCGAGCACCGGCGAGCTTTTGCGCTCGGACCGCTCTTTTAATTTCATCGAATTTTCAAGGTCTGTCTTGACCTCGGCCTTGGCCTCCTCGGGCTTACGCTCGCCTATCGCGCAGGCGCACAGCGCCGCCCGGCAGCTATCGCGACGTTCGGCGGCCTTATCGTGGCGCTCGGTCGCTGCATTGACCTCATTGCGCACACCCTGAAGGCTGCTGAGTGCTTCCTTGCGGACGACCTTGCGGCTTTCGATGACTTCGGCCTCGATGCGCTCGCACTCCTGCTTTGCCCTTTCAAGCTCGGCGGACATATTCTCGCGCTGCTGCGCCGCGTCCGAAAGCTCGGCCAAAAGCTGCTTTTTATGCGAAAGCTCATCCTCAAGCTCCGGCAGGCGGCCATGGCGGTTGAAGCGGCGCTTGCGCTGCCACTGGCGCAGGCGGCCGTCGGCCTCAGTGAACGAGCAGTCCTCGTCTCCGCTTGATACAATGGCGCTTATGCGCTTTTCAAGCTCGGCGCTGTGCGTTACGGCGACCTTGCCCTGCTCGACAAAGGCGCTGCGGCGGAAAACATCGCGGCTGACGCCTGTGAGCATCTCGCCGGCGTTATTTCCGTTTAAGCCCTCGACGGACACGCTCGTGCCTGTATAGACGGCGGAAAACTCGCGCATTGGCGCGGATGCCGTTTTCGTCGTGCGCGTTATGGTTATATCCCTGCCGCCGCTTTCAAGCTGCATGCTGCCCTGCATCGCAGAGCCGGACCACGGCGCAAAGCGCATTTTATCCGGCAAAAAGCCGGCCTTCTGACGCTCGGAGCTGTCAACGCCGTAGAGCATGGCGCGGACAAACGCGCACCATGTGCTCTTGCCGCTCTCGTTGGGCGCGGATATGACGTTGAGTCCGTCGTGCAGCTCAAGGCTTTCGCCCTCTAACTTTCCGAAGGTCGCGTCAAGCCTTTTAATCATCATGGTGCACCACCTCCTCGCGATTATCCAGTGCGGCAAGCCCCCAACGGGCCGCCTGAGTTATCTTCTCGCGCTCGGCGTCGGTTTTAGCCTCGTCAAACGCTGTTTTCAGACGCATGAGAAATCTGCCGCGCAGATTATCCTCGCCGGCGCTTTCCCAAACGTCGCGCTTTAGGCTCGTTTCGTCGCGCACCTGAAGCGAGAAAAATCTCTCGCCGACAGCCGAAATGATCGCATCCGGCTGAGGAGGCTCAGCCGCCTCGCCGCGCAGAATAATACGGTAGACGTCGCTGCGTGTATTCTCCGGCAGAGCCGCGAGAACATCGGACACAACGTCGCCGCTTTTAAGCTCAACGTTTAATATCTCGTACTTTCGCTGCGCAATGCACACGGACTTTATGCTGCATCCGCTGCCGAGAGTGACGATGTAAACGTGCTTCTCGCCCGTTTCGTCAAAGCCGCGCCCCTCCGGGCAGCCGGGCCATGCATAGTAGGTCGAGCCGCATTTTTTAAGGCCGCTTTCCTTATGGATATGCCCAAGGGCGATATAATCCATGCCGGAGGCTGCGATATCAGTCTCGCTTATGGGATCATAATTTGAAGCACCGCCCACCTCGCCGTGGATGCACATTATGTTTTTTGCGCCCGTACCGTCTGCGGCGGAGAAGCCGCCGAGCATACCGGCACTGTATTTATCGCAGAACGCCGCGCCCCAAACATTTGCGTTCAGCTGCGGCAAGGCCACGCATTCCGGCGTGGGGCTTTTAAATATATGTACGTTTTCGGGAAATCTCACGCGCGCATACGGCGAGCGCGGCGAGTAAAAATCGTGGTTGCCGGGAGATATGAACACGGGCGCGGATATGCTCCCGAGCGACGAGGCAAGCGCCTCGGCCGTTTCGGCATAGGTGCTGTCGGAATCGAGAAGGTCACCTGCCAGAAGCATGATATCAACGCTCTCCTCCTCGGCAAGCTGCGCAATGCGATGCAGCAGGCGGCGCTGCTCGTCTCTGCGCTGCGCGGCCTTGGCAGCGCCCAGTCCCTCAAAGGGCGAGTCAAGGTGCAGATCCGCCGCATGCAGTATTTTCAGATCGCTCATGTGAACCTTACCCCCTCTGCGCTCAGGCATTTGCCGGTTTCGGGGTCGATGGTGAACACGCAGCCCTCGAGCTTTGCCGGGCCTTTGGCCGAATCGTATCTGCGCGGAGGATCGCCGAAGAATTTGCCGATCGACTGCTCCGGCTCGATGCCGATAACGGAATTTATTGCGCCCGTCATGCCGAGGTCTGTTATATATCCTGTGCCGTTGGGCAGAACGCAGGCGTCGGAGGTCTGCACATGCGTGTGCGTTCCCCAAACGGCGCTCGCCTTTCCGTCGAGCAGGAAGCCCATTGCACGCTTTTCGCTCGTGCCCTCGGCGTGGAAATCGACGAGGATGATCTTCTCGCGTATCTCCTCCATGTATCCGTCGGCAATAACGAAGGGGTTATCCGTGTTCGTATCGAGCGTAAAATGTCCCATAAGGTTCATAACGCACACGTCGCCGAAGCTCGTTTTATAAACGTCTATGCCGCGTCCTGGGCACTGCGGCGCACAGTTTGCCGGGCGCAGGATCTTGCGCCGCTCGTCAAGATACGGACGCAGCTCGGTGCGCGTCCATGTGTGGTTGCCGAGCGTGATGACGTCCGCCCCGGCGTGCAGTATGGCGTCCGCCTGGCGCGGAGTTATGCCGACAACATTTGCGTTTTCGCCGTTTACGACGACAAAATCAATCTCAAGCTCCTTGCGCAGACGGCGCAAATTTTTAGTAAGATAATCCAGCCCCGGCTCTCCGCACACGTCGCCGACGGCAAGAATTTTTACACTCATAAAAAAATTCTCCTCTCCTGGAGTAATGAGTGTAGTATAGCACAAATTACAGTGCAGTAGCAAAACAAAAATGGCCATAATATATTTCGGAGGTGTAAACAATGACTAAGACAAATTTTCTCGTTGGCATGGGCATAGGCGTGGCAGTCGGCTCGCTTGCCGGAATGACAGTTTCCGGTGCCAAGAAACCGCCGAAAAACATCGTCGGCAAGACGCTTAAAACGATGGGCGAAGTAGTTGACGCGGTATCAAGCTCCATCGGCCTGTAATTATTTTGGCTTATATGGCCGAAAATAATTAAAAAAGGCTTGCAATTCCTCTCCGGCTGTGCTAATATACTAAGGCGCTAAGCAATAAGCGCCGTTAGCTCAGCTGGATAGAGCGTCTGGCTACGGACCAGAAGGTCAGGGGTTCGAATCCCTTACGGCGTGCCAAAAATAACAGCTTTCATCATTGATGGAGGCTGTTATTTCTTTTTATCTTGACGTGAGGAATTCGAACCCTGAGAGGGTAGGAGCGTTAAGAAAATATGCCAGTGGCATATTTTTAGCTCCGATGGGCGCAGCAGCTAGCTGCAAACCCGCAAGATTTTGCATAGCAAAAGCTTAATCCATTATGGTGCGCCAAAAATTCCCAAGTCGTTGAAACCTCGGGTTTTCAATTCATTGTTATACTAGTATTCAACCGCAAAAAATTATGCAAATATGTTGATTTTTATCATTTAGGGCATATAATGTAAAAACGGCTATGCTTGCGCAGTCCTTTTTGCGTTTGGCATATTATGTTGGCAACAAATAGTAATGTTTCCGTCACTTTTTCTTGCATTCAAGCACAACATATTGATTTTCAGTGATTAATAATCATACATTTAGCGGTTGCATTTTTTCGAGTATTATCATACTATAATACTATGATGCAGGCTCCGCCGCGCCTCTCTTTGATGCGTACCATGGCGGGGTCGTTTTTTTTTGGAGATAAAGAGATGATGGAGTTAAAAAAGCGCACATCCATAGCGGAGCAAATTGAACTCATGGAAAAGCGAGGTCTAATCATCCGTGATCATTCCATAGTAGCTGAGGCTCTTCGAAACCTGAATTATTATCGAATTTCCGGGTATCTACACGATTTCAAAAAGCCCGGAGCCGATGAATACGAAGACGGTTTAACATGGGAGCGCTTACAGGCATTATATGACTTTGACAGGCGTTTTACCAGCATACTCATGTTTGCGCTTGAGTCTATTGAGGAAACCCTCAAGGCTCGTTTAGCATATTTGGTAACAGAGAGTTTTCCGGATGATCCTCTGATCTATCTGAGCATGGATATCTATAGGTTTTCCCGAAAATTGGAGTGAGATGCTGCATAGTCGGGCGGATGACAGTCAATATACACCGGGAAAAATTTTTAGTGTTTTGTGACAACTTAGCCAAAACTGCTGTAACTCGAGAATATCAACTTTATTGTCAAGTTTTATTCGCTTTAAAAAATTTTAAAGCGAATAACTGCACATTGCCGCAAAAAACCGCAGGCCGGATATCCGGTCTGCGGTTTCCTCTTATTTTTCAAACATCATGTTCAGGTCGCAGTCGGCATTTATGCCAGGGACCGTGCCCTTGAAGCTGTACTGCCAGAACTCATGGGCATAGTAAAAGCACGGATAGGTGCTTATTCCGACGCACCAGAAGGCGTAGTCCTCAAGCTGCGCAAGGTCATAGCCGTAGTAGCCGGTATCATTATATATGTACACGCCGGCATCGAAGCCTGCCGACTCTATCGTTTGGCAGAACTTCACGGCACAGGCCGTGAGTGTTTCGTTATCCAGCCCGTCCGTGCGCGCGGTGTCTCCGGATATGCGTTCCCAATCGAAAAACACAGGCAGATCGAGCTTGCGGTCGCCGAGCAGATCGAGCACGAATTTCGCCTCGGCTTCGGCCTCGTCCTCGCTTATCGCCTGCGAGAAGAAATATGCGCCCACACGAAGTCCGGCCGCCTTTGCGCCTTCAATGTTCTTGATGAAATTATCGTCGGTATACAGCTCGCCGCTTCCGTAGTACATGCCGCCTGCGCGAACGATGGCAAAGCGCACGCCGCTGTCGTAAACCTGCTGCCAGTCGATATCGCCCTGATACGACGAAACGTCAACGCCGCGGCTGGCCTTGTATTCGCGCCCGGTGTAGGTCAGGTTTCCGCTTGCGTCGTTAATAAACTCTCTCTTGTCAAGATCGTTGAGCGCGACGCCGTCCTGCGGAGTTATCCACACATAGTCGTCGCCGTTGAACACCTCGACCATGCCATAGTACGGTTCTGCCTCACGCGCGGCCTGACGGCGCAGCTGCACTGCGGCATAACACGCCAAAAGCAGTGCCGCTATGAGGATCACTATGAAAACCGGCCTTATCCCACCGCGTTTTTTTGTTTTTCTCTTTGTATTTTTCATGCCGCCATTTTATCACGACATTAAACGGCTGTAAAGTTAACAATCTTCTAACGACGCCAGAAGATTCCTTCCGCCGTAGCTCAGCGCGCTTTTCAGACGCTCGCGGCCGCGCTTTATCGTGCGGCTGACGCTTGATATGTGAAGCCCCAGCTCGTCGGCAATATCCTGCATGGGCATCTGCTCGATATAGTACATGCCGATCAGCTGCCTCTGGCGCTTTGTAAGCTCCGAGTTTATCGCGCGGCGAAGTGTTCCGGCCGCACCGCCGGACGCATCGGACACGAGCCTTATGTACTGGCGCAGAGCCATGTATTCCTCCTGCTTAGCAAACATATTGAGTTTTCTTTCCTGCATTCATATCATCTCCGTAATAATTTTCAAGGTAGCGCGAAACGGCAAGCGCATCGCGCATCATGCTTGTGAGTATGGCTATCCGGCGGCGCAGACGAAGCCTGTCGATCTCGCACATCGGCTCGCCCTCGAGCTTAAGGTTCAGCTCTTTTATTCTGCCCCGGCACAGCATTGCGCTGTCGCGGTATTCCGCGGAAAGTTCGCTGATTTTCATTCGTTTCCTCCCTGATATCGCAAAGAATAAAATAATTAAAATTTTTGTTGACAAACCCTGCACTGTTTGCTATTATATTTGAGCCGGTATCGTGCTGGTGTAGCTCAGTTGGTAGAGCAGCTGATTTGTAATCAGCAGGTCGGGGGTTCGAGTCCGTCCACCAGCTCCACCTGTATTTAAATTGCATATTGTATTTGGGGGATTTCCCGAGTGGCCAAAGGGGACAGACTGTAAATCTGCTGGCAATGCCTTCGGTGGTTCGAATCCACCATCCCCCACCAAAATCAAAAATCCTGTTGACGAATGTCAATGGGATTTTTAATTTTGTACTATTCATTCTTCATCATTAATTATTAATCATTCATTTCAGGATTTTTGTAATGAATAGTGAATAATGAAGTCGCTTTGCTGATGAATAATGAATAATTGCAATTATTCGGCGTTTCTGATATAATCTAACATGGTGATGCCTGTGAAAGACAACATTCTTATAGATAAGTCGATCGACTTTGCTGCGAGGATAATAAAGCTTAATCAATACCTCGTTCAATCGAAGAAAGAGAGCGTTATATCAAAACAGATCGTTCGCTCCGGAACAAGCATCGGCGCTAACATAAACGAAGCCAACTACGGGCATAGCCGTGCAGACTTTATTTCAAAACTCCACATTGCTTTAAAGGAGACGGCCGAGACCGAGTATTGGCTCAGGCTCCTGCAAATGTCCGAATACATTAACGGCGAACTCAGCGCTTCTCTTCTGCAAGACTGTTTGGAGATCAAGCGCATTCTCGTAGCTTCCATCAACACCGCAAAATCAGCAGAATAGCCCCACGAGGTGAAACCATGAACAACTCACTTGACCGTTTTCTTATAGCTCAGGAGCACTCTTACGACACCGCGCTGCGCGAGATACGCTCGGGGCGCAAGCGCAGCCACTGGATGTGGTACATCTTTCCGCAGATTGCCGGCCTCGGCATGAGCTACACGGCTCAGCTTTACGCGATAAAGGACATCGAAGAAGCGCGGCAGTACATCGCCCACCCCGTGCTCGGCGCGCGCCTTATTGAGATATCAAATGCGCTCCTCACCCTCGGCTGCTCCGACGCGACAGCCGTCATGGGCTACCCGGATGATCTCAAGCTCAGATCATGCATGACGCTGTTTGCGCAGGTATCGGACGATCCAGTGTTCGACGCCGTTCTTGCAAAATTCTACGGCGGCAGGGCGGATGCTCGCACGCTTGAGCTGCTGTCTCTTACCTAATGCGCACAAATTAACAGAAAATTTACACGTCTTTTTCTCAATATCCGCGAATTGACTTTTGGTCGGTTGGCGGATATAGTTTTATCTGTTGTTTTTCGGGACTGAGCAGCCCTGCGCTGCCTCGTCCCCAAAATTTTGTTCTGAAAGACAAAAAGGAGCGCAAAATGGAAAAGATCTTCAAGCTGAAGGAAAACGGCACCACCGCGCGCACAGAGATAGTCGCCGGTCTTACCACCTTCATGACAATGGCTTATATCATTGCCCTCAACCCCAACCTGCTGACCAACTTCGCGACCGGCACTCCGCTGTGGAATGCGGTCTTCATGGCAACCTGCATAGCCTCCGCCATCGGCATGCTCGTCATGGCCTTCGCCGCGAACAAGCCCTTCGCAATGGCTCCCGGCATGGGCCTGAACAGCTTCTTCGCCGTCGTCGTTGCAAACATCGCAACGTTCACCGGCCTGAGCTACGAGGAAGCCTTCCCTGCCGCAATATGCATCATCCTCGTCGAGGGCGTTTTCTTCGTCATCCTCACGCTTTTCTCCATCCGCGAGAAGATCGTTGAGGCCATTCCCTTCGGCATCCGCATCGGCATCACCCCGGCCATCGGCCTTATGCTGCTCAACGTCGGCTTCGGCTCGAACGCCGGTCTTTACAGTGAAAAGGGCGGCCCGTTCTACGTTCTGTCCACCTTCTTCGGAAGCCTCACCCCATCGGTTGCACGCGACACCGTCGGCAGCGCGTATCCGCAGCTGGTGCTCTACGTCGTCACCATGCTCGTCGGCGTATTCGCCATCGTCGTCCTCAGCCACCACAAGGTCAAGGCATCCGTCATTCTCGGCATGCTCATCTCCTGCATCGTTTACTGGGGCGGCAGCTTCATTTTCCTGGACACCAATCCGTTTGCATCCCTTGCCACCGCATCCTTTGTCCCCCCTCTCGGCGATATGCTCGACACCACCTTCTTCAAGTTTGATTTCAAGACCTTCATAAGCATCGGCTGGTTCACCGCCGTTGCCCTTATCATAACCTTCTGCATGATCGACATGTTCGACACCATCGGCACCCTCGTCGGCACCGCCGCACGCGCAAACATGCTCGATAAGGACGGCAAGATGCCCAAGATGAAGGAAGCTCTGCTGGCAGACGCCGTCGGCACCGTTGCAGGCGCATGCACCGGCACCTCCACCGTCACGACCTTCATCGAGTCCGGCTCCGGCGTCGAGGCCGGCGGCCGCACCGGTCTTACCGCGCTGACCACAGCGGTCATGTTCCTGCTGTGCATGTTCATCGCACCTATCGCAGCTCTCATCCCGGCTCCGGCAACGAGCGCCGCACTTATCTATGTCGGCATTCTTATGCTCAGCGGCCTCAAGAACGTCGATTGGGACGATATCCTTCAGGTCATCCCCGTTGCGCTTATGCTCATCTTCATGCCAATCACCGGCTCGATCGGCCACGGCATCGGCATGGCGCTGATCTCCTACTCCGTCGTTGCCGCGTTCACCGGCAAGGCAAAGGAGGTCTCGATCCTGACCTATGTGCTTTCGGCACTGTTCCTTGCAAAGTTCTTCATCATAGTTTGATACCTATTCAGCTTACCGGCGTTCCGAAAGGGCGCCGGTAATTTATTACCCTGCTGCCTACAAGGCCGGCCCTTTCATATCGGTCAAGCTCCGAAAACAGCGCATCAAAGCAGTCCGAGCAGACATATTCGCCCTCCCACGAGAAGATCTCGTCGCCGTTTTCAAACATCAGGCGGCATTGCGCGCAATACGCTCTGTATTTATTTCTGTTATTCAAGCACACATCTCCAAACAAGATATTTTATGCAATTGCATTATCTATTTTGGATATTACTCGCTTTTGCATAACTTGTCAAGTATTTTCCTTTTCGCCGGCGAAAAAATTTTCCGGCACTGTGTTAATTCAATATCAATATTGTCGCTGTTCATGTGCAATTGCGTTGTATAATTGGGTCATTTACTTTCATTCCGCTTCTTTTTTGGTGCAATATGACGGTTTTTAACACTGCATTTTTATAACATCTCACAATTGTATCTTGCGCCGACAAGTAATAGAATTTGAAAAGTGGGGAATGTGTTTCCTCAGATGATTAGTTTTCAATTTTTTCAATAGGAGAGAAAAAAGCAATGATTACAAACGAGTATCTTAAGAGAGTCTATGACTCCGTCGAAAAGCGCGATCCCGACCAGCCCGAGTTTCTTCAGGCAGTCCGCGAGGTATTTGAGAGCCTGCAGCTCGTCGTTGACAAGCACCCCGAGTGGGAGAAGGCAAGCCTCATCGAGCGCTTTGTAGAGCCCGAGCGCGTCATCACCTTCCGCGTTCCCTGGGTTGACGACAACGGCAAGGTCCAGGTTAACCGCGGCTACCGCGTTCAGTTCAACTCCGCTATCGGACCTTACAAGGGCGGCCTGCGCTTCCATCCCTCTGTCAACCTCTCCGTTATAAAGTTCCTCGGCTTCGAGCAGATCCTCAAGAACTCCCTGACCACTCTGCCCATGGGCGGCGGCAAGGGCGGCTCCGACTTTGACCCGAAGGGCAAGTCCGATGCAGAAGTTATGCGTTTCTGCCAGAGCTTCATGACCGAGCTGTACCGTCACATCGGCCAGTTCACCGACACTCCCGCAGGCGACATCGGCGTCGGCGCACGCGAAGTTGCTTACATGTTCGGCCAGTACAAGAAGATCGTCGACCGCTTTGAGGGCGGCGTCATCACCGGCAAGGGCCTGACCTTCGGCGGCTCCCTGGCTCGTACCCAGGCTACCGGCTACGGTCTGTGCTACTACGCATCAGAGGCACTCAGCCACCTTGCAAACACCTCCTTCGAGGGCAAGAAGGTCATCGTTTCCGGCGCTGGCAACGTTGCTCAGTACGCAGCTGAGAAGTGCACCCAGCTCGGCGGCACCGTTATCGCAATGTGCGACTCCAACGGCTACATCTACGATCCCGACGGCGTTGACATCAAGAAGGTCATGGATATCAAGCAGAAGCGCCGCGCACGCATCAGCGTTTACGCAGACGAAGTTCCCGGCTCCGAGTACCACGAAGGCCGCAAGGGCATCTGGACCCTCAAGTGCGACATCGCAATGCCTTGCGCATCCCAGAACGAGATGGACGCTGACGACGTACAGCACCTTATCGACAACGGCTGCATGGCAGTATTCGAAGGCGCAAATATGCCTCTTACCCCGGAAGCAATCGAGAAGGTTCTCGGCAACGGCCTGCTCTACAGCCCCGGCAAGGCATCCAACGCCGGCGGCGTTGCAACTTCCGGCCTCGAAATGAGCCAGAACTCCATCCGCATGAGCTGGACTTTCGAAGAAGTTGACGAGAAGCTGCAGGGCATCATGAAGAACATCTTCAAGGCTTGCTACGACGCATCCGTCGAGTGCGGCCAGCCCGGCAACCTCATGCTCGGCGCAAACGTTGCAGGCTTCCTGAAGGTTGCTGACGCAATGATGGCTCAGGGCGTTGTCTGATCCTTAATAAGAAAAACCTGCAAAACGAGCGTACCGTCCGGTACGCTCGTTTTTTATATTCAAATTGCGCTGCCGTTTACGGTAACGATGCCTTCAATGACGATCTCGCCGCTGTTTTTTATGCATATCCGCGCAGCGGCGGTCTCAAGATTTATATCCCCGGCGGCGTTCACGCTTATATCGGGCAGAGTACCGGTCGGCTCTGCCTTTCTTTTAATTTCCGATAACCACATGCTCACACCTCCAGCGTCACTATCGTCCCGGCGCTCAAGGAATCTGCCCAGCAGTGCGAGGAAATGACCGTGAACGTTCCGCTCACGCCGAGCTTTGCCGCCGTAAGCTGCACTCTGTCGCCCGGAAAGCAGGCAAACTGCTTTGTGAGCGTTAATTTCGCGCACTTTTTGCCGCGCTTTGATTCGGCTATCTGATATTCGGCGGTATACCTTGCCGCGTCGGCGCCGGTCGTTTTCGGAACCGTCATTTCCCTGTGGCACTTGCCGCCGAAGGCCGTGAAGCTTTCGTTTGAAACGGTGTAGCTTGCGCCCGTCACCCGGTTTCGGATGCTTATGTCCGATATTATGCCGTAGTGCTCGTCGCACAGCGACACGCTCGCTGCGTCCTTTGACGCATCCACCGTTATCGTCGAGCCTGTCCGACCGTTGAGAACAAGCGTTCCGCTTTTCGTGAAATACGGCACGGTTCCCCACGCATAGCGGCAAAAGCGCTTTAGCGCGCTCCACGCGCTCTCGCCGGTGCGCACGCTGAATGAATTGAGCGTTTTTGCGCTGCCGGATACGACGCTGCTTATGCCGAACGCACGCGCAAAGGCGCTCACGGCCGCCGAGTTGCTGAGCTGAGCATATTCCTGCGCCGGAAGCTCGTTATCCAACAGCAGCGCCGCGTCCGATCGGCCCGAGAGCGTAACGACCGAGCCTTTCTCGTCGATGCTTATGCTGTATTCGTCGATTATTCCCTTGAATACGACGGCGTTGTTGTGCACCGCCCGGAAGCGGCAGGCGCTTTGCAGCTTTGGAAGCTGCGCGCTGTAGTAAATGAAGCTCACCTCGAACCAGTCGCACGGCTCGCCCATGCCGTGGCAGACGTCCCATGACAGGAACTCCGGCAGCAGCGTGAGCGCGCCGTTTTTGTCGATCAAATATCCTTTCATCGCATCACCTTATCCTTATGAGTCTGCCGTAGACTATGACGGCATCGGGGTTTGTTATATCCGGGTTAAGCTCCGACAGGACGGAAAGCGCAATGCCCTTTTTCTGCGATATCACGCGCAGAGTGTCGTTTTCGACGGCGCTGTAATAGCGCACGCGGCCGATCTCCGCTGCCGGGTTGCCGTAGTCGGTGTCGTCGATCGCCTCCTGAGCGTCCTCGAACGCGCTGCCGATGTATTCCCAGAATTCAAAGCTGTAGCTTATATAGTCTTCCTTCGGCTCCTGCTTGAGGCTGAGCTTTGCAAAATATGCGCGCATCGTCGGCCACACGGGGTGTACGAGCTTGCCGCCCTTGTTTTCCTCGAAAAGCGCGGCAAGCCGGCGAAAGTTTTCGTATGCCTTCGGGCCGACGAACTCGCCCTCGCCGCGGATTATTTTATTCTGAAGCCCGAGATTTTGCACTACATAGCCGGAAAACGGCAGTTTGTAGCTGTGCAGCGTGCGTCGGTATTCGACCTCGAACACACGCGGATTGTTCGGCCACACGAAATCTCGATATTGCATTGGTGCAAGCATTCTTTTCCCTCCTAATACAGCTCAAAGCCGTTGTCATATCTGCGCGCATCGCGCCGGAAATAGTCCGACAGCAGCGACATGTCGCGCCGGCTCACTATAAAAAGCTGCTGCTCATCAAAATTCACGCCGTTTTCGTCGGGCGCATACGGCCTGACGGAAAGCATTTCGCCCTCGTTATTCATCTCCCGACACCTCCTCGCAGCAGAGCGCGGCGATCTTTATTCGCTGCACCTCCGAGCCGTCGGGCTTTTTTGTTTTCCGAAGCTCTGTGCAGCGGCAGCCGCCGTAAAGTCTGCCGCCTATCTGAAGCTCAAACGGCTCAGCGTTTTCAAATCTCACACCGTCGCCTATGCTCGCTGTGCGCTCGAGCACGATCTCATAGCTCCGGTCAAAGGTCAGTATCGCGCTCGGCACGCAGTCGCCGAAGCCGAGCACCGGATACTCGCTGTGCCGCTCGTATTCCTCGGCAAGCGCAACGCCTGCAAGCGGCACGCCGTCAACTCCGACCTTTGCCGAATTTGAAGAATACGCTTTTATAACGCTCATATCGTTCCCTCCCCTATGCTGTAGCCCGACAGCGAACTGCCGAGCATTTCACGCACAAGATAGGCTGCCGCCTTTGCCGTGCAGCGGCTGCGCAGCATGCGGCAGTCGCCGTCGTATTCGACTTTTTCAAAGTCAAACTCCGTGACCGACAGGCCGTCGATGTTGTAAAGTGCGCACCTTACGCCGTCGGCAAGCTCGGAGCAGCCCTCATCCGCGTTTGCCGGACTGTAAACGTCAAGCGAGAGCACAAGCTCGGCCTTTTCGCCGTACATTTCCTTAAGCTGTCCGTCCTCGGTGCACACTCCGATGTAGTTGCCAAGCCCCGACGAGCTTATCCGCGCGCTTTTAAGGCCTACGCACACAAACGCCGATACGGCCTCAAGCTCCGATGCGTTAAACGCTGTCACAGCGTTTATCCCGGCGTTATTAAGCTCCTCTGCAATTTCGCTCGCGATATTCTCAAGCATCGGCAGCGCCTCCCTTCAGCTTCAGTATGCACTCATTGTGCGAAAACGCGCCGAATATGCGCACAGGCTCGACACGCAAAACGACATACCGTCTGCCTGCCGCCGTGACCGCATCGCCCTCTGTGATGCCTTCTGCATCGGTTATAAGACGGTATTTAGAGTTGTTCGTAACTCCGGGCGTGAGGTGAGCCTTGTGGATCTGCGCATCGTCCGCGTCAAGGCAGGATATAAAGCCCCTGCCCTCGGCCGTTCCAATGGTGATGCGCTCGCCGTAGCTTCGCAGAATTCTGTTTGCCGCCGTCATCCCTGCACCCCCACGAACTCAAATCCGCCGGAGTCAAGGTACGCGCCCAGCAGCGTCTCCGCGCTTTTCCTGAGCGCCGCAGCCGACGCTCCGCCGAGCTGCACGGACAGCTTTCCTGCCGTGAAGCCGCTCACTCCGCCGGAGTGAGCACTGCCCAGCTCCATGTACATGGATATTGCGAGCATCGCCGATGCAGTAACGAAAGTTTCGCCTATCTCGTCGCTTGAAGCGCCGCGGCGCAGTCTGCTCTCAAGCTCGGCGGCGGCAGCGGAGCACACCGCGCGCAGCATATCCGCGTCCTCGTCCGGAACGCTTTCTCCGAGCATGCTCAGCGCCTTCATTTCTATGTCCATATCCGTATATGACATTGATTACCTCCAAAAAGCGGAGACGGGATGACCCGTCTCCTTGTGTGTTTATCAGACAGTCAGCACCTTGGATGCCTCGGTGTAGAGCTTTGCAAAGCCGGAAATGCTGGTGATCGCTGCGCGCTCGAGCTGACGGTCGATAAGTCTGTCGTACTCAACGTTAACGTCGCCTGCGGTGACCATCTCAAGAGCATAGCCCTTGTCAAGGCCGATGGCGGTGCCGGCCGGCATTGCCGAGCAGCGGATGAGCTTTGCGCCCAGAGGATTGCCCGGCTCGCCGGTGCCCTGGAAGTTAAGTCCGGCAAGGGGATTCTGAAATTCCGAGCACTTGAGGATCTTCATCATAACGTCGGGAGCTGCGAGCATGGTGTTCATGGTGTAAGGGTCAAAGCAGTTCCAGAAGTTCAGCAGCTCGCCGTAGCTCAGGCTGCCTTTGGTGCCGCCGATGGTGTCGTCGCCTACCTCGTATGCGGTTGCAGCATTGGAGTTGCCGTCGCCGTTTGTGATAACGTCGATGGCGTCCTCAAGATGCATGCGCATGATCTGATTGCCGATCTGACGGAGCATGACGGAAAACAGATCAAGGCGCTGGAAGCGGATCGCCTCGTAGGACGCAACGAGCATTCTGCCGCGCTTTTTGAGGCTCACCAGATGGTCGGAGGCTCTCACCTCGGTCTGGGGTATCGCCGCACCCTCGCCGACATAGCGCAGGCTCTTGTCGTCCTCGCTTGCCGCCGAGTAGATGGAGCGATAGTCCATGCCGTCAAAACGAGTGACGGTAGCGGTGATGGACGGCAGGATGTTGCCCTCTTCCATGCCTGCCTTTACGCTGCGCGAAACATACTCGGGAAACAGCACCGCCGACTCCGAGGTCGAGAAGAATTTTTCGACAACGTCGCTGCCTGCGCCGCGGACCTTGATATCGAATCTCTTGAGCTGGCGCTGGAATGCGTCAAGCCCCTCATACGGAGTGCCCTTGTAGTTTTCGTTGGGGTCGAGCGCCTCCAGGGTCTGCTCGAAGCTCTTGCCGCGCTCTGAATACATGCCCTTTTCGAGCTTTATCTCGTTGAAATTATATGCCATGATCTTTTCCTCCTTACATAATGAAGCCGACTGTACCGGCAGCGGCATCGACCTTTATGACAAGGTACTGTGCTCCCCCGGTGGTGACGGCCTTGACCTTGCCTGCCGCAGCGTCCGCAGCGAGAGTAGCGTAGCCGACCGTGGGAGCCGTGCCGCTGTAGCCAAGCTCGACATAGCCTGCGGTCTTTATCTCGGCAAATGCATCGCCCGACGCGATGCAAACGCCCATGAAGCGGTCGCCTGCGTCGCAGGCCTTGACGGTGCTGTTTGCGCTCATCTTCACAAGCGCGCCCTTTGTTACGCCGCTTGCCTTGTTGAAGGAGAGCACCTGCTCTCCGACGCCTTCAAAACTAACTTTCATTTTTGTCCTCCTGATCTTAGATCAAATGATGTATTCTTCACCGGAAAATGCGGTGACTTCGCCCCTGCCCGGAAGCTGGGTCACGGGCGGATAGAGCTTCGCCGATGCCTCCTCGAACGCGTCCTTGAGCTTAATAAGCTCCGGCTCTTCCATCAGCTGCACGCTTTTTTCGAGCGCCGGGTGCATTTTTTCATCGCACACGAGGCACAGCCGCAGTACCTCCGCTCTGAGCGAGTCGAGATACTTCCTGCCGAGCTGCGCGGATTTCTCCAGCGCCGCAAACTCGGCGGCATAGCCGCGCCCGGCCTCGCTTTCGATGAAGCTTTTTATAACGCCCGCGCTTCTCTGCGCCGGAACGGCAACAAAGCTCCATTCGTATGCGTCAACCGCGCCCGTGAGCACGGCACAGCACCTTTTATCGCCGTAAACCTTGCCCTTTTCGTGGCTGCATGTTCCGATCTCGGCACCGCAGATGCTGCATATGCTCTGCGCTACCGAGCAGCCGACGCTCGTTTCGCGCTTTATGCCGCCTTCTATCTGGGCGATAAGCTCGGCATTTGCCTCGGTGCGCAGCATGTAGGCAAAGCCCTTGAGATAGACATACGCTTCGCCGCACGAGGTGGTTTTGCCCTTTTCGGTCACAAGCTCCGTTCTGTAAATTCGCGCGACCTGATTTTCGCTGCGCCAGTCATGGTCGCAGATGCCCGTCGCGCCGACGAAAAGCTCGCTAAGCTCGCGGAGCGTTGATACCGAAAAGCGCTCGTGGTCGCGATCGACCTCGTTATCGCACAGCAGCACCTGAAAGGCGTAGACCTCGTCGGCGGTAAGCTGCGTCTTGGCAAAGGCGTTTATCGCCTGCAGCTCCTGCTCGGCGCACACGCTGCCCGACGCCGAGCCGTCTTTAATGATCTTCATTGCTTTTTCCTTCCTCCCAATAGATCTTGTCTCTCTGCGCAAGGTAAAGCGCAGCCTTGGCCTCCTCGACCTCGTCCTGAAGATTGATCGTCTCCCACTCGACGGTGAGCGTTGTCGCGTAGCCGTGCATGTTCAGCCACATGCGGCAGATCTTCTCGATAACGGGCGTCACCGTTCTGCGAATGGCGTTAAGCTCGCTTGTCATGAGGTCTGCCTGCTGAGCGCTCATGCGCTCCGTCGTTGACCAGTTAAGGCCTAGCAGGAACGGCGGTATGCCTGTTCGCGCGATAAGCTGCTCGAGTATCTGCCGCACCGGCACCTCGCTGTCGAGGATCTGGTTATCCGCGCCGATGACCTTGATATCAACGTCGCCCACGGCAACAAAATCGCGCACGGAGCCGGATTTTCCGCTCTGCATGGCCTCCGACCACTGCGCTGCTATCTGCTGAGCGCGCTCCTGAGCCGAGAACCTGTCGAGCGCGTCGCCCTGCGGCTTATAAACGACCGCAAAGCGAACGTTTCCGGCGCGCTCCCAGTTGATGCCCAGCGACTGATATATCTTCAGCAGTATTCCGCACAAAAACGGCATGCTGCGCAGCATCGAAACGCCGTAGGGCGAGTCTGCCTCGGGGTTAAACGGCGTAAACAGCAGAAGATTTTGATACCGAAACGGCGTCACGCAGCCGGTGTCGGACACGCCGCACAGCTCGAAGTCAAGCGGAGTTTTGCCCTCACGGATCTGCACGTCGGCAACGTTTCCGCAGAGCACGGCGGCAATGTCGCGGTTGCCGTTCGCGACGATCTCGCCCACGGCGCGGCCGCAGGTTATCATCGAGTCAAGATACTGGGCAAGGAAGCTTTCAAGCCCCGTCTGACCTCTGCCCACCGGCACCGTTCGGATAAATTCCGCAAGCGCCCTCTGCGCATTTTTATCCGCACAGCTTACCTCGAAGCCGCCGGTGAGCCTTACGATCTTCATGATTGCCGCGTCCACCACCGGCACCGCCTCGCGGATCATACGGTAAAGCCTTGTTTCCGCGCTGCCGAGCGGCACATAGCTGTCGATGAGACTAAACGGATGCGCCTGCGCACTGCGAAGCTGCACCCTCGGCGGAGCGGCCTTTTGTTTTGAAAACAGTTTCATATTCCTACCTTTCCACCCACGCAGCGCCCAAGCTCTGCGCAAGTTTTGAAATGCCTGCGGCAAAATAGCGGATATCGTCCATTGCGTGGTCGTTCTGCTTCAGCGGCGCTTCCTTTCCGGCGCGCTCGTCCCAGCGATACTGGTAAAACTCGCGCACCGTGTCGTCGCAGCCGCGGCAGATGCGGATGCGTCCGCTTTTGAGCAGCGAGGCTGTGAGCCGTATGCCGCGCAGAACATCGTTTTCCGCCTTCTCGACGCGAAAGCCCGCTCTTGAGAGCGCCTCGATAAAGCTTGCTGCCGAGGGATCGACGATTACTCTGTGCGGAACGGCTTCGCCGCAAAGCTCGGCGAGCGCCGCGACGTACTCCTCATCGGTTTTCTGCCTGCCTGTTTTCCGCCCGTCGTAGTAATACTCGCGCAGGCGGTACCACGTTTGTCCGCATCTGCCCCACAGTCCGAAGGAGCTTGGATTTTTCGTTCCGTAATCGCAGGATACGATGTATTCGCAGCAGCTCTCCGGCGCGTCGCACAGCATGTCCTCGCTGAAGAAGTCATACACTCTGCCCTCCGGCAGCACCCACTGACCGAGGATAAACCGCCTGTAAAAATCGCCGCTGTACATGCGCTTATAGCGGTCGATTATCTTTTTCGACAGCGAGGGGTTATCCTCAAGCGTGAAGTGGATATACAGTGCGCGCCGCCGGTCGGCCTGGCATATCCATTCGCGATAGAACCAGTGCTGCGGACTTTCGGGGTTGCAGTTGAACCATATCTTGCTCCCCGTCACCGAGCATCGGGCGCAGGCCTGCTCGACAAACGAGCGCGGCATCAGAACCACCTCGTCGAGCAGCGCTCCTGCAAGCGTCACACCCTGGATAAGCGAGCCGGAGCTTTCGTCCTTGCCGCCGAAGAGATAAAAGCGGTTTTCCCGGCCGAGGTAGCTTATCTCGACGATCCCCTTTGAAACGAGATCGCGCACCGCAAAGCCGATATCGCGCAGCACCGGCAGCAGCGGCTCGATCATATTTCGCCTTATGCTGCTTTTTGCCTTGCCGCATATGCCGAAGCTTTGTCCGTCAAACCGGCGCATGGCCCAGCAGACAAAGGATATGCCCATGCACAGAGTCTTGCCCGAGCGCACCGCGCCGTCGCAGATCACGGCATCGAGATCGCGGTAAGGAGATGCGTCGCTCCACCACGACAAAGCCTTCAGCTGGGTCGGCGAGAAAAAGTCAAACGTCATTGCTCTTTTCGCCCTCCAGAAGCCTTGCCGATTTGTCCAGCGCCGCGTAGAAGCCGCCGCCCTGAGCCTGCTGTGCCGCGGCTGCGGCATTGAGCTCTATAAGCTCCCTTATGATCGCAAGCTTGTTTACAAACTTCAGCTCCACCTCCCCTTTCGGTCCGCGTTTGATTTCGCTCAGCAGCGAAAGGTCGAGCCCCTCAAGCTCGGATATATCCTCTGCGCCGAGATAAAGCAGCTTCACGGCATCGTTCGGCGAGGACACCGCAAGCTTTTCGAGAAGCTTATCCGCATCGGCGGATTTTTTCCTATTCATAAAATTCACCTCTCACCCATAGGCTGTTTTCGGGCAAAACTTGTACGTTTGCGTACAAGTAAAAAAATACGCAGCCGAAAAATTTTTTCGACTGCATGCTTTCCGTACTTTATTTAATTATTTGCCGGAATGTTGCCCGGCCGCAATATTCTAAAAAAGAAAAAGTCCGACGGGAAAACCGTCGGACAACTGTTGGCCTAAGTACCCCGCCGTGCCGTTGGGGTTCGATTATAACCTGCACAAAAAAGCAGGTGGGTCGCCTAAGCTCTGTTTCTCTGCTTCCAACGTCCGGCCGGAGCCGGGAGGCCTGCAATCCGCAGATTCAAATCGGCATCCCTTATTAAAAATGTGGGTTTAACGAACCCGAAGTCAATATGACAAACCGCGAACACGGCAGGGATAAGCTGACGAGAGTTGAACCCATATCGCCTGTCGGCGCGCCCTTCCGGCTATTTTCGCCTTTTTTGTCTTGATGGGCGCCAGCCCACCTGCACCAAATAAAGCCGAAAATATCTCGAAAAGCACAGCCGACAGGTGCCTTGCAGTTTTGCCGGAGCAGATTTTTGCTCAGGCAAGGCAAAGCTTGAAGAGAATACTGCCGTATTGTCAAGAGCTTTAACGCAGCATGGGCGGAAATCTGCCCGTCAAAACCGATACGCGTTCGACTCTCGTCAGCTTAAGCATTTAAATCATATTCCGCTTTTGCGGAACATATGAGAAGGCTTTTTCGTCTTACTCCTCGTCGCCTTCCTCGGCCTCGAAGATGGTTATAAACATATTGTGAACCTCTTCAAGCTTCTCCTCATCGTCGATGGATTCAAACAGCTCGTCGCCATTTTCGTCCTCGGTGACGCTCAGAAGAATAAGACCGTAATCGGGATCATCCTCGTCCATATCCGCCGGGAGAAATGCGGAAAACGTCTCGCCGTTGTAGTCGATAGTATCGAGCAGCTCAAGGTTAAACTCGTTGCCGTCATCATCTATTATAGTCATGAAATCATTGCCGAATTCTTTGCTCATGTTTGTTTCCTCCTGTGTTGTTGTGTCCTTATTCTACCCTACACAGGCTCATAAATCAAGTATTAGTGTCCGTCTCTTGTCAGCTTATGAGCTCAGATCCTCCAGCAGCGACAGAAGCTCCTCGCGCGTTTCGGCCTCAATGCCGGTTTTGAGCTTTTCGCGGTCAACGTTGTTGAGCGTTTCCGTCGGGATATCGGTTACGGTCTTCGGCGTCCGGCGGTCATCCTCAAAAACGGCGATATAGCCCTGCCAGTCGCGCAGGCAGTAGCCCGGCTTTGAAGCCGCGGCGATATTTAAGCTTTTGCCCGGCTCGACTTTTTCGGCATCGCCCACGCTTTTCACCGCAGCGCTTCCCATTATCACCGCCGCCGCGGCGAGAAAACACAGCAGCAGCTTTTTAAATGTATTTTTCATTTTGTTTCACGCTCCTTTCATCTTATTATCTCCATATACGTCAAAAACAAATACCTGCGCCGGAGAAATCTTTACAAATTATCCACGCTTACTTGACATAACATGATATAATGATAATTCAGATAAAATTAGATTATTGCGCCTATTGAATATTTTACTCGGCTCATAACGATTTGACACATAACACTCGCAAGGAGGTGTTACCCAATGGATATTGCCAAGGAGCCCGGCACCGAAAAACGCAGCGGCAAGGCCGGCCGCATTTTGGGCATAATCGGAACGATCCTGCTCATCGGCGTCGTGACGGGGCTTATCTTCGTGTGCATCTTTGCATTCTATGTAAAGACCTGCATCACGCCGAGCCTCGATCTGGATCTTAACGATTTCACGCTCAATCAGTCCAGCATTATCTATTACAAGGATGCAAACGGAGATTATCAAAAGCTGACGACCGTCAGCAGCAGCGAAAACCGCATCTGGGTGGACGGGGATCAGATCCCGCAGCACATGAAGGATGCACTCGTGGCCATCGAGGACAAGCGCTTTTACACGCATAAGGGTGTTGACTGGTTCCGAACGGCGCACGCTGCGCTTAATATGTTCACCGGCGGCTCGACCTTCGGCGGCTCGACGATAACCCAGCAGCTTATCAAGAACCTCACCCAGCAGGATGATATCACCGTTCAGCGAAAGCTTCTGGAGATATTCCAGGCGCTGGACTTTGAGAAGAAATACGATAAGCAGGAGATACTCGAGTGGTATCTCAACGCCGTGTATTTCGGCGAAGGCTGCTACGGCGTACAGACGGCGGCGCAGACCTATTTCGGCAAGGACGCAAAGGATCTCACCATTGCCGAGGCCGCGTCCATTGTCGGCATAACTAACCTGCCGACTTATTACGACCCGTTCTACAGCGTTGAGAACAATAAGGAACGTCAGGAAAACGTCCTGCGCGAGATGTATAAGCAGGGCTACATCAACAAGTCGGAGTATGAAGAGGCGGTAAATCAGGAGCTCGACTTTGTCCGCGGTGAAAACTCGCCCAGCAGCTCCAGCACCTATACCTACTACGAAGAAGTCGTCCTCTCTGACGTTATCACCGACCTTGCCGAGGCAAAGGGCATCAGCCGCGTCGCGGCAAGCCAGCTTGTCCACAACGCAGGATACGAGATCTATGCCTGCATCGATAAGGACATTCAGGCGAAGGTCGATGCGATCTACACAAATCTCGACCAGCTGCCCAAGGCTCAAAACGGCACAAAGTCGCAGCTTCAGAGCGGCATCGTCATCATCGATCAGTACACAGGCGAGATCAAGGCGCTCTCCGGCGGCACGGGCGAGAAGAAGATCAGCTACGGACTCAACAGAGCCACCGGCACCACAAGACCGCCCGGATCGTCCATTAAGCCCATCGCGGTCTACGGCCCGGCCGTCGAGTACGGACTGATAAGCCCCACGACGCTGGTGCTCGACGCCGATGACACTCACGTTCAGCTCGCGCACACCTCGTGGTATCCGAAAAACTCGCCTAACACCTATGACGGCATCATCACGATAGCCACGGCGCTTCAGAAATCCAAGAACACAGTTGCAGCGCAGATCATGGATAAGCTTACGCCCTCGGCAGCGCTTGATTTCCTGCGCAATCGCCTCGGCGTGACGAGCCTTGTCGATGCCGACGCAGACTATGCGGCAATGGCTCTCGGCCAGCCGAGCTACGGCATGACCGTGCGCGAGATGGCGCAGGCATACACCGCCCTCGCAAACGACGGCGTTTTCACCTATTCGCGCACCTATTCCATGGTCAAGGACCGCAGCGGCAAGATAATCCTCGATAATCAGCCGCAGACCATTCAGGCCTTCTCGCAGGATACCGCGCGCACCATGACCTATATGCTCAACAACGCTGCGACCTACGGCACCGGCCATGAATCGCGCCTGAGCAACATGCCCGTTGCCGGCAAGACCGGTACAACGACCGCGAACAAGGACCGCTGGTTCTGTGGATACACGCCGTATTACACATGTGCGGTCTGGACGGGATACGATACGCCCGAATACATGTCCTTCTACGGCAACCCCGCAACGCAGATCTGGCAGAAGGTCATGGCTTCCATCCACGCCGATCTTCCCTATAAGGACTTCAAGATATCCTACGGCGGTGCGCCGACCGGCATCTTCGGAACGCGCGAGGAGCTTGAAGATCAGGCTCTGACCGAGGAAGAGCGTCAGAAGAAGGAAGAGGAAGAGCAGAAAAAGCAGGAAGAAGAGAACAAGAAGAACGAGGATGACAACACCGGCGGCAATACCGGCGATAACACCGGCGGCAACGATGACATCTTCGCAAACTTCCGTGATCTCTTCTAAGCAAGAAGGAGGAATTACTTTGGCAAACAAACCGCTTGAATACAAAGGTCATCCCCTGCAGCGTGCAGGAAACATAGTCTATTACGGCAGCATGTCCGATAAATATGTCATCATGCTCCAGATCATGGACACCAAGAAGGTCAAGGATCTTGACGTTGCCACGAAGGTATCCGTCCAGCTCCAGCTCACCGATCCCTCCGTCAAGTCCCGTGACCGCATCGTCAAGAAAAGCGAAAAGGACGGTTTCTGGGCGGCAATGGACGTTGCAAGTGTCTGGCTCGACAGGGCTTTGGCTTCAAAATAACCAAAAATTTTTAAAAGCAGGCAGTTTAGACTGCCTGCTTTTTGTTATAATTTTGCCTAAGATAAATATAGAATTTGAGAAAATTTTATATTATAATATATGATGTTAAACATTAGTCTGCGCGGCAGGCGAAAAAATGAATTCTGGGAGGAAAAAATGAAGAAAGTACAGTTTACGGAAACCGTGCTTCGTGACGCAAACCAGTCACTTATTGCGACAAGGCTTCCCTATGACAAGTTCGAGCCCATCCTCGAGAAGATGGATCAGGCCGGATTCTACTCCGTTGAATGCTGGGGCGGTGCGACCTTCGACGTCTGCCTGCGCTTTCTCAACGAGGATCCGTGGGAGCGTCTGCGCAAGATCCGCGCAAAAATGCCCAACACCAAGCTTCAGATGCTTCTGCGCGGCCAGAACATCCTCGGCTACAAGCACTATCCCGACGATGTCGTCCGCCGCTTCGTGCGCGCATCGGTCAAAAACGGCATCGACATCATCCGCATTTTCGACGCGCTCAACGATACCGACAACCTCAAGGTCGCTGTTGAAGAGACCATAAAGCAGGGCGCAATGGCCTCCGGCACCATTTCGTACACGACAAGCCCCGTGCACACGACGGCAAAGTTTGTTGAGATGGTCAAGGAGCTAAAGCAGATGGGCGTAAGCTCTATCTGCATAAAGGACATGGCCGGCATCATGACTCCGCAGAGCGCATACGACCTCGTTTCCGGCATCAAGGACGCCGTTGACCTGCCCGTCGTTCTGCACACGCACTGCACCACCGGTCTTGCGTTCATGACCTACCTCAAGGGCATTGAGGCCGGCGCGGACGTTATCGACACCGCAATATCCCCCTTCTCCGGCGGCACCTCGCAGCCTGCGACCGAGACGCTTTACTATGCGCTCAAAGAGCTTGGCTACGATGTTGCGCTTGACGAGAAGATACTCATAGAAATGGCAAACTTCTTCAAGCCCATCCGCAACGATTACCTCGCCGACGGCACCCTCAACCCCATCTCCATGACCACCGACACCCAGTGTCTGACCTATCAGATACCCGGCGGCATGCTCTCGAACCTGCTCAGTCAGCTGAAGATGATGAATGCGCTGGACAAGTTTGAGGAAGCGCTCATCGAAACTCCGCGCGTGCGCAAGGACATGGGCTATCCTCCCCTCGTCACCCCGACAAGCCAGCTCGTAGGCTCGCAGGCGGTTCAGAACGTGCTCGCAGGCGAGCGCTATAAGAACGTCGGCGCAGAGATAAAGGCCTACTGCCGCGGCGAATACGGCAGAACTCCGGCTCCCATCAACGAGGAAGTCCGCGCAAAGATCCTCAACGGCGAAAAGCCCATCGAGGGCCGCTATGCCGACACTCTTCCGACCGACACCTATGAGAAGGCCGCCGAGCACCTCGGCGACACCGCCAAGTGCGAAGAGGATGTCCTCAGCTACATCGCATTCCCCCAGGTTGCCGAGAACTTCTTTGAAAAGCGCCGCGAGGCAGAGGAAAAGGTCGTCCGCTACACCATTACCGAAGCCTGAGGAGGTTTAGACGATGAGTGATCTGATAAACATTTCCTTCGGCGACGCCGCGCTTACGGCTCTGCTGGGCTATCTTGTCGTTTTCTTCGGCCTTGTTCTTCTGATGGTCGTCGTTATTATAATGGGCAAGATCATGGTCAACCGCGCAAACAAGGCAAAGGCGGCGGTGCCTGCCGCCCCTGCCGCACCGGCTCCCGAAGCTCCTGCCGCTCCCGGCTCTGCCGGCGAGCTGAAGCTGTATGACACCGATCCGAAGGACGCAGCAATGATAATGGCCATCGTCGCCGATACGCTCGGCAAGCCCATTAACCAGCTCCGCTTTATTTCCATCAAGGAGGTCAAGGAAGATGAAGTATAAGGTAACTTTAAATAACAGAACTTACGAGGTTGAGGTCGAAGAGGGCAAGGCAATGCTCGTCGATGAGTACGAGGCCTATGCTCCTGCCGCTCCCGCACCCGTGGCGGCGGCTCCCGTCGCAGCGGCTCCGGCCGCAGCGCCTGCCGCCCCTGCCGCACCTGCCGGCGCAGCACTTGCTGCCGGCGAGGTCGTAAAAAGCCCAATGCCCGGCAACATTCTTAAGATCAATGTTGCGCAGGGTCAGAAGGTCAACGAGGGCGACGTGCTTATCGTCCTTGAGGCCATGAAAATGGAAAACGAGATCGTCGCAACCAAGTCCGGCACCGTCGCTCAGATCGTCACGGCCAAGGGCGCAGTAGTCGAGACCGGTGCTCCTCTTGTTGTCATAGCATAAGGAGGTAACGGATGGACATTCTGGGTACTCTCCAAAAGCTTTCGATGGAATCCGGCTTCGCCGCGTTTTTCGTCACCGACGGCGGCTGGAAAAACCTCATCATGATAATCATTGCCTTTGTGCTTCTGTACCTTGGCATAGTCAAAAAGTTCGAGCCTCTGCTGCTGTGCGGCATAGCCTTCGGCTGCCTGCTGACAAACCTGAGCTACTTCATCGGCATGGGTGAGAACGCGCTGTATCACCCCGAGCTGTGGGAGGCATTCCTCGATGAGGCAAGCCCCTATTATCACAGCTACGGCCATGTAATGGCGAACGCAGGCCTGCTCGACTTCTTCTACATCGGCGTAAAGGCCGGAATTTACCCCTCGCTTATCTTCCTCGGTGTCGGCGCGATGACCGACTTCGGGCCGCTGCTGGCTAACCCCAAGAGCCTGCTTCTCGGCGCTTCGGCTCAGCTCGGCGTTTTCGTCGCATTCCTCGGCGCTATCGCTCTGGGCTTCACAGGTCCCGAGGGCGCTTCCATCGGCATCATCGGCGGCGCAGACGGCCCGACCGCAATATTCCTGACGACAAAGCTTGCGCCGCATCTGTTAGGGCCTATCGCCATCGCCGCGTATTCCTACATGGCTCTGATCCCGCTCATTCAGCCGCCTCTTATGAAGCTTTGCACAACAAAGGAAATGCGCGAGGTGAAAATGGAGCAGGCGCGTGAGGTCTCCAAGGCCGAGAAGATCATCTTCCCGATCGTTGTCGCAACCTTCGTCATTCTGCTTCTGCCCTCGACCGCTCCGCTGGTCGGCTGCCTGATGCTCGGCAACCTCTTCCGTGAGTGCGGCGTGACCGACCGTCTGTCGGATACCGCTCAGAACGCGCTGATGAACATCGTAACCATCTTCCTTGCGACCTCAGTCGGCGCAACGATGGTCGCTCAGAACTTCCTGAGCGGCGCAACGATCAAGATCATTATCCTCGGTCTGTGCGCATTCGCCATCTCTACCATCGGCGGTCTGCTCGGCGGCGTTGTCATGTACTACGCCTCCGGCAAGAAGATCAACCCCCTCATCGGCTCTGCCGGTGTTTCCGCAGTCCCCATGGCCGCGCGTGTTTCCCAGGACGTCGGCAGAAAGTACAACAAGACAAACTTCCTGCTCATGCACGCAATGGGTCCCAACGTCGCAGGCGTTATCGGCTCGGCTATCGCGGCAGGCTTCCTGCTCTCCGTCTTCGGCGGCTGATAAAAACAGATTTAAGGCATGTGCCACACGGCACATGCCTTTTCTTTATTGTATTGTCATTGTAAAATGTTAATAAAATATCATTTTTTCACCGCAAAGCTATTGACAATGCGCCGCAATGCTCATATAATCTAACACACTCGTTACAAAACATTTGTTTTAAAACATCAGTTTTAATTCAAGGAGAGATCTTAATGCCCCCGAAACCCAAATTTTCAAAAGAAGAGATAGTAGATGCCGCACTCGATATCGTAAGCCGTGACGGAGTCGCGGCGCTCACGGCGCGCGAGCTTGGCGAAAAGCTCGGCTGCTCGTCAAGCCCGATATTCACCGTTTTCAAAAGCATGGACGAGGTCATGCAAGCCATCCGCGTCGAAGCAATGCGGCGGTATGACAAATATGTCAGCCGTGCGCGCGACTACTATCCGTCGTTCAAAGCCATCGGCATCCTCATGCTGCGTTACGCCAAGGAGCAGCCGAAGCTCTTTCAGCTTCTGTTCATGACCGAAAACTCACAGGCGCGGCGCTTTGAGGACGTATTCGACTCTTTGGGCAAAACGGCAAAGCTGTGCATAGAGTTCGTCATGAATGATTACGGACTTACAGCAGAGGAAGCCCGTTTCCTTTTCCAATACGTCTGGACATTCACCTATGGGGTGAGCGCAATGAGCGCCACCGGCATGTGCGACTTTTCCGAGGATGAGCTTATAAGCATGCTTGGCAACGAATTCATGGCCGTCATGAGCTTTATTAAGTCCGGCATGCGCGGCAAGGCCATAACCGATATCCGCCCCGTCAAGCGCGATGATGCCGACGTCGATCCGCTCAGCACCCTGAGCTTTGATAAGGAGAGCTAAGCTCTGCTAATGTGTGCATGTTTGCCTTTTTGTTGCCCTTGTGTTGTACTTTAGTGTCAAAATCGCAATATTAACGCCTTTCGCAACCAACAGCAACCGCCGGTTGACACATTTCCCGGTCGGCTTTATAGCCTGCAACCGCAAAAAATGTTACCTTCTGAGCATATTCAACACGACAGGAGGATATCAAGATGATACTCGCAGACAAAATCATAAATCTACGCAAAAAGGCCGGATGGTCGCAGGATGAGCTTGCGTCAAAGCTCAACGTAACGCGCCAGTCCGTTTCCAAATGGGAGGGCGCACAATCGATCCCGGATATGGAGCGTATCGTTCAGATGAGCAGGCTCTTCGGCGTGACGACGGACTATCTTTTAAAAGACGAGCTTGAGACCGAGGAGTTTTCCTCCGCCGATGCCGACGCCGGCACCTCGCTGCGCCGCGTGAGCATGGAACAGGCGTCAAATTATCTGGCGCTGCGCAAGGCAGCCGCGCCGAGGATAGCCCTTGCAACGCTTTTGTGCATCGTTTCGCCGATCGTCATGATCGTGCTTGCCTGCGCAAGTGAATTCGGCTATCTGGGCATAAGCGAAGACGCCGCTGCCGGCATCGGACTTTGCGTTATGCTCTGCATCGTTGCCGCCGCAGTGGTCATCTTCATCCGCACAGGTCATGCATCGGCCGAGTTTGAGTTTCTCGAAAAAGAAGAGTTTGAGACAGAATACGGCGTTGCCGGCATGGTAAAAGAGCGCAAAAAGGAATTCGGTGAGCAGTATTCGCGCCTGAACGCCGTCGGAACGGCGCTGTGCATACTCTCGGTCCTGCCGATCTTCGCTTCCCTAGCATTCTCAGCGCCCGACATATGGGCCGGCATTTCCGTCGCAGTGCTTCTGCTTATTGCCTCGTTCGGCTGCTATGCCTTTATCCGCGCAGGGGTTTACAACGCGGCAATGGATAAGCTTCTCGAGGAGGGCGACTATACGCGCGAGAACAAGCGCAAAAGTCCGGTTTTCGGCGCTATAAGCACAGCCTACTGGCTCGTTGTCACGGCGCTTTTCCTCTACCTCAGCTTTGGTCCGAGCGGCAACGGTCAGCCCGGCACGCTGTGGTATATCTGGGCCGTCGCCGGCGTTCTGTACGGCGCGATCGTTGCATTTAAAAACGTTTTTGTCCGCAAAGGCGGCAAGAGATAGGAGCTTATATGGAACAGCATATAATTGAAATATCACATCTGAATAAAAGCTTCGGCGGCATAAAGGCCGTAAGCGATCTTTCGTTTCATGTGCGGCGCGGCGAGCTTTTCGCATTTCTCGGCGTCAACGGCGCCGGAAAGAGCACGACCATATCCATCATGTGCGGCCAGCTCAAGGCCGACAGCGGCAGCGTCATCATAAGCGGCCACGATGCCGACCGCGACATTGCGCAGATAACGCGCAAGCTCGGCGTCGTGTTCCAAAGCAGTGTGCTTGATAAGCCGCTGTCGGTGCGCGATAATCTTGAAAGCCGCGCCGCGCTTTACGGCATAACGGGCGCGGAGTTTGAAAAAAGGCTCGGTGAGCTGTGCGAGCTTCTTGAGCTTTCCGAGCTTCTTGACCGCAGCGTCGGCAAGCTCTCCGGCGGTCAGCGCCGCAGGATAGACATTGCCCGTGCCCTGCTGCACAGGCCGGAGATCCTGATTCTCGACGAGCCGACCACCGGCCTCGACCCGCAGACGCGCAGGCTCCTGTGGAGCGTTGTGCGCTCGCTGCGAGAGAAAGAGAACATGACCGTTTTCCTCACGACGCACTATATGGAGGAGGCCGCCGACGCGGACTATGTCGTTATTCTCGACAGCGGCCGCATAGCAGCCGAGGGCACGCCCCTTGCGCTGAAAAACGCCTACACCGGCGACTACATAACCTTCTACGGAGCGCAGCCCGAGGCGCTGAGCGCGCTGGGGCTTGAATACGAAGCTCTGCGCGATGCGTACAGGGTGGCCGTTCCAAACACCGCCCAGGCCACGAAGCTCATAACCGAGCACCCCGAGCTTTTTGTCGATTATGAGATCACCAAGGGCAAAATGGACGATGTTTTCCTCGCCGTGACCGGCAAGGCTCTTTCGGGAGGTGGCGATTCATGAAAACGCTTTTAATTCTAACAAAGCGCAACTCAAAGCTTTTTTTCAAGGACAAGGGCATGTTCTTTTCCTCGCTGATAACTCCGGCGATACTGCTGGTGCTCTATGTAACGTTCCTGTCGAACGTCTACCGTGACAGCTTTTTATCCGCGCTGCCCGAGGGCTTTGCGCTTTCCGACAGCATCATTGACGGCGTTGTCGGCGGTCAGCTTGCCTCGTCGCTTTTGGCGGTCTGCTGCGTTACCATTGCGTTCTGCTCGAACCTCTTAATGATCCAGGATAAGGTCACGGGTTCGGTGCGCGACCTCACCGTGACGCCGGTAAGACGCAGCGTGCTTGCAATGGGCTACTTTGCCTCGTCCGCACTCGTCACGCTCATAGTGTGTCTCGTCACCTGCGGCATATGCTTTGCATATCTCGCCGCGATCGGCGGATGGTTTTTAAGCGGCGGCGACATTGCGCTGATACTTCTGGATGTTTTCCTGCTCACCCTGTTCGGCACGGCGCTTTCATCCTGCCTGCACTATTTTCTCACGACTCAGGGGCAGCTTTCGGCCGTCGGAACGCTTGTGAGCGCAGGCTACGGCTTTGTATGCGGCGCATATATGCCCATGTCAAACTTCCCCGTTGCTCTTCAGAAGGCGCTGTCGTTCCTCCCCGGCACCTACGGCACGAGCCTGCTGCATAACCACTGGATGCGCGGCGCGCTCGACGAAATGGGCAGCAGCGGCGTGCCCTCGCAGGTCATCGATGCGATACGCGACGGCATTGACTGCAACATTTATTTTTCCGGCAAGGCCGTATCAGAACCTGCAATGTTTCTGATCGTTGCCGGGTCGGTGCTTGTCGTGACGGCAATTTACATTCTCATAAACGCACTGTGCCGCCCGAGATACGGCGACAGATGACAAACAAGAAATTAACGCGCTCAGCGGCACTGTATGCCTTAACGCGCCTAGAAAAGGAGATATAAAACATGCTCGATATCAAAGGTCTGACAAAATGCTACGGCGAGAAAAAGGCTGTCGATGACCTCAGCCTGCATATCGCCCCCGGAACGATCTACGGCTTTATAGGCCATAACGGTGCCGGTAAGACAACAACGCTCAAATCCGTTGTCGGCATCCTCGATTTTGACGAGGGCGAGATCCGCATTAACGGCATCTCGATCAAGGCCGATCCCATAGCGTGCAAGAGTGTGCTCGCCTACATTCCCGATAACCCCGATCTGTACGAGTACATGACGGGCATAAAGTACTTAAACTTCATTGCCGATATTTTCGGCGTAAGCCCCGAGGACAGAAAGGCGCGCATCGAAAAATACGCAGACCTTTTTGAGCTGACAAAGGATCTGGCTCAGCCCATTTCCGCTTACTCGCACGGCATGAAGCAGAAGCTTGCCATCATTTCGGCATGGATACACGCGCCCAAGCTCATCATCATGGATGAGCCGTTTGTCGGCCTTGACCCGAAGGCCGCGCACATTCTCAAGGGTATGATGCGCGAGCTGTGCGACGAGGGCGGCGCGATATTCTTCTCGACCCACGTTCTTGAGGTCGCCGAAAAGCTCTGCGATCAGGTCGCCATCATAAAGGGCGGCAAGCTCATCCGTTCGGGCACGATGAGCGAGGTCAAGGGCGATGACAGTCTGGAGGAAGTATTCCTTGAGCTGGAGGATGAGTCATGCTGAAAATTCTTCTGAAAAAGCAGCTTTACGAGCTTAACAGCAGCTTTTTCTACGACCGCAAAAAGGGCAAGGCGCGCGCGAAATCGACGAGCATCCTGTTCATCGTTCTGTACGTGCTGCTGATGATCGTCGTCATAGGCGGCATGTTCGCTGCGATGTCTTTCATGCTGTGCAAGCCCTTTGTCGGTCTGGGACTTGACTGGCTGTATTTTGACATGATGACGCTTATGGCGCTGTTTCTCGGCGTTTTCGGCGGCGTTTTCAACACATATTCAAGCCTTTACAAGGCCAAGGACAACGACCTTATGCTCTCGCTGCCCGTGCCGACGAAGTACATTCTTCTGTCGCGTCTTATGGGCGTATACCTCATGGGGCTTATGTTCAGCGCCGTTGTCATGCTTCCGGCGATCATTGTTTATTTCATCGTCGCAAAGCCTGCATTCGCCGGAGTTTTCGGCAGCATCCTGCTTACGATTCTTGTGAGCGTTTTCGTGTTCATCCTCTCCTGCCTGCTCGGCTGGGTGGTCGCGAGGGTGAGCGTTCATCTCAAGAGCAAGTCGCTCATCGTCGTTATCATCTCGCTTGTTTTCTTCGGACTTTACTACTTTGTGTGCTTTAACGCCTATGATCTTATCGAGCAGCTTGTCCTGAACGCCGTGACCGTCGGCGAAAAGCTCATGAACTCGGCATATGTTCTGTACATCATCGGCGACTGCGGCGCAGGCGGCTGGCTGTCGATGCTGTACACAACGCTTGCCGTTGCCGTGCTGTTTATCCTCACCTATCGCATTCTCGCGCGCAGCTTTATCAAGATCGCAACGACCTCCGACAAGGTTGCAAAGCGCGAATACCGCTCGCAGACGGCTAAAATGCGCAGCACATCCTCCGCGCTTCTGCACCGCGAGCTTTCCCACCTGCTCTCAAGCCCAACATACATGCTCAACTGTGCCCTCGCCACTCCGATTCTCCTCATTGCCGGTGTGTTTTTGCTCATAAAGGGCGCGGACATTGTATCGATATTTGAAATGTTCGCTCTTCCCGACGGCTTTTTCACCGCCCTGCTTGCATTCGGCGTGTGCGTCCTCGGCGCAATGAACGACCTTACCGCGCCCTCTGTTTCGCTTGAGGGCAAGGGACTTTGGATAGCGCAGTCGCTGCCTGTGCAGCCCAAGGCTGTCCTACACGCAAAGCTCAGGCTGCACATGCTTTTTACGGTCATCCCCGAGCTGTTTTGCAGCGCGTGCATCTGCATCGTGTTCCGCCCCGACTTCGTCTCCGGCCTGCTGTGCGTCATTCTGCCGCCGGTGTTCACGCTGTTTCTTGCCGCGTTCGGCCTGATAATAAACCTCAAAAAGCCCAACCTCAACTGGCAGACCGAAGCCATCGCCGTCAAGCAGAGCATAGGCGTTCTCATCGCAATGTTCGGCGGCTGGGTGATCGCGGCAGCCCTCGGCATTGCCTACTACCTGCTGTACGCGGTTATCGGCTCGACGGTGTTTTTGTGCATCGCAGTCGTGCTGCTTGCGCTTTTATCCGCGCTGGAGCTTAAGTGGATAAACACACGCGGCAGCGAGATATTCAGGTATCTGTGATGAAGGATATTTTAAACAAGCTGCTCATCATAGCAAGCGTAGGTCTTGCCGTAGCAGGCGTGATATTTCTCGTCATAGCGTTCACCGGAAAATTCGACGGCACATGGCCGCTTGCCGCTTCGCTTGCATGCATAGTGCTTTCAAACCTCTTTAACATCATCCGCCTCAGGCAGGGTAAATAAAAAAATTCCGCATCTTTCGATGCGGAATTTTCACTAATTTACGATTTACAGGCCGTATTCCTCGGCGAGCTTTTTGAATGCCGGGAGCGAATTTTCGGCCGTCTTTTCGGACACGCAGTAGGCAAGTCGGGCATAGCCGGCAACGCCGAAGCTGTCAGACGGCACAAGCAGTATCTCGAACTTTTTGGCCTTTTCGCAAAATTCCCCGGCACTGTCGCCCTTGGGCGCTTTTACAAACAGATAAAACGCGCCGTCCGGCTTTACGCAGTCAAAACCCATGCCGGAAAGGGCATCATACAGCGTGTCGCGGTTTTTGGCATAGCTCGTGATATCAGGCCGGACATCCGCGCACTGCGCGAGCATGTGCTGCATAAGGCTCGGCGCGCAGACATAGCCCAGCGCTCTGCCGGCTCCGCACACGGCCGAGAAAACCTCCGCGCTGTCCTTGACGCAGGGCGGCACCATTATATAGCCGAGGCGCTCGCCCGGCAGCGACAGGGACTTCGAGTAGGAATAGCAGACGATCGTGTTGGGGTAAATGTTCGGCACGAACGGAACGGTCACGTCGCCGTAAACAAGCTCGCGGTAAGGCTCGTCGGCAATGAGGTAAATGCTTTTTCCCTTTTCCTCCTGCGCGGCCTGAAGGATCTTGGACATGACCCTGAGCGTCTGCTCGCTGAGTATCGCACCCGAGGGATTGTTCGGCGAGTTTATGATGACCGCCGCAACGCCCTGCTCGACAGCGTTTTCAAACGCCGCCATGAACGGCTGCATATCATCCCCTGCCGGCGGAACTATCAGAATCTCCGCTCCGGCATTTTCGGCAAACACCTTGTATTCGGGGAAAAACGGTGCGAGCACCGCGACCTTCTCGCCCTCGGACACCAGCGCCGACAGGACTATCGACAGCGACGAGGAAGCACCGGAGGTCAGGTAAATGCTCTCGGCCGGTATATCATATCCGGCTCTTTTGCTCTCCTGCGCCGCGGCGGCCGTGCGCGCCGGCATTGCGCCGGGGGCTGCCGTGTATCCGTGCAGAGCGAGGCTCTCCTCATTTTGGAGAAGCTCTATAAGCGTATTTTTCACCTTTTCGGGCGTCGGAACATTGGGATTTCCTATGCTGAAATCAAAAACATTTTCGCTGCCTATCTCGCTGCGGCGCGCGTCGCCGTAGGCTGCGATGGCGCGTATTGCCGAATCGCTTTTGCCGAGTGCAAGCATTTTCTTCGCTATCATGGTGCTGCTCCTTTCCGATTTATCGTGTGTGTTGTTTTATCTGAGGTCTGCCAGCTCGTATATGAGTCTCTCGGTCTTATCCCAGCCGATGCAGGCGTCGGTGATGCTCTTGCCATAAACTCCGCCGTCGGGCTTCTGGTTGCCGTCCTCGATGTAGGACTCGATCATAAGGCCCTTGACCAGATGCAGGATATCGTCCGAGTGGCGCGTGCTGTGCAGAATTTCCTTTGCAATGCGCGGCTGCTCATCCCACTGCTTGCCGGAGTTGGAGTGGTTGGTGTCGATGACGACCGCCGGGTTTTTAAGTCCGCTTTTTGCGTAAAGCTCGCACAGTATCTTAATATCCTCGTAGTGATAGTTGGGTATGGTTCTTCCGTATTTATTTGACGAGCCGCGCAGAATTGCGTGTGCAAGCGGATTACCCTTGCTCTGCACCTCCCAGTTGGAGTAAACGAAGGTGTGCGGATGCTGGGCGGCGGTGATGGAGTTCATCATAACGGAAAGATCGCCGCTGGTGGGGTTTTTCATGCCGACCGGCAGATCAAGGCCGCTGGCCGTGAGCCTGTGCAGCTGGTTTTCAACCGATCTTGCGCCGACCGCAACGTAGGAGAGCATGTCCGAAAGATAGTGGTGGTTTTCCGGATACAGCATCTCGTCTGCGCAGGAAAAGCCGGTTTCGGCAAGCACCTTCATGTGCATCTTGCGTATCGCTATAAGGCCGCGCAGCATATCCGGCGAGCTGTTCGGGTCGGGCTGATGGAGCATACCCTTGTAGCCGTCGCCGGTCGTACGGGGCTTGTTGGTGTAAACGCGCGGAACGATGAGTATCTTGTCGGCCACCTTCTCCTGAACCGTGCGCAGACGCGAGATGTAATCGAGCACCGAGTCCTCGCGATCGGCAGAGCACGGGCCTATGACAAGCAGCAGTCTGTCGTCCTCGCCGGTGAATATTTTCCTGAGCGCCACATCGGTGATCTTTTTTCTCTCGGCAAGCTCGGGGGTTATCGGGTACATTTCCTTTATCGCCTGCGGCGTAGGCATTTTTCTTTTGAATTCCATGTTCATGACTCATCATCCTCTTTTTTAACATCAAAGTATTTTCTGCGCTCTGTCGAAAGGCGCATCATCCGGCGTATGGTTTCGCGGTCGCCGTTAGCTATGCTGTTTCGCAGAAGCTCGAACTTTTCGGAGAAAAGATCCATCTGCTTCACCAACTCGTCGCGGTTGAGCAAAAACAGCTCGCTCCACATTTCATCGTTTATTTTTGCAATGCGCGTAAGGTCGCGGAACGAGTCACCCGTGTAATCGACGAGATGGTGCGAATCCTTGCACACCATAAGTGAAACTGCAATGCAGTGCGCAAGCTGCGAGAGAAAGCCTATCATCTCGTCATGCTTTTCGGGCGTAAGCTCGGCTATCATGCGAAAGCCCATTATTCTGCCAAGCTCCTTGCAGGTCTCGATAGCTTCGGGCGTATTCTTATCCGTGGGCGTCACGATGTAGTTTGCGCCCTCGAATATCTCCATGCGCGCGTTTTCAACGCCGCTGCACTCGCGGCCGGCCATGGGGTGCGCGCCGATAAACTCAAGGTCAGGCCGCAGCATGTCCTGAATTTTATAGACTATGCTGCATTTTACGCCGGTAACGTCGCTTATAAGCGCATTGGGCTTAATGTACTGCTGATATTTTTCTATCCACTCTACAAACGCATGCGGATACATTGCGAAAATCAGCAGGTCAAACTGCCTGATGTATTCGGGGTCTATCTCGGCTCTGCCGTGCTTTATTATCCCCTCGCGCAGGGCATAATCTATCGTCTCTTGCCGCCGTGCGACCGCGCCGACCTCAAAGCCGTGCGAGGTTAGCGACTCGGCGTAGCTGCCGCCCATAAGGCCAAGGCCGAGTATAAGTATTTTTGTGTTTTTATCAAGCTTCATATTCTGCCTCCAAACCGAGGTTTTTCAGTGCGTCAAAGTAATTCGGGTAGCTCTTGCGCACCGCCTCTGCGCCGTCTATAACGCCGCCTGTTATGCTGCACAAAAGCGTCAGCGCCATGACTATGCGATGGTCGTTGTGCGACGAAAGCTCGCGCTGCGGCTTGCTTATCTTCCCCGGCTTTATCGTTACGCTGTTTTCGTGCAGCTCGGTCTTGATGCCGAAGGCTTCAAGCTCCTGCGCCATGACGGCGGCTCTGTCGCTCTCCTTTATCCGCAGCCTGCGCGTTCCGGTAAAGCGCGCTCCGTTGCCAAGTGCCGCTGCCAGCGCAAACAGCACCGGGCCGAGGTCGGGGCAATTTGAAATGTCAAGCTCCGCGCCGGGCCGTGTAAGCTCCCGGAAATACTCAAGGCACACTCTGTCGCCCTGTATGCTGTTTTCGTTCAGACCGTTCACATTAACTCTGCCGCCGATGAGGTTGAACGCCTCGAGCGCCGCGGCATTTGACCAGTCGCCCTCAACGGTCTTATCTCCGGCAGCATACCGCTGTCCTCCGGGAACGGCAAAGGTGTTTTTCTCATGCTCTGCGATTTTTATGCCGAACGAGCCGAGCGCCGCGGCGGTAATGTCTATATACGCTCTGCTCTCGACCGGCGGAAGGATCTTTATCACGCTGTCGCCGCTAAGCAGCGGAAGCGCAAACAAAAGTCCCGTTATGAACTGGCTGCTGACATCGCCGCGCAGGACATACTCACCTGCCGTGAGCGCGCCGGAAAATTCGATCCCACCGCTGTCTTTTTTAATTTCGATGCCCTTGCCGCCGAGAAGCTGCTCGTATATTCCGATTCCTCGCTCAAGCAGTCTGGGCGTACCCTCGAACCGCACTCTGCCGCCGGTGAGCGCAGGCGGTATCATAAAGCGCAGCGTGCTTCCGCTTTCGCGGCAGCGCAGCACCGCGCCCTCGGGTGTTTTTCCCGTTTTGCCGCATATTTTAACCGTGTCACCGATCTTTTCGTATTTTGCGCCGAGCGCGGCGATGCAGTCGAGCGTTGCGAGCATATCCTCGCTTTCGGAAATGCCGCGTATCGTGCTCTCGCCCTCGGCGAGGGCGGCGCATATCATCAGGCGATGCGCGTAGCTTTTCGACGGCGGCGCGCTTATCTCGCCGCGAAGGCGCGACGGACTTATTTTAACCTTCATTTTTCTCTCCGATATAGTAGATGAGGAAGTCCACTGCCTCGTTATAGCCGTCAAGCCCGTGGCCGCAGATGGTTTTGACCGCAACATCGCGGATGTAGCTCACCTGGCGGAACGCCTCGCGCTCGGACACCTCGGAGATGTGTACCTCCACCGTCGGTATGCCGACGCCCTTCACCGCGTCCGCTATCGCGACCGAGGTGTGCGTATATGCGGCCGGATTAAAAACGATGCCGTCAATGCCGTCAAAATACGCCTTCTGTATCGCGTCAACGAGGTCGCCCTCGTGGTTTGACTGATAAAACTCGACGGTGACGCCCTTTTCCTCGGCGTGCTCACTTATCAGTTTCAGAAGATCCTTATAGCTTTGTCTGCCGTATATCTCCGGCTCTCTTATGCCGAGAATGTTTATATTCGGCCCGTTGAGTACGAGTATTTTCATTCTCCCAGCTCCTTTAATATTGCGTCGGCCTCCGCCTCGGGCGTGGTGTTCGCGTCGATGTGTACCTCTGCCGCCGCCGTGTAGATATCGTATCTCTCTGCATAGAGCTTCTCAAGCGCGCTGCGGCGCGAGGCAAGCGGTCTGTCGTCGGTCGCGATGAGATTTTCCGGCGCGCGATCCAGGAACACGATCGTTCCGTTCTGCTTGAGTGCTCTCACGTTTTCCGGATCGAGCACAGCGCCGCCGCCGGTCGCAATGACCTTGCCGCCGGTGGATGCCAGCTCGGCGATCGTCTCTTTTTCAATGCGCCTGAACTCAGGCTCGCCGAACTTGGCGAAGAAATCGGAAATGGACATGCCGATTTTTTTGACGATGTATTCATCCGTGTCGGCAAGCTCCTTGCCGCATTTTTCGGCCAGAATTTTGCCCACGGTGGTCTTGCCGCTCGAGGGCATGCCGACGAGGACAATGTTCTGCTTTGCGTTTTTTACGCTGTCAAACGCACTTTTTATAAGGCTCTCGTCAAGCTCGATGCTCTGGAACACAGCCGAGGCATAAACCGCCTGAGCCGAGAGCATGTACAGGCCGCCCTCTGCCGGAATGCCTCGCTCCTGCGCATCGAGTATAAGATTTGTGCGCAGGGGATTGTATATCGCGTCGAGCACGCCCTCAAGCTTCGGGAATGCGGAAATGTCTATCGGTCTGCCCTCGACCTTCGGGAACATGCCGGCAGGCGTTGCGTTTATGATGATCTGCGCGTCGCTGTGCTCCTGCGCGGCCTGCTCATATGTTATGCTGCCGCCCTTTCCGCTGCGCGAAACGTAGTCAACGCTCTTTGCGCCCATGAATTCCGCCAGAGCGTGCGCAGTTTTCGATGCGCCGCCGGTGCCGAGGATGAGCACCTTTTTGCCCTTCATGTCAACGCCTGCGTGCTTTGCAAGCGCCAGCATACCGGGAAAATCGGTGTTGTCGCCGTAAAGCTTGCCGTTGCGGTTTACGATGGTGTTCACCGCGCCGATGCGCTTTGCCGTTTCGGATATCTCGTCAAGATACGGGATAACGTCCTGCTTGTACGGAATCGTAACGTTTATCGCGTTAAACTCGCGCTTTGTCATAAACTCGCCCAGCTCATCCGGTCTAAGCTCATGCAGCTCGTATTCATAGTCTGCTATCTGCGCGTGAATTTCGCACGAATAGCTGTGCGTCAGATGCTCGCCGATAAGTCCGTATTTCACTTGTCATCTACTCCTTTCGTCAGCACATCCGTGCCGTACCGCAGGCTGAGCATATCCGCAACGCACAGCGCCGCAACGCTGTCGAGCACCGGGCATATCCTGCGGATTATCGCAGGGTCATGCCGTCCGTGGATGCTCAGCTGAGTATTTTCGTTTTTTATAAAGTCAACCGTGTCCTGCTGCTGCGCAATGGACGGCGTGGGCTTTACTGCACAGCGGAAGACGATCGGCATGCCGTTTGTTATGCCGCCGTTGACGCCGCCGTTATTGTTCGTCGTTGTGACTATCCTGCCGCCGGATACTCTCAGTGGGTCATTGCACTCGCTGCCCTTCATATCCGCAGCGGCAAAGCCTGCGCCGAACTCAACGCCCTTGACGCCGCCGAGGCTGAACGCCGCGTGGGAGATAACGCTCTCAACGCTGTCAAACCACGGCTCGCCGACTCCTGCCGGTGTGCCGCATATAACGGTTTCCGTAACGCCGCCGACGCTGTCGGCTTCTTCGCGCGCTTTCAAAATGCGCTGCGCCATTTCCTCGCCGCGCGCATCGTCGAGCACAGGGAAGCTTTTTTCATGAAGCGATTTTATATCGCTTTCAAGGTCGCCAAATTTTCTGTCCGAAACGCCGGCGCACTTTGCGATGTGCGTTGCAAGGCTTAAGCCTATGCCCTCGAGCGCCGGGATTATAACGCCGCCCGCCGCAACGAGCGCCGCGGTTATCCTGCCGGAAAAATGTCCGCCGCCGCGATAGTCCTCAAAACCGTGATATTTGCAGTAGGCCGAAAAATCGGCATGTGCCGGGCGCGCCGGGCCGTAGTTATAATCACGGCTTATGGTGTTCTCGTTGGGGATAACTATCGTCAGCGGAGTGCCGGTCGTTCTGTCGGAAAACACGCCGCTTATGATCTTAAATTCGTCCTTTTCCTGCCGGGGCGTATCCAGCGCCGAGGACGGTCGGCGGCGCGTGAGCTGCCGCGCGATGAAATCCTCATCGACCTTTATTCCCGGCGCAAGTCCGTCTATCACGCATCCGACCGCCGCACCGTGGCTTTCGCCGAATATCGTCAGGCAAACGCTCTGACCGAAGCTGTTTTTCATCTTTAGCCCTCCAAACGCGAGAGTATCTCGTCGGCGCTCATGCGGCAAAGGCGGAACGAGCCGATCTCGTCAACGATCACCGCCGCAATGCCGTCGGAGGCCATTTTCTTATCGTGCTTCAAAAACGGCATAAGCTCCTCGGCGCTCTGCCCGATCTTTGAAGGCAGGCCGTATTTTTCAAGCACCGACTTTATCCGCGCCGCGGCATTATCTCCGCTCATCGGGATCATGCCGAGCGCAACGCACTCGCCGTGCAGGAGCTTGCCTGCATTGAAGCTCTCGACCGCATGTCCGATCGTGTGGCCGAAGTTTAGCACCTTTCGCAGTCCCGTCTCGCGCGGGTCCTGCTCGACTACGCTCTTTTTTATCATCAGCGCTCTGTAAATGATCTGCGGAAGATCGGCCGTGAGGTCTGCGCTGTTTTCGATAAGCTCAAACAGCTCGGCATCGTTCGTAGCCGCCATTTTTATTGCCTCGGCAAGACCGGCCATGAGCTGGCGGCGCGAAAGCGTTTCGAGCACCTCGGGGTCTATGATGACCCTTTTGGGCTGGTAAAACGCGCCGACGATGTTCTTTACGCCCCCGAAGTCTATCGCCGTTTTGCCGCCGATGGAGGAATCGACCTGCGACAGAAGTGTTGTCGGGATATTGTAAAAATCCACGCCGCGCATGTAGCAGGACGCCGCAAATCCGCTCAGGTCGCCGACAACGCCGCCGCCGACGGCAACAACGCAGTCGCCTCTTGTAAACGACTTATCGAGCATCTCGGATAAAAGGTGCCGGAACTCGTCAAAGCACTTGCTCTGCTCGCCCTGCGGTATGGTGACGATCACCGCCTCGCTGCACTGCGCGGCAACGGTCTCGGCGTACTGCGCCGGAACTCCGCTGTCGGTGACGACGAGCACACGGCGGTTGAGGTTTAAAAGCTCACCGGCATTTTTAATTGCGCCCGGCTCGAGCACGATGTCATAATTCCATGTATCGGTCTTTACGGGGACGATCATATCTGTCACTCTCCGATTTTAAGATTTGAGTAGTAGGTTCCGACGAGCTTGAGCTTTGCGCATATCGCCGACAGCTCGCGGAGCATATCCTGTCCGTTTTCGTTGTTTATGTTTCCCTCGGCCTCGATGTAGAAGAAGTAGTTCCACTGCAGGTCCTTCATCGGGCGCGAGCGCAGGTTGCGCATATTAAAGCCGTGCGAGCCGATAATGTTGAGCATCTGCGCAAGAGAGCCGGCCTCGTTTTTAACGGTGAACACAAGGATGAAGTTCTCCTCGGCGCGGCTCGACATTGAAGCCGGCCTGTTCTGCGCACGAGAGAGCGCCGCAAAGCGCGTCGTGTTTATCTTGCTGTCGTTAATGACCTTGTCGATAATATCGAGCTCGAAAATTTTGCTCGTCTCGTCCGAGGCTATTGCAGCGACCGATGCGTCGTTTTTCTCCTTGACATACTGCGCGGCAAGCGCGGTGTTTGAAAACGTCTCGGTCTCGAAACCGTGCGCGCGGATGTACTCGCCGCACTGCTCAAGCGCCTGCGGATGGCTGATGACGGTCTTTATCCCGTCGAGCGACGCGCCCTCGACGCCGAGCAGATTGTGCTCTATCGGAAGATCGACGACCTGGTTTACGAACAGATCGCCCGAGAAGATAAGATCCATGACCGTTCCGACCTCGCCGGCAGCGCTGTTTTCAAGCGGCAGCACCACGCAGTCGTACTCGCCGCGCTCGACCGCGCGGTACGCGTCGCCGAAATCGGAATACGGGATAAGCTCGGCCTCCGGGAACATGCGCTTTGCCGCCATGTATGCAAACGCGCCCTCGACGCCGCAATAGGTAACTCGCATGCCGTTTAAAAGCTTCGACTGATACTCGCAGGAGAGATCTATCGTCTTTCTGAGAAACTGCACATAATACGACTCGACGTCGGCGTTCTCAATAAGCTTGCGGTCACGGTCGATAAGCTCCTTTTCGCGCACTGCATCCTTGACGGACAGGCCGTGCTGCTTTTTATATTTTGCTATCACCGCCGCAGCCTGCATGCGCTGCTCGAAAAGCTTTGCCATCTCGGCGTCTATACGGCTTATCTCGTTTCTTGAAGTCTCAAGTTCGTTCATATCGGTACCTCTGTTTTTTCAATAAAAATATGCGATCCCTTTGCAAAGGAACCGCATTCAATGACAATTATTCGCCGCCGAAGCGGCTTTTATGCGTGCATTGTTACGTCCTTTGCCAGGCGGTGCTGCGCCAGCCATAATAAAAAACGCAGTACGAATAAAATCGTACTGCGTCAAAAGACATGGATGCACTGCGGACAGACTCAGACACGGAACAATTGCTCATCTTTTCGCAGCAAGCCGTCATTTCCGTATCCTCTCTTTCCTGAATTCTTAACGAATAAATTATACTCACACCCGGCTGCATTGTCAATTGCCGCTTTTCAACAAAATTCCCATCGCCCCGGCAAAAGCTTTTAGGCAATATCGGGGCAGTTTCGGAAACCGCCCGTCGGGATGGGTGCATTTCCACAAGCCCCTTTGGGCAGCATGGGCGCATTTTGGCCGCTCAAATCGGCCAATGAAGGACGAACGCCTGTCGAGTGCTTGACGGAACTGGTTTTCGTTCAGGCAAGGCAAAGTCCGCAGCTAATACTCACTGTATTAGCAAGGGCTTTAACGCTGCATGAGCGGAAAACAGTCCGGCAAAACCGGCAGGTGTTCGTCTTTCATTGGTTTAACCCCACAGGGCGGTGAGCATAGGTATTATCTGCTTCTTGCGGCTCATGACGCCGGGCAGGAAGAGCATGTTATCCTTGGGCTCGGCGGAGAAGGCGCGGCGGATGGTGTCGTCGCTGCCGATGTAGAGAAGCTGGGTGCCCTCGAGGAGGACGTCGGTGAGCATGAGGATTACGATGTCGTAGCCGTGGTCTGATTTCATGCGGCGCATCTCGCTGAGGAATTCCTCGCGGCGCTCGAGCATTTTCGCTGAGTCAAGAGTCGTGATCTGACCGACGCCGAGTATCTGTCCGGAGAGATGGAACTCCTTGAAGTCCGAGCGGATAAGCTCGGATACGGGCTTTGTGTCGGACGAGCCGGAAAACAGCTCCTTTCCCAGTGTCTCAAGCGAAACGTTTGCAATGCGCGCCATACGCTCGGCAAGCGCGGTATCGCGCTTTGTGCAGGTCGGGGATTTGAACATAACGGTGTCGGACAGTATGGCCGCCGCCATAAGCCCTGCCATTGCCGGCGAGGGCATAACGCCGTGCTCCTGATACATGCCGCAGATGATCGTTGTCGTGCTGCCGACAGGCTCATTGCGCATGCGGATAGGCTGCGCGGTCTGGATATCGGCAAGGCGGTGGTGGTCGATTATCTCCAGAATCTCGGCCTGCTCAAGGCCGGCTACCGCCTGCGCCTTTTCGTTGTGGTCAACGAGCACAACGCGCTTTCTGCGCGGACGCAGCAGGTGATATCTTGACAATGTACCGACGACCTTTTCGTTTTCGTCGAGCACGGGGTAGCAGCGATAGCGGCTTTTGAGAACTTCCTCGCGGACATCGTCGATGTAGTCGCTCAAATGGAAGCATATCGTATCCTCGGTGTGGCACGGGCGCGAAATTGGGATCGCCTGATAGATGAGCTTTGCAACGCGCGCAGCGTCAAAGGGCGTGGACACGATGCAGGTTTTACCCGCTTTTTCAAGCCACTGCTTTTTTGCCTCGGTCTGGCACAAAACGATGCAGTTTACGCCGAGCTTGAGCGCACGCTCGACCATGTCGGGCTGATCGCCGCACAGCACGATGCTGTCGGGGTCGTTGAACAAAAGCGTATCGCAGCTCTGCGGCAGCGCAATAACTACGTTGCCCGAGATGCAGTCGAAAAGCTCTGCGTCCTCATTGAGTATCTTGCCCTCGAGCACGCTCAGCACATTATAAAGCGGGACATCGTCTATATGCGGATCTATGATGGTCAGCAGGCTGTACGACGCGATATCTCCGGCCGAGAGAGTGCCGTGCAGGGTGCCGTCCTCGTTTATGACGGGAATGACGGACACCTTCTGCTCGCGCATCATGCGCCACGCTCTGTTCATCGTGACCGAGGAGTTGAGCGCAGGGGGCGTATCGAAATCAAGGTCGCGCACCTGCGTGCGCACGTCGTTTATCTGGCGCGGCGGCTCAAAGCCGAATTTATCGAGCATGCGCTGAGTCTCGTCGCTTATATGTCCAAGGCAGGCCGCGGTGTATTCCCTGTCGCCGAGCGCGTTGCGAAGCGCCGCATAGCTCATCGCCGCAACGATCGAGTCGGTGTCCGGATTACGGTGGCCTACCACAAAAATTTCGTTCATTATTCTTTCCTCCGATTTTGGGTGCTTCACAATTATAGTATGTGATTTTTAAATGTCAACAGGAAAAGCTGCATCTTAACAGATGCAGCTATGCGTTTCTTATCAATTTTTATTCCCCTGCGCATGCATCGAGCAGATCGCGTATCTCCTGCGCCGAACCTGCGGCGGCAAAAGCTCCGTTTCCGTAATCGGCATAGACGCGGCCGTCATCAATATAAATGAGCACAAAATCAGGCTCGACACCGTCATCAAAGCTGACCGCGTAATCGGCCTCGCCCGACACGACATATTCGCTGTGCGCATCTTCTGCCGGCGCAAGCAGTGTGCGGAGCTTTTCAGCTGTCTCCGCCGAGACAGCAGCTCTTGTTTTCGCATTCTGAGCCAGAGTATATGTTGTTTTATCACCATTGCCAGATTGTCCGGTGAATCTTCCGTCAAGAACAGGCAGTGTCTCTGCAACGTACAGGTCGTTTGAATCGGTCTTGTGATCCGCCGGGCTGAGCATGCCGCTCTTAATTCCTGCGAATATCACAAGGGCAAGGCAGGCTGCGGCGGACAGGTATTTTATCCACACGATGCCCGTTTTCTTTTTCGGCCTTGCTTTTATGCCGGACATAATTTTTTCGTGCAGTCCGTCGGGCAGCGGCTCTTCCTCGTGCAGCTGAGCCGACACCGCCGAGAACGCATCGTAAACGCTTCTGCACTCCGGGCAGGCGGCAATATGCTCGCGCACGAAGCTCTGCTCCGCTTGGCTAAGCTCGCCGTCGAGAAGACAGCTTATCATTTCTCTGCATTTTTCACAGTCTATCATGTTTTGCCGCTTCCTTTCATTCCTTTTGACGCAAGGGAATCAGGAATGTTCCCGCTGTCGAGCAAAAATGTGCACAATCTCTTCCGCGCGCGGAAAATGCGCGACTTGACCGTGCCCTCCTCAAGCGAAAGCGCCGCACCTATCTCGGCATAGCTCATGCCGCCAAGCTCGCGCATGACAAGTATCTGCCGCTGCTTATCCGGCAGAGTCTTCAATCCCTCCTCCACCGACTGCATGCTTATCTTTTTTATAAGCTGCTGCTCGGGGTCGGCTTTCGGGTCGGGGATATCGAGCTGAGCATCCTCGTCATCGTCATCGCTCACGGTAAGCGATACCTGCTGCTTTCGGCTTTTCGAGCGCAGAAAATCAAGGCAGACGTTCGTCGCAATCCTGTATATCCACACGGAAAACTTACTGTCGCCCCTGAACGAGGAGAGGCTGCCGTAGGCCTTGATAAACGCCTCCTGCGTCATATCGAAGGCATCGTCGCGGTCCCCCACCATGCGCAGCGCAAGGTTATAGACCGTTTTTTCGTACTTCAGCACAAGCTCCTCAAAGGCGTTTGCGTCGCCGCCGAGAACTTTTTCGATTATTTTCTTTTCAGAAACTTCAGTCATACAAGCTCTCTCTTTATACCTTTTATTATTTCCTCAAGCTCATCGAGCGTTTCGACCTTCACAAGGCGCTGCTTATAGTACCCGGCGTATGCAACGCCCTTGAGATACCACGGTATCTGATGCCTCGCCTCAAGACATGCAAGGCGCTCGCCGAATTTTTCCGCATACATTTTTGTATGCCTTAAAGCGAGATCCATGCGCTCGGCAAGCGGCGGCTTTTCCGGTATCTCTTTGCCGGAGAGCAGTGCGTTTGCCTCGGCAAAAAGCCATGGATCGCCGAACACGCCGCGCCCTGCCATCGCAAGGTCGCAGCCGGTGTAGCGCAATATGTGCTCTGCATCCTCTGCAGAGAATATGTCTCCGTTTGCGATGACCGGAATGCCGACAGACTTTTTTACGTCGCGGATGATATCCCAGTCCGCGCGCCCGGAGTACATCTGCGCTCTCGTTCTGCCGTGCACGGCTATCGCGGAAGCCCCCGCCTGCTGCATTATTTTTGCAAACTCCACGGCATTGACGCTTCCGCCGTCAAATCCCTTTCGGAATTTCACCGTAACGGGAACATCGACGTTCGACACCACCGCCTGCACTATCTTTCCGGCAAGCTCCGGATCGCGCATGAGCGCCGAGCCGTCGCCGCTTTTGACGATCTTGCCCACCGGGCAGCCCATGTTTATATCCAGCATATCCGCGCCGGAGTATTCTATCGCCATGGGCGCCGCCTGCGCCATTATCTCCGGCTCATGGCCGAATATCTGCGCGGCGAAGGGTCGGCAATCGGGCAGATTATAAAGCAGGCTTTTCGTTTTATTATCGCCGTAGCACAGCGCCTTTGCGCTGACCATTTCGGTCGTCGTGAGCGCGGCGCCAAGCTCGGTGCATATCGCGCGGAAGGCAAAATCCGTGACTCCGGCCATCGGCGCGAGCGTCATCGGGCCGCTTATTTCAACATTGCCTATCTTCACCATAATATATCCAGTCCCACCGGGCAGTGATCCGAGCCCATGATTTCGGGCAGTATGTAAGCATCCTTTATGTTATCACGCAGCCTGTCGGACACGACAAAGTAGTCGATACGCCAGCCGACGTTGCGCTCTCTTGCTGCCGCACGGTAGCTCCACCAGGAATACGCGTCGCGCTTATCGGGGTAAAGCGTGCGGAAGCTGTCGATAAATCCGGCATCGAGAAGCTCTGTAAACTTGCCGCGTTCTTCGTCGGAAAAGCCGGGGTTAAAGTGGTTAGTGTCGGGATTTTTGAGGTCTATCTCGCAGTGGGCAACATTCATATCGCCGCAAACTATGACGGGCTTAAGCTTATCCAGCCCCATAAGATATTCGCGGAAATCATCCTCCCAGCTCATGCGATAGTCCAGGCGCTTTAGTTCATTCTGCGAATTGGGTGTGTAGACGCACACGAGGAAGAACTCATCGTATTCGAGCGTAACTGCTCTGCCCTCGGTCTCGTGTCCGGGTATGTTTCGCCGAACGCTCATGGGCGTGTGCTTTGTAAATATTGCCGTACCGGAATAGCCTTTCTTTTCGGCATAGCTCCAGTAGCTTTCGTATCCGGGCAGATCAAGCTCTATCTGACCTTCCTGTAATTTTGTCTCCTGCAGGCAGAAAAAATCCGCATCAAGCGACCAGAAGATATCCTCAAAGCCCTTTTTTACGACGGCGCGAAGACCGTTGACGTTCCAGCTTATAAATCTCATTCGTTCAGCCCCCTCGCGTCGGAAAGCGCGGCATTGCGCAGCCTCGGCACCTCGCCGGACGCGCCGTTTTTTGTGTTCTCGGTTTTGACGGCAACAAGTCGGTTTATCTTAACGCCCATTTCACGGAACTTGCACTCGTAGTCGGTCATGACTCCTCCCTCGCCGCCGGCATGCAGGTCATTGGTCACGCTGTGGACCTCCCAACCCTCGGCCTTTATCTGCTCAAGCGACCATGTAAAAAGCGGCAGATTATCCGTCTTGAAGCATACCTCACCGCCCATTGGCAGGATATCGGCATATATCCGCAGGAAATTCGGGGATGTGAGCCGATGCTTTGCATCGCGGCTTTTCGGCCACGGGTCGCAGAAGTTGACGAAAACGCGCTCGACCTCGCCGGGAGCAAACACCTCGCGCAGCTTCAGTGCGTCCATAGATATAAACCGCACGTTGCCGATCTCTTCGGCGCAGGCGCGCTCCATGGCGATGACCATAGCATCCTCGACCTTCTCAAGCGCTATAAGCTCAGCGCCGGGATTTTCCTTTGCCGTGCCGACCGTGAAGCGGCCCTTGCCGCAGCCGATCTCGAGCCACAGGCTCTTTCCGGGAAAGCTCTCACGCCATTTACCGCGCAGCGCGGCAGGCTCGGCTATCTGCACCGCTGCGCACTTTTCCATGCGCGGCTGCAGGTTCGGTTTTTTTCTCATTCGCATTTATCGATCACTCTCCGAAGCTTTATCCATAGTAAAATACCATACATTCGACAAAACATCAATCCGAAAATCATTCAATATCAACACATTTTCGGCAAAAACCGGACATTTTCTGACATATAACTACTTGAAAACTTAAAAAGCTTATGATATAATGCACTAATCAAATATTTAACACCCCTTTGTTGCGTTTTTAAGGAGAATCAATATATGAAGCGTGTAAAAGTATCTAATAACGTAATCCGCCGCCTTCCCAGATATCTTAGAAAGCTCGATGAGCTTACCGATGCAGGCGTAAGCCGCATATCATCCGGCGAGCTGGGCCGCCAGCTTGGTCTCACCCCCTCGCAGATCCGTCAGGACTTCAGCTGCTTCGGCGAATTCGGCCAGCAGGGCTACGGCTATAAAGTCACCGCACTCCGCGCGGAGATCGCATCCATCCTCGGTATGGACAGGGGCTACAGCGCCATTCTCATCGGCGTCGGCAACCTCGGTCAGGCACTTCTGTGCAACTTCTCGTTCAAGACCTGGGGCTTTGACCTCAAGGCCGCGTTCGACGTTAAGCCGCAGCTTATCGGAACCGATTACGAGGGCGTGAAAATCCACGATATGGCCACCCTGCCGCAGTATCTTTCCGAAAACAAGGTCGATGCCGCTGTCCTGTGTGTTCCGAAGGCTCACGCAGTTCAGACTACCGAGCTTCTCACCTCGCACGGCGTGAACGCCATCTGGAACTTCACCAACGTCGAGCTGACAGCTCCCGAGAGCAGCACCATCGTTGAAAACATCCACTTCTCCGACTCTCTGCTGTCGCTGAGCTACTACATCTCCGAGGATAACGACGAGAAGGCCGCAAGAGCTGCAAGAATGAACAAATAAGCAAACGACTTGAAATGCCGGCCAAAGGCCGGCATTTTTCTTTGGAGGGACAACACATGTCAGACACGATAGCCGCCGTCTCCACCGGCACTCAGGTCTGCGCGATAGGCATCGTCCGCATGTCCGGCAGCAAGGCGATCGATATCGCAGACAGGCTCTTTTCGCCCATGTCGGGGCGCAAAATGGCCGACTGCGAGGACAGAAAGCTCATCTACGGAAAGCTCTGCGACGAGCAGGGTCGGCTTCTTGATATCTGCCTTTGCACGATAAGCCGCGCCCCGAACAGCTACACCGGCGAGGACACCGCCGAATTTCAGTGCCACGGCTCGCCCGTCGTTCTGCGTGCGGTGCTTGAGGCGGCATTCAGCCTCGGCGCAAGGCAGGCTCTGCCCGGCGAGTTTACAAAGCGCGCTTTTCTTAACGGCCGCATGGATCTTTCCGGCGCGGAGGCAGTCGCGGATATCATCGACGCCGAAACCGCCGAGGCCGCGCGCAACGCTGCCGGTCAGCTCGGCGGAGCGATATCGCGACGCATCGATGAAATATACGGTGCACTCACCGACATAAGCTCGCACTATCACGCGGTGCTCGACTATCCCGACGAGGATATCGAGGACTTCACCCTCGCGCGCTATGAGGAAGATATCGAGCGCTGCACGGCAGTGCTTGAGAGCCTGCGCGCAAGCTATGACAGCGGAAAGCTTCTGCACTCGGGCGTTCCGGCCGCGATAGTCGGGCGGCCCAACGCCGGAAAAAGCTCGCTTTTGAACGCCGTTTTGGGCTATGACCGCGCCATCGTGACCGACATCGCCGGAACGACGCGCGATGCGATCGATACCACGATCATGCACAATGGAAATGAATATATTTTCATCGATACCGCAGGTCTTCGAAGAAAAAATAAGATCAAAGAAGAACTGGAGCGGTACAGTATCATCCGTACCGTATCAGCGGTCGAGCGATGCAATGTGGCAGTGCTCGTCATTGATGCAACGGAGGGAATTACCGATCAGGATACGAAGATCGCAGGTATCGCCCATGAGCGCGGCAAGGGTATGATTATCGCCGTCAATAAATGGGATGCAATCGAGAAGAATGACAAGACAATGAAGAAGTTCACCGAGGATGTGCGTGAGAAGCTTTCGTATATGCCGTATGCGGAACTGCTCTTTATCTCTGCGGAGACCGGTCAGCGTCTGCCGAAGCTTTTTGAGACGATTGACATGGTTATCGAGAACCATTCGCTTCGTGTGGCAACCGGTGTCTTAAATGAGATCATGGCAGAGGCAGTTGCTTTGAACCAGCCACCTTCAGACAAGGGTAAACGCCTGAGACTTTACTATATCACACAGGTTTCTGTGAAGCCGCCGACGTTTGTCATCTTTGTCAATGATAAAGAACTGATGCATTTTTCTTATACGAGATACATCGAGAATAAAATACGGGAGGCGTTTGGATTTAAGGGAACGCCGCTGAAGTTCATTATACGGGAGAGGAAAGAAAAATAATCATGATACTAGCGAGAGTGATCTGTCTGGTGGCAGGCTATGCATTTGGACTGCTTCAGACATCGTATATCTATGGAAGAATGAAAGGCATTGATATTAGAGAGCATGGAAGCGGCAACGCTGGAACGACGAATGCCCTCCGGGTACTCGGAAAGAAAGCCGGACTGATCGTATTTATCGGAGATCTGTTCAAGGCAATCATCATCAGTGCGATCGTGCATGTTGTGATCGGACATTTGTATCCAAACGAGGTGTATCTGTATCTTGCCTATGCCGGACTTGGCACAGTGCTTGGACATAACTTCCCTTGTTATCTGCATTTTAAGGGAGGAAAGGGAATTGCGACAACCGCTGGGATTATCGTTGGTTTCTTAGATCCTGTGATTATCGTCAGTTGTTTGATTGCGTTTATTGTGATCGTAGCGATTACCAGATATGTCTCCCTTGGTTCCATCACCATCGTGACGATGTTCTGTATCGAGTATGCGATCTTCGCATTCCATGGGAAATACGGCTTTGATCTGGCGAGTGCACCATCGTATCATGCGATGGTGGAGAGCGTGATCGTGGTAGCCGTGATCTGCGGAATGGCGATCGTGCGGCATCATGCGAACATCGTGCGGCTGTTGCATCATGAGGAAAATAAATTAGGCGCGAAAAAAGCGGTTTCATAAAGGGGGTTAACGTATGAAGATCGGTATATTGGGTGCCGGAAGCTGGGGTACAGCGTTGACGGTACTGTTATCAGACAATGGACATGATATTACTGTGTGGTCTGTGGACGAAAAGGAAATTGAGATGCTTGACACGAAACGGGAGCATCTGACGAAGCTGCCTGGCGTGAAGCTGCCGGATTCGGTGCGTTTTACGACAGATGAGCAGGAGGTGTGCAAGGATGCAGAGCTTCTCGTGATGGTCGTTCCATCGCCATTTATCAGAAGCACGGCGAAACGTGTCGCACCTTACATAACAGAGGCACAGACAATTGTAAATGTATCGAAGGGAATTGAGGATGAATCCCTCAAGACTCTGACAGAGGTAATACACGAAGAGATTCCACAGTGCAAGGTTGGCGTCTTATCCGGTCCAAGCCACGCAGAGGAAGTTGGAAAGCGTATGCCGACAACCGTGGTTGCCGGTGCGAAGGATGAGAAGACCGCGCTTATGATCCAGGATGCATTTATGAACGATTACTTCCGTGTGTACGCGAGCCCGGATGTGATCGGTATTGAGCTTGGCGGGGCACTGAAGAATGTCATCGCGCTTGCGGCAGGTGTTGGTGACGGACTCGGATGTGGTGATAATGCGAAGGCTGCAATCATCACACGTGGTATTGCGGAAATCATTCGTCTCGGCACAGCCATGGGTGGTAAACTTGAAACATTTGCAGGTCTTTCCGGAATTGGAGATCTGATCGTGACCTGTGAATCCAAGCATAGCCGGAACCGGAAGGCAGGATTCCTGATGGGACAGGGTAAGACCTATAAGGAAGCAATGGATGAAGTACAGATGGTTGTTGAGGGCGTGTATTCTGCAAAGGCAGCTTACAAACTCAGCCAGAAATATGGTGTGGAGATGCCGATCGTGTCGGTCGTCAATCGGTTGTTGTTTGAGGATTTAAACGCAGAAGAGGGTATGAAGATGCTGCTCACCAGAAACCGTACTTCTGAATCGACAAGACTTGCATGGGACAATGAGCAGGACTAGAGACATATATCAATAAAGAAGTGAAATAGAAGCTGTCAGAGGACGGCTTCTATTTTTTTGGAATAAATCATGTAGCCGGACATATATTATATTGAGTTATTGAACATAGTCAGGTAGGAATATAGGAGGCTAGTGCTTGGATGAACATTTATAAGGATATAGAAACACGAACCAATGGCGAGATCTATATCGGTGTGGTCGGTCCGGTGCGGACAGGAAAATCGACCTTTATCAAGCGATTTATGGAGCTGATGGTGCTTCCGGCGATTGCGGATGATAATAATCGGAAGCGTGCCATGGATGAGCTGCCTCAGTCGGCTGCCGGAAAAACCGTGATGACGACCGAGCCAAAGTTTATCCCGAAGGAAGCGGTTAAAGTGCTGTTTGAGGATGGGGTACATTTCAAATGCCGCATGATTGACTGTGTCGGATACATGGTACAGGGCGCAGAGGGACACGAGGAGGACGGCAAGGAACGGCTTGTGAAGACACCGTGGTTTGACTATGATATCCCGTTTACAAAGGCGGCAGAGATTGGAACAAAGAAGGTCATCTACGACCATTCGACCGTCGGCATCGTTGTCACCTGTGACGATACAATCTCGGAGCTTGACCGAAGTGCGTACATACAGCCGGAGACACAGACGATTCAGGAGTTAAAGACGCTCGGCAAGCCGTTTATCGTGATCTTAAATACGAGAAAGCCAGCCAGCCCGGAGACACTGGAGCTTGCACAGCAGATGGAAGCAGAGTATGGTGTCGGGGTATTGCCGATCAACTGTGACCAGCTGCGGAAAGCCGATGTCGTACATATTTTTGAAGCACTGTTGTTGGATTTCCCGGTGACCTGCGTGAAGTTTGATATCCCAAAATGGGTGGAAGCACTCGATATGAAGGATGCAATCAAACAGAAAATCGTGGAGAAGACAAACCAGATCTTTAGTCAGATGTATCTGATGAAGGATGCGACGAACTATGCGTTTGTCGAGGATGAATATCTGCAGTCCATCGAGATGCAGGCACTCAACCTGGCAGATGGCTCTGTCGAGATCCGTCTTGTATTAAAACCAGAATATTACTATGCAATGCTCTCTGAGATCATGGGTGAACCGATCCAGAACGAATACGATTTCATGAAAGCAGTCAAGTCGCTTGCTGCAACAAAGTCCCAGTGTGCGAAGGTAAGTACTGCGCTGATGCAGTCGTTTAAGACCGGCTATGGCTCGGTAACACCAGATGCAGGCGATATCCGGCTGGGTGAACCGGAGATCATCAAGTCCGGAAACAAGTTCGGCGTGAAATTGACGGCGCAGGCACCGTCCATCCATCTGATCAAGGCGAATATCACGACTGAGATTGCACCGATCGTCGGCTCTGAGGAACAGGCGAAAGATCTGATCGCATATATCCATCAGGATGGGGAGAAGCAGGACGATATCTGGGATGTGAATATATTTGGTAAGACGGTGCGCCAGCTTGTGGAGGATGGACTTTCGGCGAAGGTCAACAAGATCACGCAGGAAAGCCAGCAGAAATTACAGGATACGATGGAGAAAATCGTCAACGATTCGAACGGCGGAATGGTTTGCATTATTATCTAAAAGATGATAGAATAGCCGGGTATGGACGAAAAATTAGAATTCAAGATCAATCAGTTTGAAGGTCCGCTTGACCTGCTACTGCATCTGATCGATAAGAACAAATTTAATATATTTGATATTCCAATCGTCGAGATTACCGAGCAGTATCTGGATTACCTGAATCGTATGCAGGAGGAAAATCTGGACGTGATGAGTGAATTTCTCGTGATGGCAGCGACATTGATTTCTATTAAGGCGAAGATGTTACTGCCACGCGAGGAGAAGGAAGAGGAAGAAGAGGAGGATCCGCGTGCCGAGCTTGTGCGTCGTCTGTTGGAATACAAGATGTACAAATGTATGGCGTATGAACTAAAAGACCGGCAGATGGATGCCGGTCGTGTTATGTATAAGAAGCCGACGATTCCAGAGGAAGTGCGTGCGTATGAGCCGCCGGTTGACATCCACGAACTGATGTCGGACATTACGCTTTCACGTCTGCATGAAATTTTTGAGAGCATTATGAAAAAACAGCAGGATAAAATTGATCCTCTGCGGTCAAAGTTCGGAAAGATTGAAAAAGAAGAGGTATCACTGGAAGACAAGATGGAGGATCTGAA